>OHQC01000058.1_pt1 | contig 63760 bp, 41 predicted proteins | sample 1577881 | NCBI WGS metagenome assembly OHQC01 (sample SAMEA3879522, study PRJEB24766) | human gut metagenome | biome: human-associated habitat; feature: feces | place: USA | collected 1985/1987
GCAAAAATATAAGAATGAAAAAAGGGCGACAAGATAGAATCGCGGAGACGCTTACGTTACCGCTTTCACCTGTCTTATTAAAATATCCCTTGAGCTAAAACAATTATCATTATAGCTAATCCGGATATGCTTATAGCAAATCCGCTTTCAGGTATTAATGAGTGAACTGTGCGGATGTAGTACTTTGGCCGCTAGGTCTTAACACCTTAGTTCTCATGTGTTAATACTTGAGTTGTTGCATCTATATATCCAGCATCTTGGAGCTATATATCCAACACCTTGGAGCTATATGTCCAACAGTCGGTATGAATAAACTCAATAGGTGAAACCGGGAAGGTTCAGTTTTGCCTGAATTTCTCCCTTGCTTTCACCCGCTGTTACCTTATTCATCGGCATTTAGAGAATTGGGTGAAACCGGTGAATCGCAATTATCTTACATAGTTGCATTTATGAAATGTCTTGCCTACGTAAATTACGTGGAGAGGCACTAAAAGATTTCTTGCAGAAATTAGAAAAATGGGGTAAAGATTCAAAACCATATTTATAGCATATCTCCGAGATGCTACATTTAGAGTTGTTCAAATCGTCCAGAATGCCCTCTTTACGTCTCGCCAGCATCCATTCATAAACAGGTTCATGAAAGACGTTATTGAAGATACGACGGAATGTACTAAGGGTATATCCACCCAATTGTGCCAGTTCTTCCACTGTCTTTACTTTCTTATAGTTTTGAATAATGAAATATTGGAAACTGTTTACATATTTAGAGAGTGGATGCACCAAGCTCGAAAGATCATAATCGGAATAATAGTATCCCAATACAAACGCCAATTCTTTTCGTTTCAGAGATAGCAAATCCCGACAGACTTTATCTCCTTTCAAATAAGTAATAGACCCATTGAGGAAATATTGCAGTTCTGGAATTATTTTTAATGGAGTATAAATAAGTGGAGGAGATGCTTCCTTCATGATATGATTGAAACGGAAATCACAAAACAGTTCGGGCTGGATAAAACGATAATAAATGCACTCACATTCAGTCATAGCAAGCATCTCAAACATAGAACCAATAGCCTGAAGGATAAATTCACCTTCCTTAAGCATTGTCCCCGCATATTCCTTACTATTGACCAGTATTTCTCCCTTCATCAAAAAAAGGATAAGATTTTCTTCACACTTTTGAGCCGGTTTATGAAAACCACGCTGATAAATCACATGAGTAATGGCATTACTCACCGCTTTTGGACATATTTGACAATCCCAGGTTCCTTGACAAATAGATGGCATACGCTGACTGTGTTTGTTTTTGTTTATGCTGCCAGCAAAAATATATGAAATCTTTCATATTGCCATAAAAAAAGAGAGAAAAGTGAAAAAGAGGTTAGGTAAGAGAAAAAAGGTATCCACTACAAAAATGTAAGTAACATATAGAATTAAAATTCCCAGTCTTTTTCTGGAGAAACTAGGCTATATTTTCTATCATAATTCCAAAACACAAGAAGAACCGATGTAACATACAAATTACATCGGTTCCATAGATTTAATCTTGTGTTAGTCAACAGTTGGAGTTACAGGATCTTCAGCATCCCAACCAGTAACAGTTGCAGTGATACCAACTTCTTGAGCACCAATAGGCAATGTTAGTTTATATAGTATTTTCTTTCCAAACGCCCATGCAGCAGTACTTGTCAAAGATACTTCCTTACTATTTTCAGCAATCTTACTTCCATCTTTCTCTACGGTATATTCTATAGATATTTTTGCATCAGTAAGAGCTTGCGGTATTAACATCAACGCATTACCTGCTTTTACAGCTGTCTTATCATCTGAAAAAGCCCCAAGTTCATATGCATAAGAGACACTTGTCTCTGTACCTGCAGTCCAAGTCCCTGCGTTAACACCTGCATATGTAAATGTTCCACTTCCCTTAATTCCAGTCAATTCCACTTTAGATATAGTATAGGTATAACCAGCCTCTTTTGTCACCTCGATATTTACTTGAGTCAATGCATGTTTAAAAGTTAAAGAAACATCTGTTGCTGCTTCATTTGTCTTCTTTTGAGCATTTGCCACAGATGCAATCACTAAGTCCTTTTGAAGGGCAGCTGTATTTCCCACTGTATAAGTAAACTTAGGATATCCTTTATCAGTAGTACCATTCGGAGCTGTATATGTAACTCCGTCTTTGGGAGAGTATGCAAAGAATTGCAGATTTTCTGCAAGAGGCCAATAATATGGACCTCCAGATACCGTCCATTTAGAATCCGAATAAGTAGCAGAACCATTTATCCATGGTGTCGAAAGAGTTACCGCAGCACTCATCTCCTCTGCCTTCGTATTATACGCATAAACCTGAAAGCCAGAACTCTTTAAACCGTCTGTATCCAGTTCAGTAGCTCTAGTTACCGCCGTATTAAAATTAATTTCGGCCTTCTGTGAAGGGGCTTCAAACTCTTCATTCTGTGAGCAACCCGTAATTGCCAAAGCAGCTGTTACTGCCAATAAAATCTTCTTCATAACTGTATTTTTTTAAGTTTATAATATTGTTATATTTTGTTTATAGCATCTATTTCATTTCACGGGTAACTCAACATTATCTTCGGGTCCCCATCCATCAACATTACCACCCATTCCTCCACCTCCATCAGGATTCGGTGGTGTTTCCGGCTTATCAACTTCAATCTTATCATCAGGCGGTAACTCAATCTCCGGTGGTGGGGTTGGTTTTCCATCTTCCCCTGTTCCAGCATTTTCAAGTGTACCTATTATTTCAGTAACATCAATTGTTGCTTCCTGAACTGTATTATCTGTTCTAATAAATTTCAATATTAATATTATAGCATCTTTCTCACTAGAAGTCTCCCTCTCTGATATTGACATTCGCGTCGGCATTGTCATTTCCTTTACTTGTTTGAAAGCGGTGAAAGATGCCGTTACCTTATTGTCTCCCTTCTTTACCTCAAAGTAGATAGGTTGTGAGCTACACACTCCACGACCTTTGCCTATACAGTAACAATCGGATAATCCATCAATGCTCCCTACCACTGTTGCAACATACTCCAAACCTTTAGCCTCTACTGCAAAAGAATATTTCTTCACCACAGATTTCATCTTCCAGTCTAAATGAAGCACTTCTTCATTCTTGTCTATTTTCAGCTCATCTATATTCAATACATACAACGAATCGGGTGACCAAACCATCTTTTCCATTCCTGCAATCCCCAAATCATTGCAATATTCTGTATAAGCTTCTATAGATTCATAGGACTCTTCTCCTCTAATTCGTATACGATCCGAGTTAAAGTTATAACCCATAGTTACTACCGAATACCGTCCCGGAGGAACTTTCATTTCTCCGCCTCGCACCGAAAGGTATTTATCTACTTTCCTGCCTTCTCCGTTCTTCGGATAAAAAATCACCCGAACTCCCTCCGGCAGTTGATCTGTCACTCCATCCCAATCCAGCTTTATATCTACCCCACTTACGGGATAATCATCCAATATATCGCGACGGCTACATCCAGTTAGCATCAGCAGCGAGGACAAAAGCACAAGAAACCAGTATCTTGTATTTCGCATTACGCCCTCCTATCTCTTTGTTGTTATCAGCCATACCAAAGAAACTTTCGCCTTGGTAGGACCAATAAAGTTATAACGCCCACTATTTGTCCATATAATATCTCCCTCATAAGGAGTATATTTTTTATATTCTGTTGTCAAATACCCTATGCCAAGACTGAATTCAAGGGAAAAATGCCGTGCCAACTGCCGTGCATATCCATAAGTCACTCCCGCAGCTCTGTAATAGTTACCCTGATAGCCATCTCCACGCAGCTGGAAGTCATATATCCCGCCTTCAGCATAAAGTCCGATAAAATGTCCGGTCAATCGGTCACGTTTCTGACGGTTTCCCAGCCAACAACGTCCTTCCATCCCTCCCGAAAGGAGCTGATAGCAGAAATCATGTTTGCTATTCAGCCACCACGGACATTTATATTCAGTATTCAAAGACCACCTCTTGCCTATCGGAATTTCCACTTCTATATTTGGCGCCAATGCCAAATCATATAACAGATTATTCTTCACTGCAAGTACAGTTTGGCTTTTCACCGGCCCTTCTGCCTCCGATATATCGACCTCACAGGCCTGTTTTTTTTCACTTTCTCCCACAGGCTTATCAGGTTGATCTTTCGGAAGCGCCTCTTCCTGCTTTGAAACAAACAACCCGGAGACAGAAGATACCGGTTCAAAAGCCTCTTTACCTAATTTCGAAGTTTCTCCGACAATCGTAATAACCGATCTCCGCAGTTCTGGAAAGATATTGTGAACAATGTATCGGTAAGCAATTCCCCGATTCAATTTCCGCAACAGTTGCTTCCGTTTATTGACATCATTCTTATGATAATCAATCAATATCAGCACTTCTTCCCGATCTGGTAAGTTGGAGTCGGATGCCACCAACTTACGAAACTCCGACCAATCCTCTCCCTCTGAAAAAAAATGAATCTTATCAACACCAACATCCGAATTATACCGTTGTAAGAATTCCTTTATCGAATCATTTCTCCGGGCAATCAAACTTCTATTATAAGACTCATCACCATCAGGAGAAACAAAAGTTTCCACATTCAGCGCATTTATATATTTCGTATTCAGATGCCCGAAAAACAAAGAATCCAAAGTCGCAATCACCTGATTATTACTTTTATAATTAGGATTCACTCTCGTTTCATTCGCATCAAAATGTATCACAACCCGTTGGATCGTGTCATTCGCAACAGCGAAAAATGGAATCGAAGCATACCCACTTTCTGGAAGGCTTAATAAAGCCATAAGAATAGCCAATATATAGATACCATGTTTCATTGTCGTTCGTTTCTGATGACAAATATAAAAGTTAGAAAACAATTCGAATCATACTTTTAGAACAAAAATCAAGACATGAAAGGTTCTGTGAAACGATTGCAACGATTTTGCAAGTTTGGGAGAGTCAAAGTCCGCCATAAACAAAAAAAGATGCACAGGCTACCGACTATAAGCCGATGTCCTGTGCATCCGTCACTACCTCTTCCATCCTCCATATCCTCCGCCATCGTATCGGTCAAACCACCGACTAGCAAATCCACCGCCTTACGATGGACAATACAAAATGCTCGAATAAAAAGACAGATGGACTACTTACAATTCTGCCACTAACAAACTTACTAGTTTTATCCGTTAAAAGTAGAGAACATAATTACGTAAATAGTTCAGAAGCGCCCAAAATGCCATCATCATAGCCAATATAAATAAAACTACGAGACCAATCGCCAGAGCAATCCAGTGTTGTGAATGATCATCAGAATATTCCTTATGACCATCATTAAACTTGTATATTGTCCGCACTGTCTGCGCTCCTGCCAATAAACCAAATACTCCGGCAAAAATGCCATTATGAATGTTTCCACCGCCACGCAGTGCCCGCTTATCGATCAGGAACTGAGGTGCCCTACTTGCTACAATATACAAACCGGTAGCTATTAAAGTGGAGAACATCATACCGATTCCCATCATCCAATACATCAAAATGCCCACAATGACACCCAGCCAGATTAATTTTTTAGAACCATCGAAATGACGTTCTTCACCACTATTAATCACATCAGTCAGTGAATTTAAGCGCTCTATAACATCGGCATCAGTAGGACACATCGCGATAACCTGATCAATCAAAAGAGCAGATCTCTTAATCTGTTTCATCTTTGTCGGCTTTCTGAATTCATCATCACCTGTTTTTTCAATCACAGTCCAAGTAGCGAATGCCTCATCCATCAGCCTCCATGCGTCCGTTATCTCTTCATCCGTCATCTTCTCCGGCATTCCGGCCGCAATACGTTTATTCAACATACCTTCTACCGTGAAAACCTCTTTATAGCGGGCTCCCTTATACCATACGAAAGCCATATGTCCCACAATAAATAAAACGACAGCACCATACAGAATGATTTGGAGAACTGCCAATATCTTGACTCCCAAAGGAACTCCGTCATCTGCAGCGGCATCAGCTATAGCATCGGCTCCGCTGCCGCTTTTTACAAGCTTCAATCCATTAAACGCAGCATCTTTTCCACCTTTGTCAAGTCCGGCAAATGACAATTTATCATCCTTATAAACGATTTTGCATTGACCGGAAATACCGGCATCGACCTCCGGACGTCCGCCCACAAAAGAAAGAGTCACTTCATTTCCGTTCATATCCTCAACATAGAACTCGTAGGTTGCCAACAAAGACTCTCTGCCGCTGGGTTCCACCATATTCACCTCCATAAAGCCATTACATCTGGCATTCTCATTATAAGGATTCAACTGCCAGTTACCATCACAATTCAATGTTAACGCAACCTTTAAATCACCTTCCTTATTTGCCCCTTGCCAATCTCCGCTAAAGGCATCTTCTTGAGCAAATGCGGTCATAGAAACAACCATCATTACAATGCCCAACAAATACTTTTTAATATTCTTCATAATGTGATAAAATTAATAATGCGAACCAGCAGTTATAATAACGAACCGATTCTGTTAGTTAAAATGTTATTATTCTATTGTTTTTATAATCAAGAGACATTAATACCTCAACACTTTGGCAGCCACATTCTTAAATTGCGACATGGCAAGGCCGATAGAGGCCCCGATATAAGTAGGATCACAAATAATATATTTTTTTCCGCCCACAGTAACATAGTCTCCGTCAATGTTTTCATCAAAACAGACTGCCGTTGCCATGTGGTTCGGATACTCCAGCAATACAACATCAAGTCCCATAAGCGTGCGAACCAGATAAGAATACAATACCGCACGATCTTCACAATCGGAATAAGGATAATAAAACAGCTCGTCTACAAAGAAAGGCTTTTCATAACCGAACTGGTCGCCATCTGTCTTATAGTCAAAGGCCGTCTGTACAAAATTAATCAACATATTGGCTGCTTCCGATTGTTTTTTCCCTTCTATGACAGCTTTCAATGGCGGAAGCACCGTCTGTTGTACTTCCTGACTTACGGGAGCCCCCACATAGACGGAAAAATCACATTGCGGATAGTCTTTATAAAAAGCAACAAGTCCTGAATTGACTTTCGAACTGACTTTAACGGAAGGATAAGCTTTCGCTTGCAACGCCTTCGTCACATAAGTGCCTGAAAACATTTGAGGAGCATCGATATTCATATTTACCGTGTTCTTCGCGTTGGCAAAATCACGGTTATAGGTATAAATGGAATTGGTTTTATTGGGAGAAGTATCAAACCTGTAATAGGTTACCCCATTCAAGGTGATGAAACAAGTAGCGTAAATCATATTGTCCGAAGCATAGAACAAAGTAAGACGGTTATCCATACGCGCCACTTTTACCCTATATCCCGATTGAGAAAGAATAAACATCTGCATAAGAGCTATTTCATCCGAGTGGACACTTCCACATAACTCCGCGGCAACTTTCCTGGTCAGCAACAGGTAGCCGTAGTCATTCAGGGAATTTTCTTTTTTGATGGTCAGACAGTCATCTATCAAAGGCTGATAATTACTGCGTGATAAAGTCTCCCATCCGGCAGAAATATCTTTTTCTGCAATACCTTTCAAGGTGAGCCGGTTTCTCAATGACGCACTAACAACGCAGTTCTCACTGTAAAATGAGAACTCCATACCGGAAGACGAACGTTTTGCCGGAGTAGTCACATCCGGTTGTACGTCTGATTTGATTGCAGGCTTCGCAGCAGAATCCTTTACCGGTTTTACGGCAGAATTCTTTCCTGATCCCACCGTAGAATCTTTGCCTCCCGGTATAGCCGGAACCGGTGTTTTCCCCAAAGAAGGCGAAAAGGTAGCACTTGGTGCCACTACCGGAATGGGAAGTCGAGTAACTTCCCCGATTTTAATCTCCTGCGGTTTTGCTGCCGGTTTTTTACGATCAAAGCTGACCGGCTTCACGGGCTCCGGCCTTTGAGGACGCTTCACCGGTTTCTGCAAATCATACTCCTTCCAAGTCTCTTTCAGAAATTTGGCAAACTCCTTATTCTGCTCACTCACAAAATCGTCGAATTCTTTCTGTTGCTGCTTCACGAAGTCATCAAACTCCTTCATATCTTTATCAATCTGCGCGAAAAGATTGAACGGTAGACATAACGATAAGACAATTATAAATAATGTCCGTTTCATCATTTTCCTCATTTCCTTGTTATATTTTGTTGTTCTGTTATTTGCCAATCCACACACAATTTATTATTCCGTATCTCTTTGATAAAAGGAAAAATGGACAAAACTGCGACAACTTTCTCCCGGTATAACCCACGACTGGCACTATTGCTACCATTGAAACAATCATCCACTTGCTTGACATTTACATCAGAAAACGGATATAATAACAAGGCTTTTACAAAAGAAGTCATATAGGCATTCCAGAAAGCATTTTTCAGTTCTATCATATCCGTTCTGTTCTGACTTCCGAAAGCGACGTCTTCATACCAATATCCCTTTTGCGAAGGAGAAATTTTAACCCCGTTAATACATGAAAATAGTTGGGGGGATGCCAGCGTGCCTTTAAGTTGAAACCATGATTGAAACGATTGCTCCACACGGCTATCGGATTCCAGCAATAAATTAAACCTCACTTCTTCTTCCTCTACTCTTTCTTTCGTAAACAGAAACATCAGTTCGCTCGTGGAATAATAAGCCAAGTCGCAACTATCATCCGACTGCGTAAAAGATACCTCCAGAAATTTCTCTCCGAATATAGACGTGTATTCATTCTCAATCCGGTAGGATGCATGCTGAAGCGGTTGTTCAATCACTCCTAAAGCAAGTATTTTATTTCTTTGGTCTTCATACGTGTTACTGGCTATCTCCATAGTTGAAAAAATGTCCGAGAGAAGTTTCAATTGTACCCCCTGCTGTAATGAATACAGATAGGCCGCTCTTTGCAAAGCCAACATCCTTGCCGCCGCAGGTTTCATACAAGGATCAGACACTCCGATTACCCGGCCTTGCCGCCGGGAGGCAAACACCCACCCCGGCAAAGTTTCCCGCTGCCCTGACACCCAATCATAAGACTGGTTATAGACCGTATCAACCGGCATTATTTGTGAGAATACCTCATTGCTCAGAAGTAAAGGCAGCAGGAATGCAAAAAGAACTACCCGGCTATGCTTTATGTCCGATAAATCACATTTCATTATTCAGTATTTTGATGACCGGGCAGTCAAGTTATTTACTGGGCATTCTTGCTCATTTCTTCTTCAAACACTTTCTTGAACTTTTCATATTCAAAGTCAATGCGCAATTTCTCATCGTTCTTGATACGGTTTGCCATAGCATCCATGATTTCCTGTCCCGCCAGTTCCAAAGATACATATACCTTATACTTACCATCAGGGGTTTTCATTGTTTTCTCGCAAATGACACGTGTACCGCTCAATTCCTGTTCCACTACCGTACGGGTCAGCGATTGATAACGACTTTTACTTTCATCGTTCTCACCCTGCTGATATGAAGAAGCGTAACTGTCAGTTACCGACTTCACTTTCGCGCTGATAGCAGTAGCGATTTCAGCCCGAGCCTCTGTCATCGCTTTTTTCTTGGCAATAGACATATCTGTAGAAAGCCCCATCGAACTAGCTCTGAAATACTCCTTATTTGTTTGAAACTCCGGTCCCGAACAAGGAACATTAATCTCGACATCCTGCTGGACTGCTGGTTGTTGCACAGGTTGCATTGCAGGTTTCGAACTGCCACAACTTGTCATAACAGCGATAGTGAACAATGAAGCTCCCAATAAATTAATTCTTTTCATTTCCATTCATTTTTAATGTTAATATAAAATTCATTTCAGATCTCTCAACTTAACTATATTATTCTTGAAATCTTTCAGTTGAAAGAGTGCCACAGATTGCAGCCTACCTACTTCAACGACCATTTCAGTAGACAGATCAGGCACAATAAGAGCAGTGACTCTGTAGTTATTGGATTTAGCCCCCAGTTTGAGATTAGTAACCGGTTTTTCCTCCCCTTTCTCGTTTACAACTGTCAGATTCATATGATAAAGATCCACTTCACAATCATCCGTATTCGTATTGATAACCTTAAGGTGTATCCTCGATTTATCTCCCATCGTCGTAAGTTTGCCAAATTCGACAAAGACACCATCAAACCACTCTACCCGCATTGTTTTCTGCGGCTTTGGCTCCGGGGTCTGCACCGGAACAACAGGAGAAGGAGTAACTTCGGGGACCACGACAGGAACAGATACGGAAGGTTCGGGGTTCTTTTCCGGCAGCGGACGGTCAACTACCGGAACAGGAAGATCCGGTTCCACGTGCTGTCTTTCCGGAATCTCTCCGGTTCTGTCGAATGTCACTTTCTTCAGTTCGCGGACAAACTCCCGGTTCAGCCGTTTTATCAATTCACGCGCCGCCATATTCTTACCTTGGGAAGCTGATTTATTTTCAGGTACCAATGTCCGTTCATTATTGATAGAATAACTCAACATGGTTTGTCCCGTCCGGTTATTCTCTATTTTAATCGCCAACGTAGAAAAGAATTCAATAAAACTGTATAGTTCACCCGGAACGGTATTGCCTTTACGACACTTATTATCCAATGTAACGATGATGTCCGCTTCAGAAGGGGATGTTACTACATTGAAAAAATTATTGTTCAGCAGGCTCTTTACAGTTCGCTCCACCATATCCATATCGCTCTGTACACTTCTGACATAGGCAGAAGGCTGTGTCTGCGCCATGTTGACAGTCAATGTCGCCCCGGGAAGAGAAGAAAGCATCTGTTTGAATAGAGCTGCATAACTTCCCTTCCGGAACAACCTGAACACATCATCAATTAATGAAATCCCGATTTCCTGCTGCATTTGTTTAGAAGTAATATTACGCACATAAAGAGCGGCAACTCCCGATTCATCGGTAGGAGACATTGAAGACAAATCTCCCGACCCGGAAACAAACTCGGCTTTCAACCGGATATTCCTCAACGGATTTCCATTACGGTAAACACCTATGGCAATAGGCTCCCTTATACCTTGAAACGGCGTGGCTGAAACTGTTGCCGGATTCAGGACAATCGTTATTCCATCGAATACTCCTGCCAAAGCCGCATATAATTCAGTCGCCAGATTGATCGTTTTTCCTTCGTAAGAACAGAATAGTTCCTGATTAAGAACCGGACGGATAGCATCCATTCCATTCGAAAATAACTCTATGGCAGTTATCAAATTCCCTTGTTGCAAAGTCACGTGTCCCTTATACCAGAAATCAAAACCATTACGAATTGCTTTCTGGCGACGCGCTTCCATAAAAGCCTCATAGTCATCCTTGTTCAGTTCATAGTAGACCCAATACTCATTGTCCCCCTGCCAGGAGTCCACCAAACGGAAGTTCTCTATTTCCGCCCTGGCTTCCATACGAATAGTCTCGACAAATGTTTGTTTTAAATGCCCGTCATCTTCCAAAGTATTCAGCAAAGAACGGGTGGCTACCTCTACCTGAATCGCGGAAACAAGATCGGACAAAGCATTTTGCTTTGCCTTTTGCAGATAATCTTCTTCCGAAGTTTTTGCCATCCCTATCCCACTGTAACTCAGGCCATCTGCCGGATGCTGTCTGACCCAATCGGGACAGTCTGTTTGTTGTCCGGATAATGGAAAACAAAGCAATGAGACCGCAAGGATAAATAAAAGCCAATGTTTCATACGCTACTTATCTATTGAATAGTCAAATAAATTGTACTACCATCCACTCTATGTTCACTATCTATTCCGGAGTCAGTCAGATAATTAACCAGATTGTCCGCAAACGTGATGCAGTCCATCGGCAAACCGTCGCCATCTTTTGCCGGAATCTGAACCGAATCAAAAATCAAACTATCATCCACAGCACCTTGAATATGATAACGTCCTCCCTGGGCATTCTTCCTCACCCAGTTACGTATATACGCTGAAAGAGTAGTGCTCCCGTTTATCCGGCTGTTCATCGTGTTGACAGCATTATCAGCAAGACTGACCCGAAGAACTATCGTATTTCCCTGTTGGACTCTCCGGGCAAACTCCTTTGAAATGTCTTTCAGAAAACCATCCAAAACATCCTGTGCCGCATACGCACATAGTTTGTCCACATCTGTTGTCCTAAAGCGGTTCGTCCAGCTTTTCCGGCTGGCTAAATCAATTCCGGTGGCAGTCTCACGAGCAGTCATAATCAACGAGACTCTACTGCCTGCAGCTGCCGATATGTCTTTCCGCAAATCAACAATCACATATACATCTGCTCCCGAATTCATCAACAACTGTTTATCATTGGAATCAGCATTCTTACTCTCCCATTCAGAAGCACGCAGAGTACCTGCCTGTTTTCCTTCGGCAGCTACCGTCTTCACACCAAGTTTGACGAATCCTTCTTTTACCGTACTTACCGCTACGCGAAGATCAAAATCATTTTTCAGAATACCGGCATACGAACTCCGGTCATTACTTTTATAAGGAACCACCATAATAGTTGGCAGAGCAACCTGTTGCCGGGTTTCTTCCATCGACATCTCCTCCACGGGCTTTGTCATCAATTTGTTCCGTATCAAATCCTTTTTAAGTGCACCCAATAAAATTTGGGCCGTAACCGTACCCTTATAAAGTCTGGAAGGTTGCCGCACCGGTTCTCCGACCGTCTCATAGTTTTTCACAAAGAGCATATAGCGTGAACTGAAAAACTGGTTCATATAGTAAGAGTCCTCTTTCCCAACCAGCGGCCGACCGTTTTCTACTCCGTCAATACCATTCAAGAAGATAGCATTGAAAATCGACTTCAATGCCATAGAATATACATCTTTCTTCTTTTCTGCTATTCCGGAGGCTGTGATAACGGCTAAGTTATCATCTGCTTTCACGCAAAACAGGTCATTGGAGTATAGCTCCTGCGCTGTGAGATGAATAGTATATGTCGCCAGCAGGCCCAAAAGTAGTATTCGTAGTTTCATATTTCTTTTGCTAGGAGAGAAGTTGATAATTGAAATTCATTATAGTGATAAAAAGGTATCTTTCCTCGAAATGATAATCAACTTCTTTTCTTCCTTGGTGGCTCTCATTATCTCTTCCCCACCTTTACTGACACTACACAAAGAACGTGCCCCGCTCAACACTTCTTTCACGTTTAAGCGGCCGACTTCTTTCAATGACAATTCACCGGCAATGTCCATCTCTATGTAAACGGTAAACTTCTGTCCTTTCTGTATACCTCTTTTTGTTCCAAGATCAACGTATACAGTTTGTGCCTTATCTTTCTTTGTGCTTTCCACTTGTACAATCGTACCTTGTATCTTAAAATTCTCGTTAACAAAGTCGTCCATGCTTATTTTGGCATAATCCAATGTTTTAAGGATTGCTTCTTCAGGAGTATCTCCTATGCTTCCGGTCAACCCTTCATGAGAGAAGGCCTGGGTACCTTTGAGCGTACCGTTAGAAGGATCCACAATCTTTAATGTGTAAGAAACACTTCCTTTATAATAAGGCTTTCCTTTACTGTCCGTTTTTTTAATGCCCTGCATACTTGTAATATTCCCCTGAATCAAATATTTAGCTCCCAACGTCGTCATAGCCTCACTTCTGGCGACAACATCTCCCATAGCAGAAGTTTCCTGACGCCGCCTGGCTTCGGCTTTCAATGCCTCATTAGAATCAACGTCAATCAACACGACACGATTCATTTCTTGAATACCTTCAATAATTTTATTACGCAAAGCTTCTGCTAAAATGTTGCTGATACTGCCAGGACGGGAAAAATAATCAATGTAAACGCTTTCTTTTCCATCTTCATTAGTTTGTGCATAACCTAACATCAAAATTAAGCAGATTGAGAACAATAGTAAAATCTTTTTCATGTTTGTTTTTTCTTTTATTATTAATGCAATGTTTGTTTTTTAAGTGTTAAGAATCATTATGTGTTTCTCCGGTTGCAAAGTTAAGCACACATCAAGGTCAATTGTATACACAATATTTACCACAACTATCCGTTAAACGCATAGTACTATCCAAATATCAACGAGAAAGGAAAATAGAAGAGGGAATATTGCAGTATGTACAATAAAATGAAGTATTATTCTCTCATTCAAAACCTTTGTATCATTCTATTTTCTTCAGTTCCCTCGAATAAGTATAAAATAGCATTTGTTATATCCGCTAAAATTGTTACATTTGTCGAATAAAAAATTGCTTCCCAACAACAATATACATGGAAACGGATTTAAAAAAGATAGTAGGACATCGGCTGCAAATGCTTCGTATGGAAAAGAATCTTACTCAAGAACAAATGGGAGAAAAGTTGAACCTGTCAACAAGTGCCTATTGTAAGATTGAGTATGGTGAAACCGACCTCACATTAACAAGGCTGAACAAAATAGCAGAAGTGCTAAATATGTCTGCATTGGAGCTATTTAATAAAATAGATGGAAATGTGTATGTCAATAATACGGGTACAATCGGGACAAATATCGGAGTCGCTAAAGATTGTAGCACTGTCCGTATCGAAGCTGCAGAGGATCTCCGTGAACTAATCAAGGCAAACAGCCGGTTTATCGAGATATTGTGCAAACGCATAGAACTTTTAGAGAATAAAGTGCTGATATAGTAACATACACATAGAATAATTCCATTAAGATAACCATAATAAAGATGCACAGATCACCGATTATCCATCGATTTTCTGTGCATCTATTAATTAAAAGATTACAGCCTGACTTCTTTATCAGATAGCCTAGATCCTGACTCCTATAAGAGGCTTACGCAAAAATATCACTCCGTAGAATATAACCGATTACGTCCCCTTTACGCACATTAGCACCTTGTTGTGCACATATCTCCACCACACGTCCGGTAAATCCGGTCAGAATCTTTTCATATTCCCCCCACGGAGTAGAAAGATAACAGAAGACTTCGTCATGCTGATATTTGCGTCCGATGAAGGGCGCAATAGATGGCCCCTCTACAGAAACCTCCCAAAGTACCTGCCCATTATCGGGAGCAATGACAGGATCTGCCTTGGCACGCTTCAACCTCTTGATATCTTCTTCCGAATAGCCGCTCTTGGCCATAGCCGCATCCTTGGCGCGTTGCAAATCATCCTCGAAACGTTTCTTGGCAACACCCGACTTATAATCACGATACTGGCGATCGTGCATGGCCAGTTCGAAAAGCTCTTCGTCATCTTCCCCATATTCCCAGCCATTCTCATCCATTTCCTTACGGTATTCATCCAAAGCATCCGGATAATTCAGCTGCGGATCAGTATCGACAAACTCATATCCTTTAGAATTCGCCAGTTCTACAATCTCCGGAGCAAGTTTACCCGGAAGACGCCCACTCTTACCCAAAATCATATCCCAGGTATGATTATCTATCATTGTCCAGCGTTCCTCCCCTTTTACCAACTGCATAAGATTCATCAATGCAACATTCTTCACGTACTGACTGAAAGGAGTCACCAAAGGAGGATAACCCAACTTAGGCCACACATATTCCACTTCGTCGAAAAGCATTACCAGCAAATCGTCAAGACTAAGTTCAGGTTCGTTCTTACTCTTTAATATCATATTGATACCGGAATGCACCCCCTTCAAGTCTGCCATCATAGACCCCATCATACCACCCGGCAAACCACATTTCAATAGAAGTGAAGACATATATTTGTTGGTAGGATCCATGAAGTAACCCAGAAAATCATCTATGAATTCCTGCGTCATCGCACGAGCCTTCATATATGCTTTCATATTAATATCCGGAACCTGAAAACCTAAATCTTTCAACATTGCCTGTACCGAGATCACGTCCGGATGCACTTTACCCCAAGACATGGGTTCCATAGCCACATCAATAATATCCGCACCATTCTCGCAAACCTCGAGGATGGATGCCATAGACAATCCCGGCCCACTATGACCATGATATTGTATCAATACATCCGGATGTTTCTCCTTGATAGTCCTAACCAATTCTCCCAACATACCCGGGCGACCAATACCTGCCATATCTTTCAAACAAATTTCAGGTGCACCAGCCTCAACCAGCTGATCGGCAATTCGAGCATAATATTCAACGGTATGCACCGGAGAATAGGTGATACAAAGAGTTGCCTGTGGAATCATACCTGCTTCCAAAGCATATTTAATGGAAGGAATGATATTTCTCGTTTCATTCAGCCCACAGAAGATACGTGTGATGTCCACTCCTTGCGCATGCTTGACTTTATACATCAGTTTACGCACATCTGCCGGAACCGGGTACATGCGCAACGCATTCAATCCGCGATCAAGCATATGCGTTTGAATACCCGCTTCTTTAAAAGGTGCGGTAAAAGCACGGACGGCCTTATTAGGATTTTCGCCGTACAACAGATTCACTTGCTCAAAAGCACCGCCGTTTGTTTCAACTCTGGCAAAACAACCCATCTCAATAATCAAAGGAGCAATACGGACAAGCTGATCAACCCGAGGTTGATATTTACCGGAAGATTGCCACATATCCCGATAAACAAGACTGAATTTAATTTCCTTTTTCATCATAGCCAATAATAAGTGATTTTTTCTTCGGTTAACTTCACATATACAAATATAAAGGTTTAAACTGACATATAGTCAAATAATCACCTTAAAAAATAGAACTAAAGAGATGTTTTACATCATAATGTAAGAAGATCATCTCCATATAGATCCATTTGTTATAAATAACAAATCAAATTGTTTTATGTTCGCATTTATTTTTTTAAGAAATGTTTTACTGACATATATACAATAAAAGATGCACAGATCACCGATCATAAATCGATTCTCTGTGCATCACTACTACTCTAAAGACACTTTTAAGACAAAACTAACTAAATTATGCAGCCGGATCCGGTGCTTCCCCGTTATCTCCCTTACCATCATCACCGGAATCAGGATTACCGCCATTATTACCACCGTTACTACTTCCATCCGTATAATCCGTTTCAATCTCCACACGACGGGTAATACTCATATCTTCCAACGTATCCTTAAAGATTTTTCCCGGATAAAAAATAATTTTTCTTTGAACGATCGACTTGGACGAAACATCTTTCTCATCATCCGCACTCTTGGCACGGATAGTAGGACTGAAAATACCGAACTCACCCAACTGAACGCTCTTTCCATCGTCAATATCCTCGGCCATTTTATCTACCAGACCGCTGACCACCAAATCAACCACCTTACGATGGACACCACAAAGCTGACTCACCTTGCGACACATCTTTGCAAAATTCACCTTACCGGAACGAACCGATTTTGCTACATACTTTTCGTTTTTGTCCTTGTCAAAACCGAACACACGTTTTGTTACTACATACTCTAAAGCCATAATTGTTAAAGTTTAAATGGTTAAAAAAATAAAGGTTATCTGTTTGTCATTCTCTTTGTTTGAATGACTCTGCAAAGATATAACAGGGCAGATACCGCTCAGTCCCCTTTTGTCCCTTTTATGTCTCCTTTTAACAACCTGAAACTTACAATTACTTAGGCATAAACATCTATTAGACAGCGTTCTATATGAATTAATTATTTTTTCTGTAAATCAGCGTTCAACAAGATACTGAACCTGCCAACGGATGGGACTCCTGTTTCAGTCCGCATTTGCAGAACAGATTCATCCGGTTTATTTTCTATTCCACAGGAGTTAATTTGTGTTTTTGAAGTGTATCACAAACAGGAGGCCATATAGGCAGACACACTATCCCTTCCTTTACGCATAGGTTCCTAGGATGAATCACATAGCATTTCTCCTATGCGCTGATAAAAACTCTCGTTGAACCTGATAAGCGAACAAATGGTATACTTGTCATTCGATTTTACCTCTATTGGAAAAGTTTTACATTTTAGGATAAGTAGCCCGGTATCACCCATATAGTACTTCACATAAGTCCTGTCTTCATTCAGCGAGAGTCCCAACCGAGTCACTTACCTTATTGAAATCCATCAGAAGATAGCTTCGGTATTCATTCTTTGTGAACTCTTCCACAAGAGTGGATTTACCTATCCACCGGGCACCTTCTATTAGAAGTGCCTAAGTGCCTGCCGCCTATCGTTTCCAAACAAACAGTTTGTTATACATTTTAGTTTAAATATCATGTTATTCACTATTTATCATCTTATCAATACACAAATTGAATACTATATTCCACAATACGCACTTTCCCGTATTAGATTTGCATCAGCCCGATAAAGTGTACCAACTAAGAAAGTACATATTATTTATATAACATTATTTTACCACTTCACATGTGTAACAAAACAAAATTCAAGTCAGAAACATCCCCTTACACAGAAAAAAGCTGATCTTTTATATTAAATCCCCGTCAACGTTTCTAATAAATTCTTGCACCGTTTATTATAAACGGTATCCGAGTTTATTATAAACTCTAACTTCCCTTTTCCATAGAAAGCAATCGAATATATACAACAAAAAAGGCTGCAAAACTCCTAGAAGTTTGCAGCCTCAAGCTCATTGGTGGGTTACTTATACCCTAATCCTCATAAGGATCTCCTAGATGTTTTGTTATAATCTTATACTGTTTTGCAGTCAGATACCGATGATTATACGGCAAGTACCCTGTTGGTATAAGTTCTTTGACCAACGGGTTGCAGTCTTTAATCCATCGGCTCAGACAACGCACTGCATTTTTACTAGTTGTACATCCGGGGAAGTACATCACAGCGAGTACGGCAAAAGATAAGAATCGTTTCATTCGTTTTTAGTTTTTTATTCGTTGTTTTATGTTTCACATCTACAAATATACAACATAAAAAAGCCTTTGTCAAGTCCTAAGAGACTACAGGCGTTCATTAATAAATGAACGCCACACATAAGCCACTGTGTATCATATCCTTACTAATAAAGATTCACCTATAATGCCTGAGGATACTAATCTGTCTCCAGCTACAAAGAGTGTTTTGACTGCTATGGAGTAGATGCAGTGATGATTGGCCGTGCCAGCTTCGGTCGTCCATGGATATTCAAGAAAGTTCTCCGTTCATATTTTCCTCGGTATCAACCTTCCCTGCACTTTTCCTGTATTGAGAAGGAGATTTACTAAATGAATTCTTGAAACACTTACTAAAATAAAAGGGGTCATTAATACCTACCTGAAAACCAATTTCTGATACATTCATTTCGGTCGTTAGCAACAGTTCTGCAGCCTTCTTCATTCTAAGTACTCGCACGTACTCATTAGGAGAGCAACCTACGATGCCTCTTAGCTTGTTATAAAACGTAGTACGTCCGATATTCAATGCCGAAGTATACGATTCAAGTTTGAACTCAGCATCACCCATATTCTTCTCTACGATGGCATTTACTTTATCCAAAAACGCTTTATCCCTGTCAGTGGCACTTATCAGCGGCTGTAACGTACCCGGCTCAGTAGCAAATTTTCGTTGTAATTTCTCACGTTGTTCAACCAATTTCACAATACGAGCCAATAAATATTTCATACTAAAAGGCTTCGTTATATAAGAATCCGCTCCGGCTTGAATACCTTTCAACTGATGTTCCTCAGATGAATAAGCCGTTAATAAGATTACAGGAATATGACTAATGTTGAAATTGGCCTTTAAACGCTTTGTAAATTCCAGCCCATCCATCTCTGGCATCATCACATCACAAACCACAATATCCGGCTGTTCCCCTATTAACTTTTCAAGTCCCTCTACTCCGTTAGAAGCCGTCGACACAGTAAAATACTTCCCAAGTTGAGCTTCAATAAGGTTACGGACATCATCGTCATCATCAATCACCATCACTTTATATTCTTTAAAAGGTTTATTTACCGATGTTCCTAGAATTTCTGCCGCACGTTCCTCTGAAATAGATATATCAGTAGTCAGTTCCGTCATCGCAATTTCTTTATCTTCCTTTATAGTCTCTATAATGTCGGCAGGGTCATAATTTTCATCCGACATCGGGATAGTAAGTGAGAAGCAAGCACCTCCCAACAGCGAATCCACATAAGTTACCTGTCCTTTATGTACCTTAGCCAATTCCGCGGTCAAATGTAATCCGACACCAGTTCCCTCCGATGCATAATGAATCTGTTCAAAACGTACGAACAACATTTTTTGCTTATCAACAGACACTCCCGGACCATTATCCGAAACACTCATCGTAAAGGTGTCATTTACCACTGAAAAGTCAAGTTTCATCACAATCTTACCCCCTACTGGAGTATTCTTAAAAGCATTGGACAAAAGATTATAAGCAATCTTATCCATTTTACTCCTATCAAGTAGCATAGTCTGTACAGGTTTATTAGATTCAAACAGGTATTCTATTTGCTTCCTGGCAGCCATATCCTTAAACGTCAGATAAATATCATAAAAGAAGCGTTTCGTATCTGTTCGCTCAAGTTTTAGTTCCATCTTATTATTCTGTAAACGACGAAATTCCAATAACTGATCTACCAATCGGAGCAAGCGCCCCGAGCTTTTTGAAAGCAGACTCAACTGTTTACTTACAGAAGAAGGCAGATCTCTTTGATTAACCAAATCCTCAATCGCCCCACGAATAATCGTCAACGGAGTACGAAACTCATGGGATATATTCGTAAAAAAACGCAATTTATACTCGGTCAATTGTTTCTCGACCTCCACTGCCATATTCAGACGATGCATCTTGAGAACAAGCCTCGATGTGAAATAAATGATGATTATCCCAAGGACAATATACAAAAGAATAGCTTCAGTAGACTCCCACCAAGGTGGAAGAATTATAATCTCCAAAGTTGTTTCCTGATCACTCCAAACTCCGAAACTATTGCATCCTTTCACTTTGAAAAGATACTTTCCTGGAGGAACATTTCTATATGCAGCTACATTATTACGTGATGATCTATTCCAATTAGACTCATATCCGTCTAAATAATAAATATATTGATTAAGCTCGGGAGCATGGAAGTTCAGCATCGTACATTCCAAATTAAAGGAATTCTGATTATATGCCAGAACCACCTTCCGGGTATTGATAATACTCTCAGTCAAAGGAGAATCCAGGCTTTCCGGTGTCACAGGATTTCCATTAATCAAGAAACCGGTAATTGCCACTTTTGGAGCATATGTATCAAATGTAATACCGGATGGATTAAATGTATATACTCCGTTATAACTGCCAAACATCAATTCTCCATTCTTTTTTTTCCAACAAGACAGCTCATTAAATATAGAAGCATGGCGGTTGTTTGAGAATATAAAATTCTCAAAACGCTTAGTATTTAAATTAAATTTCGAGATACCACTCTCCGTACTTACCCAAATAAACCCTTCTTCATCTTCCAAAATAGCTTGAATCGTTTCATTGGATAAACCGTCATCTGCCCCATAATGTTCAAAAGTAGATTGTTCTAATGATTCCCCTTTCACTAACAAATTAAGTCCTCCTCCGGTAGCTCCTAACCAAATACGCCCTTTACTATCTTCAAAGACAACCTTAACCTCATTGTGCCCCAAAGATTGTTGATCTTCAGCATACAAATGCAAAACCTTAAAATTCTGTTGATCCTCTATCAATCCATCCGGATCAAAAACAATAACTCCATCATTGGTTCCTATCCATACAATCCCTGTCTTATCTTGAATAATAGAACGCATCATATTCTGATGTCTATTATCAAAACTGAATTGCTTGAACCTCAACTGTTCCCGGGAACCTTCCGCAAGATGCAGCCCCCCACCAAAAGTTGCTAGCCACATACGATTTTTACTATCGCGCATTATGGTAAAGATATTATTGCTCGAAGATGATTGCCTGGTCTGATCATTCAGCGTATATTCTTTTATTATCCTGTCTCCTTGAGGAGATAGAATTAATAATCCCCCTCCTTTTGTTCCCAACCATTTATAACCAAGAGTATCTTCAGCAATTGTAAAGGGTAAACCACCTGTAATACGATGCTTATATAACTGATGTAAAGTAGAATCACAAACTTGCAAATTTCCATCACGCGTACCAAACCAATATCTTCCCTCTACATCCTGATAAATTAAACGAACAGCATTATCCCTATCAGCATTACCACCAGGAGTTGGATAAAATATATCAAAAGGATAATTGGTTAAAGAGATCTTATTCACTCCTCCCAACTCTGTACCTACCCAAACTTCTCCAGAAGTATCCTCAGTTATACAGAGTAAGTAATTAGTGGATAAATCTTTATCGGCAGTATAATGGTATTTTTTTCCCGTATTCTCATCAACAGCAAATAGGCCATTACCAAATGTAGTTATCCAGATAATATCCCTTGAGTCATGATATATCTGGAAACGTTCCTGATTTATTAATGAAAGGACATCAGCAGGAATCAATGTCAAAGGCTCAAACGTATTATCAGTATGATGTCTCCATAGCACTCCCGACATATTATATACCCAAATGTGCCCCTTATTATCAATATAGAAGTTCGCATTACGCGGACTTGTCCCCTGAAAGAATCTTTCTGGGGAAACCCATGTTTTATTAATAGTATCAAATACAAACATACGTTCATTTGTAGCAATCATAACCAATCCGTCATTTAACACACATGAGCGGGCATGTCTCGCAGGTTCCGTTTGTGTAGGAACAAATAAAATAGCAGGCAAGAAATATTTCCGCAAATTATCAAAAATCAGAATACGATCTCCAGCTATAAAATACAAATCATCTAATTCCTGTGCGCCCCAAAATGTTGTTCCCTCCAACATTGTATTCACCTTATCATGAGCTACCATGAACAATTCTTTATCAGCTCCTATCCAAACTCTACGATCCGAATCTTCAAAGATAAATGTCACCGACTTATCCCGCAATTTCTTCTCTGTCGGTCTCCAAGAAACCAGTTCTCCATCTATGTGGCTCACACGACAACATCCTTTATCTCCCCACATCCACACATCACCATTAGAAGTAACCATTATTTGGCTAAAAATCTTAGTAGTATTCTGCGGATCATAATCAACAATTTTTTCCAATTTCATATCATAGCAGAAAAGAGTATTTGAGAAAGTACGTATCCAAATATAGCCATGTTTATCTTCGGTAATACTGCGAATTCTACTATCCGGTGATGATTGAGAGGTGGCAATTCCCGGCTGTATCACAACAAAATCCTTTCCGTTATAACGATTCAAGCCATTAATTGTTCCCATCCACATAAACCCATGACTGTCCTGCATCATACATCTAATTGTATTCTGTGACAAACCGTTGCGATCTGTGATAGTACTGATATTTAAAACATCAAAAGCAGCTACTCGACTGCAAAAAAAGCAAAAGAATTAGGATTATACGGGCACTCCACATGGTGTTTTGATTTAAAGAATAACGCAAATATAAACGATAATATCGAAAAATCCTGCACAAAATCCCTAAGAATATGGCATTTTATGCATGTTTGAACTGGGGTACATGGAAATGTACAGCCGTCAAGGTACATTATAAGCAAATCGCATACCTTTGCTCTATACAAAGTCAGAGAGACCTATAAATAAACAGGGAATATATAACAACCACATTATTTATATATAAAACAGTAACGTTTATGAAAAACATGTATTTAACAGTAGTACTAGGAATACTGGTTCTCACCGGATGCAACAGCAATGAATATGGTGGACCAGATACCCCTGGTGCAAAAGCTGAAATCTGGGGAAGTATAAGCAGTCCTCAAACACGCTACCACGGCTCCATGTGGGGTCAGGGAGAATGTATAGGTGTATCCGTTACCGGAGGGGATACAGGAAGCACTAATATCTTATATCAATGCTCCGGAGAAAACGAACAACTTTTTACTGCTGTAGGTGACCATAATGATATTTATATCAAAGGAAATGGTAAAGTCTCACTGACTGCATATCACCCTTACACCGGTATCAACGGTACAGCAGGAGGGCTTGTTACAGTAGACACCAAAAGTGAAAATCAAACCGCAACTAATCAACTCAATATCGATTGGTTGTTTGCCGAAGCCACTACTACCCGAAGTAATCCTCTGATCAATTTTCAATTTACACATCAACTGAGCCAACTTAGCTTGATCTTCAAAAATAAAGATGAGAGTAAACCCGAAAATGTTTCTTACACTTTAAAAGGATTTATCACAAAGGGATTCTTCAACACCTCAAATGGCACAACCTCTTTAGGAACAGAAAGCGAAGATGTAAGTGTACTAGTGAATGACAATACATCAACAACTTCGACATTAATTTTATTACCTCAAGAAGTAGTACAAACTACAATAGAAGTGGTAGCCGATGGGGTTTTTTATGAGAAAACAATAGATAATATAACATTAGAAAGCAATAGAAGACACCTATACACGGTTACTCTGGGAGGAGAAGGAGAAAATCCTAGTATTACCATCACAGAAAGTGGCATCACAGATTGGCAACCTGGTAATGGAGGAAATATCAACTCTACAACTGATGCTCCCGAAACAGATACCGCTTTTGATTCTTCCTATTGGAATAACTCAGGTGAGACACAAGATATAAAATCGCAATCAACCGAAAAATAAAAATAAGGAAATATTTTCCCTCATTTCTAATAAATATAAAAAACAAGAAGATATGAAACGAAATATATTTGTATATACGATAGCACTTGCATGCTCTTTACTTATAGCGGCATGTTCACAAGACGAGAACATTACTCTTTCAAACAATGATAAAAATAAGATTCTAATTAATATCACAGATAAAGCTATATATAATAGTAGCAAAACCCGTGCAACAACAGATGAAACATATAAAACAACATTCGAAAACGAAGATCAGATAGGTTTGTTCGCCGTTAAAAATGGAGAAATTGCAGGCTCAATTAATAATGTATGCCTAATTTACAACAAGACTCACGATGTATGGATACCTGCAAATGGCTCTTTATTTTATAGCAGCGAACTGGAAGGAGCCACTTATTATGCATATTATCCTTATAAAGAGGAAGTTAGCAATTCTTTTAAAGCATCCATTGAAAACCCTTTTGCAGAAATCATAAGTAACTGGAAGATAGGTGCTAATATGAGTGGAAGTGAATATACCCAATATGACTTGATGACAGGCTCTGCAGAAGCTGAACTATCCGGTAAGAATTACTCACTCAATCTAACATTAGAACATCAAATGGCAATGGTAGTTATTCAGTTACCGTCCACCACATATGAATTTACAAACCAAGGAACAACAATAGCTCCATACAACATTCCTGCTGCTAATCCAACATTCAAGCTAACCAAAGGAGAAAGTGAGAATATAGAAGTGCAACCATATTATGAACCAAGCACAGATAAATATCGCTTATTGATAAACCCTACAACTACTTATAAAATAAATGGCACTTTCATTTCAAGCGAGAACAAGCAGTACGAAATCGCAATTACAGGAATAGAAAAAGGAACATACGCACCATACACTGTTGATGGTGGAACAAAGAAAATACAGCACGAACTGAAGATTGGAGATTTCTATTGTGCAGATGGCACTTTAATTAAAGCAGATCAAGATTTAGAATCAGAAGATAAAACCAAAATCATTGGGGTCATTTATCAAATAGGGACCACTGAAGCTATAAGAAAAGACTATCCTGAATGTACGCACGCACTGGTATACGCATTAAAACGTAACGAAGGAACCGGACAAAGATGGGGAACCGTATCCAGTGTTAGCAATAAGACATGGTATACAGACATTCTTCCTGCACCAGTCGGTACAAGTTCAGTCAACGGGCAAAAAATTCCAAATGAAGAAGAGTTTTCAAATACTGGCTACCAAGATACCAAAGCATGGTTAAATTCAGACATCGCTGTTGTTGGAGCAGATATCAACTCTGTTGTAAAAGAGAAACTTTCCAGCTATTCAGTCCAGGCTCCATCATTCACGACCGGTTGGTATGTTCCATCAGTCAAAGAGCTACTTATCATACAAGAGCAAAATACCACTATCTCAAGCAGCTTAACCAAAGCCGATGGAGAAACGCTATGGCAGGATTCTTCATGGGAGCGATTAACTTCCGGAAGTGGTTATTGGACATCCACACTACGTAGTGAGTCAACAATATGGGTATATACCGGACTTAATGAGGAAGGACATCGAGAAAAGAATTATCTTGCCCTCAATCTAAAAACAAATTCATACTACCGCTTCGCACTAGCATTTTAACACTTAAAATATCAATAGCATTATGAAAAAGATTATTTTAATTATCTCATTAATCACCCTTAGTCTGACAGGCAATGCACAGATTATCAAAAACAATCTTCTTGATGGATATAAAACCGGAGACAAGTTAGAGAAATCGGCATATATTGAGCCTAAAGCAATGATTCAAGAAAATACTTGGTGTGCTGCCTATACTAAAGATCCCAAAGCAGCAACAACATCAAGTCCCATAATTGGAAAAGAACTAAGTTACCCCGAATATCAGGAAGGTGGTCCATCCATACAATTCGGATTTGAGGATGGGATAAAAGGGACACGTTCCAGTGTGTATTCTATGACATCATCCGGCAAAACATATCGGCAAGGTAGTTATTACCTTGCTTGCCTTGTCAACTTCTCAAAATTAGGAACTAAAAAACCTAGTGAATTTTTAGCATTAATCGCTAACCATGTAGGCGGTAGTGCACGCGGAAACATATATGCACATCGTAATGAAAATGGCAAGTTAAAATTCACAGTTGGACTAGGTAAGAATCGTACGGAAGTTCCCAATGAATACGATTTCAAGAAAACCCATTTACTCGTATTAAAAGTAGACTACACTAATAATCGAGTAGAATTATTCGTAAATCCGTCTCTAAAAGGAGAAGAGGCCCAATCTGATGCCATGGCTAAAGGAGAAGAAGGTGCATTAAAAGCAGGATTAAAAGCAATATCTATCAGAAATAACCACACATATCAAGGAAATATTGGAAATATTCGTTTCGCCGGCCGCTGGACCGATATTACTACTAAATAATACATAATATTAAAACACTATTTCCATCATAAGCTCTCCCTTATTTGCTAGATATACATTTATTTCCAGATAAACAAGGGAGAGCTTTTTGCACAAATCTTTCTAATTCATCATTTTTTTAATAATCTTTTTGCGGCTTCTGCATAACGTCTGCCTAGTATTATTTGGCTGTCTGCATCAAAATGAGGATCTTTCTCATTCTTCAGTGGCTTTAGCCCCTCGGACGAAACACAGGCGCTATTTGGAAGAAAAGAAGAAATATCCTTAATCATATCGTTAAATGGTTTCGTTCCTTCAGGTATATAAGGCTTCTTTGTCCAGTTCCATTCTGCCAATTGTCCTACAATGACAGGTAAATCAGGTATTCCCAAATCATTACGAAGATCCGTCATTAGCTTTATTATTTTCTTTTTATATCCTTCAGGATACTGACAATCTGCCTCTCCCTGATGCCAAATAATAGCTTTCAGTTTGCCATATTTCATTGCTTCCTTAGTTCGGCGTAAAGCTTCATTATAATAGAGCCCACCTGTTTTTTCTGTGCTCTTCAACCAAGAGCGGATGGAAGTACCGCCACGAGCATTTACTATCAAGCCTACCGGATGTTTTTTAGAAGCCATTGCTTTAGCAAAACTATATACAGGTCCCAAATATTCACCGGTAAGTCCCCTTCCGATAGTAGAATAACGATTTAAAGGATTTACTGCTAGCTCAAACTGGTCTTCGGCATTTAATAAATAAACATTCTGCATCGTATCCATCACCGCCGGAGAAAGTTTTCCTCGTCCGGCCATGTTAGATTGTCCAATACAAAGATACAAATCCATATTCTTCACAGGCTTGCCTGCATATACCATAGGTATTCCCAGTAACAATATCCCTACAAAAAGGGTGATTACATTTTTTCTCATTTTATTATTCTATCTTTTAAAAATTCAACTTACTATTTTCCAAAAATTCAACCTCAATAATTGGTAAATAACGTTCTTCATCCGCCTTTTCCTGTACGCGTGTATTTGATGCTTTATCTTCTACCTCAACAATTTCTCCGAAAGCATCTTTCACACTAACAGATCCCTTCAAACGGATAGTTATATTATCCGTACGCATCGGCATTGTTTTCAAATGTATATATCCCAAATTTCGTTCTGTCTTTCCACTCCAAACGAGGGTATTTCCTGCATATACCTCTAACGGATAACTATTCTTACGCCACCCTCTTAACTTCAAACAGACATCATCAATATTCGCCTCACGTTCAAGCTGATAAGTAATCCAAGCCGTACTAAGCTGCCCATCATTAGTCCATTCACTAAGTTCATCATCATCATAACTTTTCGCTACATTCTGGCTATTAGCACCTGCTTTAGCCGAAACAATGCCTATATTAACTTTTTTATCTCTATATGAAGAGGATAATGGCGTTTCACCTTTATCTAATCGTCCTTTCAATGTCATTTGTGGCAAATAGTTACTTACCCCATCAACTTTTTCCACCGGAATAGTTTCTAAGGTTATAGAAGCCTCAGGAAGGCCTTTCGCTTTTGCTGTAAGTATCAATTTCCCGGCTTTCGTTGTACTACGGATAAGAACACGATTTACTCCACATTCTACAGGTAAGTCCTTACTAAGGATATAATTATCCTCACCCTGCGCAATACCACCGCGCCATTCAGCTTCACCTTTCAAATCAAATTTGACAATCCGATTATCCAATGGACAACGTTTTCCATCCTTATCTACTACCTCGAATTGAATAAGTGCCATATCTGCTCCATCGGCATGAAAACCTTCCGGATTTTGTATAGCTGTCAATCTTATATTTGTAGGCTCACCAACAGTAGTCAAGACATAGCGGCTCAATTCTTTTCCAGCCTTATTATAACTGACAGCCTCCAGTTTACCCGGTTTAAATGCCACTTTATCAAAAGTAAACAAAAAATCATACTCACGTTCTCCTTCACCTAATAGCCGGTCGTTCAAAAATAATTCCACTTTTTCCCCGGTAGATATTACATATACAGGTTTCACCGTATTTTCCGGATAATTCCAGTGACCAATTATATAAGTCTGTTCAGATTCTATATCTACCCAACCATTCCACATCACCTGATGCGCAAAGAACCCGTCTTTCTCTATACGCATAGCATCAGTCACACCACTACGACGATAATTTTCTGCTCCACGAAAGTGTGTATTACTATCAGAGAAAATAATCTTAGTTCCTCCAGCATTGATTCTCAATCCAGTCCCTGGACGCTCACGCCAATAATCATACCAGCGACGGACTAATTCAACCGCAAACATATCCTGATTATGATTATAGCTCTTGGCAGATCCTCCACGGTGTAAAGGACCGTCACCTTCCTTATGATACGGATAACTATAATCATCCCAATATTTCCTTAATCCTTCATCTCGACAATATTCCATTGACCACATCGGATGATGCCTACTCTTATTAACATAAAGCATTTCACCACCATATTCTGCTTCACGAATATCAAGCATCTCACGAGAACCAATAGCACGTCCACCATAAGGATCATATTTATCACGTATTGCTTTCATTTCCAACATATGTTCACGCTTAATCCCCTTATTTCCACATTCATAAAACAAAATACTCGGATTATTACGATTATAAATAATTGCATCACGCATCAGTTCTGTACGTTGTTCCCATTGACGTCCCTTGGAATCCCGCTCCTGATCACCTGCTGGCATTGCTTGTATTAATCCGACACGATCACACGACTCCACATCCTGTTTCCACGGAGTAACATGCATCCAACGCACGAGATTAGCGTTACTTTTCACGACTAAATCATTAGAATAATCACTCAACCATGCAGGAACAGACATTCCAACTCCCGGCCACTCATTAGTTGTACGCTGTGCATAGCCTTTTAAATGAATCACACGGTCATTCAGCCAGACTTTACCTTCGCCAAATTTTGTTTTTCGAAAACCTGTTCGAGTATTCACTTCATCAACAACCTCATTATCTGCATTTACCAACTTTGTTTTTACCGTATATAAATAACCATATCCCCAACTCCAGAAATGAAGATTATTCACTTCAGCCTCCGCTTTTATAATCTTTACCTCTTTTGATTTCAAGCACACATCAGGCCCCTTGAATACTTTGACATTTTTTCCATCTGCATCTACTAAAGTTACCAAGAAACTAAATTTCCGTGATTTATGACTGTCATTCTTCACTTCCGATTCCACATGAATTTTAGCCTTCCGGTTTTTAATATCAAAATCTGTTGCATAGACATAAAGTCCAGTTGTTTTCAAATTATTATATAGTGGCAAAGTCTGATATACATCATTCGTCACATGCAAAAAAACATTTTTAGGAATGCCGCCATAGTTACAATTGAAACGGTTATCATGCCATTGAAATTTTGTATTTGTACTTACTTCCTTATAGCTCCAGTCATTATCTACACGTACAGCCATAACATTATCACCATTTTTCATATAAGGAGTTAAATCAAATCCCACCGCCATAACTCCATTTTCATGCTTGCCCAAATGATATCCATTCAAATAAAAATCAGCTCCCTGACGAACTCCTTCAAACTCAACAAAAACCTTACGAGCATCTAAAACTGCAACTTTAAAGTGCTTACGATACCATACTATTGTATCAGTCAGTTGGTCAATGGCAACTTTAAAAGACTCATTTTCATTAAAAGCTCTTGGAAGAGTCACCATATTCCAATCACTATCCTCAAAACCAACAGCTTGTGCATTGGGAACATCACCTATCTTCAATAGCCAGTCACTATTGAAATTATATTTTTCACGTCCTGCCGCACACCCCTCTGACAGGCTGAAAACGCATAGAATAAATGTTATTACTAAAATTCGCTTCATCATCTTATTTTTTTATCAAATCTGATCCAAGATAGTATCCTAATTGTGTAGGTTGATTATAACCTATATTCTGATTGACAGCACTCATCTCATAGACATGATCACTCATCAAATAAGGAAACTTATATTCAGTAGGATACCATGTACTAAAAATGCGCAGTTCTGTGCCATCCTTGGTAATCATAATAACCTCTTCACGCCAATCTCCGGTGATATCACCATAGAAACATGGATTGGATTTGGTACCATTAACAGTTGTCACATCATATCGATAAATAGTAAACATCCTGTCATTAGAAGCATTCTTCACAGGCGCGTCAATTGCACTTTCATTCAAAAGTTGCCTGTTCAAAGAACCAGACCACCAAATCGCCATATTGCAGGATTGTGACTTATAACCCAAGTCTACTCCAGTACATGAATATACATTACTCCTGAACCACCACATTTCGCAACCTGGAGACTCCGGATCTATATCAGCAACTAATGCACGTCCTATATCCGAAGAATCATCGTATTTCCATATTACTTCTCCTGTGTGAGCATCTCGGAAAGCCGCCCCGACTGCTCCCGTCTCAAAGCAAGACCAAATCTGTAACCCCGGTCTCGACGGATCGAATTTACCCAAATGTAATGCGTCTCCATGACCAAAACCTGAATTGTTCAATCCTTTTCCATCATGATCAATAGTACAAGCACCATATACAACCTCATCTAATCGGTCACCATCTACATCACCCACACTCAAACTATGATTCCCTTGTCCCGCATATGAACCATGAATACCATCCGTGGTATCAAATCTCCATCGTTTCGTCAATTTTCCACTCCCAAAATCCCATGCCTCCAAAACCATTTTATCATAAACTCCTCTACAAATCAAAATCGAAGTATTTGTCCCTGAAAAATTTCCCAAACCAACCCGATAACTGCTGGAACGTTTATAATAATTGTCTCCCCAATCCTCACTTGTCCCTAAAGAAATATAATTTGTACGAGCCAATTCTTTCCCTGTAGCTCCCTCTATGACAGAAAGAAATTCCGGCCCACCATGAATGTAATTTTCTCCAGGAACCCGATAATCAGTCTTTCCATCTCCATCAATATCCCCAATTTCCGTTCCATCACCAAATATCGTCCCTTCGGAAGTACGAAGAGCAATCTCGCATTTTCCGTCTCCATCAAAATCATAGACTGCAAACGAGGCCGAGTTCCCCATAGGAATATTAGGACCTGAAGCTATTCTCCACATAAATTCCCCATTCAACTTATAAGCTTCAAATAAGGTCGTATGTCTGACCTCGCTCGTTGTACTACCTTCACCTCCATCTGTTGTCGAAGTATGCACCAGTCTCTTTAAAACAATTTCATAAATTCCATCTCCATCCAGATCACCGACACTAGCATCATTAGCTTCATATAGAAGCAGAGGGCTCACATTTACTGTACTCTGCAATGGAATTGATAAATATGGTAGTCCTTCACTAGCCTGCCGAGCCGTAATTGTATAAGTATCCAATGTTTCATTACTATTGGCATAGCATAATCTATATGTATTATCAACAGTACGATCTGCCTCTACATCCTGATAATTAGTAGAGTTCTTTATTGGTTCTGAGTTCAACTTTATTTCCATAGTATTACCACTGGTACGATACAAATCAAATGCTGTAGAAGCATCATCAATAGGAAACATACGCCAACTAACTAATATCTTGTCATTAAATTCTCTAAACTTCTTCAACGAAGCATCCGGACGACTATTAATAGATGCCCATAACATCCGTTTCAAAGGAGAAGCCATATTAGTTACCGGAGAATAATCAGGTATTTCCGAAACTGGCGATTCATTAACAATTATCTCATCATCTGTACAAGATGTAACCATACATAGACCTACAAACACAAAAAGTATATATATCTTCATTTCTCGCTATTTAAGTTAACAAATTACAACTTCCTTCCTTAAAAAAATGGCACCGTTTCAATTCTCATTAAAACGACACCATTTACTAGTCTAATCAATCTTATTACAATTTAAGCAAGATATCATTTCACATTCTCAAGAAATTCAACCTCTATAATCTTAAGATAGCGTTTTCCCTTCTGTTTGTTATCTTGTAGTTCCATTTTATTGGTCACTGTAGCTGCCACTTCCACTATTTCACCAAATGCATCACTTTCTGTAGCACTACCTTTTAAAGAGATTGTTATTTCATCTGTACGTACCGGAATAGTTTCCAAATGAATATAACCCAAACTTTTATCCGTATTTCCTTTCCAAATCAACGTTTTCCCTGCATACACCTCCAACGGATAACTATTTCTACGCCATCCCCGTAATTTCAAACAGATATCATTAATCTCTGCTACACGTTCAAGTTTATAAGTAATCCAAGCAGTTGATAACGCACCATCATTACCCCATTCACTCAGTTCATTATCATCATAACTCTTTTCTACATCTTGTGTATTAGCACCCGCTTTGGCAGAAACAATGCGTACTTCTTTTTTTGTATCTTTATAAGATGGAGTTCGAGGTGTTTCACCTTTATCAAATCTCCCTTTCAATGTATATTGAGGTAAATAAGTTCCCAAACCATCTTTTATAGTAACAGGGATTGTTTCCAATAAAACAGAAGCATCGGGAAGTCCCTTAGCTTTCGCAGTTAATATTATTTTTCCTGCTTTTGTAGTACTACGGACAAAGACACGATTTATACCACATTCAACTGGTAAATTCTTACTAAGAATATAATTATTTTCACCTTGTGCAATGCCACCACGCCATTCAGCTTCCCCTTTCAAATCAAACTTAATGATTCGATTGTCCAGTGGACAGCGCTTTCCTTCTCTATCTACAACTTCCACTTGAATTAAAGCCATGTCAGCTCCATCTGCCTGGAAACCATCGGGATTCTGTATAACTGTCAATTTCAAATTCGCAGGTTCACCCGCAGTTGCCAAAGTACAACGACTCAATTCTTTTCCTTTTTTATCATAGCTTACAGCTTCTAATTTGCCCGGTTTAAATGCAACTTTATCAAAAGTAAATAAGAAATTATAATCACGATTGCCTTTACCTAAAGACTCCCCATTAAGAAACAATTCCACTTCTTCTCCTGTAGATACTACATACACAGGTTTCACTGTATCTAGCGGATAATTCCAATGACCAATTATATGAGTTTGGTGGTTTTCTGTATCTACCCAACCATTCCACATCACTTGATGAGCAAAAAAGCCATCTTTCTCAATGCGCATCGGGTCAGTCACACCACTACGACGATAATTTTCCGAACCACGATGATGGGTATTGCTATCAGAAAAAATAATTTTTGCTCCACCGGAACTAACTCGTTCCCCCGTTCCGGGACGTTCACGCCAATAATCATACCAACGACGAATTAATTCAACTGCAAACTCATCTTGATTATGATTATAACTGGTAGCTGGTTGATTGCGATGCAAAGGACCATCTCCCTCTTTATGAAACGGATAACTATATTCATCCCAATATTTTCTCAGTCCTTCATCACGACAATATTCCGTAGCCCACATCGGATGATGTTTACTCTTATTGATATACAGCATTTCTCCTCCCCATTCAGCTTCACGAATGTCTAACATCTCACGGGAACCAATAGCACGACCACCAAACGGGTCATATTTATCCCGAATAGCTTTCATATCTAGCATGTGATCTCGGCTAATCGAGTTATTACCGCATTCATAGAACAAAATACTCGGGTTATTGCGATTATAAATGATCGCATCACGCATCAACTCCGTACGTTGCTCCCATTGGCGACCTTCCCTATCTTTTTCTGAGTCTCCAGCAGGCATGGCTTGAATAAGGCCAACACGGTCACATGATTCTACATCTTGTTTCCATGGTGTAACATGCATCCAACGAACAAAATTAGCATTACTTCTTACCATCAGATCATTTGAATAGTCACTAAGCCATGCCGGAACAGACATTCCTACCGAAGGCCATTCATTACTAGTACGTTGAGCATACCCTTTCATTTGTATGACACGATCATTCAACCAGATCTTTCCTTCTCCAAATCTAGTTTTACGAAAACCTGTACGCGTTGTTACTTCATCAAAGATTTGTTTCTGAGCATTTACAAGTGCAGTCTTCACCATGTAAAGATAACCGTATCCCCAACTCCAGAAATGTAAATCTCCGACTTCGGCGGCAGCTTTAACTATTCTTGTTTCTCCAGCTTTTAATGTTATATCAGAACCTCTAAAGGATTTTACAATTTTACCGTCTGCATCAATTAATGTCACCTGATAACTAAACCGACGAACTTCACGACTATCATTCTTTACCTCGGATTCCGCATGAATCTTAGCTTTACGGTCTTTTATATTTATATCAGTCGCATAAACATATACTCCTGTTGTTTTCAAGTGACTATATAATGGAAGAGTTTGATAAACGCTATCTTTTACATACAAATAAACATTTTTGGGGATACCGCCATAATTAGCATTAAAATTACGATCATTCCACTGAAATTTGGCTTTTGTTGCCACCTCACGATATTGCCAATTATTATCAATACGTACAGCTAGCACGTTATCTCCGTCTTTCATATAAGGAGTTAAATCAAAACCTACTGCCATTACACCATTCTCATGCTTTCCCAAACGATGTCCGTTCAAATAAAAATCACCAGCCTGACGTATTCCTTCAAACTCAATAAACACTTTCCGATTGCCTCGATTTTCAATCTTAAAATGTTTACGATACCACATAACCGTATCGGTCAGTTGCTCTATCGAAACTTTGAATGCTTCATCCTCATTAAAAGCTCTCGGAAGTGTTACCTTGCTCCAATCATCATCTTTAAACTGACTTTTCTGTGCATCAGGAATATCGCCTACTTTTAAAAGCCAGTCGTTATTAAAACTATATTTTCCACATTCCGTTGTATACCCTTTAATGGCAAATGTAAAAGTAAAGATATACAATAATATAAGAAATTTATTCTTCATACTAATTCTAAATTAACAATTATATTTTAATCACTTATAAGCCTCATTCTGTTCATATAATCCTTCTTTCACTTTCATCTGTGTATCAGGAATCGGATAAAGATAAGTACCTTCTTTTACACGATCAGCATATTGAGCAACTAGAGGGCGAGTGATATTACCTTCTGAATTAGTAGCATAATGCATAAACTTGTCTTTCACGGCTTGCAAATTATTATGACGGACAAGATCATGCCAGCGAATACCCTCAAAAGCCAATTCCTTACGACGTTCTTTTTCTATACACTTCTGGAATTTATCCGGTACTTTCTCCGCATCACTTAATTCACTCAAGCCGGCACGAGTACGAATCCTATCTACCATATCTATCCCCCTATCCGTAGGCCCCACAATCTCCGCATACATTAACATGACATCTTCCAACCGAATTAATGGATAATTAATAGGGAAATAAGTACGATCTATTATTTGCCCATCAATATCGGAATATCCCAGTTCCTGTCTCTTAATCTTATGTTCCATAAATTTAATAAAGAAATCATCGCCCGAATATCTAGTAATTTGGTTTGGGTTGTCTTTATTGACAAATTTCGTTGTATCAATAGTTGCCAGACAACGTACATCCAAGTAATGTCCTTCTGCATCTTTCTCTTCCCCCAGAAGTTCTTTCAAACCATCTGCACATCCCATGCTCCATCCTGCCAATTGTACTGCGGTATATTGGGAGGGAAGTTTAGGAGTACATATACCTGCCATCGGATTACCATAATCTTTAGCTGCGATATATTGAATCTCAAATATATGATATTTATTATCATTGTCACTAATCCATATCCTCTTCCACTCATCAGCATTTTTCGCCCAAAATTTCTTTTTTGCGTCAGCGTAATCTATCACTTTCTCAAATAAGTCTTTTGCTAATTCTTTTTTACTTTCATCATATAAAGGATAACCTGCCATAGTTAAATAAACCTTGCCAAGTAAAGACTGTGCAGCTCGCAAAGTAGCGCGTCCTGTGGAAGTTGCCTTTCCCAAATAATCAGTAGGAGCATCATTTAAACTAGTTATAGCATATTCTAAATCGGGTATTATGGCTTTTTCATAAATTTCATGCGCTTCTGATTGTGGAACAGACATAGCCTCGGTAATAGTCAAAGGAGATAGAGTCAAAGGTATGCGTCCAAAATAGCGTACCAAATCAAAATAGGCCAACGCTCTTAAAAAACGCGCTTCCCCTATCATCTGTTCTTTTGTTCCTTCTATGATAAATGTTACTCCATCAACTTTTGACAGAAATACATTGGTACGATATACAATCCGGTATAATTCTTCCCATGCTCCACTTATAGTGGAAGTAATAGCCAAATTAGGATCATAGGTACTAATAGCCAAATAATCCCGTTGGGCTCCGGTATATTCACCACACCAAACATTATCAGAGCGAAGTTCCGACATTAATAACGAATATTCCGACACAGGAAGTAATCCATTATAAATCCCCATTAACGCTTGTTCCATCTCTTTGGGTGTCTTATAATAATAGTTTGTTGTACGAGTGTCTACTGGTTCTACTTCCAACCAATCACTACATGATGAAAAGAGCGATCCTAAACATAAAGCTCCACCTAATATGTATTTATACAATTCCATAATTTTCCGTTTTATTAAAATGTAACATTAACTCCCAAAGTAATCGTTCTTGGCTGAGGATAAGCTCCATAATCATAATCTGCAGTTTTACCACCATTATTAGATTCCGGAGAGAATCCCCCGTCATATTTATCCCACATCCAAACATTCTCTGCCGACATATACAAACGGGCACTGCTAAGATATTTAAACCTTTTAACGGGAATACGATAACCAAGAGTAATATTTTTTATCTTTATAAAGTCTGTACTATATAACCACCGTGAGTCATATAACGAACTTGTATTTTTATTATCAATACCTGGAGTTTTTCCATCTCCCGGTTCTTCTTCCGATCTCCACATATTCTTCCATTTAGCTAATACATTAATAGAAGCTCCCATACCTGGACGGTCCATAGCTCGGCCTAACACACTGTAAAGTTTACCACCGGTTTGAGCCGTAAGCAGAATAGACAAATCAAAATCTTTATATCTGAACGAGTTTGTGAAACCAAAAGTATAATCAGGTGACGGTTTACCTACTAATGTACGATCCTGGTCATTAATAACTCCATCATCATTAGCATCGCGATATCTCACGTCTCCCACCTGTGAGTTTGTCATGGTAGGATATTTCTTCAAATCTTCTTTAGTCTGATAAACTCCGACAGCATCATACATATAATAAGCTCTCAATGGCTGACCTACCATAAATACCTGAGTATTAGAATCACTATAACCAATAAATACAGTAGTATTATCTTCTCCCAGACTCTTTACCTCGTTTTTATTATAAGAAACGTTTAAGGATGTACTCCAATTCAGCTTCCCTGTCAAGTTCTGAGTTGTCAGTTCCAATTCAAAACCTCTATTTCCTATACTACCAATATTTCCCCAAGCTTTGGTGAATCCCATAATGGCAGGAACAGAAACTTTATACAAAAGATCTTTGGTCGTTTTATCATAATAGTCGGCAGCCAGCACAATACGGTTATTAAAGAATCCTAGGTCTATACCAATATTCCAGCTATGTGTCTTTTCCCAACCCAGTTTTTCGTTGTCAATAGAACTTGGCGCAAAGCCATTAACCAAACTTCCCAATGAGTAATTTGCACTTTCCATCAATCCTAATGCAGCACCATTAGAGATGGAATTATTACCATTCAGTCCCCAGCTTGCACGCACCTTTAATTGATTCATCACAAAATCTTTAGGCCAGAATTTCTCATTCGAGACACGGTAAGCTGCTGATACAGCAGGAAAAGTACCCCATCTATTCTCCCTGCCAAAACGCGAAGAACCATCCCGGCGAATACTCGCTGTCAATAGATAGCGATTATCGTATTCATACTGAAAACGTCCGAAATAAGAAAGTAAACGGCTAGGAGTCGTTAAAGTAGCAGATGCTCCGGTAATCGCCTGATCATTCAAAGTAAAAACTTCTAAAGAGTTATCCGCAAATTGCTTTGCAGACAAACTACTTGATGCCCCAGAAGAAGACTCCATAGAGTAACCAGCCATCAAGCCTACCGTATGCTTGCGAAAAGTTCTGTTATAATTCAATATCGTTTGGAACAAATATTTATGGGAACGTGTATCAGAACGATTTGCACTTGTATGATATCCTTCACCCACTTCCCATTTCTTCAGAACTGAGCTTGGAGTAAAGATACGTCTATGCTGACTTGAAAAAATATAAGAGCCGGTTGCTTCCAATTTTAACCCTTTCAATAAATCAATTTTCAAATAAGCAGAAGAGTTTACATTAATATTTTCCCGATGATTAACATTCTGCTCCATAAAAGCTATTGGACTCACATTGGAACTAGCCCACAAATAACTATCATAAGGCTCTGCACCCTCATATACCCCTGCTTCCGGCTCAGCTATAGGACACATAGACAAAACTTTCTGCGCCTGTTGATCTTTTCCTTCAATGCTCCCTCCTTCATTCCAAGTCATAGTCGGAGCAATATTAAATCCCATTGTGATACGATCAAACAAACGAGACTCTACATTTGCACGTAGATTCAAACGTTTATAGCTTGTTTCAATAGCAACACCTTGCTGATCAATATATCCCAACGAAAGACGGTATTTGCTATTCTTATTACCATTAGATACAGATAGTTGGTAATTCTGTATAGGAGCCAAACGAAAAAACTCATCCTGCCAGTCTATCAATGCCAAACCACCATAATTAGGCTGTGACCAACGAGGGTCATTCATGTAATAATAACTAATCTTACCACCATTCATAGCTAAACGAGTTTCCCAATCATCATTAGCAGTAGCTCCTTTTGCAGCATATTTCTCTACATATCTATAATTATTATATGCAGTACGAAAATCAATCCATTCTTCCGGACTCAAAACATCTACCCTTCTCTCCAATTGCTGAATACCATAAGATGCAGAAAAATCAACACGTACTTTATCAGACTTCGATGCAGTTTTCGTCGTTATCAAAATAACGCCATTTGCACCACGTGAACCATAGATAGCAGAAGAAGAAGTATCTTTTAACACCTCAATCGACTCAATATCGTTCGGATTAATGCTCCCCAGATTATCTACCGGAATCCCATCCAATACATATAAAGGTACCGCATCAGCATTAATCGATGCTGCTCCCCGTACACGAATCTCAAGCTCTTCTCCAGGCGCTCCACTTGTTGAACGGATTTCCACCCCTGAAAGCATACCTTGCAATGCAGAAGCAATATTCGGCGCCGGACGATTTTCAATTTTCGAAGCATCCACTTTGGACACAGAACCTGTCAGATTACCTCTCTTGGCAGAACCATACCCTATAGCTACTACCTCATCTAATTGAACCAATGATTCTGTCAATTGAACTTTATAAGTTGATTGTGCTTTCAACTGGACCTTTGCTTTATTATATCCTAAAAAAGAAATTTCCAGAGTTTTAACTGTAGATGGAAGATTTAATTCAAAAGCACCGTCCAGATTTGTAATAGTAGAACGGTTGGTACCGATAGCAACAACCGTTGCACCAATAACAGGTTCCTCATTTTCATCAATTACTGTACCCCTGATAGTACGATCATTTTGAGCCAGTAACGTAACTGATTGCAAAACAAAGACAGTTAGCAGAAAGAGAAACAAAGTTCCTCTACTTAAACAACTAATGCCGTACTCTGTGCTTTTCATACATTTCATTTTCATATTAGTAAAAACTTAATTTAAACATTCAATTTTGTGATTTTCATATTGCAAATGTAGTACAGGAACATATTTTAATTATGCAATCCAGTACAAATAGATGGTACAGAATCCTATTTTTCAATTAAACGCACCTTTATTAAACCATCATAAGGATTAAAATCAAAAATAATTTTATCCCCCAAGATATTTGCTGATAGTCGTTTTTTATTTTGGGTAACAACTACTCCTTTTACTCCTTCCTTTCTGACTATCATTGTTAATGGTTCCGCAAAAAGTTCCTTATTTAGCTTCAATTTTGGAGTAATAACCAGCACATCTTTTTTATCTGATACTTTCAGTTGTATTTCTTTCCTCTCCTTTATATAAGAAGCGATTTGCCGAAAAGTACTTATCCAAATTTTATCCTCCATATTTTTCACTTCGTCCAAATGTTCCCAAAATAATTCAGGTGACTTGAAAGCATCATATCCGTAATTAATGCCATGGGTCATGGTTACTCCCCAATCCTTGTTTTTTATTAAGTCTTCCAACCATTTTGCAAACCGTTGAGGACTTGCCTTACTTCCACCTATCGAAAATTGTTTCACACGTGTTGCCACCCTATTTTCAGAAGCTATCTGAGAAATCGTATCTGGCTTATAATTATATGGATAACAATAGGTAACAGGCATAATACCAATGTTAGCAAAAATTGCACTATCATTTTTCTCTATCTCATCTTTAATACGAGCTAAGGGCAAACGTGACATTTTCTTATGTGACCAACTATGATTGGAAATCTCATGTCCTTTATTTGCCATTTCCTTCAATTGCATCCAAGTCATTCGAGGAACCTTTGCATCCATTCCCTGTTCCGTATAATAGCCGCATATCCAAAAAGTTCCTTTAAAACCCCGTTTTTCCAATTCTGGAAAAACGATTGTATAATGTTCTGCCAACCCATCATCAAATGTATAACTAATAGCACATATTTTATCATGCTTATATTTGGCTACATAAACCTCCCTATTTGCAGCGAATGCAGAATTAGAACAAATGATAAGGTTTAAAATAAGGAAAAAGAATATTTTCATGACTTTTCTAATTATCTATTTATCCATTATTGTACAAATTATTTTAGAGGCGACAATTTCTTGTCCAGCCCCTGCCATGTGCACTCCATCACCAGCATAATAATCAAGTATTCCTAATAACGGATGATATACATCAACCACACTAAAACCTTTTTTGGAAGCCATATACATCAATTCCGGTATCAAATTATTTAATCTCTGACTAGCTCCTTGGAACTTTAGACTAATATTTTTCTCTCTGAGAGGAGGAGGAGTTACGAAAATTAATTTTGTATCCGAACCTTTATACAGATTATGCATTTTTATCTTATTCAGAAGTTTCTCAAAATTTAGTACAACCTCATTCTGCCTGGCTTCAAATATTCTTTTTGTATCATTAGTTCCTAAACACAAAATAATATAATCATACTTTTTCTTTTCAACTTGTGCCTGATCTAAATATGAATTGATATTTTTAAGTCCATTCAATCTTTCCTTACCATTATTGTCAAACCCAATAGTACGCCCGGCTTCTGAATAATTAATTATTGTAGATTCCGGTAACATCTTCTTCAGTTGTGCAACCCAACCATCTTTTTTCTGTCCATTAGAATCACCAATAGTCAGGATATTATATTTTAGGTCTGTAATTTTATTGTAAGGTATCAAACCTAAAGCCTGAGGAATTTGATCATAATCACTCTCAAGAACTGTTAACTGTATGTTACTATACTTACGTATCAAATAGACATCACAACCAAACATCCTTCTATTCTTTTTGCAGTCAAAATTACTATGTTCACCCAATAAATCAAATATTTCGTAACAAGATATAAGGCTAGGATCATTAACCGCCTTCATCTTAATATCATCCATATTCAATATTCCATATTTTAACTCTCCAACTAATCGATTGTATATATTCAAAGACGGTGTAACAGAAAGAGAATCTTTATCTCCCCCATTCATCTTAGCATAGATAAACAATCGGGCATCTTTACGCTTTTCAATCAAACATTGATGTTCTAAAGATAAATCTACATTCAGTGCTCCCCAAACCGAAAAAGATTTCACCGGATAGTTAAGATTCATGTAGCTTGCCAATGTCGCAACGCCACCTTTTCCTGAACCTATTATATGAACATCATTGGGATTGGCATTGGTTTGTCTTAATGCATATCGAATTGCATCCTCAATATGGGCCAACATTTCAAGAATACTCACTACACTCACTTCTTGATTGACTTCTTCTAAATTCGGATGAATATAATTCCAGCCACGAGCTATAATTTCTTTGATTAAAGGATTCTTCTGTACAGAATCATTATTCCAAGTATCAAGATTCACCACCAAAGGCTGAGGACTTTTGCAAATAGTCTTATACATAAGTGCTCGCCGAATAGTGCCATCTTTAACAGAAGGAATCTCCACGTTCCTCAGTGCAGAATCCCAATTAGTCTCCACTGCATTATCACAAATCATTTTATTTTGAGCAAACATTTGTAAAAATGACAAGCCCCCCAAAAGAAATATAAACGTAATCTTTCTCATGATTATTCTATTTTTACTAGCTTTCATTATTTTAGCTCTTACTATGCAAAAGAAGCGCAAATTTATGAATACAGCCTTAATCACCATACATTTATATGTATTCCTGTTCAAAATATACCATCACCTGATTTTTGCGATTTGTTTTGCATCATAATACTTGTTTTCGTACTATATTACAGGAATAAGAGAATACAACGCCCTATATTTGCCAATAAAAATTCTGCATAATAATTATAACTTAATAATTTATGAAACACAAATTATCCACTTTATGCCTCATTATTATCGGGCTCTTGTTCCATTCTTCTATCCTTGCAGAGAACCATCCTCGCACCTCTATTCTATTGGATAAAGGCTGGGGATATAAACCACTCACCAGTAATAAGAAAGATGCATCACTTACTCCGGTAACTCTTCCTCACACTTGGAATGCGAATTATCTGGAAGGTACCACAACATACAATCGGGAAATGATGGTATATAAACGTGATTTGGAAATTACTCCGGAAATGAAAGATAAACGACTTTTCCTCTATTTCGAAGGTGTCAATTCTGCCGCTGACATTTTCATAAATTACCGGACTGTAGGACAACATCTAGGTGGCTACACAGCTTTTTGCTTCGAAATCACAGATTTTGTACAGAATGGTAATAATGATCTGGAAGTGTGGGTAAGCAATGCATATCGTACAGACATCCTGCCAATTAGCGGAGACTTTAATATCTACGGTGGAATCCACCGTCCTTGTCATCTGATTATAACAGAAAAGAATTGCATCTCTCCTGTATTCTATGCCTCGCCAGGAGTGTTTATCCATCAGAATAGAATTACCAAGCAACAAGCCGAAATCTGTGTAGAGAGTATTCTTTCTTTAAAAGAAGTAAAATCCGGTCTGAAACTGAAAACAACCATCACAGATACTAATGGAAAAGAAGTGACCAGCAATATAACAGCAGTCAGTGAGGAGACCGTTAAACAGCCACTTACAATCACTAATCCTATTCTTTGGAATGGAAAAGAGAATCCTTATTTATACAACGTATCAGTAGAACTATATGATGGCGACAAAGTAATTGATAAAGTAACTCAAAAAACGGGATTCCGCTACTTTCATGCTGACCCGGAAAAAGGTTTCTTCCTAAACGGAAAATACCTGAACCTCTATGGTTTCTGCCGTCATGAGGATGTAAAAGGTAAAGGAAGTGCTTTACAGCAAGAAGATTATGATAAAGACATAAGCCTGATAAAAGAAGTAGGTGCGACCGCTATGCGTTTGGCACATTATCCACACGCAGAACCCATGTACGACTTATGCGATCAAAACGGAATTATATTATGGACAGAAATCCCGATGTGCGGTCCCGGCGGATATGCATATACCGGCTATTTACACAATAAAGGATTCGAGGATAACGCCAGGCAATCCCTGAAAGAACTGGTATATCAAAAATTCAATCACCCTTCTATTTGTTTTTGGGGAATATTCAATGAGCTATTGATTACCGACAATAAGAAATTTCAAGAATATGATAATCCGGTTCCTTTTGTTAGAGAAATTAATGAATTGTATAAAAAACTGGATCCGTCCCGTCTGACTGCTTTTGCAACTTGTGTAGACCAAACTAATTATCTGGGTTGTTCCGATCTTATTGCTTGGAATAAATATTTCGGTTGGAAAACCTCTCAACAATCTGCCGAAAAGTTTTTTGATGATGTAAAAAAGAACTCTAATAACCAGCCAGTGGGAGTATCGGAATATGGAGCCGGCGCCAGTATCCATCAACACGCATGTCCCCTCGACCATAATACCCAACGTCCTAAAAGAGAACATCCTGAAGAATATCAGGCAATCTGTCACGAAGGTTATTGGACAGCATTTACCGAACGCCCCTATTTATGGGCTAAGTTTATCTGGCAATTCGCAGATGCACAATCCTCTATCCGACAGGAAGGAGATACAGATGGTATTAACGACAAAGGTACTATTACCTATGATCGCAAAGTAAAAAAAGATGTCTTCTACTTTTATAAAGCGAACTGGAATTCGGAACCGATGCTCTACATTTGTAGCCGTAGATTCACCGAACGTACTAATCCAAACACGTTAGTCAAAGTATATAGCAACCTAAATGAGGCAACTCTGTATCTTAATGACAAAAAAATCGGTAAACAGAAAAAAGATAAGGTTAACCGGATCATATGGGATAATATAACCCTTTCTCCCGGAGAAAATGTCATTCGTGTAGAAGGGAAGTCCGGAAAAGAAATATTGAATGATACTTGTATATGGACACTTAAATAAACTTCTTGATAGTTATGAGAATTTATAAACCGTATTTATTAATGGCTTTGACACTTCCCTTTTTGTCAGTCTCTTGTCAGCCTCAAGTCGAATCTGCAAAGATTGTAACTATAGATAAGGTAGGCGCCATTGCCATGCCGGAAGAAATTGCCCCTATTGGCAAAATACCGTTTCAGATGCCTGATCTTAAAAGGCCTGTCTTTCCTGAATTGACAGTCAACATATCAGATAAGGGAGCCAAAGCAGATGAACCTATCACTCTTATTGTCAATCAAACGATCATGGACGTTCACAATCGAGGGGGGGGGACTGTCGTCATCCCCAAAGGGAAATGGAAATCAGGGCGTATTGTGCTAAAAAGCAATGTGAACCTCCACTTAGAAGACGAAGCCGAAATAGAATTTCCCGGAACTGTAGAAAGTTATTTACCTGCAGTGTTCACTCGCCACGAAGGAATTGAAATTATGGGAGCCGGGGCATTCATCTATGCAAATGGAGAAAATAATATAGCTGTGACCGGCAAGGGCATTATTTATGGTCCAGCTATGAATGCGGAGATCAGACAACTACCTAATGGAAATACTGTAGTTGAAAATGACATATCGTCAACCACTCCGGTAGCGCAACGAATATTTGACGGTATGAACGGAAGGGGATTCTATCGCCCAAAAACAATCTCGCCCATTAACTGTACTAATGTATTGGTTGAAGGTATTACTATGGAACGCAGCGCATTCTGGAACATCTGTCCGATTTACTGTGAAAATGTAATAATCCGTGGTATTACTGTAAATTCGATTGGAGTTCCCAGTGGCGATGGTATCGACATTGAATCCTGTAAGAATGTACTGATAGAATACTCCACACTCAATTGTGGAGATGATTGCTTCACTTTAAAAGCCGGACGCGCTGAGGATGGACTACGTGTAGGTAAGGCTACCGAGAATGTCGTAATCCGCTATTCATTGGCCAAAGACGGACATGGTGGCATTACTTGTGGAAGTGAAACTGCAGGTGGAATAGAGAATATTTACCTACATGACTGTGTGTTCGATGGAACACAAGTAGGAATACGGTTTAAAACCCGCCGCAATCGAGCCGGAGGAGTATCTGATATTCTATATGAAAATATACGCATGACGAATGTAGGAGAAGCTTTTAAGTGGGATTTGCTTGGCAGCAAACGATATATGGGAGAATTGGCCAGTCGCATTCCACCAAGAGCTGTGAACAGACTGACTCCTGTCATAAAAGATATAAAGATAAGGAACTTTATTGTAGAATCAGCCCATAAAGTATTAAGCATCAATGGCATTCCGGAAGTACCCTGTAGCAATATTCTTATTGAGAACGGCAAAATCAACAGTCAAGAACTCATTACTGCAATGAATGATGTTAACGGATTTATCTTACGTAATCTGGAAATCAACTCACAAGATAATAAAATTAGTATTTTGGACGGACAAAATATCCTATTCGACAATGTACTTTTTACAGTTCCAGCGGGAGAATTATATACCAACATTAGAGGTGAAAAATCTAGAAATATTGTTTATCAAGACGAGAAATCAAAAATAATATGTACACATGAAAAAACAATAAAGGTAAAACAACTTACTCATTAATTAAGATATTCCCCTCTCTTATCAGTTTTCAATAGGTAAGGGCTTCTCAAACAAAATGAGGAGCCCTTTTTATTAGTCTTCAAAGAATAAACCCCAACCAATTCAAATTAAAGAACTAGCCGGGGCAACCTTAAACAAACACAATCCTATTTATTTCTTTAGTGTTTCCAAAAATTCAACTTCCACTATTCTCAATTCATTATTTGTTTTTTCACCGCCTTTTACCCTAAGAAGGTCAAGATCACCAACATTAGGCTCAACAACTTCCACTATTTGTCCGAAAGCATCCGATTCTTTTGCCTCTCCCTTCAACTTGATAGTTATTTTATCCGTTCGTACAGGCTTGACAGATAGATGAATATACCCCAAACTCTTTTCCGTATTTCCACTCCAAACAAGTTTATCATCTGCAAAAATCTCCAAAGGATAAGAACGTTTCCGCCAACCAGTCAATTTAATGCAAATATCATCTATTTCTGCTTTTCTCTCCAAATGATAAGTAATCCATGCCGTACTCAATTTTCCATCATTTTTCCATTCACTTAATTCGTTACTATCATAACTATAAATAGCCTGTTCACTATTTATTCCGGCAATAGCGGATTTTATTCCTACGTCTACTTTTGAGTCCTGATAAGAAGGAGTCAACGGGGTTTCACCACGGTCAAACCGACTAATCAACTTTTCACTTGGAAAAAACGTGCTAAGTCCGTCCTTTACTTCAACAGGATTAGAGGTTAATGATAGCTCTGCTGAAGGTAAACCAGCTGTCGTAGCCCTTACCATGATATTACCCGCCTGTTCAGTCGAACGAATCAAAGTTCTTGTTATACCACACTCGACAGGAAGCTCTTTAGCCAATACATAATTGTCTGTAGCTTGCGCAATGCCTCCACGCCATTCGGCAGGTCCTTGCAAATCAAATTTAATCATATTATCAGCAAGCGGACATCTATCACCATTCGCATCTACAACCTCAACCTGCAGTATAGCCAAGTCAGCCCCATCTGCAAAAAGTCCCTTTGGTCCATGCATAAATGTGAGTTTCAGATGATGAGGTTCTCCTATCGTTTTTATAGAATAACGGCTCAATTCTTTGTTATTCTCGCCATAGCTCACTGCTTCAATTATTCCTTTCTCCCACTGGACAGAATCAAACGTAAATAAAAAACGATAATCCTGTTTGCCGAAGCCCTTTGATTTACCATTTACAAATAATTCTACTTTATCACCTGAAGAAACCACATACACAGGTTTAATCACTTTAGATGTATAATTCCAGTGACCAATGATATATGTATGTTCCTTTTCCGTATCAACCCAACCGTCCCACATGGCTTTATGAGCAAAAAATCCATCTTTAGGTATTCTCAACGGATCCACGACTCCACTCCGGCGATAATTTTCTTCACCACGACTATGCGTCTGTGTGTCCGAGAAAATAATTTTAGCACCACCGGAGCTAACTCTCCTTCCGGTACCCGGCCGTTCACGCCAATAATCATACCAACGCCGAATCAATTCTACAGCAAACATATCTTGATTATGATTATAGGCACTTGCATCCTGCCCTCTATACAAAGGTCCTGCTCCTTCCTTATGAAAAGGATAGCTATATTCATCCCAATACTTACGCAGACCTTCATCACGACAATATTCGGTGGCAAACATCGGATGATGCTCACTCTTATTTATATAAAGCATTTCACCGCCCCATTCAGCTTCACGGATATCCAGCATCTCACGAGAACCTATTGCTCTTCCCCCATAAGGATCGTACATATCACGAATAGCTATCATTTCAAGCATATGTTCACGACTTATAGACTCATTACCTGATTCGTAAAACAATATACTCGGATTATTCTTAAAGTAGATGATAGCATCACGCATTAGCTCCAAACGCTGTCCCCACCAACGGCCAACGGCATCTTTTTCTGCATCTCCGGCAGGCATTACCTGTATCACTCCTACTCTGTCACATGATTCAACATCTTGCTTCCAAGGTGTAACATGCATCCATCTAAAGAAATTCGCATTATGCTCAATCAACAAGCCATTAGAATAGTCACTCATCCAAGGTGGTACCGATATGCCTACTCCCGGCCATTCATTACTTGTACGCTGGGCGTATCCTTTCATTTGCAAAACCCGGTCATTCAGCCATATCTTTCCGCCACTAAAACGAGTCTTTCTGAAACCTGTTTTAGTTACTACTTCGTCAACAATCCTGTTATCCACTATCAACCTTGTCTTTACATCATAAAGATAACCATATCCCCAACTCCAGAAATGCAGATTTTCCAATTCTTTGGCAGCTTTTAGCTTTACTGTCTCTTTAGATTTTACTATCACCGGAGCACTTTTAAAAGTACTTACCCAATTGCCGTCGTAATCATATACACATACTTCATAGCTTACATTGCACGATTTATCATATTCGTTACGTACTTCAGATTCTGCATTAACAAATGCTTTACGGCTCTTAGTACATATATCTGTCGCATAGATATACACTCCTGTCGTTCGTAAGTTACTATACAAAGGTAATGTTTGGTATAACTTATCCGTGATATGCAGCCATACGTTTTTAGGAATACCTCCGTAATTAACATTAAAGTTATTGTCGTTCCATTGATATCGACTGCCGGTAGCCCGCTCCTTATACTTCCAATCATTATCAGTACGTACAGCTATTACATTCTCCCCAGTAAAATTTAAATACGGTGTCAGATCAAAGCCTACAGCCATTACTCCATTTTCATGTAGCCCAATATGTTTACCATTCAAATAAAAATCGGCTCCCTGACGTACTCCTTCAAACTCTATAAATACTTTTTTCCCCTTGGCTGTTTTCGGTAGCTTAAAATGTTTACGATACCAGGAAACGGTATCTGTCATTTCTTTAATAGCAACTTTAAAAGCCTCATCTTCATTAAAAGCGCGAGGCAGAGTTATTTTCTTCCAATCCTTATCAGTAAAAAATAACTTTTCTCCTCCCTGAACATCACCAATATGCAATAACCATTGAGAATTAAAATTGTATTTCTCTCTATTATTAGCCCCCAGTAGCATAGGTATCAGCAGTAAGAGAAATAATAACTTCAAAACTTTAAATCTTCCCATACTTCAAAATATCAATGTTTTATCAAGTTTTATCATCAATCTATTTTATACACCTCCGTACCAGCCAGCAGGAAGCATCCTACTCCGTAATCTTCAAAATCAGGAACGCTCTTGTAAGTTACCGGCTGGCTGTCTTTAGGCTCTTTGCCACTACCCTGCACGAATCCCAAGAAACCATTCGGATGTACAGCCTCTTTCACAATAGCATTCCATGCTTTTACAATGACAGGCATATATTCTTTTTTATCCAATAATCCATTGCGCACTCCCCATGCCATGCCATAAACAAATAAGGAGGTTCCTGATGTCTCCTTCCCCCCATAATTGGATTCATCATGCAAACTTACATTCCAGAAGCCGTCTGCGCGCTGACAAGCCTTCAACGCTTTACTCATTGACAGGAAATCTTTTATATAATCCATACGATGTGTATCATTCTCCGGAACCTCATTCAGGACTCTCACCAATGCGGCATATACCCATCCGTTTCCCCGGCTCCAAAAGCAATTCTTTCCGTTAGGTTCTTTATAAGGAGGAACGAAATTAGCGTCTCTCCACCACAGTCCCTCTTTTTGATTAAACAGTCCATTGCCTATCTCATTACGGGAGCAAGAATACATCTGCCACATTTTATCATAGTATTTCTGTTCGCCTGTCAGCCTGCCTAACTGGGCAAGAACAGGCATCCCCATCTGTATCGCGTCAATCCAAGTCCAGTCGTCCACTTGAGGAGTATTTACCAGCATATCTATTGAAACTTTGATATTTTTTATTTTCGCCGGATCAGGGGAAATCTTATAAAGTTCAATATATGCCTGTCCGCAACAGTGGTCATCTGCATTACGTGTGATATTGCCACCACGCAATCCCCACTTATGAAAATCCGCCCAGTCATATGCATAATCATAATAATCCGAACGGGGATAGACAGTATGCAAAGCCATCAACCCTTCATAATATACCCCGCGAGTCCAGATATTACTGGGTCTGAATTTCCCCACATAACTTGGTCGGGTAAAATCAGCGTACTTTTTCATAAAATAATCGTTGACTTTCACCAATGTTTTTAATGTCTCTTTCCGGTCGGGAAGAGACTGCGCCGACAGGAGATTCCATCCGGCAAGCAATGTCACAACGAGAAGTAGTCGTCTTTTCATGATATAATTTTAATAATACATTAATTAGTTTTCAGCAAATGTAAGGCGAAAACTTCTATACCGGATGTATCATAATACTATTCCATTAACTACAATTCAAACCTGCAAAATGTGAAGAAACATAAGAAGCTTACTTCCATTTTTCCATGTTTTTGTATCTTTGTACATCAATTACAGGTAGAATATGCCTTCCTTTGCCTATCAATTACAAATAATTAATTAACTGCAAAATGAAAAACATAGTACTTTTTTCAGTTTTGATTTTCTGCCTTCTCATAGAAGGAGCAACAACTCCGACCTATGGAATGAAAAGACAAATGGAAGCTTTAGATAGAAGATTAGTAGCCGTGAAAACAGAGAATGGGGTTTTCATCAGTTGGCGCGTATTGGGTAACGAAAAAGAGACAGCCTTTAATGTGTATAAAAATGGCAAATTATTTAAATCAGTTTCTTCAAAACAAGCTACCAACCTGACCGACAAATCCGGTAATCTAGAAGATAAATATGTAGTGAAAGCTGTTGTAAAAGGGAAAGAAACAGACAGTTCCAAAGAAGTGAAAGCCTGGGAACAAGACTTTCTGACTATACAACTAAACCGTCCAGAAAAAGGAATTACTCCACCGTGCATCGCCTTGAATCGTTCGAACGGAATTGCCGAAGAGTATCCGGAGGGACAGGAATATACCTACGTTCCAGGAGATTGCAGCGTAGGAGACTTGGACGGAGACGGCGAATATGAGATTATAGTTAAATGGAATCCTTCTAATCAGACTGATAATTCTTATTCCGGAATCACAGGTCCCGTCTATCTGGATGCCTATAAATTAAGCGGTAAACATTTGTGGAGAATTAATTTGGGAAAAAACATCCGTGCGGGCTCACACTACACACAATTTATGGTATATGACTTCAATGGCGATGGCAAAGCCGAACTAGTCTGCAAGACAGCACCCGGAACGGTAGACGGAAAGGGGAAAAAGATATTCCTTGGTACAGATGACCCGGACAAAGACTGGAGAAACCTGGAAATGAATAAAAAAACGTGTGGCTATGTATTACAGGGTCCGGAGTATCTCACCATTTTCAGTGGGAAAACCGGAGAGGAACTACATACCGTTCCTTATGAAGCAGAACGTGGAGAAGTCAGTTCTTGGGGAGATAGCTATGGCAATCGCGTAGACCGCTTCTTGGCTTGTGTCGCTTATTTGGACGGAATACGTCCAAGCGTTATCATGTGCCGTGGTTATTACGCCAAAACAACTTTAACAGCTTATGACTTTATTAAAGGGAAGCTGATAAAACGGTGGGAACATATTTCTGATATAAAAGGGAAAGGAGCTTATGGACAAGGTAATCATAATCTATCAGTGACCGACGTTGACGGAGACGGCTGTGATGAAATTGTCTACGGCTCTTGCGTGATTAATAATGACGGAACTGTACTTTATCGTACGGGACTGGGACATGGAGACGCCATGCATATAGCTAATCTGGATCCTGACCGTCCGGGATATCAGGTATGGGAAGTACACGAAGAAAAAGAGGCTTGGCAAACATACGGTTATGAAATGCATGACGCACGAACCGGAGAGAGTCTTTGGGGAGGTCCTACAAAAGGAGACAACGGACGTGGACTAGCGGCAGATATCGACCCTAATCACCGCGGATTCGAAATGTGGAGCTCAGGAGCACCGGGAGTTTATAACTGCAAAGGGAAAAAAATTGCAGACAGAAAACCATCTATCAGCTTCCGTATCTATTGGGATGGTGACTTGCAAGATGAAATCCTGAATAAAAATGTCATAACTAAATGGAATGGTTGGAAACCCGTAACACTACGCACTTTTTCCGGAGCTCGACATACTAGTGGAAGTAAGGCGGTTCCTAACCTAAGCGCGGATATTCTAGGTGACTGGAGAGAAGAGGTCATTCTCTGTGATGCTGAAGACCCAAGTAAACTACATATCTATACTACTACTATCCCTACCGAACATCGCTTATATACATTAATGCACGACTCTATGTATCGTTTGGGAATTGCTTGGCAAAATGTAGGTTATAATCAGCCACCACATTTGGGCTTCTATATCGGAGACGGCTTAAAGAATATTCCTTGGCCGGAGATGTATACACCGAAGTCCAACCTGTTTAGCAGATAAACTGCATTAGCAAAATAAAGATATAAACCGCAAATATTCAGCACAATACAGTAACAGTTTTTCCCTTTAAAAGAACACCTCGTTGGTTTTAAAGAAAGGCTGCCTTGGTTTTAAACCAACAAGTTGTTCCTTTAAAACCAACGAGATGATGATTTCCAGTCTGTTTTCAGGCATATTTTCTATGTTTTATTAATTCATAATAAAATGTTATCCGAAACCAACTATAAGATATATACCTATTTCCCCTTAATCTATGTAAATAGGAACAATAATAAGTGCCACAGAAGTGCGTCGTGTCCGATAACAGTGAAAATCAGTGAAAGAAATTAAAAGAGAAACAAATACAACAGAATTATTTGGAAAAAATAAGTTGATAGCTTACATTTGTCATGTGATTTTTTTCATAGTATTAGATTTAAGGTTAACAAAGGTTGGAGCAAGGCGTTGCTCCTTTTTTTATGTCCATATGTGAGATTAGTTCATGTGAGTTAATTCAATAATTGGTACATTCCTCCTGCCAATACACGAATCACCCCTTTCATTTCCAGTTCGAACAGTAGGGCAGTCATCTTATTTACGGGAATATCTGCTTCTACCACAAGAGAGTTGATCTGCAGATTTCCCAGTTTCTCCAAAATAGCGACTATTTTTTGCTCCTCTTCAGACAATTCGATAAAAAGACTACGTTGCACACTTACCTTTTCTGAAAGAGTCGTCTGCATATTCCATCCCATTGCCTGTACAAGATCTTCAGCCGATAATAATAAGGAAGCCTTATTATCTCTAATCAACCGATTACACCCCTTTGAATATTCATCATTTATCCGGCCGGGAAAAGCAAAACAATCGCGATGATAGCCTTCAGCAAGTTCAGCAGTGATTAATGAGCCTCCTTTTTCTGCCGATTCAATGACAACCGTAGCATCACACATACCTGCGACAATGCGGTTACGACTGACGAAATTATGTTTGTCGGGATTCGTACCGGACAGAAATTCGGTCAATAGTCCTCCTTTTTCGAGCATATCAATGGCTGTTTTCCGATGGACATAAGGATAAATACGATCCAGACCGTGGGCAAGGACACCTACCGTAGGCAGATCATTGACCAGCGCTTCACGATGCGCATGAATATCGATTCCGTAAGCAAGTCCACTGACCACCAACACATCAGGACAAAGTGTTTTCAGATCGCGTAAGAAAGAGGCGCAAATCCGGGTACCATAATCAGTGGCATTACGGGTGCCTACCATATTTATTATATGCAGGGAATTCAAATCGGTATTTCCTTTAAAGAAAAGGACAATAGGAGCATCTTCACATTCCCGCAAACGAGAAGGATAAGCCTCGTCATGGAAAGTCAGGCAGGAGATCCGGTTCTTCCGGATAAATTCATATTCCTGTTCGGCACGGATCACAGCTTGTGGACAATCCAACGCATCTACCACCCGTTGACTCACTTCAGGAATACGTTCCGGTATTTCTTTACGCAGACGGAAGACATCAACAGCATTATTCATTCCGTCTATCAGATGTTTCGCCCCTATGTGCCCGATACCGGGCACCATTGTCAGGGCGATACTATAAATCTGTTCTTCCTCGGAACTGCTCATTTCAGGTAAGGGGCAAAGACGCTATCGAATAATTCGCTGTCACTCAAACGTCCGTTTACCACACATACCGTTTCAACAGTGGATTTCACTACTACTTTATTATCACTCTTACGGAAAATATCCTGATAGAATACATATTTGATACCTTCCTTCTTCATATAGAGTTTAGAGACAAACTCGTCTCCGCTTTTCAACGGCGTTTTGAATGCCATATTAATGCGTGCCACTACCGGATCGACTCCCTGTTCGTGGAGTGCAGCAAAACTGATGCCTACCGACGTCAGAAACTCATGGCGGGTATGTTCCAAATAATGCTGATAGTTCGCATTATTAACAATCCCTTGAAGGTCGCACTCGTAATCACGCACCTTCATTTCCAATTCATAGATATAGTTCATCAATTAAAAATTGAAGATTAAAAATTAAAAGTTGAGAAATAGCAGTTAGCCTCTTTTTTGCTCAATATCGAGTCCTTTGAACTTCTTCAGTTCTTCGGTTGATACCAGTTTATACAGCTTGTCACTGGGGCGTATCTTATCTGATTTCATGGAGAAGTGCTGGCCTTTCTTCACAGTCTGCACGGATTCCAAGTCAACACGGGCTTCTTCCAAAGTCATGAATAGAGCACCTGTGGTCGGTCCGGTAATGAGAAGTTTATCGCCTACGCTAACTTCCGCAGCCTCTACCAGAAATTCGGAAACTCCAATGTTAGAGAAGTATTTGATACCTTTACCTACATATATCTTACGTTCCGTAGCTGCCGAGCCATAGTTTCTGGTCCATTCGCCTAAACGTTGTCCCAAATAATAGCCATCCCAAAAGCCGCGGTTGAATACAGTTTTCAGACGTTCGTCCCAAGCTGCAATCTTTTCATCGGTAAATGTTCCTTCCAGATAAGCTTTGATAGCCTCTTTGTAACATTCTACCACTGTACGCACATATTCAGGTCCACGGGCACGGCCTTCAATTTTGAATACACGCACACCGGCATCCAACATCTTATTCATAAAGTGGATGGTCTTCAAATCTTTCGGTGACATGATATATTCGTTATCAATATCCAGTTCCACATCCGTCTCTTTGTCACGGACTGTATAGGAACGGCGACACACCTGCATACAAGCGCCGCGGTTGGCAGAATGGTTCATCTCATGCAAAGAGAGGTAACATTTACCCGATACAGCCATACAAAGCGCACCGTGACAGAACATCTCAATGCGAATCTGTTCACCACTCGGACCACAAATATGTTCTTCCTGAATCTGGCGATAGATTTCGGCTACCTGCTCCAGATTCAACTCACGGGCCAATACTACCACATCTGCAAATTGTGCGTAGAATTTTAAAGCCTCTGCATTGGAGATGTTCAGTTGAGTGGAAAGGTGTACCTCCTGCCCTATCTGACGGGCATAGTTCATCACCGCCACATCAGCTGCAATCACCGCAGAGATTCCGGCTTCCTTGGCTGCATCGACAATGGTATGCATCAATGGAATATCTTTATCATAGATAATCGTGTTGACCGTCAAGTAACTTTTCATCCCGTGTTCATCACACGTACGGGCGATCTCCCGCAAATCATCAATCGTAAACGTATTGGCCGAACGGGCACGCATGTTCAGGTTTTCTATACCGAAATAGATAGAATCGGCACCTGCCTGAATAGCCGCAGCAAGAGATTCGCGCGAACCGACAGGAGCCATTATTTCAAAATCTTTCAAACTAAGACTCATAGAATATATACTTATTTGTATCAGTTAAGCAAATGAATGCGTACAAAGGTAGGCTTTTTTCCGTATTTTTGCAGCGAAAACAAGAAGTTACTTCAATCATAAACAGTAAATATCAGATTCATATATGAAGATAGGCCAAATAGATTTGGGTAAATATCCCATCTTACTTGCTCCGATGGAGGATGTGACTGATCCGGCTTTCCGCCTGATGTGCAAGAGGTTCGGAGCAGATATGGTATACACCGAATTTGTGTCGAGCGATGCGCTGATTCGCGCTGTCAGCAAGACTGCGCAGAAACTAAGTATCAGTGATGCCGAACGTCCCGTTGCCATCCAGATATACGGGAAAGATACGGAAACGATGGTGGAAGCTGCCAAGATTGTGGAACAGGCACAACCTGATATTCTGGATATCAATTTCGGATGCCCGGTAAAAAGAGTAGCCGGAAAAGGAGCAGGAGCAGGTATGTTACAGAATATCCCCAAGATGCTGGAGATCACCCGTGCGGTAGTAGATGCGGTGAAAATCCCCGTAACGGTCAAGACCCGCCTGGGATGGGATGCTAACAACAAAGTAATTGTAGAGCTAGCAGAACAGTTACAGGATTGTGGTATTGCTGCACTGACTATACATGGCCGCACCCGTGCACAAATGTATACCGGAGAAGCAGACTGGACATTAATAGGCGAAGTGAAGAATAATCCACGGATGCATATTCCTATTATCGGTAATGGTGACGTGACGACGCCTCAACGCTGCAAAGAATGTTTTGACCATTACGGAGTAGATGCTGTCATGATTGGTCGTGCCAGCTTTGGTCGTCCATGGATATTCAAAGAAGTGAAACACTATCTGGAGACTGGGGAAGAATTACCACCGCTAAGTTTCGACTGGTGCATGGAGGTGCTTCGCCAAGAAGTGGTTGACAGTGTAAATCTACTTGATGAGCGCAGAGGTATTCTGCATGTACGCCGTCATTTGGCTGCCAGCCCATTATTCAAAGGAATCCCTAATTTCCGTAATACGCGTATTTCCATGTTACGGGCAGAAACAAAGGAAGAGCTTTTCCGCATATTTGAAGAAATCACTTCCCAACGTAAAGAGAATCCGGAAATTTAATCCACCATAGATCATAATCTTCATCCGCAAACTCTGACTCCTGCGGATGGAGATTATTTGTTTCAAAATACAGAAGTATATTCCAATTTTCTACTTAAACATCGGTTGTGCAAACCACTTCTTAAACATCCAGGTCACAACCACATACAATAGAAATGCAGAGAAAAAACCTACAATGGCATCAATCACATAATGTGCCTGAATATATACGGTAGCCCCGCAAAGCAACATATAGAAAGGTATAAGACAGGCAAACAACTTCTTGCTGCCACGCCAAGCCATAATCATCAGAATAGTAGAAATACCGACGTGTGAACTGGGGAATGCTGCCGTAGGACGTTCGCCTACCTGCTGTGAGCCTTCCACTAAGCTATAAAAGAATCCATGCTGATAACCCGGTCCGGGAAGTAATTCCTGATTATGATTGAAATAGTCACCGATAGCAGGGAAAATACCTTTAGATACATTATCAATCCCGATGGCAGGGAAATAGAATTGAGGCCCCGCGACAGGAACGAATATATAAATCAGATAATAGATAAAGAAGGAAGTGACGAGAACAAAAGACATCTTTTCGAACCACTCAAACTTATAAATGAAATAAAACAATGCCACAATCAGCATCATCGGATAATAAAAGAAATATCCCATATTAAATGCTTCACTGACGATAAGGTGCGGAAACGTATGGCAAAACCAGATAGCAGGCTGACCATTGAAAATAAACTCCTCGGCAGTTGCAAATACATGGTCTAAATTCGGAAAGAAACGATTGAACTCGAAAGTATCTGGATACCAGTAAGACAATAGACTCATCTGGATAACAATGCGCACAAACGCTGAAAACTTACAGGGGGCAAGACGATAAAGATACATCAACAAAAAGGTCATCGCCGCGATCATAGCCCTATCCAGCAACATGTGCCATGGATGATCCATTCGCTGAAACAGGAATAGAATCAATATGGAAGTCAACAGATTATAAATCAGTGTAATCTTTTCCACAGCAAACAACCCTTTCCGGGTTTCTACGCGCTTAAATAAGTCTAAAGCCATCCTTCATTTTTATACCAGGCAACGGTTTCACGAACTCCCTTTTCCAAATCATATTCGGGTACATACCCAAGTTCTTTCATTACCGGGGATATGTCGCATTGCCAGTTGCGTTGTTTCATTATCTTATATTTATCCGAATTCAAGGTACTGCTCCTCCCGGAACGTGTAGCAATGAATTCAGCGAACAAAGATATAACTTTTAGCACAATTAATGGACATTTCAAGTGAAGAACAAACGGATTGCCCAATTCTTTTTGTATCAGATCCGAAAAGGCACGACTTCTATAGATTTTCCCATCTGTTAGGAAATACGCCTTTTGAACCACTTTTTTCTCCATTCCCAGAAAAATCGCCTGCACAATGTCCTTCACATAAACAAAAGTCAAGTCCTGGCGTCGAAAACCGACCGAAAAGTCTACATGCTTCTGAATGGACTTGGCCATCAGGAAATAGTCTGACTCACGGGGACCATAGACTCCCGTAGGACGATAAATGACATAAGGAAAACCGGGAATACTCTGAATATATAATTCCGCTTTCAATTTACTCAATCCATAAGCCGTATTAGGCATCGGAGTATCTTCTCCGCTTATCGGAGTATAATCCTTCTCACGTACAGGTCCGAATACACTCAACGTGCTAATATATATAAACTGCTTCGGAACCATATTCAATTCCTTCAGCGTGTCTATAAAATATTTAGTCTGAAGATAATTCACATAATCAAAGGTCTTTTTATCAGAACACTTTGTCACACCGGCGCAATGGATGATATAATCAAATTTGCTGTAAGTACCTTTATGCCCGGAGAGTTGGGCGCGAAGCTCATTGGGATGTGCAAAGTCCAGTTCCAGAAAGTGAATTTTCCGGTTCTTTAAATACCGCTTGCTACTCGTGGGGCGAATTCCGGCCCACACACCAAACTTTCGTTTCAACGCTTCCTCCACGATGAAACTTCCTATAAAACCACTTGCACCTGTAATTAAAACACTCTCCATTATTACTTCCCTGGTTCTACATGAATATTGATTCAAAAAATATGATGCCACAAAGATACGATAAATATAAAATAAAAGCCATTTTGCTTTTCTCAATTATTATTTGTTTATTTGCAATGCGATTTATTTACTATTCAACACTTTTAAAGCACGTGGAAGATAAGGCCGATTTTGATTTTCTTTTTAAAGAGTACTATCCTCAACTTTATTATTACGCATTTCATTTGATTAATAATATGGAGGCTAGCAAAGATATCGTCAGCGACGCCTTCGAATTTATTTGGGCCAATTATGCTAAAATAGATAAAGCCACAGCTAAATCTTATCTATATGTCTACGTTCGCAACAAAAGCATTGATTTCCTGCGGCATCAGAATACACACGAACAATACGTACAAATCTATTCCGAACTGACCAAAAGTTATGTTGAGACGGAGTATCAGGAGCAGGATGAAAGAATGATGCATATCAGTAAGGCGATGGAAAAACTGACTCCACATACCAGGCATATTTTAGAAGAATGTTATATTCAACGCAAAAAATATCAGGAAGTGGCAGAGGAATTAAATATTAGTGTCAGTGCAGTCAGGAAGCATATTGTGAAAGCATTACAGGTGATACGTGAAGAATGTGCAAAAAAATCATAAAGCAGGTGTCTTTATTTTATGATTAAACGTAATATAAATAAGTATGATACAGTCCAACAGTGATGAATAAAGATATTGACAATATAGATAATACAGATAAATCTGTAGAGAAGGCACTCGACATTATGGAGAGCTCTTCAGAAATAAACGTCGAACAACTGCAGGAAATGCTTAAAGATGAAGAAACCCTGCAGGCTTGTCGCGACATCATGGATAGTAGCCTCTTCCTACAACAAAAAAGTGGAATGGAACTACCCAATACAGAGATGGAGCTAGAACGATTCAAGAAAAAACAATACATGGCAAGAATGCGTTCCAACTTCTGGAAAGTAAGTATGGGAATAGCCGCCATGATTGCCGTTCTATTTGGAACTTACTATCTTATCAATACCCTGACGCCCCCTGCCCTGGAACCAATCACAGTATTTACTGCGGATGCTGCCCCTCAACATATCACTCTGCAAAAAGATAACGGAGAAAAGATTGTATTAGACGAACCGCAATCAAACAATCAAACCTTACCACAGAAAATGATCTCAAAGTCCGAAAAGAAAGAATTGGATTACAGGCAAGTCATTTCAACGACCACTCAAACACATGTACTCACTGTTCCACGCGGTGAAAGTTTCAAGGTAGTGTTATGTGACGGCACGGAGGTCTGGCTCAATGCCAATAGTAACTTTGTCTATCCAACGGCCTTTATTGGCGACGAACGTATCGTCACTTTAGAAGGTGAGGCTTATTTTAAAGTGACCAAAGATCCGGAGCGACCTTTTATCGTAAAAACCAAAACTGTGCAAACCCGCGTTCTCGGTACTGAATTTAATATACGCAGCTATACTCCTGAAGATACTCATGTAGTGCTTATTAATGGAAAAGTAGAAGTCAGCAATACCAAAGGAGGATCATATACCAGACTATATCCGGGAGAAGATGCACATCTGCAATCTGATGGCAACTTTATCCTGGCAGAAGTAGATCTAGACTCCTATGTTTATTGGAAAGACGGCTATTTCTACTTTGACAATGTCACATTGAAAGATATTATGCAAAATTTGGGACGTTGGTACAATGTAAACATAGAGTTCAGAAACAAAGAAGCGATGGAGTATAAAATGCACTTTATATCCGATCGTACCAAAGACCTGGAACATACGATCTCATTACTTAATAGAATGAAAAAAGTGACAGTCACCTTGCAAGGCAATACGCTTACTGTAGACTAGATTTTTATTGCATAAGTATAACTAATCTATGCAAAATACAACAAAATATCACTTTTATTAAAAAATAAATCGCAAAAGGGGTATCCATTTTTTCTTCTCATACGAACTAGTTATATAAACATGTTCAAATAGTGTTATTAAAGACAAACGTATGAGAAATAATTGGAACCTACTTATTGTGTGTTTTCTATGCGTATTATGTTTCCGACCCTACCAAGTAAATGCTCAGGTGCAATCGCAAAAGAAAATCACGATTGAAATTAGCAACGAACGGTTGCCGTCCGTACTAAAACGTTTAGAAAAACTATCCGGATATAAGATCCTGTTTACGTATGACGATGTCAAGAAATTCACCGTTTCTGGCTCCGTCAAGGATAAGAGTATAGAGCAGACTCTCGATATAATCTTAGCCAATAAGCCACTGGAATATCATATTGAAGACCAATTTATCACAATTACTATCAAAGGTCCTTCCAAACAGGCGAAAGTATTCAATGTGAAAGGAGTGGTTATTTCCGGTGATGACGGACAGCCGCTCATTGGTGCAACCGTTGTCATCAAAGGAAGTAAGTCCGGCGTATTAACGGATATAGATGGAAAATTCTCGATAGAAAATGTATCCAATAAATCCCTGTTACAATTTTCCTATATAGGAATGAAACCGCAAGACCTGACTCCTGCCCCAAATATGAATGTTACATTAATGCCCGATGTACAAACATTATCTGAAGTAGTAGTAACAGGTATGCAGAAAATGGACAAACGTCTGTTTACAGGAGCAACCAAACAATTGTCCGCAGATGAGGTCAAACTAGATGGTTTGCCTGATATCAGCCGGGGACTTGAAGGACGTGCCGCAGGCGTATCTGTACAAAATGTTTCCGGTACATTTGGTACTGCCCCAAAAATCCGGGTACGTGGCGCTACATCTATTTTCGGTAGTTCAAAGCCACTATGGGTGGTAGATGGAGTCATCATGGAAGATGCTATCGACGTAGGTCCGGATGACTTATCCTCAGGAGATGCCGAAACATTGATTAGTTCAGCTATTGCCGGATTGAATTCAGATGATATTGAAAGCTTTCAAATATTGAAAGACGGATCAGCAACCTCTATCTACGGTGCGCGAGCCATGGCAGGGGTTATTGTAGTAACCACCAAAAAGGGAAAAGCCGGTGTCAGCAAAATCAGCTACACCGGTGAATTTACAACTCGTATGATTCCCAGTTATAAAGAATTCAATATCATGAATTCACAGGAACAAATGGGAATCTATAAAGAAATGGAACAAAAAGGATGGCTCAACAATAGCGATACTTACCGTGCAAAAGATAGCGGAGTGTATGGACGTATGTATCAGTTAATCAATCAATACAATCCGGTTACAGGACAATTCGGGCTTGCCAACACTCCGGAAGCACGTAACGCTTACCTGCGTGAAGCGGAAATGAGAAATACCGACTGGTTTGATACTTTATTTTCCAACAATATCACACAAAATCATTCTGTCAGTATCACTTCCGGAACAGAAAAATCTTCATTCTATGCTTCATTAAGTGCCATGTCAGACCCGGGGTGGTACAAGCAAAGTGAAGTAAAACGCTATACAGCTAATTTAAATACAACATATAATATATATAAGAATTTATCTATAAATTTA
>OHQC01000062.1_pt1 | contig 62388 bp, 40 predicted proteins | sample 1577881 | NCBI WGS metagenome assembly OHQC01 (sample SAMEA3879522, study PRJEB24766) | human gut metagenome | biome: human-associated habitat; feature: feces | place: USA | collected 1985/1987
GGACCTGCCCGAAAATGATGCACATCGTGCTGAATATATTACCATATACCAGGCTATGGCTAAATCATTGGCTACTGCACAACAGGAAGAGGGATACTGGACTCGTAGTTTGTTGGATCCGGTGCAGGCTCCGGGGCGTGAAACAAGTGGGACAGCTTTCTTTACCTATGGGTATCTTTGGGGTGTGAATAATGGGCTTTTGGATAAATCAATTTATGAACCTGTTATAAAACAAGGCTGGAAATACTTGACTGAAATAGCTTTGCAACCCAATGGGAAGGTAGGCTATGTACAACCAATTGGTGAAAGGGCAGATCAACATAAGAATGTCGGACCGGAGACGACTGCGGACTTTGGGGTAGGAGCTTTCCTGTTGGCGGGTTCTGAAATGGTGAAATATCTGAATAATTAAAATTGTTTTTTATATTTGAATGTAATGATGAAAAATAAAAATATCCTGGTCTTCATTTTATTGTGTGTGTTCAGTACAGTAACTTATGCTAAAAAGGGGAAGGTAGAAAAGGAAATCAGTGACCGTGAATATTGGGCACAGATGGCATATAAGATTGCTGCTCCTGTATTGAGTAATATGAGCAAAGGGGAGTTGAAGAAAAATATGCAGGTAGAAATCAGTCCAACATGGGATGGACGCAGTAAGGATGTGACCTACATGGAGTGTTTCGGGCGTCTAATGTCCGGTATTGCTCCCTGGCTTTCTTTACCGGATGATGATACGGAAGAAGGTAAAACGCGCAAGCAATTGCGTGAATGGGCTTTGAAGAGTTATGCACATGCTGTTGACCCGGATAGCCCTGATTATCTTTTATGGAGAAATGAAGGGCAACCTTTGGTAGATGCGGCTTATATTGCCAGTAGCTTTCTTCGTGCTAAAGATCAGCTTTGGGAACCGCTGGATGAAGTGACAAAACAACGTTATATTAAAGAATTTCAGTTGTTGCGTCGGATTGATCCTCCATACACTAACTGGCTATTGTTTTCAGCTATGATTGAATCTTTTCTGATGGAAGCCGATGCACAATACGATTTGTTCCGTATTCATACAGCTGTTCGAAAAGTAGAAGAGTGGTATGTAGGTGATGGCTGGTATTCGGATGGAGAAACTTTTGCATTCGATTACTATAATAGTTATGTGATTCAACCTATGTTTGTACAAGTAATGCAGACTGTCAACGATCATAAAGTAATATTGCATGACCGTAGTTTGGCGATGCAAAAGAAAACAGAAGATTTGGCTAAGAAACGTATGCAACGTTTCGGGATGATTTTGGAACGTTTTATATCTCCTGAAGCATCTTTTCCGGTATTCGGTCGTTCTATGACTTATCGTTTGGGAGTTTTTCAGCCATTATCAATGCTTTGTTGGAAAGAAATGTTGCCCGAAGAACTCCCGGAAGGTCAGGTACGTAATGCATTAACTTGCGTCATGAAGCGTTTGTTTGCTGTTGATGGTAATTTCAATGAGAAAGGATTTTTGCAATTAGGTTTTGCCGGACATCAGACCGGGTTGGCGGACTGGTATAGTAATAATGGAAGTATGTATATTACATCAGAAGTATTTCTGCCATTAGGACTTCCTGCTAATCATTCCTTTTGGACTTCAGCTCCTCAAGATTGGACCTCTAAGAAAGCATGGAGCGGATGTGGATTCCCTAAAGATCATGCTATACATTATTGATACTGTATAACGATCAAAATTTCTCCATATAATAAAATTAAAGTTTATGAGATTATTGCAATTATTGATAGCAAGTTTGGTTTGTTTAGGCGGTTGTTCTTCTAAGATAACGAAAGAAGAGAAACAGATGGTGGAACTTCAAAACCCGATAATACCTGGGTATTTTGCCGATCCATCTTTAGTGCAGTACGATGGTAAGTTTTATATGTATGTGACGGCTGATCCTTGGGGTACTGATTTTCTTTCCTGCTGGGTATCTGATGATTTTCAGAACTGGACATTTCATACGTTAAATTGGCCGACAAAAACTGCATGTACTACTTTGCTTTCAGAAACAAATAAAGTATGGGCACCTTCAGTTATTCAGAAAGGGGATACTTTTTATATGTATGTGTCTGTTGGGTCAGAAGTGTGGTGTGGTAAAGCAAAACATCCGTTGGGACCATGGGAGAATATGCTTGGGGATAAGCCTATGATTTCGGGGGATCCGACGAAATACTATCACGTAATTGATGCGGAGACTTTCGTGGATGATGATGGTAAAACATATCTTTATTGGGGATCGGGATGGAACTGGACTAATGGGCATTGTTTTGCGGCAGAATTGAATGACGATATGAGTTCTTTCCGTACGGAACCTGTAGAGGTTACTCCGACACATTACTTTGAAGCTCCGCTGATGGTGAAACGTAATGGAAAGTATTATCTGACTTATTCAGAAGGAAAGACGATTGATGAAACATACGAAGTGCGTTATGCAATTGGTGATCATCCGCTCGGACCTTTTACGGAAGCGGCAAATAGTCCTGTTTTGAAGGTCAATGATAGCTTGCAAGTTTATGGACCAGGTCATCATACGTTATTTTCTTACGATGGTGAAGATTATATTCTATATCATCGTCATAGACTGCCTTTTGTGGAAGGAACAGCATATCGACAAACCTGTATCAGTAAACTGACTTTTGATGAGGCTAAAAATGAGATCAATAATATTATTCCTTATCATACACAGTCATTTCCGAATTTGACAAAAGAAGAGAAACAATATGTTCAGCCGGTAACGGTTACAGGAAGTTCTTCTTTTGCGGATTATTTTGTCGCCGGAAAAGTGTTGGACAGAAATTATGGTACACGTTGGGAACCAGCCGATGAGGATAAGTCTCCTGCTTTGACAATCTCTTTTGATGATATAATTGCAGTTAATGCAATGGAAATACGTTTTGAGTATCCTTGGGAGAAATACTTTATGAATGTCGAAATATCGTCAAATGGTACTGATTGGAAAGTTATTGCGGATTATACAATTGATGGAATTTCCGGTTCTCCGGTAAATGTATCTGTAAATGAACGATGCAAGTTTGTACGATTATCATTTACGACTCAGGAGGGAGGCGTCAAATCTTCTATTTGGGAAATTGTGTTTAATTAATGTGGAAAGATTTTTCTTTTGAGGAATAATCCCGTTTGTTGAGTAGTATAATGTATGAATAATAAAACTTTTTTTTCTTTATTAGCTTTTTTAATTGTAACTCTGTTTGTTCATGGAAAGCAGCAGGATTTTATTATAAAAGCCGGGCAACCTGTAAAGATTGCATGTTGCGATTCGGAAGCACAAGTGGTACGTACTTCATTAGAAATACTGTGTCGTGACTTTCATGTGGTATTGTCTTCCACGGCTATTATAGATACTAAAGTAGGGGATATAATTGTAGGAACGATAGGACAGAGTGACTTGTTAAAACAAGTTTCGATAGATACTTCTGTTTTGAAAGGTAAAAAGCAGGCTTTTTTATTAGTTGTTTCTCCAGAGGGGAAGTTGGTTGTTGTTGGTAGTGACAAGCATGGTACAGCATATGGTGTACTTGAAGTTTCTCGTCTGTTAGGTGTTTCTCCTTGGGAATGGTGGGCAGATGTAGTTCCGAAAAAAAGAGAGGTATTTACACTCTCGCCGAAGTTCAGGAATTTTCAATCACCTTCGGTGGAATATCGCGGCATTTTTATTAATGATGAAGATTGGGGGGTAATGCCTTGGAGCAGTCAGACTTATGAACCTTCTACAGTAAAAGGAACAATTGGCCCACGTACTAATGAACGTATTTTCGAACTGTTGCTTCGTTTGCGGGCTAATACTTATTGGCCGGCTATGCATGAATGTACTGTACCTTTTTTTCTGACAAAGGGAAATAGGGAAATGGCAGAGAAATATGGTATCTACATTGGCGCTTCTCATTGTGAGCCGATGGCTTGTAGTACGGCGGGTGAATGGTGGAGAAGAGGCACGGGGGAATATAATTATATAAAAAACAGGTTGAATGTACATGAATTTTGGGAAGAGCGGGTAAAAGAAGTAGCTGGTCAGGAAATTGTGTATACATTAGGTATGCGTGGAGTGCATGATGGTGCAATGCAAGGAGTAAAAACGGCAGAAGCGCAAAAGAATGTGTTGAGCCGTGTATTTGTGGCGCAGCGTGATTTATTGGAAAAATATGTGAATAAGGATATTACTAAAATCCCGCAAGTTTTTATACCTTATAAGGAGGTGTTGGATGCTTATCATGCTGGTTTGCAGGTTCCTGATGATGTAACGCTAATGTGGTGTGATGATAATTATGGGTATATACGTCATTTCCCTACATCAAAAGAACGTATGCGTAAAGGTGGTAATGGGGTTTATTATCATATATCTTATTGGGGACGTCCGCATGATTATTTATGGCTGAGTACAATGAGTCCTTCGTTGATTTATCAGCAAATGAAACTCGCTTATGAACGGGGAATACAGAAAATGTGGATTCTGAATGTGGGAGATATCAAGCCTGGTGAGTATCAGATAGAGTTTTTTATGGATATGGCATGGGATTTGGATAAAATTGTTTCGGAAGGGGTGGCTTTGCATTTAAAACAATGGCTGGAACGGGAATTTGGTTTTAAGTGTGCGAAGGAAATATTGCCGGTTATACAAGAGCATTATCGTTTAGCTCATATTCGTAAGCCGGAATTTATGGGAAATACTCGAGTAGAAGAAAGTAACTCTGTTTATCAGATTGTGAAGGATTTGCCATGGAGTGAAAAAGAGATAAATGAACGGCTGTTGGCTTATGACAAGTTATCGGAGGTAGTAGAGGAAGTGACTTCAGAGATTCCTGCTAACAGGCAGAGTGCTTACTTTCAGTTGGTGAAATATCCAATACAAACTGCTGTACAGATGAATAGGAAACTGTTGTATGCCCAATTGGCTCGCCATGGGAAGGAGGAATGGAAAAAGAGTGATGTGGCTTACGATAGTATTGTTGTATTGACTCAACGCTATAATGAATTGGAGAATGGCAAGTGGTATCGTATGATGAGTTTTCAACCTCGTAATCTTCCTGTTTTCAGGCGAGTGGAAAGGAGGAATGAATCAACTTTGTTGATAAGTGAGCGTTCGGCCATTTATAAATGGAATGGTCTGGAATGTACAAAAGGGGGACCTGTTGTTTATGAGGGTTTGGGATATGATGGTAAAGCGGCCGGTATTAGAAAAGGAGATGCATTAACCTTTTCATTTAATGATTGGAATAGAGATTCTGTCGAGGTTGATATACGATTGCTGCCCAATCATCCGGTAGTTGGACACAAATTATCTTTTTCAATATCTTTGGATGGAAATGAACCTAAAGTAATTTCTTATGAAACCAAAGGTCGGAGTGAAGAATGGAAAGAGAACGTTTTGCGTAATCAAGCCATACGAAAAGTTACAATACCAGTTTCTAAAAAGAAATCCCATGATTTGATTATTAAGGCATTGGATGAAGGAGTGATATTGGATCAAATCATACTTTATTAGATTTTTTATAATAATATGTTGGTGTGGATTTTAATGTTGGTCATAATTAGGGGAGTTTCTGGATTAATTGCTGTTTTTATCATGAATAAGAAAAGATTTGCATTATCGACTCAAGTACTTTGGTTATTGTTAATCTTGTCGACTGGCTATATTGGGTTTATTGTATTACAATGACAGAACTTGAGATTACACTAACTAACCTTTATTATATATGTTGGTCCCGTCAATACTGTAAAATGTATTGGCGGGATTTTTTTATAATGAATAAAAAAATCGCTGTTAAAAAGTAAGATTTAAACTATATTGAATGAATATTGTCCTGTTTTGACCGATTTGAAGACCTTTGTATAAAAAGAATATCTCATCTTTGCAATGCATTTAGTTTTCAATAGGTAATAGTTTTGGTTTTTAGGGTAATTGAATGAGATTGGTTTTCAAATTCGCTGTCGGTCTTAATGGGAACATTAGCCGATGGTGAATTTATAAAAGAGATGAATGTATCATGAAAACAATAGATTAGAAAATGAAGAAACCTTTATTGTATTTGCTTATTTTATTAGTGACTATTTTCAGCACTTCCTGTTCCCAATCTCCAAAAGAGACATTTGAAATAGGGGACAAGACATTTTTACTTAACGGAAAACCGTTTGTGGTAAAAGCAGCCGAAATTCATTATCCCCGTATACCAAAAGAGTATTGGGAGCATCGTATCAAAATGTGTAAGGCATTAGGTATGAATACCATTTGTCTTTATGTCTTTTGGAATTTCCATGAGCCGGAAGAAGGAAAATATGACTTTACCGGTCAAAAAGATATTGCGGCTTTCTGTCGGTTGGCACAGGAAAACGGAATGTATGTGATCGTTCGTCCCGGGCCGTATGTTTGTGCAGAGTGGGAGATGGGTGGATTACCTTGGTGGTTGTTGAAGAAGAAAGACATCAAGCTTCGTGAACAGGATCCGTATTATATGGAGCGGGTGAAACTGTTTATGAATGAAGTGGGTAAACAGCTTACCGATCTTCAGATTAGTAAAGGTGGCAATATCATTATGGTACAGGTTGAGAATGAATATGGATCATTCGGAATAGACAAACCATACATTGCCGAAATACGTGATATTGTAAAGCAAGCAGGTTTCACAGGAGTTCCTTTATTCCAATGTGACTGGAATTCGAACTTTGAGAATAATGCATTGGATGATTTGCTTTGGACAATCAACTTTGGTACAGGGGCTAATATTGACGATCAATTTAAGCGTTTGCAAGAACTCCGTCCTGATATTCCGTTGATGTGTAGTGAGTTTTGGTCCGGATGGTTCGATCATTGGGGAGCGAAGCATGAGACACGTAGTGCGGAGGATTTGGTAAAAGGAATGAAAGAAATGCTTGACCGGAATATTTCATTTAGTTTGTATATGACTCATGGAGGTACTAGTTTCGGACATTGGGGAGGAGCAAATTTCCCTAATTTCTCTCCGACGTGTACGTCTTATGATTATGATGCTCCCATCAATGAATCAGGAAAAGTCACTCCCAAATATTTTGAGGTGCGCAATTTGTTAAGTAACTATTTACCCGAAGGCGAGTCATTGCCGGAAATTCCGGATTCTGTTCCGACTATTGCCATTCCGTCATTCAAGTTGGATGAAGTGGCGATACTGTTTGATAATTTGCCGGAGCCAAAGATTAGTGAAAATATTCAGTCAATGGAGGCGTTTGATCAAGGATGGGGAAGTATTCTGTACCGGACTACACTACCGGCATCTAAAGAGGAACAGACTCTGACAATCACAGAGGCTCATGACTGGGCGCAAGTTTTCTTGGATGGCAGGAAGTTAGCTACGTTGAGTCGTTTAAAAGGTGAAGGTACGGTTATTCTTCCTCCAATGAAAGAAGGGGCCCAGCTGGATATTTTGGTAGAAGCAATGGGGCGTATGAATTTTGGTAAAGGCATTTATGATTGGAAGGGTATCACTGAAAAAGTGGAAGTCCAGTCGAATAATGGTGTTATTACTTCATTGAAGAACTGGAAAGTTTATAATATTCCGGTTGATTATGCTTTTGCGCAAAATAAGAAATTTGTAAAACAGGATAATCCCCAGAAATATCCTGCCTACTATCGGGGAACCTTTACGTTGGACAAAACAGGTGATACATTCTTGAATATGACTAACTGGAGTAAAGGTATGGTTTGGGTGAACGGTTATGCTATTGGACGTTACTGGGAAATTGGGCCACAACAAACCTTATATGTGCCGGGATGTTGGTTGAAGAAAGGAGAGAATGAAGTGATTATATTGGATATGGCTGGTTCTGTACAGCCACAGACAGAAGGATTACAACAACCTATTCTTGACAACCTGTGTGTACACGGTGCTGCTTATGCACATCGTAAAGTTGGTGAGAATTTGGATTTAGCAGGAGAAAAACCTGTTTATGAAGGGACTTTTAAATCCGGTAATGGTTGGCAGCATGTGAAATTTGGAAAGGAAGTGGAAACTCGTTTCTTTTGCCTTGAAGCATTGAATGCTTATGATGGAAAAGACTTTGCAGCTATTGCAGAATTAGAATTGTTAGGAGCCGATGGTAAACCTTTGTCACGTCAGCATTGGAAGGTTATTTATGCAGATAGTGAGGAAACTGAAGAGGCAAATAACATTGCAACGAACGTGTTTGACTTACAGGAATCTACTTTCTGGCATACTAGCTACTCTTCAGCTGCTAAACATAAATTTCCACATCAGATTGTGATTAATCTTGGTGAGGATAAGATAGTCACGGGATTTTCTTATTTGCCAAGAGCGGAAGCCGACAAGACGGGAATGATAAAGGATTATCGGGTATATTTGAAGATGACGCCTTTTAAACTTTAAGAAAGGGTAATTATATGTTTGTGATACGTACTTGAGATATTTAAGTCAAAGGTTAATTATTAAGTTTGTTCATTAAGTTATAGGAAAGTAAAAGAATAACTTCCACGTGAGTGAAGGTTTTCTTTTACTTTTCTTTTTTTATAATAGTTGAAATCATAAAGTAGCTTACTTTTGTTCTTTCTCTTATATTATATAATCAAAAATAACTAGTGATGCAAAAAATGAATAAAAATGGATTTAGCCAATGTGCCGGAGCGTACATTGAGCGTTTGCGAAAAGAAGGGCGATATTCTACCGCTCATGTTTATAAGAATGCTCTTTTTTCTTTTAGTAAGTTTTGTGGAACATGGAACATATCGTTCAGGCAAGTCACCCGGGAGTGTTTACGATGCTATGGACAGCATCTTTACGAGTCCGGGTTAAAGCTCAATACAGTTTCTACTTATATGCGTATGTTGCGTAGTATCTATAATCGGGGAGTAGAAGCGGGAAGTGCCCCTTATGTTCCCCGGTTGTTTCATGATGTCTATACAGGCGTGGATATCCGGCAAAAGAAAGCATTGCCTGTGACCGAATTGCACAAACTACTGTATGAAGACCCGAAATCCGAACGTTTGCGTCGTACGCAGACGATTGCAGCTCTGATGTTTCAGTTCTGTGGAATGTCATTCGCGGATTTGGCGCATTTGGAGAAATCGGCTTTAGACCGGAATGTGCTTCAATATAACCGTATCAAGACTAAAACACCTATGAGCCTGGAAATTCTGGAAAGTGCAAAAGAGATGATGAATCAGCTTCGAAGCAATAAACCCGTTCTTCCTGATTGTCCCGACTATTTATTCGATATTCTGCATGGTGATAAGAAGCGGAAAGATGAAAAAGCATATAAAGAATATCAGTCTGCTCTTCGTCGTTTTAATAATTCTTTGAAGGATTTGGCGAGAGTGTTGCGCCTGAATTCGCCCGTCACTTCATATACCTTCCGACATTCTTGGGCCACTACTGCCAAGTATCGCGGAGTTCCGATTGAAATGATTAGTGAATCGTTGGGACACAAATCTATTAAAACCACACAAATATATCTGAAAGGCTTTGGATTAAGAGAACGCACAGAAGTAAATAGAAAGAATTTATCTTACGTTAGAAATTACAATGTAAATAGGTGATAGATAGACAAAGCTTTAATAATCAGTATTTAAATGTATCTGTTACTTCTTAGGTAACGGAATTAAATATGACGCAAAGATAGACAAAAATATAAATAGCAAACAAATATTCCCCCATTTTTTTTCGTTTTATCTGATGCATACGGCAAAAAAAATCCGAACATGAAATAATCATATCTTCATGCCCTATGATTTATATGTCCTGTCTTAAAAAGAATTTTCCCCTTCGCCAAAGGCAAAAACTCTTCTATCGCTGTAATTGTCGATGTTTTTCTCTATTCTCATTCCGATTGGTCTTGGTTGTGTGTTTACTGTTACCTAAGAAGTAACGGAATTATATAAGGTAAAAATAGTGGATTAATCAAAAAAGTTTTGAGAATATCTCTATTTAAAAGTATAACATACAAATAAAGATGAAACAAACTAAAGCGGCTTTTAGGAATAAGCCATTTATTTCGTTAAAAGGTAGTATTCTATTTCTGATACTCATTCCGATGAGCGGTCTGGTTCATGCGCAATATTCCATGGGAACAACGGGACAGTTGATGATTCCTACCGCTGAAATGCAGGAGACCGGTACATTTATGGGAGGAGTCAATTTCTTACCCGAGCAAGTTACTCCATCGGTTTTCAGTTTTCCTACCATGAACTATTTTGTAGATATGACTCTTTTCTCTTTTATCGAATTCACTTACCGGATGACATTACTCAAAATGACAACCGGTACAGGCAGAACGGGTTATCATAATCAGGACCGTTCTAATACGATTCGTATTCGTCCGCTAAAAGAAAGTCGCTATTTCCCAGCTGTTGTGATTGGTGGAGATGATCTTTTGACGGAGAAGAAGACTCCGTATTGGGGAGCTTATTATGGTGTGTTGACAAAGACTATCGGATTTCGTTCGGGAGACCAATTGGCTGTAACGGCCGGATGGTATATTCATCAAGGTGATTGTCGTGTATTTAATAAAGGACCTTTCGGAGGTGTCCGCTATACGCCTTCTTTTTGCAAAGAATTGAAGTTGATGGTGGAATATGATACGCGTGGATGGAATATGGGTGCTGCCATGCGCTTTTGGAAGCATTTGTCCGTCAATGTGTTTACTCGCGAATTTACATGTGTTTCCGCCGGTCTGCGGTATGAATGTACATTAATGCATTAAAAGAAGATGAAAAGGATTGTTAGTGCGACCGCTGTTTTTCTCTGTGGTATTTCTTTGTTACAGGCACAGCCAGTTCGTGTGAGTGAGACACTGAAAGAGTTGGATATGGAGAATATTTCAGTTGTGGAGAAAAGGGACACGATAACTGCGGCTTTTGAGACCTCTGCTTATAGGGGTATTTATAATGGAATCGGTATTGCCATACGTCATTTGGTCGCTATACCGGAAATACCGACTTTGCAGCTACTTATATTAGATAATGCCTTACCACAATTATGCATAACCATCCCTGCAGAATTGATTCAAAAATATCAAGCCGGTGAATGTGCGTTGGATGAAGTGTATCGCAAGATGGGGATGACTACTTCTACCGAAACTGCTGTACGGCAGCTGAAAGGCGTAAAACGAAAAGAAAGTTCTTTCGGTAAGGTTGATTTGGTGGTATATCCCAACGTGATGTTAGTCAATAATGTAACTTATAAGTTGTATAAAGCGGCTCTCGAGTTGCAACCTGCCCTGGAAATGCAATTATGGAAAGGAGCTTCGCTACGGATGCAGGTTTCTTTGCCTATTGTAAGTAATGAAGATGGCAAGTGGAACTGCGTTCGCTTGGGATTCATGGTTTTGCGTCAGGATTTTCGCTTGGCTAATCATTGGAAAGGATACCTCACAGGCGGTAGTTTCTCGAATGACCGTCAAGGGCTTGCTGCAGGTATCGGTTATTTTTCATCAAATGGTCGGTGGACGGTAGAAGGTGGAGGAGGAATAACCGGCTCTGCTCATTTCTACGGTAGCAAATGGAAAATGAGTAAATGGAAAAGAGTCAATGGACAGATTAGTGTAGGATATTATGTGCCAGAAGTGAATACCTTGGTGAAAGTAGAAGGGGCCCGCTTTATTTATGGAGATTATGGAGTACGCGGAACTCTTTCCCGCTATTTCGGTGAATATATTGTAGGAATATATGGTATGTACACAGATGGAGCAACGAATGCAGGGTTTAATTTTTCTATCCCGTTACCGGGAAAGAAACGCAAGCGACATGCGTTACGGGTGATGCTTCCCGAATATTTTGCTTTTCAGTATGATATGCGTAGCGGGAATGAATATGCCCATCGTTCGTTGGGCGAAAGTTATAGTGTTGAACCTAAGTCGGCAGAGAATTCACATTTCTGGCAGCCGGATTATATTCGATATTATTTGATTAAAACGAGTGAGAAGTGAAACATGATTGATATTTTAACTAGTATTTTTAACAAAATTGAAACATTATGAAAAGTGTAAAATGGTTTTATGTGGGTGTCATGGCAATAGCCTTGGGTATGTTAACTTTTGTGACAGTAGCCTGTCACGATGATGATGACGATCCGAAACCGCTAGAAGGGGAAGTAATTGAAACTCCAAAACCGGTAGTGGAGTATTACATTATGGGTACGGTGACTTCCGGAGGAAAAGCAATGAATGGGGTAAAGGTAAAAGTGGGTAGTAAAAATTACACAACCGACTCGAATGGTAAGTTCTCTGTTACAGAAAGTGCTACAGGTACTTATAGTATTGAAGCGTCTTCTAATGGATATCTTTCACAGAAAACGTCAGTTGTCATTGCAGAGAATGCAGAGAATCGTAGTGTGGTAACGGTAGCTCTGGCTCTGACAAAGGAAAGTCGGAAAGAAACGGTGTCAGTAACTGCAGAAGAAGAAGAAATTAAAGTAGAGGATAATAGTGAATCTAATACTACCATTGAAGATCCGGGAGAAGTTGCTCCGGAAGCAGTGGTAGAGGATAAACCACTCGTGAAAGTCGAATTGGCAATACCGGCAGGTGCAATTGATACAGAAGCTAGTGCAAGCCTTATTAGTGATGGGAATGTTGGCATTAGTGTAACAACCTTTGTTCCTGCTCCTGCAGAAGTGACTACTGAAGTGAAGGCTGAAGAAGTGAATCAAAATGTAGAAAAAAGCATACCTTTAGCTGCTGCTAAATTTGAACCGTCTGGTTTGAAATTTAAAAATGATGTTACGATTTCTATTCCTAATCCTATCCCTGGAATAACATTTGCTGATGCTGATATGATACTTACTTATCAGAATCCAGATACAGGAGAATGGGGAGATGCAAAAGATAATGATGGAAATGTAATTAAAAATATATCTTCTACTACAGAAAATGGAGCTGTCACTGCATATACAGCCCAAGTCGATCACTTCTCTGCTTATGCAATAGAAAATAAAGTATACAGCAAGATTAGTAATGAAACTGTGACAACTAATATTCTAGGACAAGCTAGTCGTGATAATAGCGAGAATGCTAAAGCAGTGACTGGTATTGAACTGAAATATAAGGAAAAGTCTGGTTGGGACTATGATAAGAATGATGCTGGTCTTGTTGCTGAAGTTAAATCGCAATTAGGAGCTACTACTAGTGAGAGCGATACAAAAACGGTGAATGCAATGGTTGCTTTCATGAAAACTCGTATGTTCTCATTAATGGGATCGGTATCTGGCATTACGGAAACTGAACGTGTTTATAACACTGTAAATGTAAACGGATACACCACTATGAGTTATACTTGCTATGCAAAAGCTCGTACTACCACGTTGACGGCTAATGTAAAGTTTAATGGTCAAAACAAGACGGTTTCGATTACAGCAACTCGTTATACCGGAACGGATCATCAATATAAGACGGTTACTTATAATCCGACACATAGTGGTGGTAAGGGTGGTAGTATTTAAGATGTTTTATAGTAAGGGGCTTGGATTCGTTTGTAGCATTGAATCCCTGCCTTAGCCGATTAGGAAAAAGTACAGAGGTACATCTTTACCTAATCGGGGCCACGCATCAGATTTTATTTTGATGCACATTTCCCTGAATATCAACTGTCTGTGAAGATCGTTGATATGACTTTGATACCGTTTGTCAAGTTGATGGCAGTATAATAAGTTTTTAATTATTCATTTTAAGATAAAACCCTTTTGAATATGCTCCTTTTCCAATAAACCCTTTGGGGCATGTTCATATAGAGTATAGAAGGAGGAGGTCACTGTGAAGCGGTCTCCTCTTTTGCTTTTCGAAAATACTGTATTACATTAGAAGTAATACCCTAAATTCACAAAGCAACTTCCTTTGTCCGTCTGATTGGAATATCCCAATGATATTTCCAATGGCCCGAAGATACTGTCCATTCCATAGCCTGCACTGATACCGAATAATTGCTTGCCTTTCAATATATCGAAGAAATTACTATCTGTTAGTCCGTAGTTACCCGTCAGTGTAAGATAATGAATGGCTCCCATGCGTTGTCTGAACTTAATAGATGCAATCATAATGGTGTTATCCATCAATTCCAGATTGGTAACCCCGGCAAATGGTAATTGCTGTGGAATATAGAAACCAGGTACGTCACCGCCAATGGCATTTTGCAGCGGGTAGGGAAAATCTCTTCCGATCAGGATACGTCCATAAATGGAAGGAATGATAGAGAAACGGCGGGTTACAGGAATGACGCTTGCCCACGAAGCATTCAGTGCTGAAAATGGAGCGTGTTCGTTGTATTGTGCCATATTATCCGTATAGAGTGAATAGGCGGCTCTGAAGTCACTTCCTTTAGAAGGGAAACGTCCTTTATCATAGGTATTATATTGCACTTGGGCAAAATAACTTAGAAAGTGTTCGGATTCTACTTTCAGGTCGGAAATTTCAGGTTTCTTGAACAGGAAATCCTTGTATTTGTAATATTCAAAACGAAGACCGAGTCCGAAACGGAAATTCTTGTACCATACATCAGAGAAGCCGAATTCGGCCAGATGATATTTGTAAGTTGTATTATAGGCACGGTCGCCTTCCTCGTAAATATTGATATCATTGTATTGGAACATATACGAGAAGTTGAAATTACGCTGTTGCATTGGTTCCAGCGTATAGTCTATGCGGGCAGCATATCGTTTACCCAACCGACCGGTAAGAGCCAGACGGGAAGGAATACGAGTTTTGAGGTCTGCTGTTGCATTGACCAACAAAGATGCGATCTCTTCCGAATCGAAACGTATACCCAGGTTGATTCTTCTTTCATATTTTTCCTGTAACAGGAAGTTGAGGTGATAACCTTCAGGTGTCTCTTTCAACGTATAACTGGCACTGGAGTAGGACTGAGTACCGCGTAACTGATACAGGGCCTGTTCTATTTGTTGAGTGGAAATATCGCTGTTTTCTTTCAGATTACATTTCTTCATCAACCATTTTTTATCATCCACCTCTACACCGGAAAATGAGATGTCCGTCACATAAACCGTACGCGCATTAGAAAGAGAAGAATAAGGACCATGTTGTTTCGGGGTATAATCTTCGGCTATTCCTATTTTCTTTTTCAAAGCAAGCAATGAACCCCATTGGGCTTTTGCTGCTTCTTCGCCTCTACGCATCAGGGTATCAATGGCGGCTGGAGTAAAACTGGCGGATGAATATCCATCTACATTGACACGAATATAGGTATCTGTGAGGTCTACATTTTTTTCATGGTTAGACTGACAGGTGATATCTACAATCTGCCCCAGAATGTCGGGTACACTATTGAGCTTGTCGGCTTTCTTAAGAGCATTCTGTACGTCTACCCCGATAATAATATCGGCTCCCATTGCTTTCACTACATCCGCCGGATAGTTGTTTACAATACCACCGTCCACTAATACCATACTGTCTTGCCGTACCGGAGTAAATACACCGGGGATAGCCATACTGGCACGCATGGCAGTAGAGAGTATTCCGTCATGGAATACAATTTGTTCTCCATTAACAACATTGGCTGCTACACAGGCAAAAGGAATGGGAAGTTTATTAAAGTCGATAGAGTCATGATACCCTACGGTAAGGTCTGAAAATAGATTAGCCAGATTCTGTCCTTTCATGATTCCTCCGGTAGCGGCATCTTTGGGAGTTTTGGTGAAAGGAATAGAGACTGTATATTTTTCAGATCGCTCACGATCTGTTAATGACATGGCACTTCTTTTGATACGGTCACTCAATAGGAATGTCCAATCTTGTTTTCGTACCATGCTATCCAATTGTTCCGGAGTATAACCGATGGCATAAAGACCGCCTACGATAGCTCCCATGCTGGTGCCGGCTATATAATCAATAGGAATTCCGGCTTCTTCGATCACTTGCAGTGCTTTGATGTGTGCCATTCCTTTAGCACCGCCGCCGCTTAGAACGACACCTACCTTTTTTCTTTGTTCCTGAGAATGCAAAGAAAAAGGCAATAAGATGCCAATTGATAAAACTAATGTTGAAAAGATTTGTTTTTTCATTAGGACATGGTCTAGTGTTGATGTTTAATATAATACAAATGTAGAGCATAATTTGTTTAGTTGTTGAAATGGGAATTAAAAAAAATGTTCCAAAAGTCGGAAATGTGGATAATTTCTACATTTTATCTGGTGGATTCTACATTTCTACATTTCTTAAGACAAAATATAATAGACTGAATACCAGTAAATAATAGGTGTAATGAATTTTGGCATACTAATTGCAAGAAAGAGTATAGAACAAACATAAGTTAAATTAAATAATAAGATTCGATATGAGATTATTCTTTTCGAAACATGAGTTGAAACTGAGGAGAAAGAGAACCATTGCTGCTATTATATGTGTGGTACTTGTGTTGGGTGTGTATTGGATACTGACCCGACCTCAGAAGGCTGCGCCGGAAATGCCGACAGTCATTGTAGAACCGGTAGTGAAAGATGATGTAGAGATATACGGGGAGTATGTAGGGCGTATTCGTGCCCAACAGTTCGTCGAAGTTCGTGCCCGGGTGGAAGGCTATCTGGAAAATATGCTTTTTGCCGAAGGTACATATGTCAATAAGAATCAGGTTTTGTTTGTCATTAATCAGGACCAGTATCGTGCCAAAGCTGATAAGGCCAGAGCGCAGTTGAAAAAAGACGAAGCGCAGGCTTTGAAGGCGGAGCGTGATTTAAAACGTATCCGTCCGTTGTTTGAGCAGAATGCTGCAAGCCAGTTGGATTTGGATAATGCGGAAGCTGCTTATGAAAGTGCTGAGGCAACGGTAGCCATGAGTGAGGCGGATTTGGCACAGGCTGAATTGGAGCTGGGCTACACCATTGTCCGTTCGCCTTTGTCGGGACACATTAGTGAAAGAAATGTGGATTTGGGTACGTTAGTGGGACCCGGGGGAAAATCATTGCTTGCTACTATTGTGAAGAGTGATACGGTGTTGGTTGATTTTAGTATGACGGCACTCGATTATCTGAAGAGTAAAGAAAGAAATATTAATTTGGGACAGCAGGATTCTACCCGTTCCTGGCAGCCCAATATTACCATAACATTGGCAGATAACACAGTCTATCCATTCAAAGGATACGTGGATTTTGCCGAACCCCAGGTGGATCCTCAAACCGGTACTTTCTCTGTACGTGCAGAAATGCCTAATCCGAAACAAGTATTGTTGCCGGGACAGTTTACAAAGGTGAAATTGTTGCTGGATGTTCGTGAAGGAGCGCTCGTTGTTCCAATGAAAGCCGTTACCATCGAAAAGGGTGGAGCATATATTTATACCATGCGCAGAGATAATGCAGTAGAGAAACGTTTTATCGAATTAGGACCGGAAGTCGGGAATAATGTGGTGGTAGAAAGAGGATTGGCAGAAGGAGAAATGGTAGTTGTAGAAGGGTTCCATAAGTTGACTCCGGGTATGAAAGTACGGGTGAGCCAACCGGATGCAGAAGCCCAGGATAGTATAACTGCGACAAAAAATGAAGTGGCCGGGGCGAAAGAAAATGTTACCGGAACGAAGGATAACGCGAAAGGAGAATAAACGATGAAAGTTACTTTTTTTATAGATAGGCCGGTCTTTTCGGCTGTAATCTCCATCGTGATTGTGATTGTCGGCATTATTGGTCTGACGATGCTTCCGGTGGATCAATATCCACAGATTACTCCTCCGGTGGTGAAGATTAGTGCTTCTTATCCGGGTGCGAGTGCACTTACTGTATCACAGGCAGTAGCTACTCCGATTGAGCAGGAAATCAATGGTACTCCGGGGATGCTTTATATGGAATCAAATAGTTCTAACTCCGGAGGTTTTTCGGCAACAGTTACTTTTGATGTATCTGCTGATCCGGATTTGGCAGCTGTTGAGATTCAGAATCGTGTGAAACTGGCAGAATCCCGTTTGCCGGCGGAAGTGATTCAGAATGGTATTTCGGTAGAAAAACAGGCTCCCAGTCAGTTGATGACGCTTTGTTTGACTTCTACCGACCCAAAGTTCGATGAGATTTACTTGAGTAACTTTGCTACCATCAATGTGCTCGATGTGATTCGCCGTATTCCCGGAGTGGGACGTGTATCCAATATCGGTAGCCGTTATTATGCCATGCAGATATGGGCGCAGCCGGATAAGCTGGCAAACTTCGGACTGACCGTACAGGATTTGCAGAATGCATTGAAAGATCAGAATCGTGAATCAGCAGCGGGTGTGCTGGGACAACAGCCTGTACAAGGATTGGATATCACGATTCCTATCACGACACAGGGACGTCTTTCCACTGTAGGACAATTTGAAGATATCGTAGTACGTGCCAATGCGAATGGTTCTATCATTCGATTGAAAGATGTGGCACGTGTATCGCTGGAAGCTTCTTCGTATAATACAGAGAGTGGTATCAACGGTGAAAATGCTGCCGTGCTTGGTATTTATATGTTACCGGGTGCTAATGCGATGGAAGTGGCCGAGAGAGTAAAAGAGGCAATGGATGAGATTAGTAAGAACTTTCCGGAGGGATTGAGCTATGAGATTCCGTTCGATATGACGACTTATATTTCCGAATCTATCCATGAAGTATATAAGACGTTGTTTGAAGCGTTGGTATTGGTGGTTCTGGTAGTTTTTTTATCCTTGCAGAGCTGGCGTGCAACGTTGATTCCGGTAGTGGCGGTGCCTATTTCATTGATCGGTACTTTCGGATTCATGTTGATTTTCGGTTTCTCATTGAATATCCTGACATTGCTCGGATTGATCCTTGCGATCGGTATTGTGGTGGATGATGCGATTGTGGTGGTGGAAGGTGTGGAACATATCATGGAAACGGAGCACCTAAGTCCTTATGAAGCTACGAAAAAAGCGATGAACGGACTTGCCAGTGCTTTGATTGCCACTTCGCTGGTATTGGCGGCTGTGTTCGTCCCGGTTAGCTTTTTAAGTGGGATTACAGGACAGTTGTATCGCCAGTTTACGGTGACAATTGTAGTATCCGTGCTTATTTCTACGGTCGTGGCTCTGACATTGAGTCCGGTGATGTGTTCGCTGATTCTGAAACCGGATAGCGGGAAGAAAAAGAATATCGTTTTCCGGAAGATTAATGAATGGCTGGGTATCGGTAGTAATAAGTATGTAGCTGCCGTAACTCGTACAATTAAGCATCCTCGTCGAGTTTTGAGTGCTTTTGGTATGGTGTTGATTGCTATCATGTTGATTCATCGCATTATTCCGACCAGTTTCTTACCTGTGGAAGATCAGGGATATTTCAAGATTGAATTGGAACTGCCGGAAGGGGCTACTCTGGAACGTACCCGTATCGTGACAGAGCGTGCCATTGCTTATCTGGAAAAGAACCCGTACATTGAGTATATACAGAATGTAACGGGAAGTAGTCCGCGTGTCGGAAGTAACCAGGGACGTGCAGAACTGACAGTGATCCTGAAACCTTGGGAGGAACGGAAGAGTACCACTATTGAAAAGATCATGCATACGGTAGAGAAACATCTTGAGGAATATCCGGAATGTAAAGTCTATCTGTCCACTCCTCCGGTTATTCCGGGGCTCGGTAGTTCGGGAGGTTTTGAGATGCAGCTGGAAGCTCGTGGAGAAGCCACTTTTGATAATTTGGTAGACGCGACAGATACATTAATGTACTACGCATCCAAACGCAAAGAGTTGGCGGGCTTGTCATCTTCTTTGCAGTCGGAAATCCCACAACTCTATTTTGATGTGGATCGAGACAAAGTGAAGATGCTGGGTGTACCTTTGGCTGATGTGTTTTCTACCATGAAGGCTTATACCGGTTCGGTGTATGTGAACGACTTTAATATGTTCAACCGTATATATAAGGTTTATATTCAGGCAGAAGCTCCTTATCGCGAACACAAAGACAATATTAATTTGTTTTTTGTGAAAGCCTCCAATGGAGCGATGGTACCATTGACTTCTCTGGGAAATGCATCATATACCACAGGACCGGGAAGTATCAAACGTTTCAATATGTTTACTACGGCCGTTATTCGTGGAGCAGCTGCGCAAGGATATAGTTCCGGACAGGCGATGGAGATCATGGAACAGATTGCCAAAGATCATCTCCCCGATAATATCGGTCTGGAATGGAGCGGCCTTTCCTATCAGGAGAAGCAGGCGGGAGGTCAGACAGGTATGGTGATGGCACTGGTATTCTTGTTCGTTTTTCTTTTCCTTGCCGCACAATATGAAAGTTGGACAGTGCCTATTGCCGTGTTGCTTTCTTTACCTGTGGCAGCTTTGGGAGCCTATTTGGGAGTCTGGGTTTGCGGATTGGAAAACGATGTCTATTTCCAGATTGGCTTGGTTATGTTGGTCGGACTTGCCGCTAAGAATGCAATTTTGATTGTAGAGTTCGCAAAGGTGCAGGTAGATAAAGGTGAAGACTTGGTGCAATCGGCCATATACGCAGCCAAATTGCGTTTCCGTCCGATTCTGATGACCTCTCTTGCCTTTGTGCTCGGTATGCTTCCGATGGTACTGGCAAGTGGTCCGGGTTCGGCAAGCCGGCAGGCAATCGGTACAGGTGTATTTTTCGGAATGATATTTGCCATCGTATTTGGTATCATTCTTGTGCCGTTCTTCTTTGTGATGGTGTATAAAACAAAGTCGAAAATCTTAAAACATAAGAAATAATGAAACGAAAGAAACTATATATTGCTATCCTGTTACTTGCCGGAGTACTGACTTCCTGCAAGGTAGGGAAAAGCTATGTCCGTCCTGATCTTCATTTACCCGACAGCTTGGAAAGATCACAGGATTCGGTCAGCTTCGGTGACCAGGACTGGAGGGATATTTATGCGGATGCTACATTGAGAAGTCTGATAGAGCGTGCGCTGGATCATAATAAAGATATGCTGATTGCTGCTGCCCGTGTGAAAGAAATGGCTGCACAGAAACGAATTTCTACGGCTGCATTGCTTCCGGATATTAAAGGAAAAGTGACAGGGGAACGCGAACTCGAGAATCATGGAGGAGATGCTTTCAAGAGATCGGATACCTTTGAAGCACAATTCCTCGTTTCGTGGGAAGTCGATCTTTGGGGAAATCTGCGTTGGGCGCGTTCGGCCAGCATTGCCGAGTATCTGCAATCTATTGAAGCACAACGTGCATTGCAGATGACGATTGTGGCTGAAGTGGCACAGGCTTACTATGAACTGGTAGCTTTGGATACAGAACTTGATATTGTCAAACAGACATTGAAAGCCCGTGAAGAAGGGGTGCGCCTGGCGCGTATCCGGTTTGCCGGCGGATTGACTTCCGAGACTTCTTATCGACAGGCACAAGTGGAGTTGGCACGTACGGCCACTCTGGTTCCTGACTTGGAACGTAAAATCTCCCTGAAAGAGAACGATATTGCTTATCTTGCGGGTGAATATCCTAATAAGATAGCCCGTTCCCGTTTGCTTCAGGAGTTTAACTCTCCGGAAACACTTCCTGTAGGGTTGCCGTCTACTTTGTTGGAACGCCGTCCCGACATTCGTCAAGCAGAGCAGAAATTGATTGCTGCCAATGCAAAAGTAGGAGTGGCCTATACGAATATGTTCCCACGTCTTGCCCTGACAGGCGGTTTCGGTAGTGAAAGTACTTCTTTGTCGGAACTTCTAAAATCTCCCTATGCAGTGATGGAAGGAGCTTTATTAACTCCTATCTTTGGTTGGGGAAAGAACCGTGCGGCATTGAAAGCGAGGAAGGCTGCTTATGAGGCTGAAGTACATAGTTATGAGAAATCCGTACTGGAAGCTTTCAAGGAAACGCGTAATGCGATTGTCAACTTCAACAAGATCAAGGAAGTGTACGAACTTCGTGCCAATCTGGAACGTTCGGCCAAGAGCTACATGGACTTGGCACAATTGCAGTACATCAATGGAGTCATCAACTATCTGGATGTGTTGGATGCCCAACGTGGATACTTTGATGCTCAAATCGGATTGAGTAATGCCATTCGTGACGAGTTGATTGCGGTGGTTCAACTTTATAAGGCTCTTGGCGGAGGCTGGGAGCAGAATCCCTAGAATTATATTATAAATTAGCTCGCTGAAGAAAACGTAAAGGCTATCTCCTACGTCGGGAGATAGCCTTAATTTTTCTTTCTTCTTTCTTTTGTCTTAAAAACAACAGAAGAAGAATTTTTATAATTCGGAAAAAAATGCGAAATTTGCAACGCTTTTCAAGTTTGACAAGAAACTTACTAACACCTTTAAATAAAAAAATAAAGAAAATGACTAAAAGTGCATTGCAAATCGCAAGGGCTGCTTACCAGCCCAAACTTCCGAAAGCATTGGCATCAGGAGCTGTTAAGGCTGTAGCAGGTGCTGCTACTCAATCTGTAGCCGATCAGGAAGCTATCAAAGCATTATTCCCGAATACGTATGGAATGCCGTTGATTACATTCGAAGCTGGTGAAGCTGTTGCTCTTCCCGCTATGAACGTAGGTGTAATTCTTTCCGGTGGTCAGGCTCCGGGCGGACACAATGTAATCTCCGGTTTGTTCGATGGTATCAAGAAATTGAACCCGGAAAACAAATTATATGGTTTTATTCTGGGTCCTGGTGGTCTGGTAGATCACAACTATATGGAACTGACTGCTGATATCATCGACGAATACCGTAACACAGGTGGTTTCGATATCATCGGTTCCGGACGTACGAAGCTGGAAGCTGAAAGCCAGTTTGAAAAAGGACTTGAAATCATCAAACAACTGGGCATCAAGGCACTGGTTATTATTGGTGGTGACGACTCTAATACAAATGCTTGTGTATTGGCTGAATACTATGCTGCTAAGAAGTATGGTGTACAGGTAATCGGTTGCCCGAAAACAATCGACGGTGACTTGAAGAACGATATGATTGAAACTTCTTTCGGTTTCGATACAGCTTGTAAGACTTATGCTGAAGTAATCGGTAACATCCAACGTGACTGTAACTCTGCACGTAAATACTGGCACTTCATCAAATTGATGGGTCGTTCGGCTTCTCACATCGCACTGGAATGTGCTTTGCAAGTACAGCCTAACGTATGTATCATTTCTGAAGAAGTGGAAGCAAAAGATATGTCTTTGGACGATGTGGTGACATCTATCGCTAAAGTGGTAGCAGACCGTGCAGCACAAGGACACAACTTCGGTACAGTTTTGATTCCGGAAGGATTGGTAGAGTTCATTCCTGCCATGAAACGTCTGATTGCTGAATTGAATGACTTCCTGGCTGCTAATGCTGAAGAATTCGGTCAGATTAAGAAATCTCACCAACGTGATTATATCATCCGCAAACTTTCTCCGGAAAACTCTGCTATCTATGCAAGTCTGCCGGAAGGTGTTGCCCGTCAGTTGACTTTGGATCGTGACCCGCACGGAAACGTTCAGGTTTCATTGATCGAAACTGAAAAACTGTTGTCTGAAATGGTAGCTACTAAGTTGGCTGCATGGAAAGAAGAAGGCAAGTATGTTGGTAAATTTGCTGCTCAACACCACTTCTTCGGTTATGAAGGACGTTGTGCTGCTCCGTCAAACTTTGACGCTGACTATTGCTACTCTTTGGGTTACACAGCTTCTATGTTGATTGCTAACGGTAAGACTGGTTATATGTCTTCTGTACGTAACACAACAGCTCCTGCTGCTGAATGGATTGCTGGTGGTGTGCCTATTACCATGATGATGAACATGGAACGTCGTCACGGTGAAATGAAGCCGGTTATCCAGAAAGCATTGGTAAAACTGGATGGTGCTCCTTTCAAAGCATTTGCTTCACAACGCGAACGTTGGGCTATCGAAACGGATTATGTATATCCGGGTCCGATCCAATACTTCGGTCCTACAGAAGTTTGCGACCAGGCAACTAAGACTTTGCAACTGGAACAAGCTAAATAAATACACTTCAGAGCAGTTGTTGATACAACAGTTGCAATGAAGGGTTCTTTCAGGCACGGATTACGCGGATTAATACGGTTTTTAGTTATTTCTTATAACCCTGTATTCCGTGTAATCCGTGCCTATCTCTAAAAACATTGATCGTTTAAAGTAAATGCCGCAACGCAACAACCCGATGTCTGCCGTACAGAAGAAAAGAACTGTTTCCACTACCAAAAGAAAGGGAACGACTTCTTCTTCCAAGACTTCCCGTACCTCAAAAAAGGAACAGGTGAAGCATCGAACTGTGATGCCTACCTGGCTTCGTAATATTCTGGCAGTGATAATTGTCGGTTGTTTCTCCGTCGCTTTCTATTATTTCTTTATCCGCCCTTATGCTTATCGATGGAAACCTTGCCATGGCTTAAAGGAATATGGTGTCTGCATCCCTGACGGATATGATATTCATGGTATTGACATTTCTCACTATCAGGGAAAGATTGACTGGAAGAAGCTGTTGCAGAATAAAGAGACGGCTACTCCTTTGCATTTTGTCTTTATGAAGGCAACAGAAGGAGGAGATCATAACGATACCACATTTGAGGCAAATTTTGCCAATGCCCGTAATCATGGATTTATCCGTGGCGCTTATCATTTTTATATTCCAAGCACGGATGCTTTGAAACAGGCGGACTTCTTTATTCGCACGGTAAAACTTGTTTCCGGTGATTTACCTCCCGTACTTGATGTAGAAGTGACCGGGCGGAAGGAAAAAAAGGAATTACAGCAAGGCATCAAACGCTGGCTCGACCGGGTGGAATCTCATTATGGAGTGAAGCCTATTCTTTATACCTCTTATAAATTTAAAACCCGTTATCTGGACGACTCTATCTTCAATGCATACCCTTACTGGATTGCCCATTATTATGTGGACTCTGTGCGGTATCAGGGAAAATGGCACTTTTGGCAACATACGGATGTAGGAAGTGTCCCCGGCATTAAAGAAGACGTAGATTTGAATGTGTTCAATGGCTCGTTAGAGGAACTTAAAAAGTTGACAATTAAGTAACGGGTATTTCTTTTCCCTACAACTTATCTCTTCTCATATTTGTTATAATCGTATTATTACTAAAAAATACGATTATGAACTTTGATATAGCTATTATTGGTGGTGGTCCGGCCGGGTACACAGCTGCCGAACGGGCAGGGGCCAACGGATTAAAAACTGTTCTTTTTGAGAAAAAGGCAATGGGGGGAGTATGTCTCAATGAGGGGTGTATTCCTACTAAAACTTTGTTATATTCTGCTAAAATACTGGATAGCATCAAGAGTGCTTCCAAATACGGCGTTTCTGCCGAATCTCCTTCGTTCGATTTATCCAAGATTATGAGCCGTAAAGATAAAACAGTAAAAATGTTGACGGGCGGTGTGAAGATGACTGTGAGTTCTTACGGAGTGACTATTATAGAAAAGGAAGCTCTGATAGAAGGAGAGAAAGAGGGGAAAATACAAATCACTTGTGACGGAGAAACCTATTCCGTGAAATATTTGCTGGTATGTACCGGCTCTGATACAGTGATTCCTCCTATACCGGGACTGTCAGAAATCAGTTATTGGACTTCCAAGGAGGCATTGGAGATAAAGGAACTCCCTAAGACACTGGTCATTATTGGTGGCGGGGTGATCGGGATGGAGTTTGCTTCTTTCTTCAACAGTATGGGCGTGAAAGTACATGTTGTAGAAATGATGCCGGAGATTCTGGGAGCGATGGATAAGGAAACCAGTGGTATGCTTCGTGCCGAATATGCCAAACGGGGAGTCACTTTCTATTTGAATACGAAAGTGGTGGAAGTAAATCCTCATGGAGTTGTGATAGAAAAAGAAGGCAAGATGTCTGCTATTGAAGCGGAGAAGATCTTGCTTAGTGTAGGACGTAAGGCAAATCTATCCAAGGTGGGACTGGACAAGCTGAATATAGAACTGCATCGGAATGGAGTGAAAGTAGACGAACATCTGTTGACTTCGCATCCTCGTGTATATGCGTGTGGTGATATTACAGGCTACTCTTTATTGGCGCATACTGCTATCCGTGAAGCGGAAGTCGCCATCAATCATATTTTAGGAGTGGAAGACCGGATGAATTACGATTGTGTTCCGGGAGTCGTTTATACCAACCCTGAAGTGGCGGGAGTGGGAAAGACGGAAGAAGAACTGGTAAAATCAGGAGTTCCTTACCGTGTTTCAAAATTACCGATGGCTTATTCCGGACGGTTCGTTGCGGAGAATGAACAGGGAAACGGACTCTGTAAGCTGATTCAGGATGAAGATGGGAAGATTATCGGTTGTCACATGTTGGGAAATCCTGCATCAGAACTTATTGTGATAGTAGGTATTGCTATTCAGAGAGGGTACACGGTGGAGGAATTCCAGAAGACTGTGTTTCCACATCCTACGGTTGGAGAGATCTATCACGAAATTATGTTTTAACTCTTATTCCGCTTGATCTATGATTCGATGTATCTATAGTCCGTTTACTGATATTTACTTTCACTTGGCAGCAGAAGAGTATCTGTTGAAGCAGGGAAATGAAGATATTTTCATGCTTTGGCAGGATACTCCTTCTGTGGTAATAGGTAAGCATCAGCGGTTGCGGTCGGAAGTCGATAAGAAATGGGCAGAACAGGAACGAGTACATATTGCCCGTCGTTTTTCGGGTGGGGGAGCGGTGTACCATGATTTGGGCAATATCAATCTGACTTTTATAGAAACGGCTCCCCGATTGCCGGAATTTGTTACGTACCTGCAACGGACATTGGATTTCCTGAACTCTATAGGCCTGATGGCAAAAGGAGGCGAACGACTGGGGATTTATCTGAATGGATTGAAAATATCAGGGAGTGCGCAATGCGTACATAAGAATCGGGTGTTGTATCATTGCACTTTATTGTATGATACGGATCTGACAGCATTGCATAAAGCTTTGAATCCGGAACCGATGGTTGATGATGAAACTTTATCGTCAGTATATGCCGTTCCTTCCGTTCGGAGTGAGGTAACCAATATTCGGAGTTATTTACCGGAGGGAACTGTAACTGATTTTAAAGAGAAGGCTTTTCAGTATTTCAGTAAGTCCCAATCTGTCAGTGCTTTTACCAGGAAAGAAATAGAGGCTGTCAATCAGCTCCGGGAAGAGAAATATATTCAAAAAGAGTGGATATATAGTCGTTGATGTCCGGGCTGGCTTTGTCAGTATCCGGTTAAAATTTACTTAACTTAAAACTTTCTATTTCAGCCCGTTGTTGTAATATATCAAGGTTGAATAATAAATTTACTGTCTATGTCAAAATTCGAAATAAAAATGCCTAAGTTAGGCGAGAGTATAACCGAAGGGACAATCGTCTCTTGGTCTGTAAAGGTGGGTGACATGATTCAGGAAGACGATGTGCTTTTTGAAGTGAATACTGCTAAAGTAAGTGCGGAGATCCCTTCTCCCGTAGCGGGAAAAGTGGTGGAGATTTTATATAAGGAGGGTGATACGGTTGCTGTAGGAACAGTAGTCGCTATAATTGATTTGGATGGCGAAGAATCTTCAGGAACGGAGCCGGTAAGCGAAGGAGTTGTAAGAGAGGAAGCCGATGCTGGTCAGGTTGCTGCAAATGTTTCTGAAACATCACCATCATCACCATCATCAGCGGAAACTGCTAAAAACGAATCAGCGAATACTGCATCGAAACCTGTTGTTGCAGAGGAAGAACGTTGGTACTCTCCTGTTGTGATTCAGTTGGCGCGGGAAGCTAAAATTCCGAAAGAAGAGCTGGATGCTATACAAGGAACTGGTTATGAAGGGCGATTGAGTAAGAAAGATATAAAAGATTATATTGAAAAGAAGAAAAGAGGAGGTAGTGTTGAACCGAAGCCGGCATCTGTTGTTGCTGCTCCGGCCGCAAGCAAACCATCAGTTGCTGTTTCTTCTGAACAGGCAAGTCCGAAGGTTGCTCCTGTAGCAATGCCTGGAGTCGAAGTAAAAGAAATGGATCGTGTCCGCCGGATTATTGCCGACCACATGGTTATGTCTAAGAAAGTATCTCCTCACGTGACCAATGTAGTAGAAGTAGACGTTACCAAATTGGTACGTTGGCGTGAAAAGAATAAAGACGCTTTCTTCCGTCGCGAAGGAGTGAAACTGACTTATATGCCTGTGATAACGGAAGCCGTGGCAAAAGCATTGGCTGCCTATCCACAGGTGAATGTATCGGTAGATGGATACAATATTCTTTTCAAAAAGCATATTAATGTCGGTATTGCCGTCTCTTTGAATGATGGAAATCTGATTGTTCCTGTGGTGCATGATGCCGATCATCTAAATCTGAACGGGTTGGCTGTTGCCATCGATTCTCTGGCCTTGAAAGCAAGGGATAACAAATTAATGCCGGAAGATATTGATGGGGGTACATTTACGATAACCAATTTTGGTACATTCAAGAGCCTGTTCGGTACGCCAATCATTAATCAGCCGCAAGTTGCTATCTTGGGAGTAGGGTATATTGAGAAGAAACCTGCTGTTGTAGAAACTCCGGAGGGTGATACGATTGCAATCCGGCATAAAATGTACTTGTCTTTGTCTTACGATCATCGGGTAGTAGACGGAATGTTGGGAGGTAACTTCCTGCATTTTATAGCCGACTATCTCGAAAATTGGAAAGGCTGATAACTGATTGTTTCATTCATTAAGAACTTCATTACTCATGAAAAAGAAATATGATATAAAGACTACAGATGTAGAAACCCTGAAAAAGTGGTATCATCTGATGACATTGGGGCGTGCCTTGGACGAAAAGGCACCGTCTTACCTGTTGCAATCTTTGGGTTGGTCTTATCATGCTCCCTATGCAGGGCATGATGGTATTCAACTTGCTGTCGGTCAGGTATTCACCCTCGGTGAAGATTTCCTGTTTCCATACTACCGGGATATGTTAACCGTGCTTTCCGCCGGAATGACCGCTGAAGAAGTTATCCTGAACGGTATTTCCAAAGCAACGGACCCAGGTAGCGGAGGACGTCACATGTCGAACCATTTCGCCAAACCGGAATGGCATATTGAAAACATCTCCTCTGCTACTGGCACACACGACCTTCACGCAGCAGGTGTGGCCAGAGCAATGGTATATTATGGACATAAAGGCGTAGCCATCACTTCTCACGGAGAGTCGGCTACTTCCGAAGGATTCGTTTACGAAGCTATCAATGGTGCCAGCCTCGAACGTCTTCCGGTGATTTTTGTAATACAAGATAATGGGTATGGTATTTCCGTACCCAAATCGGAACAGACTGCCAACCGTAAAGTAGCCGAGAACTTCTCGGGCTTCAAGAACCTGAAAATTATCTATTGTAACGGAAAGGATGTATTCGATTCGATGAATGCTATGACCGAAGCGCGGGAATATGCTATCAGTACCCGTAATCCGGTTATTGTGCAGGCGAATTGTGTCCGGATCGGTTCGCACTCCAATTCAGATAAGCACACCTTGTATCGGGATGAGAATGAATTGGAATATGTGAAAGATGCTGATCCCTTGATGAAGTTCCGCCGGATGCTGCTGCGTTATAAACGTCTGACCGAGGAAGAACTGCAACAAATAGAAACTGATGCAAAGAAAGAATTGTCTGCTGCCAACCGGAAGGCTTTGGCTGCTCCCGATCCCGATCCTAAAAGCATTTATGATTTTGTAATGCCCGAACCTTATCAGCCACAGAAATATAAAGATGGTACACATGAGGCGGAAGGGGAGAAGACTTTTCTGGTCAATGCCATTAATGAAACATTGAAAGCTGAATTCCGCTATAATCCCGATACCTTTATTTGGGGACAGGATGTGGCAAACAGGGAAAAAGGAGGCGTGTTTAATGTAACCAAAGGTATGCAGCAGGAGTTCGGCGAAGCCCGTGTATTCAGTGCACCGATTGCGGAAGATTATATTGTAGGCACCGCCAATGGAATGAGTCGCTTTGATCCTAAAATTCATGTGGTGATTGAGGGAGCGGAGTTTGCCGATTATTTCTGGCCTGCCGTAGAACAATATGTGGAGTGTACACATGAGTACTGGCGTAGCAATGGGAAATTCGCTCCGAATATAACTCTGCGTCTGGCTTCCGGTGGCTATATCGGTGGAGGCTTGTATCATTCTCAAAACCTGGAGGGAGCTTTGACCACTTTACCGGGGGCACGTATTGTCTGCCCATCTTTTGCGGATGATGCTGCCGGATTACTTCGTACCAGTATGCGATCCAAAGGCTTCACGCTGTTCCTCGAACCGAAAGCATTGTATAATTCGGTAGAAGCAGCGGCAGTAGTGCCGGAAGATTTTGAAGTACCTTTCGGAAAAGCACGTATTCGTCGTGAGGGATCAGATTTAAGCATTATTACCTATGGCAATACCACCCATTTCTGTCTGCACGCAGCAGAACGATTGGAAAAAGAAGGTGGCTGGAAAGTGGAAGTCATTGATATTCGCTCCTTGATTCCGTTGGATAAAGAGGCGATATTCGAATCGGTCAAGAAAACGAGCAAGGCATTGGTGGTTCATGAAGATAAAGTATTCTCCGGTTTTGGTGCGGAGCTTGCTGCTATGATTAGTGGAGAGATGTTCCGCTATCTCGATGGACCGGTGCAGCGTGTCGGTTCTACTTTTACTCCTGTCGGTTTTAATCCGATTTTGGAAAAGGAAATTTTGCCGGATGAGGCCAAGATATACGAGGCTGCCCGGAGATTATTGGAATATTAAATAGTGTGGATTATGAAAAAGATAGGTTTATTTTATGCTACCAAAGCCGAAAGAACGAGTTGGGTGGCAGAGAAAATACAGAAAGAATTCGGTAAGGAAAAGATAGAGACAGTGCCTATTGAACAGGCTTGGCAAAATGACTTTGCTGCTTATGACTGCTTCATTGTGGGTGCTTCGACTTGGTTTGATGGAGAACTTCCTACTTATTGGGACGAACTGTTGCCGGAACTCCGGACAATGAAATTAAAAGGTAAGAAGGTTGCTATTTTCGGTCTGGGAGATCAGATACGCTATCCGGAGAATTTTGCAGATGGAATCGGTCTGTTGGCGGAGGTATTTGAAGAAGATGAGGCTACTTTAGTTGGTTTTACTTCTTCCGAAGGTTATACTTTCGAACGTTCCAAAGCTTTGCGTGGTGAGCAGTGGTGCGGTTTAGTTGTCGATTTGGATAATCAGTCCGAGCAGGCGGAAAAGAAAATAAAAGCATGGTGTCAACAGGTAAAGAAAGAGTTCGCGTAACAACTTTGTTTCTCCTTATAAGATAGTGACGCTATCCGATACAAATAGTGACGGTATATGCTATGGATAGCGTCACTATCCCAAGCATATACCGTCACTATTTTTTCTACATCCATCAGGACTCTTATCCTTTATAAACAAACTTTACCTCTGCCCAACGATTCTTCTCTTTATAATGAACGAAAGTCAGTCCGTTCTTTTCCGCTTCTTCGCGGATGGCGGCAATGTCGTCTACGTAAAATCCACTCATGTAGAGTTCGGAATTCGTATGCATGCAGGTAACATATTGCTTCATATCATTCAGTAATATATTCCGGTTGATGTTGGCGATGATAACGTCGAAAGGTCCTTTTCCTGTAAGCGACGAGGCATCTCCTTGTGAAACGGCAATATCGTCTACGTGGTTCAATTCGATATTTTCGATGGAGTTTCGTACACACCATTCATCAATGTCGATGGCTGTACAGGGGCGTGCGCCCCGCATACGTGCGAGGATGGCAAGAATTGAAGTTCCGCAGCCCATATCGAGCAGAGATTTATCTTTCAATTCGCTGTCCAACAATTCTTCAATGATGAGGCTGGTAGTCTCGTGGTGTCCTGTTCCAAAGGCCATTTGAGGATTGATGACAATGTCATATTCCGCTTTGGGAACATCTTGGTGGAAAGTGCTGTGAATCACACATCGGTTTCCGATAATGATGGGTTGAAAGAAATTCTTTTCCCATTCTTCATTCCAGTCCTTATCTTCTGCTTCGGTGTATGTATAAGTAATATCCGTATCGGGTAGGGGGAACTCGGTGATGGCAATCTTGATGGCGTTTTCATCACAGATTGTCTGTTGGATATATGCGGTCAGTCCGCCTTCACACTCAACAAAACTTTCAAACCCGACTTCACCCAGTACGGCAGCCAGTACGTCAGTGACGATTTCTGTGCAAGGGTGGGTGCGGAATGTGAACTCAAAATACTTCATAGTTGTTTTTAATTCTGGTGAATAATGGACAAAGATAGTTAGAAATAGGGATTTCCCTATTATCCTTTGGGGAAAATCTCCCTCGGACGAAAAATCTCTTCCTTATCTTTGTAACATGAATAAGTTTAAGTAATTACATAAACCGAGATGATATGAAAAAGATTGTTTATTTCTTGCTATTTGCCTTGTGCCTCCCGATAGGCTTGATGGCACAAAGCGTTGATGACGACCTTTACTTCATTCCTTCAAAAGACAAACAGGAGAAGAAAGAAACTCCGGTTAAGAAGGAAACGAAGAAACAGGTGACCAACATCTATACTTCACCGGGTACTACAGTAGTGGTTCAGGACCGTAAGGGAAGAACACGGGATGTGGATGAATATAACCGCCGTTACGATGCACGTGATAATGAATTCGTAATGGATAATGATACCTTATATATAAAAGAAAAATCTAATCCGGATTTGGACGGAGAATGGGTGACAGGCGAATTCAATGGTACGGAAGACGACTATGAATATGCTGAACGTATCATCCGTTTCCGCAATCCGCGTTTTGCTATCAGCATCAGCAGCCCGTTGTATTGGGATGTAGTTTACGGTCCGAATTCATGGGACTGGAACGTATATACCGACGGTATGTATGCTTATGCGTTCCCGACATTCAGTAATCCACTCTGGTGGGATTGGCGTTATGGCTCTTACGGCTGGGGATGGAACTATGGCTGGGGATGGAATCGTCCTTACTACGCTTGGGGATACTGGGGTGGCTGGTATGGCGGCGGTTATTGGGGACATCACCACCACTGGCACGGTGGTCCTAGCTGGGGCTGGGGCGGAGGTGGAAGCAGTCATTGGACAGGTCCTACCTATACGAATCGTCGTTCTTCCGGACAAAGCAGTTACAGAAATTCGTCTCGTCAATATGGTTCGAGTGTTACCCGTTCAGGTAGTGGTTCTTCTGTTCGTTCTTCCGGTGCGTCTTCTTCTTATAGTAGAGGAGAGAGCTCTGTAAGACGTGTAGTGGGTACACGTACTTCAGGCGAACGCGGTAGTTCTGTTAATCGGGTAGAAGGATCGTCACGTCGTAGTAGCAGTACTTATTCTCGTCCGAGCAGTACACGGAGTAGTGGAGCAAGTTCTACTTACTCTCGTTCTTCATCAGGAGCAAGAAGCACTACCGGCAGCAGTACAACAAGATCTTCATCATATAGTCGTGGAAGTTCAACTGCTCCACGTAGTAGTTATTCTAACGGAAGCCGTAGTTCTTCCTCATCTTCTTATGGAACTTCTCGTTCCTCTTCTTCCTCACGGAGTTATTCACCGGCTTCTTCCGGTAGTAGTTCACGTGGCAGTTATTCTTCCGGTGGTGGCGGTGGTTCTACCAGATCTTCTGGTGGTGGCGGCTCCTCCCGTAGTAGTAGAAGATAGGAAGTCAGATGTTTAATTAAAAGGTATGAAAGGTATGAAAAAGATATTTACTATAGCTGTATTGGGGTTATTGGCATCGGCAACCCCGGTTGTGGCACAAACAGTTTATGATGGTGCCAAACTGACCGGAAAAGATTTAAACGGAACTGCACGTTTTGTAGGTATGGGCGGTGCTATGGGAGCTTTAGGTGGAGATATATCCACCATGAGCACGAATCCTGCCGGTATTGGACTATTCCGTAGTAGCGATGTTATGACTTCCTTCGGATTTTCAGCTTATGGAACCGAAAGTAAATACTTGGATAACAAACTGAATTCAGATAAATCGAGAGCTTCGTTTGATAATATTGGATTTGTGTTTTCTTCAAAGATCGGGAATAACACTCCGCTGCGTTTTGTGAATTTTGGATTTAATTATCATAAGGCAAAGTCCTTCTATAAGAATATGAATATGAAGGGGAATCTGGGAGATTATTCCCAAACTTTCTTGATGGCTTCGCAAGCTGGAGGTATTGAGGGATGGGGAGACAACCCTTATGATGATCCGAATATCGGCTGGCTTTCTGTTTTAGGATATGATGGTTGGGTGATAACAGATATAACGACGGATAAGATTAATCCGGCAACAGGTAAGCCCAATAATATTTATACTGATAAGGACGGAAACCAAATTAATAATTTTGAAGGTAAACCTTTGTATGTTTCTCCTGGAGACTATAGAGGAATGTTTCCTTATGGAAATGCTAATTTCCGTTCTGAAGAGCGCGGTGGTATTGACCAATATGATTTTAATGTTTCGTTCAATATTAATGACCGGGTGTATTTAGGATTGACTCTTGGTGCATATTCTGTTGATTACAGTAAGTATACATTTTATGAAGAAGTCTATGAAAGTAATGAGGGGTATGACTTACAAAGTTGGAACAAGATCACAGGTTCTGGTTTTGATGTGAAATTAGGAGCTATCATTCGTCCGTTTGAATATTCGCCTTTCCGTATCGGACTGGCTATTCATACTCCAATCTTCTATAGTCTTGATTATAAAACAAGCGCACAGATTGCATCAGATGTGATTAATGAGGAAACCGGTGAGATGGGGGGAGATGTAGTAAAGACTTGGGATCATGTTCCTGGAAAGGCTGATATGGTTCGTTCATTCAATTTCCAAACCCCATGGACTTACAATGTAAGTTTAGGTTATACAGTAGGGAACAGTCTGGCTTTAGGAGCTGAATATGAATACCAGGATTATTCTTCTATGAAGTTTAAAGATCCGGATGGTTATTCTTCTTCTTTTGAGTTTGAGAATAGCACAACGCCTATGTTGAAAGGAGTTAATACAGTTCGTTTAGGCTTAGAATATAAGGTGATTCCACAATTTGCTCTTCGGGCTGGTTACAATTATAGTACTGCAGCTTTCCATAAGGATGCTTTCAAGGATCTGCCGTATAACTCTATTCAGACAGACACGGATTTTGCCAACTCTAAATCAATGAGTAATTATACATTGGGTATTGGTTATCGCGGATCAATGTTCTATGCCGATCTAGCCTATAAATTCTCTACGTATAAGGAAGACTTTTATCCGTTTGTGAATGGATATGCAAATGAAGATGGTGGTGTAACTATTGATTCACCGGAAGCAACGAAAGTTACCAATACGCGTAGTCAGGTGTTGTTTACCGTAGGTATGCGCTTCTAATCTAATAAAGAGACAGTTTTCAATTTCAATAATAACTTTTGTGTGTAAAAAATCCCTGGAATGCTGAGTGTCTACAGCGGTTCCGGGGATTTTTATTAGTATCACTTTTATTCTTTTGTTTTATCTGCGTAACGGAGTCCGTTCATCAATAATTCCGCGGCCTCCGTAAAGTCTCATCGTAACAGGACTTCCGGCTTCTATGGTAATATCCTGATCTGCGATGATAGGTTCTTCCTTATCGTCTACAATTACAGAACCAATCTTCTCACCAGCCTTGATTATCTGTGGAATCAAATTAGTCAGGATACCTTCTGAAATTTTCCGGATACTGATATATTCCGGGGTTGCATTCTTGTCAGCTTCGATTTTACCGTTGAAAAGATCCTGCACACCTTTGTTCTTCAAGAAAAGTTTAACGATTGCTTTACCTTCGTACGGGTTGCCTTTTTCATCAAGTAGAATAACGGGCGCAGTCATTCGCTTGAATGTAAGGGCTACATTGCTAGAACCTTTGCTGGCTTGGGCTGTGCCGAACAAATATTCTAAACCGCCTTTGATGTCACGGTAGCGACTAAAGAGGGATCTAGTCGTTACATCACCGGACAATTCGGGATAATGAGCATAGAAAGTTACAGCTTCCGCATCTGTAGCTGTCTCGCTCCAATTTTGGTTATCTACTCCCAAAGTAAAAGGCTGATATTCCTGCTCGGAAACGGACATTGAAATGACGTCTCCAGCTGAAAAACTACTTTTTAAAGGGAGTGACAGGTTACTGCTGCTACGAGTAACAGCGTCAGTGATACTTTCATTGTCGACAGTAGTAAGAAAGTTGATACCTTCTTTACTGGGATCTTGCAGTTCTTCTTGCTGTTGACAACTGAACAGGCATACTGATGCCATGACAAATAAAAGGCTTTTTCTTTTCATTTGAGGGGTAATTAATAGGTTAATAATAGTGAGAGGTTTTTAATATTCTACTCTGTCTTCTTTGGCCGCCCAGGCTTTGAAGGCAGTAAGGGCTTCATTATGCAATAAGATTTCGGAAGGAAGCTTTCTGTCTTCAGGCTTCAGTTCCAGTTCGTCATAGATAAAAGAGTCGTCGAAGCCAATATTCTTGGCATCGGTCTTATTGTTTCCATAGTACATTTTATCCAATCGCGCCCAGTAAATCGCACCGAGACACATGGGACAAGGTTCGCAGGAAGTATAGATTTCGTATCCGCTAAGATTAAAAGTACCGAGTTTGGCAGCTGCGGCACGTATCGCACTCACTTCGGCATGAGCAGTTGGGTCACAAGATGCCGTAACACGATTTACTCCTGTTGCAACTATTTCCCCCTCTTTCGTGGCAATCACAGCACCGAAAGGACCTCCACCATTTTCAACATTTTCTTTGGAGAGCTCGATTGCTTTCCGCATTAAGTCTTCTCTAGTCATGGCACAAAAAATATATTGTTAGTTTCATTTTCCCTTTGCTTCTTTTTACAAAGATAGAAAAAACTAACAATATACAATGGAATATTCCTATTAATTTTTTAACAGTATCAGTAAACTTCGCAAGAAAATGATACTTTTTTTTGCTTTTTTTGGGGTTATAGTTTACCTAATATCTTGTCCATTACCCAGTTAGTGAGCGTTGCACTTTCTCCGTCGCAGGAGCAAACGGACTTACCTAACAAGTGATCGACCACTGCCTGAATAAGAGGTTGTTGCACATGTTCCGGGTTACCGATACAGATTTCTTCCCGTCCTTTTTCGGTATGTAAGCCGATAGGCTCATAAGTAAAGACAGAGAAACAAATCATTCCCTTGTCACCGATAATTTCAATACGGTCTTCGCGGGCAGAGTCATGGGCTACGAAACACCAGGAACCGCTACCAACCAATCCGCTATCAAATTGGAAACAGGCGCTTAATGTATCTTCAGCAGGATAAAGTCCACCCCGATTGCTCTTATAACCGCTTGCTTCGAGGATACAACCGAACATATCCTGCAACAAATCAATTTGATGCGGAGCAAGGTCGTAGAAGTAGCCACCTCCGGCAATGTCAGCCTGCACACGCCAGGGAAGGTTGTCACGATTGTAATCCAGATCGCGTGGCGGCTGGGCAAAACGAATCTGCACATTGATAATATTACCGATAGTACCGTTCTCTACCAGTTCCTTTACTTTCTGGAAATAGGGGAGATAACGGCGATAGTAAGCAACGAAACAGGGAACTCCCGTTTCATTGGATATGCGGTTGATGCGCGTACATTCTTCGTACGTCACAGCCATTGGTTTCTCAATATAGGCAGGTTTGCCTGCTTTCATGGACATAATGGCATACGTAGCATGTGAGGAAGGAGGAGTGGCAATGTAGATGGCATTTACTTCCGGATCATCAATCAGTTCTTGTGCATCGTCATACCATTTTTTGATTCCTCTCTCTTTGGCATACGCTTTCGCTTTCGCACCGTCACGACTCATCACGGCTACGACTTCCGAATGTTCTACTTTCTGGAAAGCGGGACCGCTTTTGGTCTTGGTTACTTCTCCACAACCAATGAAGCCCCATTTGATAATCTTTTCACTCATAATATATACCTATTGTGTCTGCTTTAACAAACCCCAAAGATAAAGCTATTTTTTGTCAAGAGCAACTTTATTGATTATTAACTTGGCAGAGACAGTGGTAAAACAGACATTACGTTTTATTTCAATAGAGGCTCTGTTTTACCTGAACAGACGGTCTGTTAGGAGAGAACAGAGCCTCTAAAAGATGGCAACGCACACTCTAATTCCGGTAAGAAGCAAGGTGAAGATCGCTATGCACCGGGTTGAAGGAGAATGAACACCGGGCAAAACTGAAAGGAAAGCCGGGGTGGGGAACTTTCCTCTCTATGAATATGATTTTTTCTTTGATATATAAAAAGAAAGGAGGGAATCACAATTCCCTCCTTTACGTGCAGTTTAATTGAAACTACTTTATCATTAACTCTGTAAAGATACGACATTCGGAAGCGAAAGTCAAGTCTTTGAGAGTTTATTTACTTTCCTCTTTCAGGAAAAGAAGATTAAAAAGATCTTTCGGATTGCTTTTCCGGAACTGCTGATATGCCTTTAAATAATCGGTACGAGTGGAATCTAGCAGATACAGTCGATACAGGTCTTTACATAATTCCTGTTGTTTACCGTTCCATTCGCTGATTTGCTTGTAAGGCCATTCTTTGACTCCTTTGCCGAGATATGGCTTCAGAAAATCGGCAGCTTTGTAAATGCTTCGTCCGTCAGCAGAACTGACAGAAAGAACAGGTACATGGGCTTTTTCTCCCATAGTCGCAATATCTATCAGATGTTGCAGATTAAATTCTGAATATCCGAAAGCCAATGTCCGGCGTAATTCTTCGGGCTGTTTGCCGTCCGGTTCAATCTGTTTGAATACCCGCTTCTTGGGAACTTCCCGAAGTATCCGTTCGGCTACTTTATGATTGCCTGTATAGAGTGCAAATGCAATGGCTTGTGCATCATAAGCAGTACTATGATTGTTGGGGCGGCTGGCTTCTTCTTTTCCTTGTTCACTAGTCAGAATCCAGTCCAGTAATTGCCCGAACCATTTTTTTAGCTGCTCTGAATCTTTCGAGGTGAACGAACGGGATTTTTCAAGAAGCTGAACGGCATCCAGCATTTCCACTAACGAATAAGTATCTATCACACCATAGCAACGGCCAAGATCATTATTATGTCCGGGCGCAACCTGCGCATATTTCAGATGTGGGTTCATGCAGGTTTTCTTATCCAGAAACCAGACACGAATCTGTTTGGTTGCTTTCAGTGCATACTGTTCTTTGCCACTGAAATACCACGCAAGTGCGAGTGTCGTGACATTATTTGCCATCTCTCCCAAGCGGTTACGGTCCAGTTTATCCAGTTCCGGATTGGATACACCATCGCGGCTGATATAAGGTTTACCGTCCGGCTTGGTCGGGTCCGGCCAGAAATAGCGTGCCTGGCTCAAGTAGTCGTGTTTGTCTCCGCTTGGTGGCGTTTTATCTTTCATCATAACAGAAAGATGGTGGGCGTTCAAAGCCTTGTCTGCCTGCTTTAGTAAGTTCTGATAAGTGGCGCTGTATGCGGGTTGATTGAGAGACTTTTTCACTTGTTCCAGATGTTCCGCATTCCAGATGCTCTGGGCGCAAACAGTCATTGCAACAATGCTGAAAGCCAGTGACAAACGGATTCTCTTGGAGTAGTTCGCTCGTAGATTCATGGGATAATATAACTTTTTGGGTACTCGTTTTATTGTATTGTCTATTTCTCGTAATATACATTCATAATGATGGTGTTCAGTTTTCTGTCTGTTTGAATATTCAGCTGTTTCACCCAAATCAATCCGAATTTCTCCTTATGATAGAAGTAATACACTTCTCCTGCTGCAACAGTCGGAGTATTTGTTTTGATATCAGACGCTTTCACATCTCCGATGTCATCCCGGATATTGGTGATTTCACCGTTTGTCACTTTGGTAATCAGTGCGTCATCTGTGACTTTCTTGAACGGAGTTGTCTGTGTGGATTCTTTCCAGATGGCATAATCATTCAGATTCAAAGCTGTACCATTGCAAAACTGACTGTTCAGAAGATTGGTTCCGATATTGGCCGGGTTCAACAGACGCGCTGTGGGTGCACCGCTAGTATTATCCATTGCGAAAGTAACCCATTCTTTATGTTCGACTACATCGCATGGAGTCATCGTCCGTCCATTCGTAACATCAAAGAAAGCATTCTCCGTTCCATGACTTCCCAGTTCGATATCCTCCCAAAGGACGTATGGCAGGGTAGGTGTCGGTTTCACAGTTACGCTTCCCGATACGGCTAGTTCCTGATTATCTCCCAACACGTTGTCATACACTAATACTACGTTGTCGATTACTAAATTTTCGGTAATGTCTTCGGGAGCATTGAAAGAAAGGCTGGTAGCGGTAGTTGTAAACTCGTAAGATTGACCGTTTACCATTAGTTTCTTGATAATATTCAGGTTGGTTCCGGCCAGCGTAATAATGGCTCCTGTGCCCACTTCTCCTTCCAGAACAGTGGTGACAGTAGGAATAACCGGTGGCACGATTACTTCAAAATCATTAGATACATTCACGGTATTGGTGGTATACGTAACGCTCAACTGGACTTTTTTAGTTACATCGAAAGTTGAGGGTACGGTTACCATAAGTGAAGTATGCGAACGGTCCGGATTGGGATCGAAAGATACCACTTGATCTCCGAAGTTTACCTTAGTAATCAGGTGCATATTCTTTCCTGTAAGTGTGATCTTATCTCCGATAGTAGCAGAACTTACATCAGTGGTGACACCCGGCACTACCACTTCGAATGCATCACTCAAAGTCAGTTTGTGTACCGAATTGTAAGTGGCAACGACAGAGATATGCTGCGTCACTTCAAAATTATCGGGCACCGCCACTATCAGCGTGGTTTGTGAACGGTTGGATGGCTCGGTGGTGATGTTGACCACCTGATTGTCAAAAGCCACTTTAGAGATCAGATGCATATTCTGCCCGGTAAAGGTAACCTCGTCACCGATTGCTACGGAATAATCCGTAGCCGGTGGATTGACAGACGTTTCCGGAATTATAATTTCATTGTCACGGGTACATCCGTACAACAAACCTATCAGGCAGAACAAGACTGCCGATAATGCGGTAAATTTATATTGTCTTTTCATTGTCTTTCGTCTTTTTTAGTAACGTTGATAATACAGGTCGAAAGTAATCGTTGCATTGGCATCATTCGTCGCCTTAACAGCGTCAAAATCTACATTGACAGAACGGATAATCATAATACCGAATTTATTCTTCTTCAGATTCTTGAACACAACGACACTACCTGCCTTGTATATATTCGATGCTTCTTTATCCTCTGCTTCCGCTTTCTGACGACTACGTACCGAGTTGGAACCTTCCGCATCCATATCAATATTGAATAATGCTTTGGTAATCTCGTCGGTAGGAGATATTTCTTCGATGTTTCTTTCTTTAATGTTTCTAATCAGTTCGCCATATCCTTTGCTTTCTTGAAGTACAAGAAGTTTAGTGACGGTAGAAGTAAACTCACCAAAGTTTTCGTTGACTTCGGCTTCCGTAGAGGAACTCTTCAATGGGGGTAATGGAGTACCGTTACACCAGTAATTTCTCAAATTAGCTTTTATGTTCTGCGGACCGTTCAATGCAAAATCATTATTACTGTTGTGTACCGCTGCAAAATCAATCAGGGCACGGGAATCTACATCTTTCAGGATACAAGTGGTGGAAACCTGTCCGGTAGTTCCGTTAATCATATTACCGAAATCTTCATTGCGGTGTGCGCCCATCTTCAGATTCGGATAGCTGAATACTCTCGGAATAAATACATAACAGTCATTCCGTAGTGTCAGACTGCCTGTTCCCTCATAATATTTGGCCAGAACATCCACAGTAGCACTCTCCGGCAATTCCGGAACACGGAATACAATGCTGTTGGCAGTCTTCTCAACGAAGTTAGTCACTTTCACTTCATCCCCGAAATGGATGCTTTCAATCAAATTCAGGAAAGTTCCGTTGAGGGTAATCAGACTTCCCTCGGTCACCCGTTCTGCCATTGCGTCAATGGTCGGAATATCTTTGATGATCTCAAAAGCAGGACCCTCCGGTTGAGTGAACTGCTCTCCTGTAGAGTCAAGATAATAGAGGGAGATAGGAGCGGCATCCGTGATGACGAAAGGAATGGTTGCTACAATTTCTCTTTCGGACTGATAGGAGATAGAAGCCTCTTTATCACCGAAACAAACTTTGGACACGATGTCCAGATTCTCACCCTGTATTTCAATCTGATCTCCCACGTGCGCTCCGGCAGGAACATTCTTCACTTGGGGAACCGGATATACAATCGTAAATGACTGCTCACTTTCCGTCTTTTTTTCTTTCGTACTAAGAACGATTTTCCCGTTTCCGGCATTGGCGGGAACTACAATAACAATCTCCTGTTGAGAGAGCTTATAGCGTATCGTAGCTTCTACGCCACCAATCGTTGCCTTTTGTATATCGCGCAGGAATTCTCCTTTGATAGTGATTTCCTGTCCGAACTTACCGCTTGTCGGGGTGAACTCTATAATTTGAGGATCACCCTGCTCAATGACATCAGTCGATTCTTTTTCGTTGCAGCCTGCCAGCGCAGTGAGAACGAAGAAGATGAATAGGCTATAGAATTTATTTTTCATGATTCAGTGTCGTTTAGTATTAATAGTTAGGGTTCTGTGTGATGACGCCCGGATTATTGTCGATTACGCTTTGTGGAATCGGAAGTATCAACTGATAATCCTTTAACTTGTTGATCTGTTGGGTGTAGCCTGCATAGAAATCCCATTCGGTTTCCTGAATATGCTTGTTGATTACCTCTATGGCCTTGCCCCAACGCAAGAGGTCGAACCAGCGTTGATTTTCGAAAGCCAGTTCCAGACGACGTTCTTTCTCAAGATAGGTGCGGAATACGTTACGGGTAGTCACTGCATCACTCTCGATTTTGCTTAGTCTGGCACGTTCACGTACCAGATTCAGGTATTTCAACCCGGCAGAGGGACCGTCTACTTCGTTCAATACTTCCGCATACATCAGTAGTACATCTGCATAACGAATGACAGGCCAGTCATTTTCAGCATCGTATCGTATGGATACTTCCGAAAGGAATTTCTTTACATAAGCCACTTGTGCTTCCACGTCTTTACTCTTATCATAATAACTGTCTGCCATGCTGACGTCCTTTCTCAAATCCTCTTTGCTGTAAGCGGCGGATATTTCTTTCGTAGGATAATTCTTACCGTCACCGCTACCCGTGATTACGTTCGCGCCACTGTTTTGCGGTGCAAATGTATTGGCAAACGGAGAACCGATTCCCAGACTACCGCTTTTATAGCGTACAGTGAAGATAATATCATCGTTCATCTCTTTGGTTGTATCAAACACGTCGGCATATTTGACATTCAGTGTCTCGCCTTTGGCAGTCACTACATCGCTTAATAACGGTTTGGCATCTTCATACCGTCCGAGGGTAAGATACACTTTAGCCAGTAGAGATTTGGCTGCCAGTACTGTGGCACGTCCCAGATCATTAGAGCTGTATGTGATGTCCTGTAAATCCGTAACGGAACGTTTCAGATCGTCGATGATTTGCGCATAAGTGGCCTGCACCGAACTGCGGTCTTTCTTTAGTGATTCTGCGATACTGATCTCTTCTGTCACCAGAAAGGTAGGGCCGAAGAGACGTACCAGATTGAAATAATGATAGGCACGGATAAAGAGAGCTTCACCCTCGAATTGTGCACGTTTCTTTTCGTTCTCCACTACGGCCAGCACTTCGGGTTTCAGTATTGAGTTGCAGTTATTGATATTCTGATAGGTAGCTTCCCAGTAGGTGCGGATATTCGGGTTGCTGGCGTCCATTGTTCCAAGGTCCAGTGCCAGCAGTTGCATGAATGCGTCGTTGCTGGAACGGGTGCCGTTCATGCGAGTGTTGTCCGAGCGAAGTTCCGTCAACGCCCATTCTATATTCAGTGGAGCGTGTATGCCTCCGTAACAACCGATGACGGCTGTGTTCACTTCCGCTTCATTTTGGTAGAAGTTGATATCGGCTATGTAAGAGTCCGGCGTGATGTTCAGGTCGCAGGAGGCGAGTCCCAACGCACAGGTTGAGAGAATACCGATGAATGTATGTTTTAGTTTCATTGTTATTTGTCTTTAAGGAGTTAGAAATTGAGTTCGAATCCGAAAGTGACTGTCGATTGCAGGGGGAACCCACCTGACTGGTAACCGTTGATAAGAGGAGAACTGTAAGAACCACTCGTCTTACGTGCTTCCGGATTAATACCACGGTAGTCCTTGGACCAGATATAGAACAGGTTCTGTCCTGAAGCATAAAGACGGAGTGAACTGATACCGATCTTCTTCAACTGCTTCTTATTGAACTTATAGCCTAAAGTCACATTGCGCAATGCTACATACGAGCCGTCTTCAATCAGGTAATCCGTAAATTCCCAGGCGACACCGCCATTTGCTGCGAAAGAGGGAGTTTTTCCGTCGCCCGGATAGTCTGCACTGATCCAGCGGTTTTTCACGTAGTTGCGGTTGAACTTCTTGGTTTCGGTAAAGTAACCGTCACCGTTGAATACATCCAGTCCGTGAACTCCCTGAATCATAACGTAGAGGTCGAAGCCTTTCCAGGTCAGTGTATTGGTGAATCCCCATGTTGCTGTCGGGAATGGGTTGCCGATTTCTGTACGGTCTTTGTCATTAATCACTCCGTCGTCGTTGATATCTACAATCCGGAGACTGCCTGGTACGGCACTGGCCAAGTGGGGAACAGCGTCCACTTCTTCCTGATTTTTGTAAATACCGTCTGTCTTGTAGCCGAAGAAAGAAATGGCTCTCTTGCCTACCTGTGCCAGATATGTTTCGTTACGTTCACCCGTAGAGATCAGTCGTTCTTCTCCCGAAAGTTCCAGTAACTTGTTGAAGTTGGAAGAGATATTGAATGAGCTTTCCCATTCAAAATTCTTGGTGCGGATATTATGGGTATTCAGTTCCACCTCAATACCACTGTTGCGGATACGTCCGATATTATTCCAGTAATTATTGAATCCGGTGAAAGAAAGAACCGGCTGTTTGAATAATAACTGTTTGGTGATGGAGTAGTATCCGTCCACTGTCAGGTTGATACGGTTGTTCAGGATGCTCAAGTCGAATCCGGCATTGTATTCGTAAGTCTGTTCCCAAGTGATGCGGTTGTTACCTTTGGTTTCGCTGGTCTTGGCGAGTCCGGAGATCAGATTGCCATTTCCCTCTCCCAATGCGTAATTGTTGGGATAGAGCAGGTCATAGTATGAATTGGCAGGAATGCTGTTATTACCTGTCACACCGAAACTGGCACGGACTTTCAGCAGGTTCAGCCAACCGAATTGTTTCAGGAAAGATTCTTCCGATGCACGCCATCCTATGGATACCGAGGGGAAGTAACCCCATTGATGACCGTCGGCAAACAGAGAGCTTCCGTCTGTACGGATACTGGCAGAAAGCAGGTATTTCTCATCGTAACTGTATGTGGCACGTGCCAATAGGGACATCATTGCCGTACGGTATTTCTGGGTATAAGTTCCGTCGAGGTCGAAAGAAGTTGCAGCGTTCAGCGTATGGATATAGTCGGTGGGGAAGCCCAGTCCGACGATACCGGCAGTTCTTTCAGAAGTAGTCTGCGCTGTATAGCCGGCCAGTACGGAGTAGTCATGCTTCCCTGTCTTTCCGGTATAGTTTAACGTGTTCTCGCTCAATAAGTCGATATACAGACGGTTGGTATAAGTACCCATAGCTGATTCTTCATCTTTCTTGGCAGCATAATCACGATATTGATTGTTCTGGCGATACTTGATAAAGAAACCGTTGGAAGTGGTGAATACCAGTCCTTTCATCAGTTGGACATTGAAAGAGGCATTCGCCTGCAGGTTGTAGTCCTCGCGGAAACGTTCTTCCGTATCCATCAGTGAACGCGGATTGTTATTGCTCGAACCGAAAGGACTGCTGGACGGGGTGAAAGTTGTTCCGTCCTCACGGGTATAGGTAACATTGCTGAAGTCACTGCCTCGTGCATACGAACCGATAGGTTTGCCGGTCAGCGCAGAAGTGGCAGCAGTATGGCGTACAGGCATGAAAGAGGGCGTACGATAGAAATCCATGAAGTTGGTGGCAGGAGTTTCTGTCTTGGTGTACGACGGTGCCAGATTCAAACTGAAGTCTACCCGTTTGGATAGTTTTGCATTGATGCGTGAACGCAGGTTCAGGCGGGTATAGTTGCTGTTGAGCATGATACCGTCTTCCTGTGCATAGTTGCCCGAAATATAATAAGTGATGTCATTCTTGCCACCTGATACGGAGAGCTGCACCTGGTGAATCTGCGGACTGCTGTTCAATCCTTCTTTCTGCCAGTCGGTGTAGTTATCAATGAGACCGAAAGCCTCCTCTGTCTGTGACATTGTTTTATTTTTCAATACCGATTCGTATCCGATCATGCTGCAATAATCTTGTGAACTCATGATGGGATGTAACTTATAAGCCCATTTCAAACCGGTGGAAGCTTTCACGCTGTATTTCGGTTTACTGGCTTTTCCTGTCTTGGTAGTAACCAGGATAACGCCATTGGCTGCACGTGAACCGTAGATGGCTGCCGAAGCGGCATCTTTCAATACTTCGATGGAAGAAATATCCGCCATATCGAGTGTGGAAAGACCGTCCGGTGTGGGATAACCGTCGATGACGATCAGCGGAGAACTGTCGGCACTGATAGAACCCATACCACGCACACGGATTTGCGGGGCGGCTCCCGCTTCGGAAGTAGAGTTCTGTATATTGACACCGGCAATTTTACCTTGTAATAACTGGTCTACCTGGGTCACGGGAATATCTGTCAGGTTGTTGATATCCATCTTGGACACAGATCCCGTCAGGTGAGACTTTTTCTGCACACCATAACCTACGACTACCACTTCATCTAGTGTCTTTGTATCTTCCAGCAGGTGAATATCCAATTTGTTTTTACCGTTGATGGCAACTTCCTGTGGGGTGTATCCGATGTATGAAACCACCAGGATAGACTTGGAAGAGGGGACACTCAATGTAAACTGACCGTCCATGTTGGTGATTGTACCTGCGGTACCACCTTTTACTTTCACATTCGCTCCGGGGATTCCACCCTGACTGTCGGTCACTGTTCCGGTGACGGTAAACGACTGTGCATAAGTGACGGTAACGCACGGAACACAGAATAACAGCATCCATGCCATTACCAAAGAGTAATGAATAAATTTGTTCCTCATCTGATTAGTATTTTAAGTGTTTCTTATTCTAAACTATAGATTAAATGAATTCTTTTGTTAGCGGGTGTCTCGCGGAATTGAGCGCCGATGGCTTCATATCCGGCTTTCGGATCAAAGAACGATGCACGGCGAAGAATCCAGCAGGCTTCTTCCTGTTTCTTGTCCCATTCCTTGATTTGTTGGTAAGGCCATTCGCTCTGTGGTTTGCCGATATATGGAATCAGAAATTTCAGTGCTGCCGTGATGGAACGTCCGTCCTGGCTGGTAGCGTTGTAAATATCCTGTCCCAGCGTGGAGGCGATTGAACACATATCGAGCATGTGTCCCAGATTGAAGATCGTATATCCCAGGGCAGTAGTGCGTGCAAGTTCCAATGGCTGTTTGCCATCCGGTTCTATCTGTGCGAACAAACGCTTTTCGGGAAACTCCTGAATGGTTTTCATGGCAAGGTCTTGATTGCCTGTATATAGAGCATAAGCTGTCAGTTGCACGTCATAAGCCAGACCGTGATTGTTCTTTGCTCTCTGTTCTTCGGCAGCTACGGGACTGGTCTGCATCCATTCCACTAGTTGCGTGAACCATTCTTTCATCCCTTTCTTTACTTTGGGAGTAAATGCTTTCGAGTTCTCCATTAATGTCATGGCGTCAATCATTTCCGTGAACGAGTAAATATCGATCATACCTGCACCACGTCCCATGCCTTTATTCTTTCCGGGGATGGTTTGTCCGTAAGTGAGGTTCGGATTCATCTTTGTCTTGGCATCCAGGAACCAGACATTCAGGAAGTCTACGGCTTTTTGCGCATATTTCTCATCACCGGAGAAGTAATAGGCAAGTCCCAGTGTGGTGACTGCTTTCGACATATCTCCCAGTTTGTTGCGGTCGAGCTTATCCAATTCCGGATTTCTTTGTCCGTCTTTACGGATATAGGGCAAACCGTCCGGTTTGGATGGATCCGGCCACCAGTAAGGGCCCATGCTCATATAATCGTGTTTGTCTCCGCTATCTGCTGTCATTGTTTTGTCTATTACGGACGGCGGAGTCATCTTCAAAGCCTTGTCGGCATCTCTTAAAAGAGTTTTGACGGCAGGGGCATATAGAGGTGAATCGGCTTTTTCTTTTACTTTGGCTAATTTTTCCGCAGCATAGATGCGGGTGTTGGCTACCTGTGCGTTCAGTGTGAAAGCAGAGGCGAACAATAATGTGCATACTAATAAGTTTTTCATATTCTATTGATTTTATAGTTTATTGAATCCATAATAACGGGTGACGGATGGGAAGATTACGTACCACCTCTTCGTTGGTGGGGAAATGTTCCAGTTGCATCCATGTGTTGAAAAATTCTTTATTGAAATGATGTAATGTGCCGAATAACAGGAACGGTTGCGCCACTGGCCATTCTTCCCAAAACATAATGTCGGGTTGTCTCTTCCAGCTACTTTTGTCTTTTACGTATGGATAAAGCCAGGCGATACCCTTATCGATGTTTTTGCCGTCCGGTGTAGTGTAATTCCATATATCTTCTTCTCCAGTAGTGAGCAGTTGGCAGATAGTGGCCATTGCGTCAAGGTTGAAAAGAGAATAACCGTAGGGCTTGGTGCGTTCCAGTTCTAAAGGGAAACTGCCGTCTGCAGCCATTTGATTGGGTAAAAGTACTGTTTTATAACGTTCCGTGCAAAAACGAATCATTTCCCGGTTGTCCGTGAACAAGGCAAAGGCAGCGGCTTGCATGACCCAGCAGGTGCCATGATTGTTTTTCGCTTCCATTTCTTTGATTCCGTAACGGTGCGTGGACATCCAGGTTAGATAATCGGAGAACCATTGTTTGATAGTCCCCAGTTCTTCCTTGTCAATCATCCTTTTCGCTTCCATAAGGCGGAGCGACTGCACCACTTCGATCAGGTGAATCGTATCGATGATTCCTATCCCTCGTCCTGTTACTACTCCCTTGATGGCCTGTGCATACAGCAGATTGGGATTCATCTGTGTGTCCGGGTTGACAAACCATGCCCGGATATGTTGCATGGCTGCATCGGAATATACTTGTTTACCCGTAAGTATCCAGGCGGAAGTAAGGTCGCCTACCAGTTGGCTCATGCGAATCATGGCCTGCCGATGTGCTGTGAAATTCTCCGGATTGGTTTCTCCGTCCCGGCGGATATAAGGACCGTCGGGAGCTTCCGGATTCGGCCACCAGTAATCACCCTCCGAATAGAAGTCATGAATACCTCCGGCACTTCTTGTCGCACGGGTAGCGGTCACAGTGACCGGTTCCTCATGAAGTGCGGCATCTGCCCGTTGTATCGTTTCTTTTTCTAAAAGGTGACGAATCTGTTCGGCTGTGTCTTCTCCGGCAACTGCCGTAGCAGTGCCAAAGAATATAATGAAACCTATTGAAATTATTGTCTTTCTCATGGTGCTTTTCTCCTTTCTTATTCAGCTTTCACTTCTATTCGGCTTTCACTTCGATGAAAGCAGTTTGAATGCCCGGTGATTTTACAGCTACCTGGCATGTGCCGTTCAAGTCAATGCGAATTGCAGCTCTGCCATTATAAGCCTGTACTCTCCGGGAGCCGGTGGATGTTCCTAAGTTCTGAATCAGTTTTCCGTCTCCCGCAGCTTCAAATGAGATTACATTTTCCGCGTCCAGGCAGGGGATCCCTTTGTTGTCTGTCAGCTGGGCTTCCACCCATACGATAGAACCTTTATCGGGGTATGTCTTCAACTTCAGCTGTTTCGGATTGCTCCATTCTTCTGTCTGGTAGTTGAAACTTATTTCATCCGTAATGGCTGCTTTCATGTTACCTTTACCGAGTCCTTTCACTGCAACCGCTTTTATGTTATTTTCTCCTGCTTTCAGTATGCAGTTCCAGTGAAGTCCCGCTGCCGGAAAATCCTGGCTGTTGCGTTGCTTGACTCCCTGACTGACGCCGTTCACGAACAGCTCTACTGCTGCACAGTTGGAATATACCAGAATCTCTTTTTCTTCGTTCACTTTGCCCCATCGGGTCCGCCAGTTATGACCGTAAATATGAATCATAGGCTGTTTAGTCCAGTAAGACTGGAAAACGTAGTAGGCTTCTTTTTTAGTAAGATCCCGTTCTACCACTCCTTTCTGATTGACGTATGGCACCGGATTATCGGGGCGGAGAGGGGTGGAGAAATCTTTGAATACCCAAAAGGCGGTTCCTGTCAGCCAAGGCATTGTTTCTTGCTCTTTCAGGTGCCAGTCGAATAGTTTTACGATATACGTTTCCGACCAGTCTCCATCTCTGGAAGCACGGGGATCTCCGCCTTGCAGGGCGAAGTCACCTGCCCGTTCGTCGGCACTGGTTCCACCCGTAATTGCTTGTAGTGGGTTGAAAGGATATTCGGAATGACGTCCGGCATGTGAGTCACCTCCCCATTCTACGTGCAGGAAATGTTTCACCCGTTTCATCTCTTTCTCCGAAATACTCTTGTAGTCTGTAAATTGTCCGCGATACCAGCCTGCCCAAATGGAGGGAGAATAGACATCTACAATATCATTGCAGAAGTCACATCTGCGGATGGAAGTCATACGTGACGGATTGAGTTGGTGTGACAAGTCATTCAACTCTTTCATGAAAGCTCGGATGGCCGATTGTTCGAATGTTGAGAAATCATTGGGCCAGTCATTCTCATTTCCCAATCCCCAAAGGATGACGGAGGGATGATTGCGATGCTGGGTAATCATGTTGGTCAGCATCCGGCGCGCTTGTGCCTGATATTTCTCTCCTCCCAGTCCACCTCTGCACCAGGGTATTTCTTCCCATACCAAAATGCCTAACTGATCGCATAAACGGAGGATGATGTCCGATTGTTGGTAATGTCCCAAACGGATAAAGTTGACTCCCATCTCTTTAATCAGTTTCATTTCCGCTTCCATTTGTTCTTCTGTCATAGCGGCGCCTACTCCGGCATGGTCTTCATGCCGATGGGTTCCTCTTAACAGCAGACGTTCTCCGTTCAACTGGAAAGGTCCGTTTTCAATGAATTCAAAGTGACGGAATCCGATGGATTCTGTAATAGTCTGTTTACTTTGAGGAGTAGTCAATGTCAGTTCGCAGGTATAGAGTTGAGGCTGGTCGGGACTCCACAGAATCGGATTCTTAATCGTTGTCTCGAACAGGGGATTTGTTCCCAACGGAAGAACCGTCGTTGTCTGTTCCCATACCTTTTCTCCATTAGGCGCCTTTAATAAAAGGTGAATGCTTGCCTGGCGAATATCATTCGGGTTATGGAATGTTCCTTGTATCTTTAGAGAAGCGTTTTTCATATCTTTCTCTACAGGGGTATTTATCTGTATATTGCTGAAAGACACTTCGGGCTGGTAAATCAGATTCACGTAGCGATAAAGGCCGCCGTATAAGTTGAAATCTGACAGGTCGGACGGAATCATCTCCGTATCTCTGGTATTATCGCAACGAACGGACAATGGAATTCTGCCATTGAAGCGTTTAGCGCAATCCGGGTTGGCAAGGGCTTGTTGAACGGCTTCGGTGATATCGACACTCCAACCGTCGTAGCCTCCTGTGTGACTGGCTACTTTATACGTATAGACATACACTTCCGTTTTTTGTCCTGCTCCCTCAAACTCCAGTATGACGCGTCCATTGAGATATGGATTCTTGATAGAAAGCTGCGTGCGATACCATCCTGCGCCCTGATAATAATTGATATCCGGGTCTACTGCATCTTCTGCATTGAAACAGTGGGGTAGGGTAACCTGTTGCCAGATAGGCACTGCTTCGGAAGAACCGGGAGCGGCGGGACGTACTGCTTCCCAAATGCTTCCAAGGTCACCTTTCAGGTATTCCCATGAGTCTGTCAGCCGGATTCTTTGTTGAGTCGGAATCGTGGCATTCAACGGGAGTATCAGCAGAATGAACAGGATGAATATAGAAGATAATCTTTTCATAATTAGTAATGTACTAATAAGGATAAATAGTAAAGTGATGTTATCGTGAGAGTTGCCGGAAGATTTAGAAAAGACTTTCTTCCTTTTCTAATTTTGCTTTGCGGAGCAAGGCTTCCAGGAAATAATAGTCGGCGTATGAAAGCGGGACATCTATTTCGCTGTCGTGTGGTTTGGAACCTGTGCTGTGCAGCAACAAGAATCCTTTATCTCCGTTTAGTTGCGCACGATAGCTATGCGTCAGATTCTGGAGAATCTTATCGGCTTCCTGCTTGTATTGTTCTTTCTTTTCTGGAACGTATGTGCTTAGTTCATAAAGGGCGGATGCCATACAGGATGCAGCGGATGCATCACGGGGTTCGTTTGGTATTCCGGGTGCGTTAAAGTCCCAATAAGGAATCAGGTCTGCCGGCAGGGTCGGATTGTTGAAGATGTATTTCTCCACTTTCTCCGCCTGTTGCAGGAATTCGGGTCTGCCGGTTTCACGATAGCACATGGTGTATCCGTATAAGGCCCATGCTTGTCCGCGTGCCCATGCTGATTCGTCGGAATATCCTTGATGCGTCATTTTGCTGCGTACCGTTCCGTTAATGGTATCGTATTCTACTACATGATAACAGCTGTTGTCTTCACGGAAGTGATTCTTCATGGTAGTGAGTGCATGGTTGACTGCTATATTATAATAGGTGGAGTCGTTCGTTTCGCGGAATGCCCAGAACAGAAGTTCAAGATTCAGCATATTATCGATGATAACGGGGAATTGCCATTTGTCTGCATGGTGGTCCCAGGAACGGATACAGCCGATTACCGGTTTGTAACGGGTAATCAGGGTGCGTGCGGATTGCAACAGAATATCTTTATAAGTGGAATCTCCGGTCAGACGATAACCGTTTCCATAGCTGCAATACATCTTGAAGCCCATGTCGTGTGTCTTTCCGTTATTTTTTTCGCGTTCCAGAATTTCTGTATGTTTCTGCGCCTGCTCTTTCCAATATGGATTGTGCGTGTACTCATATAGATACCAAAGCTCACCGGGGAAGAATCCACTGGTCCAGTCTTTAGAAACAACCAGTTCCAGTGAACCGTCCGGTTTGATACTGCGGGGATTGGTTAATTCCCCCCAGCCCTTACTTTCTCTCTTTTCTCTACTCTCTTGTGATTCATTGGCACGTGCCTCGTCTATTTGAGTCAGTGCGTATTTTAATTGCTGTTCGGCAAATGCGAAGTTAGAAGCAACGATATCTTGCTCTTTAGAGTGATTACAACTGGTAAGTGTGATAATTCCAAGTCCGAAGACTAACAAGTAGTTTTTAATCTTTGTTTCCATATGATTATATTAAGTAGAACAACATTGCAAATGTATGGAAACAGAGTAGAATCGGTTTGTCTAATGATGCCAGATGTTTGCATTTTCATCCCAAACAAATAAAAAAATCCGCACTGTAAGCCTTGTTGGGACATTTTTTATTGTTTGGGACGATTTTGTAAATCGGCTATTCCCGGATGGTATCAATATCTGTATGGCCTGAATATGACTTTTGATATTCCGATGGAGAAACACCGTAAGCTGATTTGAAACATTTCGTGAAGTAGGCGAGAGTACTGAATCCCGTGGCCGTTGCAATTTCGGTAATGTTCATTTCTGTTTGCTTCAGCATTTGTGTAGCTATCTCCAAACGTTTATGACGGATAAGGTCATTCAACGGCAGGTCGGTGATAGCTTTCAGTTTCCGGTAAAGATTGCTCCGGCTGAATCCCATCTCTTCACAGATTTTGTCTACTTTCAAATCGGGGTCGGTGAGATACTTTTCAATGATTTTAAATAGTTTCTGCATGAATTTCTCATCGGCGGAGGTCGTTTCCACTTCAATTCCCATGGATTGCAGGGAGAATTTTTTGCTATATACGGATTTTAGCTTTTCCCGCTGTGCCAGAAGATTGTAGATACGTACCAGCAGAACATCAATATTAAATGGTTTAACCACATAATCGTCTGCTCCCGACAAGAATCCCTCTTTGACGTGCATCACCATCGTGCGGGCAGTGAGTAGAATAACGGGAATGTGTCCCGTCTGCAGATTGTTCTTGATAAGTGCGCAAAGTTCCAGTCCGTCGATACCGGGCATCATAATGTCCGTCACTACCAGGTCGGGAAATTCTTTCAGGACAATTTCAAAAGCATCCGAACCGTTGTCGGCTTCCAATACGTTGTAATATTGTTCCAGGTGTCCTTTTACGTAACTTCGTATCTCTTCATTGTCTTCTACTAATAGAACCGTTTTGCCGGGTAGGGATGGAGTGGTTCCGGAAATGGTGTTTTCGGAATCAATGGTTCCGGACATACCCTTTTCTACTTGTTCATTGTTTTTTCCCGAGAGAACGGCAGTATTCGCCACCTCTTCTTCTGTCATGGTGTGGTTCGGTAATAGGATAGTGAATACGCTTCCTTTGGGAGTATTGGCTGTGACTCCAATTTCTCCGTGATGCAGATGAACGACAGATTGAGTCAGGCTTAATCCGATACCTGTGCCATTCATATTCTCGCTACCTGTCGTGTGACCGACCTGGTAGAAAGGAGTGAAGATTTGGGTACGTTCATCTTCTGGAATTCCTTTTCCCGTATCTGCTACCTGAATCACTAAATAACTTCCCTGATGGGTGGTGATAAGCGGAGAATGTTCCGATAGCCAGTCGCTATGTTCCTGGCGGAGAGTGTCTATATCTGTAATCAGCAGTAAACGCAGCGTGATTGTATCTCCCGGTACTGTGAATTTAAAAGCATTCGACAATAAATTGAAAACGGCTTTTTCGAGTAAGCCCTGATCGAAGCAGGCTGTCACCTCGCCTTGAGGAGCCTGATATTCGAAACGAATCTGTTTGCTTTCGGCAATCTGCCTGAATGTGTAGAATATTTCGAGCAGGAAAGCATTCAGGTCGCTTTGAGACAGTTGGAGGGTGAGATTACCACTCTGGTTCTTCTGTAAATCCATCAATTGATTGACGAGAAGTAATAATCGGCGGGCATTTTTCAGAATCATGTCCAGTTGTGTTCTGATAAACTGGGGAACTTCTGCCCGTTTCATCAACTCTTCCAGCGGGCTGATAATAAGTGTCAGCGGAGTACGTAGCTCATGCGAGAAGTTGGTGAACAGGTGTAGCTTTGTCTGATGGAATTCTTCCATGCGTTGTTTCTCCATTTGCTTCATGCGCAGGTCTAGTTCCAGTTTATGCTTACTGTACATATAATAGCCGATAGTAAACATGATTCCCAATGCGGATAGGACATAAAGGATATAGGCCAGCGGCGTTCCCCACCACGGAGAACGAATGATGATTTCCATTTTCTTTCCGGTTTCATTCCATACGCCGTCATTGTTGGATGCTATGACCTGGAATGTATATTTTCCTGGAGCGATGTTGGTATAGAATGCTTCTTTACGACTACCTACGTAATTCCAGTCTTCGTCGTGACCGGAGAGTTTATAGGCATATTGGTTCTGTTCGTGCAGAATATAGTTCAAGGCACTGTACGCAATGGAAAAATTATTCTGATTGTAGGCAAGAACCAATGTTTGCGTATCGTCCGGGGCACTATCCAGCAAATGAGTATCATCATTCGGTGTGATTACCTTATTGTTTACGGTCAGTTGGGTAAGTACTACCGGTGGCATGGTATTATTCTTTAGAAGAGAGCCGGGAGTAAAAGAAAGGAAACCATTACTTCCACTAAAGTAGACCTCACCGTGGGGCAGACTAATGACTCCCTGCGGTGTAAACTCCAACGTTTCGGAACCGACAAAACAGTCATAACTGCGTATCTGCCCGGTCTTGGTATTAAGTTCGGCTATTTCCTTATCGACACTAATCCATAAGTTGTTGTTGTGCTCCACCATGGCATATACCTCATTATTGGGTAGTCCCTCTTTCTTGCCAATATGTTTGACGACACCTGTTCCTTGTTTATACAGGTATATTCCTCCTCCGAAAGTGCTGAACCAGATTTCTCCGTTCGCTTTGCGCACCATGGAAGTGATGTAGTTATTTTCGAGTTTCTGATTGGGATTTGTCTCTGACATGTTGCAACGGAGCACCGTTCCCTTTTGCATATCATATTCGTAAAGTCCGAACGAGCGGGTTCCTATCAGAAAGGTGTGAGCATTCAGTGCCAGGAAGCTCCGTAGGCTGGTGAAGTTGACGAATTCCTTTTTCTCTTTGCCATACGGGAACTGATTGGTGATTTTTCCGTCCGGAGACAGTTTAACCAGTCCTTTGTCGGCTGTCGTCCCTATCCATAGATTATTCTCTGCATCTTTATAAAAAGTATAGATGGCAAAGTTTTTTTCCCGGCCGAATGAATATACTAATGTGAATTTTTTGGAAGGAATATGGAATTTATAGACTCCTCCGGTACTTGTGCCACACCAGATATAGTCTCCGTCCAGTAAAAGGGATTTGATGATGTTCTTGTTGAACAATCCTTTGGATGTCTGCTCAATCAGGAAGTTGGTATATTCCTTGGTGATAGGATTGAACTGCATCAGTCCTCCTCCCTCTGTTGCAATCCACAATGAAGTGGAATCATACACCATTGTACCAAAGATATTATATAACTTCTGGTTGTTATTTTCTACCGGATGGTAGAAGATGAACCGGTTATTGAGCGGGTTATAGTAGTTCACACCACCGGAATAAGTACCTACCCAGAGCGTTTTCTCCCGGTCGATGTAGATACTGCGGACGGAAAAATGACTTAGACTGTTCTGATTAGCATCGAACCGGTTGTACTTGGATATATCATCGTTTCTTAAATCCAGAATACTAAGTCCGTCGAACGTCCCGATAATCAATTTCTGGTCCTGCTCGGTGATGCAACGGATATAGTCATTTGTCAGTCCGCTGTTTTTCTGATTGTAGATAGATAAGTCTTTGGTCTTCGGGTTCCATTTATTCAGTCCCCTGGTTTCTGTTCCTATCCATACCTGATGTTGGGAGTCTTCGAAAATACAACTGATTGCATCGTCCGACAGGGCAGGCTGTGTGCTTTTATTGAGTTGCTGAATCAACTCCATTTCAGGTGTACAGATAAATAATCCGTGACGATGAGTACCAATATAAAGCCGTTTTTCTGCATCAATATAAAGCTGCATGATTGCTTCATTCTCCGGGACATGGTCGGAATATTTCTTCTTGAATTCCCCGGAACGAGGTTGCCATATACATAACCCTGTTCGGGTACCAACCCATAGATTACCGGACTGGTCAAATTGAAGAACGGCAATGTTGTTTCCTGGCATGTTTGGATAATCGTCCGTCTGATATTTGGTAATCTGATTGGTTTTGAGATTGATATAGTTAAGCCCGTTATTAGTACCTACCCACAATCCCTCGTTTGCATCGTCCGGCAACAGGCAAGTGATATGATTGTCCGACAATGAATGAGGATCATCGTTATCATGCTTATATATAGTAAATTTCTCTCCGTCGTATTTGTTTAATCCATTGCGGGTTGCAAACCAGATATAACCTTTGGAGTCTTGTGCAATGGCAAGGACTGATAGTTGCGACAAGCCATTCTTGAGATTGATATTCGAGAAATTGAATATTCCGCTTTCTGTGGCATAAGCCCGTGGAAAGCAGATAGACAGGAAAATCAAGAAAGCAATAAAAGAAAATGAACGTGTATGGAATAGAAGTTTTAGTGTAATAGAAATAAGGTTATTCTTTATCATAGTATTTCTTATAAATCTTTTGGTATTCCTTTTCCTTTTGGAATTTATCCAGCCATGTATTCAAACTATCGAGTAAGGCGGGGGATTGTTTACTGACTGCCCATGAGTAGAACTGCGTGAAGCTGATAGCTGTATTAATATCTATTTGCGGCAACGAATCTGCTGCTGCCAGTGCAATGCTTTCGTCGCAAACGGCATAGTCGATGTCTCCATGCGCTACCATTGATATCAATTGTTCGGAACCGTATTTATCAATCTCCTTGATGTAGATAGTATCTCCGATCTCATTGCCTAGATTCTGAATACGCAAAATAGAGGGGGAGCCTTTTACGACATGAAGTGTTCGCTGGGCTAAATCCAGTTGGGTGCGGATATAGAGTGAATCATTCTCTCCAATTTCTTTGCGTTGCACCAGCACTTGCTTGTTGAGGAAAATGGGAGAGGTGAGAAGCAGAGAGTCTTTTAACTTGCTGGTGGCTAATATGCCATAAGCAATCACGTCATAACGTCCCTCGCTTAATCCTTCCAACCGCTCTTCGAAACTCATAATAGGTGTTATTTCGGTTTTGAGTCCTTTGTCCCGGGCGAATGCCTGTATCAGTTCGTAATGAAAACCGGAAACGGTGTCACTGTCTACATAAAAACTGATGGAATTATATTCGGTAGCTACACGTATGATACCCTCCTTGGCAATGGCAGCATAATCACGCGGATGTCCCGCAGGTTTTTCTTGCTTACCGCATTGACGGAAAGAGAAGATAAATGCCAATACAATAATCACTGGCACTAAATATCTGAACAGTCTCAATTTGGGGCGTGATACCATAAGTCGTATAGTTTTTGTTAATCATAGAAATTCCATGAAAGACCGAATTTCAGCACACGTGGGTTGATGGGGTAGTGAGGAGACAGAAAGTAATTCGGACTGCTCATGCCCTGGTTCACGTGATACATCATTACATAGAAACGTGTACGCTTTAAATGTAAGTTTGCATATACATTCACAATCGGATAACCTCCTATCTGTACCTGATCGTCTGTCGGTTGCAGGTGGAAATTCTGAATGGCCGGCATATAGGCAGGTGCATTGTATTTGCTGAAATAACGCACGTCGGCTCCCAATTGCACACTAAGTACTTTCTTCGCCAGTTTGAACTGCATATAGAAGTTATGATATAGCGAGAGATCAGGTAAAGGAAGTACAGTCTGGTCACTGGATTTCTGCCAGGTCACCTCATTGTCCAGATGGAAGATTCCTAGCTTGAAGTCCTGATTAAGGCTAGCAGATAATACCTGTATACTTCCGCTGTTCTGTTCCGGTTTTGCTTCCTGGTTGAAGTAAGTATAGTTCTTGATATTTTCAACTCCTGCTTTCAGACGTGTTCTCCAACGTGCAATGCTCAATTCCCCTTCAATACGGGTACGGAATTCCTTGTCCATATCGTCGTCCCACATGAAATGCTTGGAATGATAATGGCGCATATAGAAAGGAGCAAGTTTATTGCTGACTTCACCACGGGCTATAAGACTGACGGTGTCTTTCCACAACGGGAAGTTCAGGTCAATATCTCCTTTTACATTGAATTGTCCGATTGCTTTTCCTGCCAATCCCACTTCACCGATAGCGTGGTAATGAAGCACATTCCCTTCACGTTTGGATAATTCGCCTCCAACAAATATTTCATTTTCGTTGTATTTATCAGGCAACGGATTTCCTTCCATATTCATCAGTGTATACTTGCTGATTTTATAGGAAGCAAATGCAGTCAATCCGGCTTTGGCATATTTATTGAATCCCTCAAGTAACGCAATACCTATGGTGTTTTTGATTCCGACGTAGGTGGTACTGTCTCTGACATTAGGATTATCCGTATCAAAGTAAGTATTCTGATAATAATTTTTTTCACGCATGTCGTCATTAGAATTAAAGCTATGCCGTGCCCGTTCCACTTGGATGGTGTGTATAAAACTGGTAACGGGGACAAACTCCTGTTTGACGGGAGTGGTGTCATTTTCAGCCTGTGGTATGTCACGACTGAATCCGAGATTATATCGTTGGGTCAGGAAGACATAAAAGTCATGGTTGCGGTTGGTCGTTGCACTTAGTACGGTAGGAATATTGGTTGATTCATATTCTCTTTGACCTTGCGCCATTTCTTCCGGTGCAGTGATATAGCGGTCGTCCTCAATACCTCCGTTTTCATTTGTTTTCAGGTAATTATTGCTGTATATAGCCTGCATCTGATATTTGTCGCCGATATAGCTACCGAAAACTGCTGCATTAAAGTACGCCGTATTCTGATTATTGTAATATCCTCGTCCGTATAGGTAGTCTACATTAAATCCGAAAGCCAGTTTCTTGTTTACATTGACAGAGAAGTAAGATTTGAAACGCTCTTCCCCATTCACTTTATTACCGGCTTTGTGATACGTCAGATTCGTATAAGGTACGTTACTGTTAGTGAAATTAAATTCCGTAGGACGAATGAAGAAACTGGAGAAAGGCTCCATGAAAATAGTCGGCTCTGGGTCACGGCGGTCAAAGAAGATGCGTGACATACGGGGAGAACCCATATTGGCCAGATAATTATAATGTCCGGTAAGTCCTTCAGTCAGGTTTGAATTCTGGAAATGATGAAAGGCTGTATCTGCCGGGATGATAGTCCGGTCGCCCAACTGGTTCTTGATACGCCACATATACAACTTTGGAGGCAAGCCCTGTACTTCGACATTTGCACTATCCAATCTGTCCGGAATCATGGCAGGGTCTACCTGATTTCCGTATTGGTCGTATCCGTTTTCGTCTACTCTCTGGCGACCATTATCGAACTGTGCGTGAACAGTCGTCAAACCTATAACGGAAAGTAATATATATAATAGTAAGATTCGTCTCATAATTGGAGGCAAAGATACTTACTTTAATTGAGAATTGAGAATTGAGAATTGAAAAATATGTTGCATCCTTTACTTGGCGAGCAATTATTTCTTAATTCTCAATTCTCAATTTTTAATTTATTAAACCTCACGGATTAACTCCATCCCTTTCTTGATAGCTTCCTCGTTCATAGGAATCAAGTGATGGTGACGTTCCGGCAGGGTTTTCTTAAGTCCTTTGATAACATTCTCCAACGTTACGATGGGGCGAAGCTTCAATAATCCGCCAAGTACGATCATGTTGAATGCTTTGGCATTATTCATTTCGTTGGCTGCATCCATTGCGTCGATACGATATACCTTAATATCCTTACGGGTAGGAGGGTTGATAATTCCGTAACCGTCATAAATCAGGATACCGCCGGGTTTCACTTTGCTTTCAAACTTTTCGAGTGAAGGCTGATTCAGAATGATGGCAGCGTCGTATTTACTAAGAATCGGTGAGGATATTTTGTCATCACTTACAATAACTGTAACGTTGGCTGTTCCACCTCGTTGTTCGGGGCCATAAGCGGGCATCCAGGTCACTTCTTTGCCTTCCATCAAACCGGAATATGCCAGAATCTTACCCATAGACAATACGCCTTGTCCACCGAATCCTGCTATAATTATTTCTTCTTTCATTGTTCTGTTGACTTTTAGCGTTATTCTTTATCTTTTAAATCACCCAGCGGATAGAATGGGAACATGTGTTCTTCCATCCATTTGTTCGCCTTCTCTGGAGTCATCTTCCAGCCTGAACTACAAGTGGAAACGATTTCTACCAGGTTGGAACCTTTACCGTTCATGGAGTTCTCAAAAGCCTTCCGGATTGCCTTCTTAGCCTTCCGGATAGCCGGTACGGATTGTACGGACTGACGGGTTACGTAAGCAGTTCCTTCCAGTTGGGCTGCGATTTCAGTAATCTTCAATGGGTAACCGTGAAGTTCAACGTCACGTCCGTAAGGACAAGTCGAACTCTTCATGCCTACTAGTGTAGTCGGAGCCATCTGGCCGCCTGTCATACCATAGATCGCATTATTGATAAAGATAATCGTGATATTCTCACCACGGTTCAAAGCGTGGATTGTTTCGGCTGTACCGATACAAGCCAAGTCACCGTCGCCCTGATAAGTGAAAACAAGACGGTCCGGCCACAGGCGTTTCACAGCAGTCGCCACAGCAGGAGCACGTCCGTGTGCTGCTTCTTGCCAGTCAATATCGAGATAGTTGTAGGCAAACACTGCACATCCCACCGGAGAAATTCCCACAGTTTTATCTTCCATACCCATTTCCTCAATGACTTCGGCAATGAGTTTGTGTACCACACCGTGACTGCAACCCGGGCAGTAGTGCATGGCGTTATCGTTCATCAGAGTCGGTTTTTTGTAAACCAGATTCTCGGGTTTGATTATTTCTTCTTTAGTCATAACTTCATCTCCTTATCTGTTGGTGAACCGTATAAAAAACTCCATCAGCTTGACAAAGATTGCCGCGCCGCATACGTAGATAAACATTTTGAAATCATCTTTTGCTACAAAGTAGGTGATGATGGCTGCAACAGCCAATATCATAAATAGGATGTTCAGTACGTTTCTTATTTTATCGGGATTCATTGTTTCGTTATTTGATTATTTTTTCT
>OHQC01000126.1_pt1 | contig 37429 bp, 63 predicted proteins | sample 1577881 | NCBI WGS metagenome assembly OHQC01 (sample SAMEA3879522, study PRJEB24766) | human gut metagenome | biome: human-associated habitat; feature: feces | place: USA | collected 1985/1987
TTAATCAAACGCTTGGTAAAAATAAAAAATTGCTTTATCTTTACATCAAATAAAAGAACTAATAACAATTAACTCCTAAATATATGAAACGCTACAATTTATCAGAGATAATGAAAAACGCTCACAGATCGTATAAGTATTCAGGCAAGCAGCAAGGTAAGACCTTCGGTGAGGTACTTAAAGCAACTTGGAAGCTTGCAAAACTTCAAGCTCTCTTCACGCAGGAAGCAGTAAAAGCACGAACAGATAAATTCCTGACAGAAAGTAACGAAGCTATAAGAAGAGCGGTTAAATCTACTCCTAGCAAAGCATACAATGATTTATCAATTCCTTCTTCGGCATATTACAATCCGAATAGCACCGGTCGATATGGAGCCCATTATGTAGGAGATTAACTAACACTTTAAAACATAAAACAATGAGATACGAAGTTTCTAAGAATGGTTCAAGCGTAACATTTAAGTTCTCAACATACGAGCAGGCAGCTGATTTTTGCTATATGTATGTTATGTCAATGCACGTGAAAGGAGATCGATTCCCTGAACTTTCAATTAGAGAGATAACCGAGTAATCAGAACATTAAAATTTAGAGCAATGGATAATATTTTGAACTCAACAGTTGAAATGAGCCAAGCAGAACTTATCCTTCAGTTGGCCAAAACGAATGTGGAACAAGAGAAAAGGCTTAAAACTACAGAGCTAAGATTAAGCGCACTCGAAGAGGAAATGAAAAAGTTGTCTTCAAAGTGCATTGGTAACTATGGGTGCTCCACCATGTCATCATATATCCAGAGGCACAAATTACCGATTTATGTGAGTGACATTTCGAAGCTTAGTAATGATGCTGCACGATTATGCAGAAAAAGGGGGTATCCGGTCAATAAGGTAAATATCGAACGTTTCGGTGCAATCAATGTTTATCCGGACTTCATTCTTCATGAACTACTGGATGACTATATAAGGACCACACAGCGTCTTAATGGAAGTATAATAAGATAATAATACAAACTATAAAGCAATGATTAAGGTAGAAATAAGCCAATACCTCGCAATGTTAAAGTCATTCACTGAATGTGCTCAATACAGAGCGGAGTGTTATCGGTTAAAAGCTGAAAACGAAAAGTTAAGATCTGAACTGTCGGATAGTTTAAAAGATTCTCGGTCTCCCAGTAACAAAATCGAATACTTCGATTACGGTAGCCGGATAGGAACTAACTAAGATGAAAGTTGTGTTGGGGCTTCGGTCTGACACATTAAGTTGATGCCAATCGATGCAGTGACAATCTGAAAAATGGTTGTCACTGTTTTACCGGTTTTAAGTGGTTCTAAGTGAATCATGCAATTTAAAATAACAAATATTATCCTTGATTATCAATATGATATGAAGGTAAAATAGTGCATAAAACAATTTTATTAACAACATAAATAATTAGTATTATGAAACAAGAATCAAGCGTAATCAATCCGTATAACGGAATGTTTGGACAGCAAGGATGGATTTGTCCGAAGTGTGGAAGGGTATATTCACCTTTTACCCAAATGTGTTTGTATTGTAAACCCAATAATACAAATACTATTTCTAATCTTTGCGACATTTCTAATACGACCGTTAGTGAAGAAAAATTAAGAGAAAATCGTAAAACAGAGTAGTATGAAACAGACAGTAGAAGAAGCAGCAAGAGAAAATATTCTGTTTAATCACAGAACAGCTGATCGCACTTTATCAGGTAAGAACTTGGCACAATTTGGGGAGATTAATTTCATTCAAGGTGCAAAATGGCATGCAAAGCAATCCCCGTGGATAAGCGTTAAGGGACGGTTGCCGGAAGAGGATGGGTATTACTTTGTTACTGACGGTGATGTCGTTGAGAAAGTTTATTTTTTTAAAAGATGGAATAAGTTTGTATCAACTAGGGATTATCCTCATCTATTTTACGATGAAGGCGTAATAAAAGCCTGGTTACCTATTCCGTCTTTCGATGATATACTCGAATCCAACAGGGATGTATTGTAACGGATTAAAGAAAAGGAGGTGAATCATGGATAGCGTACAGACACAAACCTTTGCTATCAAAGGGAATGACGATGCTATGGCATATATTGATTTTTGTGATGGAGATTTATGTATTTCTGTTGTAGTAGATGGTAAACAAGCGGACTTTGCTTTTGAGCCTGTTACTTTGAAGATGTTTGCCTATGCTTATAATTTGCATTGTGAAGAATATGAAAAGAAGAAAGGAGAATAACTATGCCAACAATACTAAGAGAAACTTATCCAACAGCTAATAAAGAACATAGGTGTGAATTTTGTTTAGAAAAGATTACGATAGGACAAAAATATGCCCGTCAGACAAATGTTTATGACGGAGTTGTGTATGACTTCATTACACACAAAGAATGTAAGGAAGTAGCCTATGAATTGAGAATGTACGATGATTGTGATGATAGCGGGCTATGTGATGAATACTTTCGCGAATACTTAGATGAATACGTTTATGCCAATCATTACGATGATGAAGCGGATGATATCTGTCCTGATTGGCAACAGTTATCTCATTATGAAATAGCAAAGAAAATACTGGAAGAACTTAAAACGGAGAAATAAAATGAATCGTGAAATAAAATTCAGAGGAAAGCGGATAGATAATGGCGAATGGGTATATGGATACCTTGCCGATGAAGACTACATCAACGATATTAATTCAATTGATTTGTCTTCGATAGAAGTAGACAGAGACACCATAGGTCAGTTCACCGGACTATTTGACAAAAACGGAAAAGAAATCTATGAAGGAGATATTCTTGGAGCAAATGGTAAAATTATAGGATGGGTAAAAGGTGGTGTCAGAGGCTATTGCTATGATGTCGTTTATATCAATCATCCAACTGGTGAAAAAAGATGGTCGTTATATGGCACTGTAGTGGAAGATTTTAATAATAAAATAGAAGTGGTTAGCAATATGCACGATAATCCGGAATTAATCAACTCTTAATAAATTAAACAATGAAGAAAATTGAATTTTACCCAGGAATCAATCTTGATAAAGCATATCAAGAATTGCAGGAGAATGCACCATGTTATGGTGAATTTAACGAGAAAACGTTGTATTCTACTGATTCTCTCGATGAAGTGTTTGTTAAAGTGACCGGTAAGTCAAAAGCGGAACACGATGAATATATCCGTAAGATACGCGAAGAGTACGAACGTAAAGAGGCGGAATTTAAGGCTAAGATCCCGAAATTAACCGCAGATTACAGAAAACGTGCAAGGGGAATTATTCCGGAAGAACATTTAGAATACTGGGATGAAATAGTTCCTATCAGGTTGAATGATCTCTATCATGGTATGGAACTTGACTGCTTGTTAGAATTGGTTGCAGTATTGAATGATACCTCTAAAAAAGAACTGGAAAGATTTGAAATGTGCCGGTCTTTGTTCTCCAAGCAAGGTCACAGCGGCATGAGTGCAGGGCTTGTCTTTATGGGGTTGACGTGTTTGCATCCATTGGGAGAAATGTTGGTATCATATATTAAAGATTCAATAAAAGCATAGTATTTGTATGGAAATAAACTGTAAATACTGCCCTAAAAATGACGGTATATATTGTTGTGGTAAAATTATTCCTCATGAGACATTTTACAATCCTCACAATTTAGAGGGGGAAATATGGAAACCAATTATTGGATATGAAAATCTATATCATGTATCAAATTATGGTAGAGTCAAAAGTCTTTTAGGTGGTAATTTGAAACAATCCACTGTTCGAATTCTTAAAAATAGGGTTATGAAAAGTGGGTATCATGAAGTTGTTTTATATAAAAACAAAGTTGGCAAACCTTTTAAGGTTCATAGATTGGTTGCTACAGCTTTTATTCCTAATGCGGAGAATAAGCCATGCATTGACCATATTGACACCAATAGAATAAACAATAATGTCAAGAACCTTAGGTGGGTTACTATAAAAGAAAACTGTAACAATTCAATATCTCTGAAGAAATTTAGAAAAAGAATGCTTGGTGAAAACAATCCATTTTATGGTAAGCGGCTCTCTGATAGTCACAAGAAAAAAATGTCTTTAGCTAAAATGGGTATATTAAATGGGAATAGAAGCATCCCTGTTATTCAAATCAATCCCCATAATGGGCAAAAACTAAAAGAATATCAATCCTCTGCTGAAGCTGAAAGAAATACTGGGGCTAAGGAACCTAATATCATAAGATGTTGTAAACATAACAGACCGATAGCTGGCGGCTTTGCTTGGGCATATAAAACAGAATATGATATGTGTAAGGATACATCTGTTTATGTTCGCCCCATTAAATACAGAAGTTTATTAAAACCTATTTGTCAATACACTAAAGAAGGGATATTAGTTAATGAATACAACAGTTTGAAAGAGGCATCTCGTGTGACAGGAATAAGCAAGAATAATATAAGTAGATCGGCAGTCAAGCAAAAGTCATTGGCTGGCGGCTATATGTGGAAATATAAAATTAAATAATATGATAACGACAGATTTTTATAGAGAAATAGATGAAATGAGTGATTATATGAAAATTACTTGTTCAAATAATCCTGTAGAAATACAGGAACGTATATCTACCATTATGGTATATTCGATAAGAAGTGGAGAAATGCTTGCTGAAGCTAAACGAGAACTAAGAAAGCGAAAGTCTGATGAAATACAGAATACAATTCTCCAAATTGCTCGGGAGAATTGTTTGTCTGCAAAAGTCCAAAACGCTCTTCTTGATAGTATAGCGGAAGAAGAATGCTTCGTTGTTGATAGGCTTGAAAGATTATGTGCATCTACTTCACATCAGTTGGACGCACTGCGTACTTTATTGAGTTATGAAAAGGAAGCTTTGCGGTTAAATAAGACTGGATATTGAAAAAATGTTAATCACGGGAAAATAATAAATTTAAAGTGATTGTTTTTACGTCACTTTTATTTAGCTTTACACCGTGAAAATAATAAATGCGATTGGTGGAACTCTCGTATAGCAAAGATATAAGTCAGCTCTGTATGAGTAGTTGTTTCCGAGTTCCACAATATAGAAACAATGAAAATATGGAGCTTATTTTATTAAGTTATGATTAAACCCAAATTATTTACTAACAAACATGGCACGTATACGTTCTATTAAACCCAAATTCTGGGATGATATAAAGATCGGACGTTTAAGTCGTGATGCCAGACTATTATATATTGGACTATGGTCTTTTTCCGATGATATAGGAGTAGTTATAGGTGATTCTATTTGGCTTAAATCTAAAGTCTTTCCATATGATCAGATTCAGGTGCAACAGTTTGAAAAATGGATAAAAGAGCTTGTAATAAATGGATTTATATGTCTGCTTTCTTACAACGAAGAGAGATTCATATATCTGCCTAACTTTACTCGGCATCAAGTAATCAACAGACCCAACACCGAAGAATTGAACATACCTAAAGGTTTGATAGACAGAGCCCAAAAAGATATACATAGTTTTCTCACCGAACAATCACTGAATAATCATGGATCAATCATGGAACAATCAGTGCTTATAATAGGAGAAGGAAAAGGAATAAGAGATATTCCCCCTATAATCCCCCCGGGGGATGACGAAGAGTCTAGTGGAAATGAAACAATTGATTATAATGCTTTAATGGATACATTCAATAGGATGTTTGATGGCAAACTTCCCAAAGTGTCATCCATGACTGACAAAAGGAAGAAGTCAATAAAAGCTCGTGTAGCAGAATATGACAAACAAACAATTATGGATGTATTTAACAACATTCTTCAATCTCCATTTCTTTTAGGGAGGAACGATAGAAACTGGCGATGTGATTTTGATTGGATTTTCAGACCTACGAATTTTACTAAAATTTTAGAAGGTAACTACAATGGAACAAGGCTTAGTAAAAACCAACAAGATAGCGAGCAGCGAAAACTTGATTCAATTCTTGCAGTCTCTACAACCGTCCGAGAAGCTGCCGCAAAAAAGAGAAAGGAACTTGAAGCAGAGGGCATTATTGACCAAATACCCTGATCCGGCACAATTTATTCTTGATTACAATCCGGACTTACAATTTAAAATTGTCAGATGTAATGCTACACACGCAGATTTAGCTTTAAATCTTGAAATACCAAGTTTGGGGCTTTTGGCTTCTACTTATGGGGATGAGACACCACTAGAGTGGCTTAAAATTCAATTTGGAACGTTGAATGATTTTGCAGAGGTATCTACAAAGATATCCAAAACTCAACTTGAGGAGTTGGCTGCAATATTCCTTTCGGAGTATTATTATATCAATGCCGCTGAAGTATGTTTTTTCATTGCCCGTTTTAAATCTGGACAATATGGGAGGTTTTATGGAGCCATTGATCCTATGAAGATAACAAGTGCTATGCTTGAATATACATCCGAAAGGCGAAGTGGAATTGAACGTCACGAACGTGAGCAATACCGCATTCAGCGACAAAAAGAGATAGAGGAGCGTGGTAATAATAGCATATCATACGCAGAATATCTTGAGCAAGAAAAGAAGCTTGTCGAAAAGGGTGATAAGGATGCTATTGAAAGAGCTTCGAAGCGTATTGGAAGCACTTGTTTGTCAACAGGTTAATTAAAGATAAAGCCTTGTGAATAAAACAGGTAACGTTTGTTTACAAGTGGCAAAATAAGTAACTTTATACCTGTAAATCAGAAATATATAAAATATAAGAGCAATGAAAACAATTAGAAAATTAACTGAAAAAGAAATGCCACCCAACAGGCTCACGCAACCTATTCTTATGCCTGTTATTTACTCACTAAATTACAAAGTTAGTAACCAAACAGATGATAATTCAAGGTTGTCCAGTAATTTGTAACGGCATTCATAATGTCGGAAGGCATCTTAAGCCTATGTGCAAACAATGCCCGTTGTATACCAAAGGAAAGCAGCCATTTAGAAGTTCATGGCGTATAAGTGGAATTGAAAAATGTATTATAAATCATGTTAGTAGGAACAACAAATCTTAATACGACGCTCAATATGGCATACGTCCTGACCGACGTCGTGGAAACGCTTCTCTACGATTTGAGAAGTGAAATGGGAAAACAAGGCTATGAATTGCGTCATGATGCAAAACGCAACTTCAACACTGCAATTTCCGCTATCCGTAAATTGAAACAAGATGTAGACAAAACGCAGCTCTCTACACAGGAAAACTTCGGAAATGATTCGGATTGTCTTCTTGCCTTTATTAAGCTGTTAATAGATCGCTGCGGTGATGATGACAAGAAAATGTTCGAGTTTTATAATTATATCAAACGGTTCCCGTCGCAACTCGGCTTACAGCTGTCGGATGAAAAGTGCGTATTTGCACATGTTTTTGAGAATAAATAACCATCATAACAAAATAGAAAGAAACATTATGGAAAATCATGGAATTAAAGTTATACACCTAACAGGTGCGGAAGAACAAAGTGGATATGACAGATTGACTTTTGTAGAAGATTTAGTACGTCAGCTTCCTGAAAATCATGAAGGAAGAAACTCCTGGATACTCAACTATAGTAACCGTGAAGATGCTAATAAGATGCGTGCTGATAGAGGCATTAAGTGGGATGCGTACCATCAAGCCGCTGAAACATCAAAACAGCACAGTAATGAGCAAAGTATATTATAGCCGTCGCATTTGGCTTAACTCTGAAAATTCACGCTCGACTGGGAGTGTCGTTTGCTTTGACGGCGAAACTGAATTTTCGGACGGTGCTGACCGGGATTCATTCATAGAAATTGCCGATTGCCACGGAAAGGTGCGGCTTCACAAGTCAAGCGATGATAGCGTAACCGAGTTTATACAAAAACTATCTATGCTGCGCAATGAAGTAGATAGTTACATCAATCATCTCAAAACTAAAGTAATTAACGAATAATTATACAGAAAGGAATCAAATGATAATAGCGTGGTTTTCATGCGGTGTAACATCCGCAGTCGCTTGTAAGATTGCACTTAGTCTATACGATGACGTGCAGCTCTATTATATTGAAACTGGCTCCGGGCATCCGGACAACGCTCGTTTTCTATCTGATTGTGAAAAATGGTATGATCAGCCTATTCACATTATCCGAAGCGACAAATACACTTGCGTAGCTGATGTCCTACGGAAAGGTTTTATCAATGGTGCGCATGGTGCTGCTTGTACTCTTGAACTTAAAAAGAAAGTCCGGTACAAGTTGGAAAAGGAACTTGGTTCTTGGGACGGTCAAGTTTGGGTATTCGATTATGAACCAAAAGAGATTAACCGAGCTATCCGATTAAAGCAGCAGTACCCAGACACAAAGCCACTGTTCCCGCTTATTGAAAAGCAGATTACGAAGCCGGATGCCATGGGGATACTTTGGAAAGCAGGGATTGAAATCCCTGCTATGTACAAGATGGGCTACAATAACAACAACTGCATCGGTTGCGTGAAAGGTGGTATGGGATACTGGAATAAAATCCGGAAGGATTTCCCGGAAGTGTTTGCTCAAATGGCACAGATTGAGCGTGATGTTGGAGCTACCTGTCTGAAAGATAAAGATGGGCGTATCTTCTTGGATGAACTACCTACATGGCGGGGAGATCCAGTGGAAGAGATTATACCGGATTGCTCGCTTATCTGCCAAATTGAATTTCAAGAGATCATCGACAGGCAGGTAAAACGAGTTTTGAAAGGAGAAATTAGTATTAACGATGTAGCCTGAAAAGGCTCAAAACAGTACAGAAATGAGTAGAATACAGGAATTAGAAGCTGAAATACAGCGTATAAAAAAAGAAGAAGCTGATAAAAAGAAAGCATTGTATCAGCATTTTGTTGGTAAGTATGTGCATAGAGCGCACACTTCGTATGAAAAGATTATCGGCATAGATCGTATTGATACAGACGAATTTGGCGATGAAGTGGTATTTGATAGTATTCATGTATATTACGATAATAGAGGAGATGAATACAATAATGATGCAAGTATCAATTTGCAAGGCTGGGGGCAAGCCTATGCCGAAGAACTTGAAAAACAACTAATATCTCCTGAAACTTTCAATAAAGCACTGAATGATTGCATTGATTTAATAAGACGAAGATTAGCGTAAAACCGAATAGAAATGAATACTATAGACCTGCTATACATTGATTTATTCTGTGGAGCTGGTGGAACCTCTACAGGTGTTGAATCTGCCCGAATAAATGGAGAACAATGTGCAAAAGTAATTGCCTGTGTCAATCATGACGCCAATGCCATTGCCAGTCATGCGGCTAACCATCCGGAGGCGATGCACTTCACAGAAGACATTCGAACACTTGAGCTTTCTCCACTGGTTACACACGTACAACGGATGAAGCAATTATATCCGGAAGCTCGCTTGGTACTTTGGGCATCTTTAGAGTGTACGAACTTCTCAAAAGCCAAAGGTGGCCAGCCTCGGGATGCAGACAGCCGGACACTGGCTGAACATCTTTTTCGTTATATCGAATCCCTTAACCCAGATTATATCCAGATTGAAAATGTAGAAGAGTTCATGTCATGGGGCCCGATGGATGAGAATGGTAGGCCAATCTCCATGAACAAAGGAGAAGACTACACCCGTTGGGTGCATAACGTGAAATCTTATGGATATAACTTCGATCACCGGATAATGAATGCTGCTGACTATGGAGCATACACCAGTCGGAAGCGTTTTTTTGGCATCTTTGCCAAGAATGAGCTACCAATTGTGTTTCCAGAACCCACCCACTGCAAAGAAGGCAAGCAAGATATGTTCGGCAGCCTTGCAAAATGGAAACCTGTAAAGGATGTATTAGATTTTGAAGACGAAGGAACAAGTATCTTCACCCGGAAGAAGCCATTGTCAGAGAAAACACTTGAACGCATCTATGCTGGTCTCATTAAGTTTGTAGCAGGTGGAAAAGATAAATGGCTACTGAAATATAACTCAATCAACGGAAAGACTGGAAAACATATTCCTCCCGGAATAGACGAACCATGCCCAACCATCAGTTGCCAAGGACGTTTAGGTATAGTAAATGCCCAGTTCCTTTCCAGATACAATACATGTCGTCCTCAAGATACTTGTAAATCAGTAGAAGCACCTTGTGGAGTGCTTACTACTAACAACCGATTTGCAAAGGTAGACTGTCATTTCCTCTCAAAGTATTTCAGTGGTCACCCGGAAAGTAAGAATATTCCTATTGATGGACCCGCACATACTGTCAAGTGCAAGGATAATCATGCTTTGGTAGGTGCGAAGTTCCTCGCTGCGTATTATGGCAATGGCGATAATGTCAGCCAGGTAGATAAGCCATGTCCGACAGTACCAACCAAAGACAGGTTTAATTATGTGAATCCGAAATTTCTTTGCTCATACAACTTTAACGATGCTGGGAAAGATATAGATGCTCCGTGCCCAACACTACTGACTAAGGATAGGCTTTCGCTTGTAAGTCCGTTCTTTATGAATTATTATTCAGGTGGGGGGCAACATTCAGATGTAAATCAACCATCTCCGGCTATACTGGCAAACCCGAAACAACGCCTTGTTAGTTGCCAGTTTATGGATCAGCAATTCGGGCAAAGTAAGCCTACTGGACTTAACCGACCATTGGGAGCCTTAACCTCCAATCCAAAGTATAACCTTGTTAGTTGTCGTCCGTGGGTAATGAATACTAACTTCGGGAATATCGGCAGCCAGATAGATGATCCTGCACCAGTTATCACCGCCAACCGAAAGTGGCACTACCTGATGAATCCACAGTTTATGTCTGCCGGCGGCAATATAGAAAATCCATGCTTTACTCTCATCGCACGCATGGATAAGATGCCACCTTACTTAGTATGTACGCAAGAAGGTGATTCTCTTATTAGGGTATATGAAAGCGATAGCCCCATGACCCGGAAGATAAAGGAGTTCATGGCTCTATATGGCATAGTTGATATCTTGATGCGTATGCTTAAGATACCTGAACTTAAACAAATCATGGGATTTCCAAAAGACTATAGACTGATCGGTACACAAGCCGAACAGAAGAAGTTTATTGGGAATGCGGTAGAGGTGACGATGGCAAGAGTTCTCTGCGAAGCTGTCGGCAGGAAACTACGAGAATTAAGAAAAGTGGCAGCATAGTTTAATTCAAATCTATACAGAAATGAAAGAGTCACATACAGGCATTGGGATATGCCATTGTTACCAATGCCGAATGGATAAGAAGCATTGCAGTTCTAAAAAAAGAAAGTTTGAGAAACGGGCTATAAATAAGTTCCGTCGGAAACAATTGAAATTAGATGAAATAATAAAATGCAATCGTTTCGGAAAATATTGGGCTTGATCCCAATATTTTCCGATTTTAAAAAAAGAAAGGATCTAATTATGAAACAGCCAATAGAAGAAGCCGAGAAAGAATATTACGAAAAGAATTATCCGGGTGTAGATATAAATAGGATGATGGTGGAAAATGCGTTTGAAGCCGGAGCAGACTGGCAGGCAAAACAATCACCGTGGATAAACGTTAAGGAACGGTTGCCTGAATATCCGTGTTGGGTGCTTGTGACAGGTAAGGAGTATAAATATCGAATTTTGTTTTACTGTGGAGGTAAGTTTTATACAGATAAAAGTTTAACATCATATGATGGGAGCGTTCTTTTCTGGATACCCATTCCTTCTTTAGACAAAGATCTTTAATCATGAGTAAAACACCTAAAATAAATAGAGTTTGGAATAAACAGGAGAAGCGGATAGTCCGGCTTCTCTATCGCAAAGGATTTGATATATATTTATCAAACTTGTATTGGGCCTCCTATAAAAAGACAGGAAAGAAGTACAGACGTAAAGGTTCTACGTTTAGCTCTCCGGGTTATCGTGACGAAGTTTATTTTTGTATTAAGGACTATTGGGGGGAATATGAGGAACATTCTTTAGTTGACGTTTTTATAGAAATGAAGACATGGGAAAATATTCCTGATGACGTATTAAAGAACTGTGATAATATGTCGGAAGTATATTTGCTATCAAATTTCCAATGTAAAAGTAGAAAGTGGCTGATTAAATACTTGTCAGCCCTTCCCACCGTTAGATGTGATTCGAAGATAAATAAAATATTAAAAATTACCTCCTACTAAAATAGAAAACCTAAAGATAAAGGAGATTAAATATGAAAGCAAGACTAAAAACAAATGGAGAGATTGTAGAGGTTGAGGACTTATATGATGATGGAACTGCCTTAGTTAAAGGAAGCTATATGAAAGTTTCAGAACTTGATTTCTTTAATTTAGGATATATTGATTGGGAACAAAGGCGTTATGAAATAGCGAAATCCGCTATGCAAGGAATTTTAAGTGACAATACAGAAGTTGGTTACGCTTGTTCGGAAGCAAATTACAATAAGGGAGAGAAACATACAATACCTATAAGCATTGCCAGGTTTGCAATTGCCTGTGCTGATGCTTTAATTAATGAATTGAAAGGAGAATAACCATGATCGAAGAACTTGTAACATTAGATACGGCGAAGCTGCTGAAAGAGAAAGGATTTGACGAGCCATGTTCGATAGCTATTAATATTGAAGATGGTAGACAATATGGTACTAGTAGAACAAATAGCGAGTTACCAATAAAAGTATGTTCCCATCCTACTCAATCCGCTGCCCAAAAGTGGTTGCGTGACACTAAATGCCTCCATATTGAAATAGGCTATATGTATGGAGACTATTGGCTTTACGATATTCTGAGAATACCTACCCATGATCTGATAGGATTGGAGGACAGAGACTCTGTTCGTTACAACACCTACGAAGAAGCACTTGAAGCAGGAATACAGGAAGCATTAAAACTTATGTGATTATGGAAAATATTAATTTGAATAAATGGCGCGACCGTGCTTATAAGACCGCTTGCGAGCACGGTTTCCATGATAAGGAGCTGAGTAAAGAACACTGCCTTTGCCTTGTCATTTCTGAGCTTATGGAAGCTGTGGAAGCGGACCGAAAAGGTAGATTAGGAAAAAATTGTAAACGTCGTTTTGAAATGGAATACAATCGTTACCCTGCATTAGTAGAGGAAGAAAAACGATTTAAGTGCTCGTTTGAAAATAATGTAAAAGATTCACTTCCCGATGAACTTGCCGATGCTGCTATACGACTGTTAGATCTATGCGGGCTACGTAGAATTGAGTTAGAAAATGATTGTCTGCATGATGAAGTGCTTGAAGAATATTCGCGTATATTCATTGGCAAAACATTCACAGAGTCTATTTTCAATATTACTAAAAATCTTATTGATAGAGATATATCCTACTCTCTAATTAAGATTTTCGGGCTTGCTAAGCATCTTGATATTGATTTGCTCTGGCATATTGAACAGAAACAAAGATATGATGAATTAAGACCTATGTTGAACGGGAAAAGATATTAATCATGAACAGAGAAATAAAATTCAGAGGGAAAACGGTTAATGGCAATAAATGGGTATATGGAGATTTGCTTCATATTGCTGGAGGATATATTATATATCATGGCTCTCAAAAAGATTGTGAGATTACTACCGGCAAGCATGTTTCCGTTGAGTTGCTTCATGATGAAATCTCTGTTGTTGTTCCAGAAACCGTCGGGCAATTTACTGGTTTATTCGACGAAAACGGCAAGGAGATCTATGAAGGGGATATTCTTGGAGCAAATGGTAAAATTATAGGATGGGTAAAAGGTGGTGCCAGAGGCTATTGCTATGATGTCGTTTATATCAATCATCCAACAGGTGAAAAAAGATGGTCGTTATATGGCACTGTAGTGGAAGATTTTAATAATAGAATAGAAGTGATTAGCAATATACACGATAACCCAGATTTAATCAAGGAGGAATAAAATGAAAAAGATAATGTTTAACGATAAATACAGCTTAACCCAAGCCGTATTAGAAGGTCGGAAGACGATGACGAGAAGGATTGTTGCTTTGGAATCTACCTTAGCCATAACTTGGGATTGTGAAACCGAAATAGATAGAGATATTGCAATTAAAAATTATATCGTAGGCAATATAAAAAACAGGTATGAAGTAGGAGAAGTGGTTGCTATTGCGCAATGCTATATGGATATTGACCAGTTTCAACGAAATAGTAAAAATGCAGCTTATTTCGAACATCTGGATTCAATGTTACCTGAACTGAAATTATATCCAGGGTGGGGTAACAAAATGTTTGTTAGATCTGATCTGATGCTACATCATATTCGTATTACTGATATCAAAGTCGAACGCCTAAAGGTTATATCTGATACAGATTGCTTACGTGAGGGAATAGTGAAGGGGCAATGCGGCTCAAAAGAAACACATTTTATGGATGCTTATTATCTGCCTGTTCCCTACCAACCATATTGTACTCCGCAAGAAGCTTTTTCCGTATTAATAGACAAAGTTTCAGGTAGAGGCACATGGGAGTCTAATCCCTACGTATGGGTATATGAGTTTGAATTGGTTGATTAATTGCTTGTTAGCTAGTAAGTTAAACAAAGTTTAAGCAATAGCTTTTAGATTGTTTTATTTTATCTAACTCGCTGATAATGAATATATTTACAATACAAAAAGAAACCAATATTACTAATCTTTAAAAGACAAGAGCAATGAATACTTACCACAAATTCTGTCCAAATGTATTTTTAGCAAAGTGCGAAGAAAAGCACGAAAGAGGTGAAGAAATTCTAGTTGCCACCAAGTATGGCAAAGAAAACGAAAGCATCGTTTTCAATCTAATTTTCGAAAAAGATGGGTTTTATTATTACTCCATCGTCCGGGCTGATGGCTTTAACGTTCAAGAATGGGCTAAGCAAAGAGCCGAACGCAGACGTGAATGGGCGTCATCGGCAGTACAAAAAAGTAATGAGTATTTTCAGAAATCGAATAAACATCGAGATTTTCTTTCTTTAGGCGAGCCCATCAAAGTAGGGCACCATAGTGAACGAGGTCATCGCAAAATGATAGATGATGCCTGGAACAACATGGGTAAAAGCGTTGAGTTCAGTGATAAGGCAAATGAACATGAAAGAGTGTCCCAATATTGGGAGAAACGTGCCAACACGATCAATTTGTCTATGCCGGAAAGCATTGACTTCTACGAACACAAGTTGGAACAAGCGAAAGAATATCATGAAGGTGTAAAGTCTGGCAAATATCCACGTGAACATGCTTATACTCTTACTTATGCCAAGAAAGCAGTTAATGAAGCACAAAAGAATTACGAACTGGCTAAAAAGTTGTGGGGAGATGAAAACGAAAACCAATAAAGCGATTTCATTACTCCAGTGCGGTGATTTAAAAGCCGCACTAGCAATATTCTCTACCTTTCGCATAGGGTTTACCAAAGAAGAACAGAGAACCTTGAAAATAGCAAGTGAAAGTCTTTCTGGTAATTCTTTTTTCTACCACCAACTTGGAATTGACACCGCTAAGGAAATTGAAAAAAGCAAGTATATATTGACCTCCAAATATCTGAAAATGAAATAGTTAAACAAAGTTTAAGCTATGCATATTTTTGATTTAACTTATTGGTAATCAATTTATTATTTGTATCTTTACATATCAAAAATAACAAATTAATCAATAAGAGCAATGAATAAAATAAAGCAAATGACATCCGAACTTAACCGAGTATTGCATTCTAACACCTACCAATTCGAGATTGACACGGAAGATTATGTTTTCGGATTCAAAAACACAATAAAGAAGCGTACAAAAAGTTTGGCTAAAGCTTTGAAGCTGGAACAAAAAGTTAGAAAGGACTTAGGCAGATTCTTATCTGAAACCGTTCGTGTCGTAGCGGTAAGAATGTATAAGAATGGCGAACTGAAAGCTGAGCTTAAAGCCGAAGAAACAATAGAAACGTATAACGGATAAAATATAGAGCAATGAAAACAATTGTAAAAGTGTATTTAAAAGACGAACAAGGCAATGAAGACTGGTTTGTCACCCCTATCAACTTATCAGAGCAAGAAGCCCATAGATACTATCTTGGTAATATCTTTAACATGGGACGAGAAACAGATCACATGATGAAATGTTACAAAGTTGAGACAATAAAATCATCAAATTAGATAATTTTATGACTAAAAGTGATTGTTTTTACTTCATATTTTGTATTTTTACACCATAAAATTAAAGCAATGAGGATTTATACAAGTTATTTCGGGAATTACAGAAAACTAGCAGCTGCAAACGTAAAAATGATATGTGTTGCGCTAGGGAAGCCAAGATTTTATAATGCACCTCAGATTATAGAGGTTGCACCAAAAAGATATATGTTGGATGACAAATGGACTTATGAAGAGTACACGAATATGTATTTGAATGATGTCCTTGCAAAAGTCAATCCGCAAGAATTGATTCAAACTATCCAGCGACTCAGTGAAGGCAAAGATGTTGCTCTCTGCTGTTACGAAAAGCCGGGTGATTTCTGCCATCGGCATATTTTGGCAAAATGGCTTACCGAAAAGACCGGTGTTGAAATTACAGAGTTTGGCGTTGTTGAGAGAAAAGAACCGGAATATGTACAAGCAAGTTTGTTTTGAATATGAGAACTATTAAATTCAGAGGTAAATGTCTTAATAGTGGTACGTGGATGTATGGAGATTTAGTAACGACACTTACGCCCAAAGGGAGTATGACAGAATGCCCTGCAATTCATACGACTTCTGGAACAATAGGAACTTTTTTCGTTTCTCCTAATACCGTTGGGCAGTTCACGGGGTTGTATGATAAGAATGGGAAAGAAATTTATGAAGGAGATGTAATAGAACATTGTTACTATCATTCTATGAGAATTGTAAAATGGGAAGAAAGTCAATCACAATTTAATGGATGGTATAAAGGTGAAGAAAAGTATTATCTTATTCACGGCAATGTTTACGATAATCCCGAATTATTAGCCACCCATCAATAGCGTTTGATGGAATGCTGCCAGATTTGCTAAGCAAGCGGTAGTCTGGTAGCATAGGCAAAAGGAAGATTGGCAGAGTGGTTTATTGCACCTGTTTGCTAAACAGGCAATCGGAGACGGTTCAGAGGTTCAAATCCTTTATCTTCCGCTCATATCGAACGCACACCTCTCAAAGAAGTGTAAACAAGACACCGGTATGTTTGTCGTGAGTTGCGTGAAATGACAAACGTTGGTAGCAACGTGATACTCAATAATGGAATTAAGAGCTACACCATTTGACAGCCGGAAAGACGGCATCTGCGGAAATAGCTCATCGGTAGAGCGTTGGTATTCCAGCCAAAGAGTGGGGTTCGACTCCCTGTTTCCGATCAACCCTTATAGTAGCGATAAGCAAAAGCAAAAACATTAAAGCTTGTGTGGTTTACGGGGTGATGGAAATTGCCATCTGACACGACTAAAAGAAGCCGAAGGACTGCATAAGTGTTCTTGCAAGTAGCTTGCAGATGATTGATTTTTTGTGTTAAGCCTGCTGGGAATATGCCCGGCAGGCATTTAACGCAAAATGTATATGAAGTTATATACAACTTAAATATATGAACGATAAAGGACTAATAAGAGCATGTGAAAACTCCGGCTGCGGTTGGAAGTGTTGTTCGTTCGGATCATACGGACATATTGTAATTTTGCCCCATGAATTTGACGGGCATGAAAAAGAAATCTCCCATTTACAGATTATAGATGATGATTACTTTGGCGGTAAAAAGGCAAAATGTATCGCTAAGGACTGCAAATCATGTGACAATGGTTACAAGCCTATTATGTGTCGTACTTATCCTTTGTGGGTAAAATCGGTGAAAAAAAGTTTTGTGTTTCGTAGTGATAAGTGTCCGCTAAATAATGAACAACTTACTAAACATAAGGAGTTTGTATTAGACATTTTCAACAATTACAGAAAAGTGCTGTTGTCTGAAAATGATATAGACACATTTCTTTCAAAAGCATGGATTGACCGTTATGAACCGCTGTTCCCAATAAAGAAGGAAAGCACAGAGTACAAGATGCAGGTCAAATCTTTATCTATGTCTGATATATTAGATATTGAAAAGATGGAGCAGACGCTTCTTCCCAATCCGGATATGTGTTTCGCATCAGAGCCGGAAGACATAGCTAAATGCTTGGAATCAGGTTGCAGTTATGGGTTATTCGTAAATGACAAACTGGCTGCCTATTCTCTTGCATACTTCACAGAATACGGTACTGCCTATGTGGATAAATGCTTTGTTCATTCTGATTACAGAGGGAATGGATTCCAGTACGTACTTCTCAATTCTAATATTGCTAAGTTAATATCTAATGGGGCCCAGGAAATCTATGCCATGGTCTCACCGAAAAATGAAGCAAGTATCAAGAGTTTCGTTAATGCAGGATTTTCTTTTAAACGAGATAGCAAATACAAAGGGATTGAACGTTTAATCTTAAAGTGGGAACTATGAAAGTTGTTGTCTATACCAAGAATATAATAGAGAACATTGAAAAGGCGCAAAGTTTTATTAATGTTCCTATCTCGTTAATGTTCAAAGATTTCTACGAGGATATTTATGGACATATCGCGGATAAAATAAACAATAAGATTTTTGGGCTTCATTTAAAAGATAGTATATGTTATTCTATTGGCAAAGCGACAAAGGATAATAGTGGTGCCGTGGTGACATCATTTACTGATGTTTGGCAATATCTTAATATTAATGGTAGCGCATGTCGAGGAATACATAATTTCTACATTCCGATTAATGCTTGTGATAATAGAGAAGGTTTAAGTTATTATGAAGCAAGTAAGTTGGCCAATGAAATAAGAATGATTTCAAACTCCCATATATATGGCTTGATTACTTCTGGATGTCTGAATGAAAACCATCCCTCGGAAGAAGAATTATACCGTATTTGGAAAAGCCTACGCGATAATATTGAATCTATTAGTTTGGGTGGTAGCTTTTGGCTTGGACAAGAAACTAAGATTCCAGAATTCATAAGCGATGTTCGTATTGGTGAATATATGCTATTTGGCACAATCCCGTATTGTGATTATGAGGCGAGAAAGGGTCTTAATGGCATAGAAATCGAAACAAGGGTTATAGGTATTTACCCAGAACGTAATCAATTGATTTTGGATTGTGGCTATTCAATGGTAGACTTAGATAAGTGTCAAATTAGTGATTGTACCAATTTAAAGTTTGTAGATAGTTCTAGTGAATACTCAATTATGGAGTGTGACTATGTCTCAGATTATTGCATTGGTAATGTGGTTACGTTTGTTCCCAATTATAAATCATTAGTCAAGTTGAGATATGCAGAACATGAATATAGATAAACCTTGGATTGATTATATATCCAATCGTACATTTGGCATGGAACTGGAGTTTGCCGATGGTGACAAACAACGCATCCCGCTTCCATCCGGTTACAAGTGGACGGACAACAAGTTGACCATGATGAACAATTCGGATGGTTCGGCAGTTACGCATCACGGCCAGTTTGGTGGTGAGATAAACACCCGTCCATACCATTACTGCGCTGAAGACCTTCAGGAGTTGAAAGACTTCATTCATACCATGAAAGATGCGGGAAGCTATCTTATGTGGAATGAAGGCTTTGATGCGCATCTGTACATCAAGGACATGGACTTAAATGTTATCAAGCGTATGTTTGTTCTCTCTTATTATACTGCATATCCAATCAAACGGATATTCGATATTGCGGAGTGGTGGGAAACAAAATATCTCGTACCAAGCCCTCCTTGGGATGTAGTGAAGCGTGTATTGGAAGCAGATACTATTGAAAATCTACTGAAAGTTTTTAGCAATGGTTCAGATAGAGGACACATCCGGTACTGGCTTAATTTATGTTCTATTGAAAAGATAGGAACGGCAGAATTTAGGATCTTCAATAGCTCCTGGGATTTCGATAAAATACTGGAAACAATCAAATTCATGTATTCGTTTGTGGAGTACGCCTACCTGCATGAAGATATGGAAGAGTATAAGCAACTCATCACAATTGATAGGTGCCTTGAAGTGTTCAATATAGACTATTCTAAGGTTCCCCAAAGACATAAACCGTTACTTTGGGCAGCAGAACACTCGGATAATGTTACAATAGTAGGCTCCATGTTTAAGAAATCCAACCGTATGCTTTCCTTTATCAAGAAAGAGGCTTCCAAATTCGATGTAGCCCATGTGGTAAACTCGTATTATATGGATATAGAGCAGGTGCTTACTAATCGAGAGATTAAAGTGTATACAAAAGAATATTTCATCTACATGATGTATAAAGCAATCAAGGGAGAAATAAAAGAACTGCGCTTTAATGACGAGTACGAGTTTCTAAATATCAAGTCTGAAAGTCCTTCTGAAATTATTGCCACTATCCACCTTTTTAATGCCATCAAGAAGCATAAGAACTCACAGGATATTTATCACAAATCGCTTTATGACGATTTTATGGCAAAGTTAGATCATTACCATAAGAAGTATACGGAACGTTATCAAAAGCTAGTAGACGGCCTTAAAAGTAAGTCTATTGAAGTGCTTTATTGTGCTGATATATCGGATGCGATTCTTAATTGTAAAGAGGATGATATACTGATCTATCAGAATGAATTTCATTCCGGCATGAAAGCTACGAGTAACGCATTGCAACGTTTCTTACTGGATGATTTCGGATGGCAAGAACGAACTAAAACGAAATATGCAGAAATAGATGAAGAACAAGTTAATTACATGGCTCTCTCGCAGCATGGATTTATGGGCAGAAGAGAGGTATTCAAAGACCAACGCACATATATTTGGTCTAATGTGGTAGAAAGCGGAGATAGTAGCTTTAACAAGCGAACTATCGTTCCTTTAAAATATAAACGTCTTCCGGATGATTATATGCTTACGGATAAAAGCAAACTCCGGTTTGTACGTGCTTCTATGGCAGAGATTGATTATCTGCGTATGATTTACTTGAAAAAGGGAATTATCCTCGGTTCTGCACCATTCTGTTACTTATGGTTCTTGGATGATTATGTGTTCGGGGCTTGTATGTTTGATTTCCTGAAGGTAAGCAAATACGGCATGGATGCAGTTTGGATGAAGTCGGATTTCGTGATAGACCATCCATTGCCCAAATTGAGTAGATTGCTAATTATGGGTGTACTTTCGTCAGAGTTCAAAGATGAATTGGACATAAGATATAAACATGAATGTGGAGTGATTGCTACTTCTGTATTTACCGATAAACCGGTAAGTATGAAGTATCGGGGAGTGTTTAAACTTCATGAACGCTGTGTTGGTAAACTCCATTACATACAAGATGCAGGTATTCGTGGAAACTTAGATGATATTTTAAAAGATTTTGTGAAAAAATACGGTGATGAGCCGAGAAAGGAATAATATATGGGAAAATTCAAGATAGCGGAAGTGCAATTATCCGACATTAAGCTGGTCAAGAAAAATGCGCATTTCATGCAGCAAGACACGTTTAATGCCTTAGTGAATAACATTCGTAAGGACGGTCAATTATCGTCTGTACCATTCTGCGTAAAGCATTCGGATGGCTCTTATACGGTGGTGAGTGGTAATCACCGAACACAAGCGGCAAAAATGGCTGGGCTTACTTCCATCCATGTTATGTACATAGATGAAGAGGAGACTACAAACGATTGGTTGCTGGCGACACAATTATCACATAACAGTATAGTTGGTCAGGACGATGCGGAACTTTTGAAACAATTGCTTGATGAAATAACAGATGTCGCACTGAAAGAGTATGCACATATAAGCAATGAAGTTTTGGAAAGTGTGAAGGATATTAACTATACGGTTGAAATGCCGAATAATGAAATCGTCCCGGTAACTCTTATGTTTGTTGATACGCAGAAAACCGCATTCGATAAGTTGATGGAAACATTGGATTGCTATTCTGAAAAAGAACTTGGCAATCTTACTTTGGTAGATATGGATACAATGCACCGGTTGAATGAAGTATCGGCTAAAGTACAAGCCAAGTATAAAATCAAGGCCCAGGCATTAAGCATTTGTAAGATGTTGGAGATAGTAAATAACGCATTGGAGGGTGGTAATACAGATGGAGAAAGATAGAAAATATAGGTTGAATACAAGGCAGAAGAAAAACTTGTTCTTAAAAGCTCTTGACGCAAGACTTCTTAACGTAACTAAAGCGTGTGAGGCCGCAAGTATATGTCGTTCTCTTGCTTATAAATGGAGAGAAAATGACCCCGAGTTTAAAGCGAAATGGGAAGAGGTTGAAGAAGCGTTCAAAGACAAAATAGAAACGTGTATGTTCACAAAAGCTATTACGGAACAGGACAATACTATGCTTATTTGGCTAAGTAAAACTAAGCTTCGTGATAGAGGCTACGTAGAGAAGATTGAACAAGACTTAAACGTGAACCCGTTTGAAAAACTTATGCAGGAATTGCCAGACGATGAAGAATGACAATAGCAGATGAAAAATCTTTGCGGAAAATCAAATCATGGACCGAAGACTGGAATAGGTTTGTGCGTGATGCTCTTAAAGCTCGTTTGGATAAGGAGCAACAGAATATTATTTCATCTGTGCAGTACAATCCTATGACAGCTGTTGCATCGGGAACAGCTCGTGGTAAGGACTTCGTGGCGGCTTGTGCATCTTTGTGTTTCATGTATCTTACTCCTCGTTGGAAAGATGGGAAGTTGACGAAAAACACTAAAATTGCTATGACAGCGCCTACCGCTCGTCAAGTACAAAATATTATGATTCCGGAAATCTCACGTTTATACAGGAATGCAGGTTTCCTTCCGGGAAGATTGTTGTCGTCAGGTATAAAGACGGATTATGAAGAATGGTTCTTAACTGGATTTAAGGCTGGTGATGATAATACCGAAGCATGGTCTGGTTTCCACGCTGTAAATACGATGTTTGTTGTTACCGAAGCTTCTGGTATTTCTGAATCAACGTATAACGCCATTGAAGGTAACTTACAAGGTAATTCTCGTTTGCTTATTGTGTTTAACCCGAATGTTACTACTGGTTATGCCGCACGCGCTATGAAATCGGAACGTTTTGCTAAATTTCGTTTGGATTCTCTTAATGCGGAGAATGTGGTATCTAAGAAAGCTGTAATTCCAGGACAGGTAAACTACGAGTGGGTGAAGGATAAGGTTGAGAATTGGTGTTCTCTGTTACAGAAAGCAGATTTCAATGTGGGAGAGGGAGATTTTACATGGGAAGGTAAGTTATATCGTCCAAATGATCTTTTCCGTGTCAAGGTCAGAGGTATGTTCCCGAAAGTATCTGAAGATGTGCTTATACCTTATGAATGGATAGAAATAGCAAACAGAAATTGGCAGGAATTGCAGGCAAGCGGTTTCATTCCAGCCAAATCTTGCAAGTTAGGGGTTGACGTTGCCGGTATGGGACGCGACAATAGTGTACTTTGTCCTCGATATGGTAACTATGTGGCGCAGTTTGAAGTACATCAATCCGCTGGTCGAGCAGACCATATGCATGTAGTCGGTATGGCGATACCCTATTTGAAGAAGAAGGGAGCTAAAGCATTTATTGATACGATAGGAGAGGGGGCAGGTGTTTATTCCCGTTTGTTAGAAGAAGAATTTACAAATGCTTTTTCATGTAAATATTCAGAAGGTGCGGATGGGTTGCATGATATTACCGGAGAATATGAATTTGCCAATATGCGCGCATATTTGTATTGGGCTTTGCGTGACTGGCTCAATCCTAAAAATGGATTTGGTGCAGCTTTACCTCCATGTGACCAATTAATGGAAGAAGCGACTGAAACTAAATGGAGGTTCCTCAGTAATGGAAAGATTATCATTGAGGCTAAAGAAGACATAAAAAAACGTATCAAGCGTTCTCCTGACTATATGGATGCATTAGCGAATACATTCTATCCTAGGGATTACAGCTTTATTAGCGATGAAGAGCTGCTCAAAGATTTTTTGTAGTTGTGTTTCTTTTAGTACCTTTGTAACCGAAAACACTTCTTTTGTGTTTTCATTGCTCTTATGTGCACTGGCTTGTGAAAGTCGGTGCCATTTTTGTTCTATGTCAAAAGTTAAATCTTTGATTTAGAGATGTTTGTGATAAAAATAAAAGTGCAAATGTTTGGTTAACTCGTTGATAATGACTATCTTTACAATACAAAAAGAAACCAATAATACTAACAATTAAAAAACAAGAGCAATGAAAGCAACAATAATCCAACAGAGAATAATAGAAAAGTTCATCATGTCAGAGTTTGTACAAGGTAACTTAGATACAGAAGAACAAGTAAGCTGTATGCTTATCCTGATTCAAAAGAAGCTGAATATGTCAGTAGAGCAAGCAAGTGACTTTATGAGAAAATCAATTGGTATTAACGCTTAATACACACGATTATGAAAGTATATGATATAAATGGCAATGTAGTAGCAGAAGGCTATTTAGTTCCCAATCCCAATTTCATTCCTAAAGGTGAATACAAAGAAACTGAACTGGATTATCAAAAGAAGAAAGCTGATATGTTGATAACTTCAATTGATGGCAGTTTCTATGAAATCAGTTTGCCTAAAAATGCTACACTTCGCCGGAAGATAAGCAAAGATATAAAAGGATATGGCAGAAACGTAAGAAGGTATAATGAAGATATAATTTATGTAACAGAAAAAGTCCTAAAGATTCTGCAAACTAAATATACCATAATGTGCGACTTTTAAATACACAACTATGAGCTCAGATAACATAAACAGTCGAAGTATATTACAACCAAAGATAAAAATCATTAGCCATAGATTTGTTGTACCTCGTTCATTAGATAATGATAGATATTGGTATGCGATAGTTGTTAATGGCAAAATAGGATATAATATTGAAATAGTGGAAAATGTGTCATATAATGGAGAGAAATATTACATAGGATATTTATATAACGATGATATTCCCTTAAAATATAGCAGCACTTACTTGGAATTTGGATATAGTGACTATAAGAACACTTATCGGTATATAATTGAAGCAATGCTTCGGGTTATTGAAGGAGATTATAGTGAAATAAAAGGTGCCGGACACTGTATAGCTATACCTTAATATGGAACAAAATCGTTTTGATGTATTTCAGAAAGTTCTTTGTCTGTATGGACAGTACGTGTTTCTCAATCTGTATTCATCCGCAAAGGCGCTAGAAAAATACGAAGATTGTGCCATTATGCGAGATTTGATGAAAAGGTACAATATTGATGAACGTGATGAAATCCAAGATTGGCAAGCTGAATTATGGCGTTGTGGATATTCTGGTGAAATTGCTGGCATTAACTTTCCATATTATATGCATGAAGCTGTAAAAATGGTAGGTTATTAGATAAATATTATTATTTTTTTTGTTTAAAAGTGGAGTAATAAATGTCACTTTTGTTATATTTGCACCATAGCATCTGATGCTAACGTATCCTTTCATGTTCTCGGGTATACGTATTGTTTTATCCGGTTCCTTTTGGAAAGGTATTTATTGTTGTTCAACTAATTACCGTATGAAGATGTACGGAACATGCCCATGGATGAAATAACCGCTATATTAGACAGTACCCGACCAGTTGATAATATTATCAACGACTTAAAAGAGAAATCAGTCTGTGTCCCCTCTTGGGATAAACTTATCAAAGACTACGAACCTACAGAGCATGAGATTGTATCTGACACTGTTACTCGTAAAGACAAAGTCCGTTCTAATGGAGATACAGAGAGAGCTTCGCGTATCTATATAGGGCTTGAAAGACTTCTCACCAAGCGAATGACTGAATTCATGTTCGCTATTCCGGTTAAACGTGTATATCATAACATAGAAGATAATGAAACCCGCCAAAGTATTGCGAAAGCGATTGAAGCGACATATAAGTATGCTCGTATTGATAGTGAAAATATTAAGCGAGGCAATGTTTACTTTGCTTCATGTGAAGTGTTCACCATTTGGTACACGGTTGAGAGTCCCAACACTCTATATGGCTTTAAAAGTAAATATAAGCTAAAATGCAAAACTTATTCACCAATGGAAGGTGTTAGGTTATATCCTTTACTTGATGAACTTGGTGATATGATCGCAATGTCTTTTGAGTACACTAGAAAGGTGAAAAATGAAGAAGTTACTTTCTTTGAAACATACACGTCAAACATCCATTATAAATGGAAACAACAGGGAAACGGCTGGGAATTAGTAAAATTAGAACCGGTCGTTATTATGAAAATCCCTGGAGTCTACACCTATCGTCCTGTTCCCATTTATCACGGTCTTTCCTATATCAGAAAAGAAATCGAATATACTCTGTCACGTAATAGCGATGTCATAGCATATAACTCCGCTCCTATCCTAAAAATAGCTGGTGGCATAAAAGGAGGAGAAGATAAAGGAGAAAGCCGTAGAGTTTACCGCGTAGAACAAAACGGGGATGTGTCCTATGTTTCATGGGCGCAATCTATCGAGGCGTTAAAATACCATGTAGACACCCTTGTTAAACTGTTCTGGTCACAATCCCAAATGCCGGATATTTCCTTTGAAAACATGAAGTCTCTAGGCAATATTGGATTTGATGCAAGACAGACTTTACTTACTGACGCTCATTTAAAGGTTGGAGATGAAAGTGGTGCATGGATAGAGGCATTTGAACGTGAATGTAGCGTAATCAAAGCTTTCCTGAAAATGATGAATGTTTCTTGGAAAGATGAAGTAGATAATGTTGAGGTTGAGCATGTCATAACTCCGTTTATTCAAAATGATGAGAAGTCAGAAATAGAAAAGTGGGTTACGGCAAGTGGTGGAAAGGCAGTTGTCAGCCAATTAGAAGCCATCAAGAACTTAGGTATCTCTGCTGATCCACAAGAAACTCTTTCCCAAATTCAAAAAGAAGATGCAGAGGCTTCCAAAAGCAGGATAAGCAACATATTCGAACAATCAGAATAATAATCTAAAATATAAATATTATGGCAAAAACGGATACTATAGAATTTAATAAAGAAAAACAGGGATATTCCTGCGAATTTACCTCTGTTGGGAAATGTGTAATACAGATAGACAGAGAGAAAAGTGGCATACTTAGTATATACGCAAAGTTGGAGGGAATGGATTATGCGCTATTGTATCAATACCCATCTGTTTCATTCAATGATAATATAATTTTTGAGCTTGATGTACAAAAAGGACTTTCTATAAAAATACTAAGTGAGGTCGGTATCATGAATGCAAAAATGTTTTATGAAGATGAAGGATTGTAGCATTGCTGCCTTTGTGTAAATGCTATAAGGGAATAGCATCTCGTATATAAAAGTTTTGTAAAAGAATTGATTAAAAATATCTATGTAAATACAAATTGAATAGTTGTTGATATGGAAAATATTGAATTTAACGAAAAAGAAGGTCTGTATGTAGCTGATTTTGCATCAAAAGGTAAGTGTGTAATTCAGATTGAGAATAATACGTTAGATGATTTGATCTTTTATCGTTACATGCCAGATATGGAGCCAAGCTCATACGATAAGTTGGATTTTGATTGTAGAAAGAGGATATTTGATTTGGATATACCTATTGGAATGATGATACGTATTATTAGTAAGACGGAAGTAAAAGCCGCCAAAATGATTGTCATACAACAACCAAACGGTAGCAGTTCTTCTATTACAGAAGTAGAAGCAACTATTGATAATAATACTGGTATTCCATCTGTGAACGTTTCTACAGAAGATGGTAAATTAAAGTTTGACTTTAAAAATCTAAAAGGGACCAAGGGAGATAATGGGACAAATGGCAGTGATGGAGAAAAAGGTGCGACTGGTGCAAAAATTATGTCCATTGAATTGAGTATTACCGGAACGTCTATTTCAGGTACGGCGCATTTAGATGATGAAAGTACAGCGCCTATTTCTGGTACATATAATCCAGCATAAACATGTCATTTTAAATAATATAAAGATGAAAAAGTACATTAGAATAAAACAGAGTGAAGCAGAACCTACTACATTAGGTGAAGCTTGCAGTAAAGGCAGCGTAGGCATCTGTTTATGCTGCTGGCTTAAAACTTAAAATCATGAAGAAAAAAATATCAAACTGGCTTATTAGATTAGCATCGAAGATCAACTCACAAGAAAGACTAAGTAGTATTGAACGAGTTGATAACTACGAAGCAAAGAAGCTAGGCATATGTCTTGCACGGACCAAGAAAGAAATCAAGGACTATCGCAAAAAGATGAAATTAGATGAAGGTTGGTCTAATCGCAAAGCCGATGAAATGCTTGTTAGGGAAATCAAAAACGAAGTGCGACAGTCAATCATCAACTCTATCAACCAAAGAGGGTTGATTGAATACTCCGTTGAAAAGGTTGGTGACGAACTTCATGTTACCGGTGAAATCAAAGTCTATATCAAGAAAGAATCGCATGAAAGTTCCAATAGATGAAATGACGTTTGCCGAAAGCGAATATCATAGAGGTAACAAAATATGGAATGCCCAAACGTTATACGATTTTGCTAAGGCAAAAGAGTATCCAGTTATGGATATGCCACTTTGGTGCATTGATTTGACTACTGAAGCATTTGAATGCAGCCAGCTTCATAGTTTCATATTCCAATGCAAGCGGGTTCGTAACTGTTCGCTTGATTATCCTATCATATTAGATGAAGTTGGCCAAATTGCTGATGGCTATCATCGTTTATGCAAAGCTATATTAGAGGGTAAGGAGACAATTAAAGCTATTCGGTTATTGGAAATGCCGGCACCTGATAGGATTGAGGAGGAATAATATGAAGAAGCATACAAGAATTATTACGGTAGAATATGTTGTACGAGATTGCCATATCTGCGGTAAAGTTATAGTGAAGCATCATTTGTATCCAGAAATTGATAAAAAGCAAGAAAAACTGCGTAGATGGCAAAGGAGGTAATGATTCAGTCTAAATATCATTGTCGAGATTGTGTACATAGCTACGATTGGCATGAGAAAAATAGTAAAGGTGAATTGTTTATGTGTCGATGTCGGCTATCTAAATGGACTAAATTTTTGAATCGTAATATATGTGATAAGTTTAAGAAGAAAGAATAGGATCTTAAAAATATGCCATAATTATTAGTCTAACCCCCGTGATTTTTCTGACAACTTATAGCGTAATATTAAAAATAGGACAATATGGCAAAACCTAAAATTCCAAATCAGAAAAAGAAGTATCAAGAACTTAACAGTCGGATAAATAGGTATGTCGTTCTTGTTGAGCAGATATACGACACACTGAATTTGGACGCCGCCAAAGCTGTTTCACGTACGGAATATTCCTCTGATAGCAATAAACCGTTTAAATGGTCCGATTACCCTCAAACTAAAAAACAAATTGACGACATACAAAGGCATTTCGTAGAAGATATAAACGCAATTATCTATCGTGGTACGACCGAAGAATGGAAAAATAGTAATGAAGCACAGGATTTGATAGCAAACAGAGTATTAAAAGCATATAACGCACAAGTTGATAGAGAGAAATATAAAGTTTTGTATCAAGTAAATTCTGATGCTCTGAAAGCATTTCAAAACCGGAAGGATAAAGGATTCAATATATCGGCAAAACTCTGGCAGCAATCTATGATCTACAAAGAGGAATTGGAGGCTGCGATCTCATGCGCTATTCAAAAAGGAACCAGCGCTGTTACGTTGAGTAAGCAAATATCTCAATACTTACTTGATTTTCCATCACTGCAAAAAGATTATAAAGACAGATACGGAAGTGCTGAACATATACAAGATTGTGAATACAGATCTATCCGCCTAGCCCGTTCGGAGATAAACATGGCTTATCGAACATCCGAAAATGAACGTTGGAAGCAAATGGATTTCGTAGTAGGATATGAAATTAAATTAAGTTCCTCTCATCACAACCGTATGCCACATGGAGATATTTGTGATACACTTGCCGGAAAATATCCTAAAGATTTCAGCTGGACAGGATGGCACCCGAACGACTTATGCTATAAAGTCCCTATCCTCAAAACAGAAGAAGAATTCTGGGAATGGGATGGACTGAGCGATGTTTCTACAGAAAGTATTAATGAAGTAAAGGATGTTCCTGACGAATTTAAAAAATGGGTACTTGACAACCAACAAAAGATTGAGAAAGCGCGGGAAAGAAACACCTTACCTTATTTTTTGAGAGATAACAAATCAATTGTTCAGAATATAAATACTGAGAATTCAGCTAAAGAGCTTGTTAATCGTGCTTCTTTAGTTGGGAAGGAGGTACAAAGTTTAGCAGAATCCATCGCTAAAAATAATAAAGGATTTGTAACTCCAATCAATTACAAAAGCATTTCATCAATAACAAGAAAAGCGACAACGGAGGGTATAACTCCATACGATATAAAAGACGCAGTTAGGACGACAATCATAGTTCCCAAATCACAAATAGATCAAGTCTTGAACGAACTATCTGAAAACGATTCGTTTGTGCGACTGAAAAGACAAAAGCCGGAATCATTTATGGGATATAGTGGCAATATAGTTAATATTCAAACATCTAACGGATTAATTGCTGAGATTCAAGTTAATACAGACCGTATGATTTATGCCAAAGAAAAACCGGAAGACGCAAAACGAATTCTTGGAGAAAAACGTTGGAAGAATATACAAAATCAAACAGGTATGAAGGGGGGGCTGGGGCATAAATATTATGAAGAATGGCGAGTATTAGACAAAGCTGATAAAAAGGCGCAAAAAATAGTTGAAAAATCAATCGAATATTATAGTCATTTCCAATAAAAATCACTATCTTTACATATAAAAATGAACCAGAAGGAATTATATAATAAATTACAGTCAGGCGAAACGGTTTATTTACTTGACGATTTTGAAGAAGCTGTTATCCGTTTATATTTCGATAACGGCCAAACAAAATCATATATAAAACATCATGGACGTAATGAAATAGAAATTCCGCAATCCGATGATACGGTGTGTGATATAATTCTTGGAGGAAAAGAGATTTCAAAATTAGAATATGACAAATACTAGTACTTTATTAGAAAAAGCTCTTCAAATAGCAACTGATGCGCATCTTTATCAAGTTGACAAAGCTGGGGCACCTTATATTTTCCATCCTATCCGTGTCTCGAACAGATGTTCTACTGATGACGAAAAGATTGTTGCTTTGCTGCACGATACAATAGAAGATACCGAAGTTACCGCTGAATATTTACTTATGGAAGGGTTTCCTCGTAATATAGTAGATGCTATACTTTCTGTCACTCGCAACGAGGATGAAAACTATGAAGATTTCATAAAACGCTCTAGACTTAATCCTATAGGAAGACAAGTAAAACTACATGATTTAGAAGACAACATGGATATAACACGTTTGAATGAACTTACAGAAAAGGATCTTTACAGATTAAACAAATACATAAAAGCATATAAATATCTTAAAGAATAATCGCTGATGTACAATTACATTCAGTTTCACGGCACGAAGTACAAGATTACTCTCGTGCCGTGCGTTTATTATGATAGTTTAACATTGAAAGTGGCGTTTAAAACGTCACTTTTGCTACCTTTGTGTCAGAAGCGTATGAAGATGTACGCCACAGAACTTGTCGTGTTGTGATTTGCTTCAATTTAGCACGATTGAACGAAACTCATTGCTCTAATGTTTAGTAAAGTTCTAAGCGAATAGTCTGCTGGCATACATGCTACGCAGGCTATTTTTGTAACTAAAACATTGTACAATGGACAGAAAACAACAAGTTTTTTTGAAGCTGAAACCTAAGACGAAGGCATTGGGGTTCAGCTCTAAGGAATTAAAGGGTATTGCCGCTCAGATTGCCGATAACCTTACTTCCGCAGAAGAAGCCTCAGATGAAGACGTAAATGCCGAAATTGACAAAGAGATTGAGGCCGCACTACGTTACTTACCTTTCGGCCAGTCACAAGCCAATCGTTTGCTTGATGAATGGAAGAAAAATCACCCAGAATCATATGATGACGATGATGATGTCGATGATGAAACATTGGGCAGACAAGCACGTCAAACTGGTTCAAACACCAAAAATCCCAAAAACAAAGGAAAGAATGATGATGCTCCGGAATGGGCTAAAGGTTTGGTTCAGACAGTACAAACACTGAATGACGAAATCGCAGCATTGAAAGGTGAAAAAGTTACCACTACACGTAGAGAGAAACTTGAAACCCTTTTAAAAGATGCTGGTACATTCGGAACTCGCACATTGAAATCCTTCAATAAAATGAAGTTTGAAAATGATGAAGAGTTTGAAGAATTCTATTCCGAAGTTGAGGAAGATTTAAAATCTTACAACCAAGAACGTGCCGACGCAGGACTATCTAGTTTGGGGAATCCTCCAGGTGCAGGAAGTAAGAAACAAGAAAAAAATGAAGTATTAACCGATGAAGAGGTTATAGCAATTGCTAAAGGCCTTTAATCAAAAGTAAAATTAAAATGGGCGCAAAAGCTGATTTAGTAAACGAACAGGAGACGATTTTAACCGGAATGGATTCGATTGTTATTCGTAACTATTTGGGCGGAATTATGAATGGGCGGACATTAGACATGACTGGATTTAAGCAGTCTGTAATTAAAGCCGGTCATATTGTTATCCGCGATACAGAGAACGATACCTATAAGCCAATGCCTGTTAACTCAGCAGGCACAGCTTACGAATCATTGCCATCTAATCATGAATACGTTGGTGTTGTTGTTTGTTCAAAACCTGCCGACAAGCCATTCGTTGGTATTATGTATGCTGGTGAAGTAAATGATGTGGCGAGTCCTTATCCTATTGACAGCATTAAGGCTGCATTAAAAACGGCATTGCCGCAATTGGCTTTTTTACACGATTAAAAAGGAGGTGAAAGATGAATGAATCATTATTTATTGAATTTGTAAAAAAAATATGGCCCAAATTGAGCCTATATGTGAAAGAAAAGATCAATGGAACAAATAAGAATTTGACCTATCTTCACAAAACTATGCTTACCAGAGTATATTCTCCTGATCAAAAATGGGAAGGTACTTCTGCTAACACTACTTATGTAGCAGCGGATATGGTAGCTATGGATTCTCCTTTGTCTCCCAAGAAACGTGACTCTATTGCACGTTCTAGTGGTGAATTGCCTAAAGTTGGTATTAAAAAGATTCTGAGAGAAACTCAGATCAACGCTATTAATATCATGAAAGCACATTTGTCTAATGCCACTACAGAGGAAGCGCAAAAATCTCTCAAAAACAGAATCTTTTCTCGATTAACTGATGACGGAACCGCATGTTCTGTTGGTATTGATGAAAGGAATGAAGCTAATTTCCTTACTGGGCTGTCTGATGGGGTTATTATTGTTGAAGGTGATGATGATAAAAATTCCGGTCTCGGACTTCGTGTAAATTATGGTTATTTGCCAGAACATAGTTTTGGTGTTGTTACTACCGGAGAAGTAACAGGTGATGATATTGAAAGAGTTATAGGTAAAGCCAACGATGACGGGAATAGCATTTCTGTTATCATGTTAGCGTTGTCTACCTATAACAAAATGCGTCAATCTCAATGGGCTAAGGAATTGGTGGCAAGTTATCGAGGGCAAACCTTTGATAATGAAACAAAGTTGCCTGTTCCCACTTCTACGTTGTTTGATGAAGCATTTTCTGATCAATATAATGGCATTTCATTCTTTAAGATTGATCGTTCTGTCACTTATGAAAAGAATGGTAAAAGAGTTTCTTATAAGCCGTGGAATGCAAATAAACTTATATTCCTTCCTTCTGCTGACAATGTAGGTTCTTTTGTATGGGGAACTTTGGCTGAATCTACTAACCCTGTCAAGGGAGTAGAATATACCATTGTTGATGAATATAAGCTGATTAGCCGTTACTCCAAAACAGACCCGTTGCAGGAATTTACGAATGGGCAGGCTCTTTGTTTGCCGGTTATTGAGAATGTAGACCAGATTTATTCATTGGATATTCTGGAAGCTCAAACAGTAGATACAACGAAAGAATCTGAGGATTCTACTGATGTAAAGATTACGATTTGGGGAGTAACTTACAAGAAGCCAGAATTTGTGACAGAATACAATAAAATCGCTGGTAAAAACTTGACTTCCACCGTTTCCGATGATAAACTTATCGCGGCAGTCAACAGATTGAGTGATGCAGACGAAGCATCGTTGAAAAAAGCGGTTGAATCCCATAAAGCAACATAATCCATGAAGACAATTCAGCAAGCCCTTATAGACGAAATACATTACCCGATTCCAGCTGGTTTTGTAGAGAATGTTATGATTAAACGTAATCTCAAAGTTGATGAAGAGTTTGATTATGACGTTTCTCGTTCCAACGAATATCAGGGGGCATTAGCTGATTGTCTTTGGTCTTTAGTTCAGTCTATCAATTTTTCTGAAGCAGATAAGTCTTTTGGATCTTTATCTGATAAAGACAAAGAGCGAATTTTGTTACGTGTCAACTCTATCTACAATACTATTGGTGAGCCTTCGGTAGAACTGGAGGCAAAGCCGATGGTATATGTAGGTGATTGCTTGTTATAGTAATGGCTGTATTGAATAGAAATCCACACCGTTTGCAATATCTTATATCCACACAAGGATACGAAGATGAAAACGGAGACTATCATCCCGGGCTCTCTGAGTGGAGTGGTTCGATTCCTTGCGATGCAGTACCATCTGGTAGAGCAGAAGAAAGAGAGTTTGAGGACGGTGTTATAAGGAGCTATTCATATACGGTTTATCTACCGAGTAATTGTCATACATTTACTATTGGAGATAGAGTTAAAATAGGCCTGCTTGGAGGAATTGAAAGAGAATTTAAAGTCAAAGGTTTCCATCGTTATCAGCTTCAGTGTAAAATATGGGTTTAGTATATGGGCATAAAGATGACTACTAAGCTGGATGAAGTTCATGACAAGCTTATGAAAGAGGCAGAGCGGGTTGAAAGATTGATAATACGGGCCTTATCGTATCTCGGTGAACAATGTGTCACTAGGGTACGTAATCGAGGCGGTGAGAAAAGCTGGTATGATCAATCTGGAAATTTACGTAGTTCAGTAGGGTATGTAATAGCACATAATGGCAGTATTGTCCAATACTCAGACTTTAACCAAGTAAAGCAAGGTTCAGAAGGCGTAAAAGTGGGAAAAGATCTAGCTGAAGAAATCGTAAAAAGATATTTGAATGATTATGTGCTGGTAATAGTTGCTGGAATGAATTATGCAGAAAAAGTAGAAGCGATGGATAACAAGGATGTGCTTGCGTCAACAGAACTATGGGCTACCGAACAGGTTCCTAAGATGCTTGAAAAACTGAAAAAACAGATTGCTAGATGAAATCGGACATTGAAATACAGAAGTTTGTCTATCACAAGATTAAAGGTACAGCTCTTGAACAAAGTGTTACTGGAAAATTGAGTGATAGAGGTAGACCTAACAAATCAGACAAGGAAGATATTGTCATATCAGTACTTGCTAATGAGGGTTGCGGGCAAATCCAACGGGCTTATGTGAATATCAATGTTTACGTTAGTGACCAATGGAATGAAGATACGAAACAATGGGAACGAAATACGGTCCGTGTAGGTAAATTATGCGAATTGTGTAAGTTCCTTTTCTCCATACGAGAGGAAGAGTATCATACGGTACCTAAGCAATGTTCTCAAAAAACCATTCCAACAGGAGTGACCTTTGAAGATGGACATACTGAACATTTCATTAATAACAAACTGTATATTGAGATAAATAACGAATAATTATTAACTATATTAAGTGATATAGAGCTATGGCAGTTATAGGGTGGGGGAAACCTCGTATATTTATTAAAGATTTGGATGCAAGTTCTCCAAAGTGGGAAGAGCTTCCGACTCCTGTAGAGGATTCTACACAATTGACAACAACCAAAGGAGATAAACAGGAAGCCAAGATTGAAGGTGGGGAAAACGAAGACGTAAAGTATGGCAAAAATACTTATGCTCTTGCTCTCAACATTCGTTCCGCAAAGGGACGCAAAAGACCTATTAGTGATAGTGATGGTGTAGTTGCTCACAATTACGCTATTGCGTTACAGCCGGAGGATCCGGAAGTTCAAGGTTTCTGTATGGAAAAGACTACTGTTTCTGTTGAAGATACATTTACTACGGCAGATGGTGGTGTTTGGGCGTATATGTTTGATGCATTAAAACCTGGTTCCGACAAAAAGCAAATTCAATGGGGTAAAATTATTGTCACTCCGAACACTGGTACACCAACTAAAATTGAATGTGATCCAGAAGATGAATCCGGAGATGGGGATAAGTTTGAAGTAGCTCCTAATCCGAGTGTAGGAGCTTAAGTTTTGATAGGTAATGCCGAGCGTGGGGGCGTAGTACCCACGTGTTTTGCGGAGATGGTGTAATGGTTGCATATATATCATCCAGATATCAGGTTACGGTTCAAATCCGTATCTCCGCTCTGTTTTTTGAGAATCTGATTTGTTGTTCATAATTTAATGTCGGTTGTCTGTGAAGATAGCCGATAAAAAACAATTGATGATGAAAGAAACTATAAAAGATATAGACGCGGATATTGCTGATATAATAATGAGCGTTCCGAGAGGATTTAAAGTGGGTAAAAGAAAGTTCTATCTTTATCCTATTACTCTTGGTAAAACATATCTTATTTCACGCCTTATGTCTTCCTTGAATATAAATCTAAAAATAGTACACGCTAATCCATACATGGAGGCTTTAAGGCTATGCCAAGACAAGAAAAATATTGTATGCCGTATATTATCCTATCACACAATTAATAAGAAAAAAGATTTGTTTGATAATGATTTGATTCAGGAAAGATGTGATTTTTTTATTAAAGAACTTGATAATGAAAGTTTGGCACAACTGCTTGTAATGGTCCTTTCCGAAGGGGATATATCTCAATTTACTAAGCATTTAGGCATTGACAAAGAAAAAGAGTGGCAAGAAAAGGCGATGAAGGCTAAAAGAGACAATAATTCTTTCGTTTTCGGTGGAAAAAGTATATATGGTACACTAATAAGTTCTGCTTGTGAACGTTATGGCTGGACTTTTGAATATGTTGTATGGGGAATAAGCTATGCCAATCTGCAACTACTTCTTGCCGATTCTATAACGTCTATCTATTTGTCTGACGAAGAACGTAAGCGAGTTAATATACCTAAAGACCGCAACGTGATAAATGCTGATGATCCGGCAAATATGGCAAGGATTAAGGCAATGAAATGGGATTGATTCAACATAAATGTATGCAATAACTGGGTTTCTTCGGAAATAACCCCAGTTTCTTCGGAAATAATACGGTATTATTCCGTGATTAATCACTGATTATTCCGTGATCACTACGTGAACACTACGTAATCACTACGTCAACACTACGTGATTTTTAAAATATATTAATTCTTATCTGTTTTATATTGA
>OHQC01000197.1_pt1 | contig 26797 bp, 51 predicted proteins | sample 1577881 | NCBI WGS metagenome assembly OHQC01 (sample SAMEA3879522, study PRJEB24766) | human gut metagenome | biome: human-associated habitat; feature: feces | place: USA | collected 1985/1987
ATATATTGAGTTCAGTCAGATGTGGGAGTGGCACAGAAAGAACTATTTGGCTGAACGTAAACGCATGAGGGAACTGTTCCAGATAGCCTACTACGATAAATTCAAGATGTATGCTTCAGAGACCTGTGACGAGTATGAAGCCAAGCGGTCAAAGAAGAAAGATAACGACCTCACAATGGAGGATATATTAGCGATAAACATGATGGCAGCAGCCTGTAAGAACAAATCCTTCTACAAACAAATTGGGGAGGTAAACGACGACGAAGACGACGAGTAATGATTTCCCCGAAAATAATCGGGGATTTCTTTTGATATGTCAATCTTTATACATATATTTGCTTCCGTAAATCAAACAAGTGTAATCATGAGAAAGAAAACATCACATCGCGAGAAGGACTTCGGTCTGGTTCAAAGAGCCTTATGTGGCGACCAGGATGCCTTCACAACGATATTCAAGAAGTACAATGTTATCCTCACTATACAGATTGGTGAGATTATCAATGACAAAGATTTAACAGCCGACATCGTAATGGAAACATTCGAGAAGGCTTTCGAGCGGTTGGAACGCTTCCAGCCGGACTATCAATTGAGTGCGTGGTTAGTCCGTATCGGTAGGAACTGTGCGATAGACTATTGGCGTAAGAAGAACCAAGTGAATATCGTCAGCATTGATGAGGGGTTCGACGATACCGAGGATGACCGACCTACGTTACAAGTAATAGACGACAGCCGTACACCTGAAGAATCCCTGTCGTTCAATCAGCGAATAGAATATGTAAAGAGCGTCATGCAGAAGATGCCGTCGACATCAAGACGGGTTATTCAGATGCGGTTCTTTGATGACTTCACCTACGAAGAAATGGCTGATGAATTGGGGTTCACTCTTCAACAGGTCAAGAACGCTATACATAGAGCGAAGCGAGACCTCATTGAACTTATAGAGTTGCAGGCATACGATGACGTCCTTCACAAATAAAAGAGGAGTTCGTCATAACGCTATACAGGTATGAGAATGACAAGTTATTTCAGGTCTCTTGTTAAGTCAGGGACATTGGACAGCAGTAAATCGTTTGCCTTGCTGCTGTCCGTAATTATAGGAGCCATTATCGGTTTAGTGGTGTGCTTCTGTCTTATTTGGGACGTCGTGACCAACGGGTACATCAAGACAAATTTAAACGAATTGGGAGTGTTCCTATTGTGTGCAGGTGGCTTCATGGTTGGTGGCGGGATAAACAAGGTATTTGGCGAAAAGTATTTTAAACATCAAAAACCAGAGAAGAATGAAAAAGAAGTTTAAAGCGAAAGTTTCAGGAATGTTTGACATCGTTCAGTTGAGCGATGATACATTCAGCGAAGTGGTAGAGAAGTTGAAAGCCAACGACTACCATATTGACCAACAGTTCACGAGCCGTGAAGAGTGTTATATCGAAGCCATAGGCGACGGTGGAACAAAGTGTGTATCCCGTGGGGATATGGTGTTCACGGACGAAACGGGAGAGTTATTTATCATGTCTGAAAAACGATTCAACGCAACGTATGAAGAAGTGGAAGAAGATTCAAAAAATCCCTAATCAGGAAATGGCGGCAGACCCTGTGTGATTGGTTCGGTCATCAGCCTGTAACAGTTATAGAAGAACGCTGGCGTGGTAAACAGAACATTCTGAGCCGTAAAGGAGGGAAGCCTCGCAAGGGAGGACACTATGTTACGGGATATTATGAAAAGTGCGCGAGATGTGGTAAGAAATTGAGTAATTTTAAAAGATGTTGGTAATATGTTAAAGATGAAGTTTTGGTTCGAAGGGAACCAGTTACAGCCTGACTGCAACATTCACGGAGGCTGCAAGATAGGGAGTTCAGCCTGTCATGCCTGTCCTCACTGTGTACGGGTAAACAGCAAAGACCAGGAAGTTCTGTGTCTTGGCGATGGCTCAGAGTATAAAGAAGCCAAGTTGGAAGAGTTGAGGGTTGGCGACAGGTTCAAGACAGTGAAGAACGTGTACGGGACTCTCTATACAGTAAAGGAAATCAAAAACGGTAAAGTTATGGTGGACAGCGACGTCACGTCAATGTCAGTCATCAAGAACTTTGATAAGGTGTTCTTGCTTCCTGTAAGCGAAAGTAATTAGTAAACCGAATGAGATGTCAGCACAGGATAGGAAAGTTTCTTAGAACGACTGTTAGACGTCTCATTCCCTAAATTAAAAACGAAAGAAGATTATGAATAGTTATGATTATATCCCAGACTGGTGGATAAGTGGTTCAACTCAAACAAAGTAAAGGTCATGGAAAAGGAAAAGACTCATGCAGTAATAGATACTTCGATAGGCTGTTCGCCTGACGAATATTATCGCTTCTACGGAACGCTCGAGGAATGTCAAGCGTATATCAAGGAACACGAGAATGAACCTAATTTGGGGATAATACCATGATACACTTCGCTCAGAACAATGACATCATCATTGGTGTGGACTTTGGTTACGGTAACGATATCGCAGTGAAGACTACGGCAAAGGTTCACGAGGATGGTAGGCTTGAAATACTGAAATCGGAACGGATAGGAAGAACTCGTGACATCAAACAAGAACATCGGGATAGAATAATAGAAGAACTTAAACAATTCGGAAAGGAAATATGAGAAGGAATATTCATGTAATGTACAAGAATTTCAGAGGCATAGTGCTGACGAAAACCCTGTTGGGGTTCGAGGGAAGACTGAACCCTGCTCAACTCAAAGAAGAACTTGAGGCGAAGAATGTTGAATGTTCATTGGTTGTGGGCTGGAGCCTGTACGAGCCTGATGAGGCTATTGAACTCACACCATCACAGGCTATGGACTTCCACGAATGTCTTGAAGAATTGAGCGAGGTTGATATCCGTTTCAATGTGAACGGACATTCAATTGAGAACGGTTCTATACGGCTGTCGTATAACATCTATGAGCATAGCATCATGGTCACACGGGTGTGGCTCAATGGAAAGGAGACAAAGGAATTGGTGGACACCATTCAGCAATGGTTAGATAACAATCAAGATTTTATAAAGTAGATTATGGAAGCATTTAAAGTAAGACTCATTCAGGAGTATAATGAACTGAATGAACGGATTGGGAAGTTAAGCAACTTCCTCAAAAAATCCTAACGGAGTAGAACTCTCAGAGAAGATGATGGCTGTCATGGGTGGGCAGCAAGTGGCTATGGAAGAGTATAGCCGTAAACTTTGGGAGCGAATGGAGATGTTAGGTATCACGTCAGAAGATGTGATGAATCCTAATTACACGGGTCAGAATATGTCCTTCGGTGAGGCATTACAGGCTCTGGAGGCTGGTAAGTGTGTCGCTCGTAAGGGGTGGATAACTACCTGTTTCGTGGTAAAGCAAATCGACAGTGACATTCCGGCTGAGGTTGTTCCTAAGATGCAGTCGCTTCCCCAGCATGCAAAGAACTTGCTGAATGCGTTTGGCGTGGGAAGTATCAGTTACCGTTCACAATGTTTGTTGGTAGAACAGGCTGGGGATGGTAACGGTGCAACGAACTACGTTCCGGACTGGGTTGATATGTTTGCAAAGGATTGGTTTGTATTAGGAGGTGAGTGATGTCAGTGCTTCTCATTATATTGTGCGTACTGCTGACGGCTGTTATCGTGCTGTCGGTGTGGGGATATACGTTGTTGAGCAAGCGGTTCAATTACGTGTTCAACAATCATGAGGTATTATATTTAAAGATGTTGGAGACTGAAATCGTGACGGTCGGTATGTATCTCAAGATGCTCGAGACGGCATATCAAGAGGCTGTCAGGAAGGAACAGTACGAGGTGGCTGGTGTGATTAATGACACACTCAAGCACAATTCAAGAACATTACAGGAGTTGAGGCAGGAGTGTGATGTGATACAGAGGAAGAGGCAGTCGCCTCGATAGATTCAATGAACGGTTGTCGATAATCGACTTCGGGTTCTGGACAAATGTCAGAGGGATGTGATGAGTCAGTGGTGATGGCTTGTTACATCCCTCTGGACGTCTCGTACAGGGACGTCCACATAATCAATGGTATAACTCTGAGCCTCAATATGGTTAGCTCCTAATAGAATGGTATAGGAATAGGAATCAGGTTGGTGATGAATTGTACCTACCAAAATAGAAAGTAGGGGGTGATAATCACTGATGGGTATAGACAGACATATATAGCCTCTATACATAGTTGGGTCAGTATATGGGTATAGGAGTGAGGGGTATGGCTGAGGCTGGGTGTTATTGGGGTGTGGTATGGGTTGGTCAATGGAGGTTCAGGGTATTTCGAATCCGGACTGCAACACTCTCCTGCGCCAGAATCCTGCGCGACTCCCCCCCGAAGAACCGTGTCCGATGACTGTTCCTACTCCACACCCAGGACTCCGTGGGCTGTCATTTGGGACGATATCGTATGCCTCACTATCCGTTATCACGAGACTGACACGCTGGCGTCGAAAACAGTCTGTAAATCACCCTAAAACCTCTCCACCAAGACCCGGATATTTGGTTGCATCTACTCCGGGAAATTCGGTACAGAAGTAACAGCGTCCGTCATGGGGAGTTGTCATCACCCTAACATGGTCACCCCACAGCGAGTTATGGGCGAAATGACTATCCTCGAATGTTAAATCCCTGAGAAAATCTGAAGAAAGTTGGATAATTTCTTTGAAGACTCATCAGAATCCACTACCTTTGTGTCATCAAAGTAAATCAAATGTCAAATTAAAAACTAAAAAAAACATACGGTCATGAAACTAAAAAATGAATTAAAGGAAATGGAGCAAAGATTTTCCAAATTAGATATTAATGATTTGAATACCTTGTTGAAACAATTAAAAGAAAGTAAGCAATACAATTGCCTTAAAACACGGTTTGTATGGGTGCTGGTCAATTACTGCTATACATCATCAGAGCTTATACAATTTTACGATAAGTACGACGCCACCGATAAACATATAGATACATTGGCAAAAAAAGGCATTTAAAAACGTTTATCCACATTTTAAATTTGATTAAACTTAAAAACTTAAAAGATATGAAAACGGCTCAAGATTTTAACAGTAACTTCGAACAGTACAATGCTCAAATCGAAAAAGAGATAGCAAACCTCAATCGTATGCGTGACGAACTTCAAGCCAACGGTGCTGTCGCTCAACAAATCATCAACGACCTCGAACCTGTCTTGGCAAAGTTACACCTGACAATCGGTGAGTTCACAATGAGCCGTCCTGACAAGGAGAAAGCCTCTAATCGTGGAACTCTTAATTTGACACTCCCATCTGACGGAAAGTTCAGGTTCATCAAGTTCACTGGATACACTTCACGTGGTGCTGGAAAGAACAAAAACCGCTTGTGCGAAAAGGCTGAAAAGATTAGCGAGGCTGTCATGGCTGCTCTTCAGACCCCTGTAAATGAACTCCGCTGTTCAGTTAATCAGTACAGCCTCGAGAGCCGTGACGATAAGGAAACAGGTCGTGTGCTTATGTCGATTTCCTATAACTTCTGATAAAATCGAAGAAATATTCAAGAAAGTTCCTGATGTTTCATTGCTGATTCATCAGGAATGACTATATTTGTATCAGTCAAATCAATAACATCAAAAGTCATGAAAAAGTTCGATAACATTACACGTCAGTACAGAGAGGTAGAAATTCAGGAAGGATTTTATACCCAAGATGGTCAAAAACTGTTTAGAGTAGAAACTCGAGGTCGTTCGGGAAAGGTTCTTTATAAATCCCATTGGTACATAAAAGATGGTAAAGAAGTGGCTCCCTTTGGTATGGGTGGTTCCACAGGTCATGGCTGGGGTGGTTCAATTAAAGGTTATCTTTTAGAGTCAGAGCTCGAAAAATACGGTGTTAAATAAATCTTGAGGATATCCCGGAATTTCTTCCGGGATTTCTTTGATATGTCGATAGAACCCAGTACATTTGCTCAGTCAATTAAATCAAAGGGGGAATCCAACTATGTTACAGAAAGGTTCAGAACAGTACAAACAGGCTCAGAAGTTAGCGAATGAAATCAAGGACATGGCGGGAACAGACCGCTGGAATAACAACTCCTATTTCGACATCGCATTCAACGCTCTTGGACAGTTCATCAGTAAAGTACAGGCGACGGACGGCTTCGCTGCTAAGATAGCCGAAACAGTCGATAAGACGATGAACCCCTACGGAAAGAAAGTTGCGTTCATCAGTGACAAGCAATCATGGATATTGGCTGTTGCAGCCGTTGAAAATAATATAACACTATAAAGAACAGATAATCATGGAAAGAGTAATTTGGGCAGTATTTGAGTTCTTCTGGGGACGCTTCGGAAGAAAGAAGTTAGTAAAGAAGTACAGGGTATGGTGGCAGCGGTTTTGGATAGCCGTGTTCGTCTTTCTATTCCTGTGGGGAATGAAGATATTCCTTGAGTGGTGGGACGGTGTGGTTCGTTTCCTGAACTATGTGATATGGGGATAACAGTACAAATCAATAAATAAGAAATATGGGAAAGATATACGACAGGCTCCAGGAGCAATTACAGGTAGAGGAGCACAGAGAGAATGCTGAGGACTGTATTAAGATATACAATAAACTCAAAGAAATGAATGACGGAAGCGTGTGGAGTTCTGATTGGCAAGTCCTTACCACTATCGGTGGATGGATAGGTGAACGCCCACACGCTCAAATGGCTTACAAGCCAAGCAAGGTTGGATATGTATTCTTAAATGGAATCAGAGATGAGAACACTAACAGTTGAGAAAATCGGTGAGACCGAAAAGGCTGTTCAGTATCGTGTGACGTTCTGGATAGTTGAAAACCCCGGACACCCTGTGTGCTGGGAGGGAAGGGAGTATTACTTTGGGAGGTGGCTTCCGAAGCGTGTGGTCACTCCTATTGATGACACTCATATAGGTATTCCGAAGAAGTTCCTTGAGGAGACCATTGAACTACTGGCGAAAGGACATCCGTTCAGGGGAGTTCGCTATAATGCTCAGTTCAAACAGGATACTCTACAATGGACTAAACCGACGAAACCAGAAAAATCTTGAAAATTCTTTGAAGATTTCCGGATAATTTCTTTGCTGATTCAATAGAAAGCACTATCTTTGTAATGTCAAATTAAATCAACAATGTCAAACAAATTAAAAATTAGAATTATGAAGACAACTGTAAACAACATCGCTTCCGAGAATGTAACTTCTTTCGTAATTAACGAAGATATGCTTAACGAAAAGATGGCAATGAAGTACATCAGCAAACCTAACATGGTCGCTGCCATCAATGACATCTGTGCTGCTATCAAAGGTCTTAACAGCCTGTTTTCACCTCAGGAGTACACCGAAGCCAACAGCAAGAAAGAACTGTTCGACGCTTATCACCGCTTCTACATCCTTTATACTGACCTCCGCGACGCTGCTATTGAGGCTCGTCACCGTGAAGAAGAAAAGAAAGAACGTGAAGAACGTCGTCGTCAGGCTGAAATCGAAAAGAATACCAAGGAACTTATCAAGCCAGCCCAGCCGTTAAAGAGCGAAGAGGAAGTCAAAGAAGCCTCTAAAGCCAATAAGAAGGAAAAGGCTGACAAGGCTACCAAGAAGGAAAAGAAAGCCTCTGTAGAGGGCGAAAAGAAGTCTGCTCCCCGTGTTGGTGACGCTGAGGCTCGCTTCTCTACCTACTCCGCTGAACTTGCTGAGAAAGAGGCTTTGGTTGCTAATGCTGAGGAGTTCGCTAAACTGTCAAAGGAAGACGCCAAGGCTATCCGCCACCGTATTGCTTCTCTCAAGCGTAAAATCGAGCGTGCTAACAAGGCTCTGGGAACTAAATGAGAGCCAGTCATGAAAGAAATCCTGACATTCGTAGTGCTTCTGATACTGGGGGCACTACGTTATTTCGAATATAGACATCGTGAATAATTAATCCAATATATCATGGGCAAACTAATTACCAAAGAGGATGGGTATGAAATACGCTTGGGTCAGAAGAACCCGTCTTGTTACCCGTGTTGCTTCGAGGGGTCGGTCTGCGCTTGTCGTAGCGACCTTTGCATAAATCATCGAGACAACTATATCAGAGAGCATGGTAAACTCCCGCAGGGAGAAGGTATTTATCTCAGGCAAGCGAAGTCATGAACGAAAAGGATACTTCCCTATATGGTAAGAACCGTGAAGGAAAGGTGGCTCTCTGTGAAACCTGTGCTTATGACGGTTACTGCCGAGACAAGATACGATATTATAGATGCAGAAACTATATAAAAATTAGAGACGATTATGACAAGAATGAAAAGAATGTTGCTGATGACCGCTCTGATGATGGCGGCAGCACAATCAAATGACCCATTCAGAACTCCTCGACGCAATACAGGGGTTCGACGTAATGACAACCAACGGAAGCCGAAACCCGTTGTTCGTGAGTTGAGGGAGTTCACTGTGAAAGGTCATACGATTATGGCTTACTCCCGCAAGGATGCTATTACACGGCTGAAACTCAAGAAGAAAATTTAGGAGCCATGAAAACAAAAGAACAAATAGAAGCGCACAGAAGAACCTGTGAGCATTTCAATACTACTCTCCTGGGAGATGGTATAACGTGTTGCACAGCCGACTTGCGTGCTTTACCTACGTGGCAAGACCCAGGAGGTGATGGTATGGTTTACCCCTGTGGAGACGATTGCCCGTTTATGAAACAGTTTATAAATGAAGATAAAGATGAAGACATTGAAACCAATCATCCAGACGGAAGAGCCTGACAAGTATGGGCGAACCGTAAAGATAGGAATCACCGACGGAACGACAGCAACGTTCTTTCAGGTGATGTCACATGATGAAGTGAGAAACCTCCGTGACGAGTTGACGAAGTTCCTAAACCATTCAGGAGCCGGAACCCCTGTGTTCGACTTCAAGAGTTTCGAGGAAATGCGTGACAGGGTAAAGGTCGGGGATACTGTTAGAGTACGCTTCGAAGAGTTTGGTATGCCTGATAAACACGTTGTCGGAAGGATGGTACTTCCTAAGAGAGCCTATCGTGTGATAAAGATAGACGAAAGACGAGGTCAGCACCTATCCGGGAAGGATTTGGAAGAGGGTAAAGTCAGAAAGTTTCACATCGAACAAATCATTGAAGTCCTATGAAAGTGAATAAAGCCATGCTGATGATACGGTTAATCAACCGTATCACGGCTGAAAGAAATTACTGGAGAGCCAAGGTTGAGGCTCTCCATGAGGGTAAATGGTTTATCAGGAATGAACGGTACGAGCGTCGGAAGCATAAAATCACCCGTATAAGCCGACCCCAGTAGCCTGTTTGGAAAAATTTTGACGAATTTATCGGGAAACTCTTTGGAATGTCAAATAATGCCACTATATTTGTTCCGTCAAACAATTTAAATCATTTGGTTATGGGACATAAACGAGTTTTCAACATCATTACAAGTCAGTGCATAAACGGTCAGTGGGGAATTGCTGATATAGCGTTCTCAATCACCTCTAAAGAAAAGGCACTGTGGCAAATGGATACTATCAACCGCCTCACTCAAAGAGGTGAATGGTTCGTGGGAAGTGAGTGGAACTACGAAATTCAGAAAGATGAATTGAACCCTGTCGATGGACAGCCTCGTTTCGTGCGGGACATCATGATAAAATGCGTTGAGACAGGGGTTCTCGTACTGTATCGTATGATAGAGTCTCCACTGAATAGTATGTACATTTCAAAATAATCCCGATATGGAAATCAATCAGAATAATAAGCCAGTGACCGTTACGTTCAGTGACGGCACTGTCAAGCAAGTAATCTACGACTCAATAGAGTTTCTTGAGGGAGGGAATGTATCCCTTCGCGGACACTTATCAGACCTTCCTACTGAAACGGTCGTAGAGACGCCAAAAGAGGCTCCTATCACCCCACAACTACCACCCGAAAGACCTTATATGCGCAGGTACACGTTCCGAAGCGGTCTTGTGCGCTTCCTACACGAAGGACGTATGCGTACTGCTGCCGTCACTCACTGTACGGATAAGGCTTGGCGAGTGATGAATAAAGAGTTGGGAGTGGCGTGGTTGCCGAAGAATGTCATCAGATGGAGTGAAATCGCTCAGCAGTTCTGTGTCATCGATGAGACGTATGAGTTGGACTTCACGTTTGATGTCAAACAGGGTATGGATGAATATCCGTCATTATTCGACCCTGAGGATTTAGTTATAAACGAACTCGATTAATAGAAAGGAAAATTGATTATGATGGTGAATATGAACGGTCTGTCTAACCAGACTTGGCGAAACTTTGTGAAGTCATTGGAAGAGTTCGACCAGCCTGTTAAGTCAGCTGGCGACTATATCCTGAAGTTACAGGAAGTCTTCACTCCTGGGCACACTCGTCAGATACACGTACTTCCGAGACTCGGACAGGGTTCACTTGGCGACGCTGCTGAGTACTTACTTGTATCTGACAAATACTGTTGGGAAATTATAGTGGCTGACGATACAAGGTTTGGTCGTCATGTATCTGTTTGTTCCTACTTTACTGAACCAGCGTTCGAAGTGTTCGCTAACAAGGTTGGCTGGGATGAACGCCATCGGGAACTGTACAGGCTGTCATCAGATTTTGAGAAAGAGAAGAAACTCCAAGAACAGTTTGCTCTGATAGTTCTTGAGGAAATCTGGGGTGAACATGGTCATAAAATTCACAGATTATGATAGGGACTGAGATATGCATAGTCAGTAACAACTTCGGGAAGAACTATAAGACGACATGGCAGGAGACTGATACCTGTTATGCCGTTCTTGAGGAGCGTCTCGAAAAGTTCCTGAAAGACCAAGGGATTTCATTCAACTGTAACTTTCGGTGGATACCGAAGTCGTTCTATCCCTACATTCCGAAGAAACATAAAAAGAAACCAATCGTTGAATTTTAAGAAGATAACTATCATGAGAAAATGTCGAAAATGTATGTGCATGAATGAAGCAGCCTGTCGAGCGTGTCGTTCGTATTACAGGCGAAGTTGGAAGACGGCTCTGTTCGCTGCTATTGGGCTATGCGCTCTTGGAGCGTTGGCTGGCGTGCTACTCGCTCTTCTGGTGATAGGAGTTTTTCTATTATTATAAACCAAAATGAATTGTTATGCTTGAAACAGAAACAATCTATCCAGGCGGAAATCTGCCTAAACAGAAGTATCTCAAAAGAATGTGGCGTGGACTTGCGGTTCTTTTGCTGTCAATTCTAATCATTCTTGTGATACGGTCGTGTGATGCGACAGAACCTGTACCGTCTCAGCCAGCGTTTGGCTGTGAGTACACTGAAGAACAGGCTGTGGAGCCTGTACCTGAAACGCTATTTGATGAGGTGTATGATTATATCTTCAAGTTGAGGATTGACCATCCGGACATCGTCATGGCGCAATGTATTGAGGAGTCCGGAGGCTTCACTTCTAAACTGTTTGTAGAGGGACATAACTGTCTGGGAATGAAAGTTCCCGGAAGCCGTCCCACTTTGGCTGTCGGAACCATGTTAGGTCATGCCCGTTTCAACTCGTGGCGGGAATGTATAGCCGACTATGCCATTTGGCAGAGTACATTTGCCCGACGGCTCACAAAGGACGAATATTTCGCCTATTTAGACAGAGTTTATGCGGAGAAGAAAGGTTATAGTGGTCGTCTTAAAGCGATAATTCAGTCACGAGGACTGTAACCTGACTCCGGAGAAATCACGTATCTTTAACATCAACAAATAATTTCGTATGGAAACAAGAATTAAAACAGTCTTGGACGGCTTTCGTAAATCAGTGCTTGACGCACACGGTATGGACTTCTTGATTGTGGGTTCACTCGCTCTTCACGAGTTGGGTATGGAAACAGGCGAACCTCACGACATTGACATGGAGGTCATCTGTACACCTGAACAGGAGAAGAATATCTTCAAGCTCCTATCAGACTCTCAGAAGAATAATATGTATCAGATAAAGGAGCAGGAGGATTATCATTCGAACGCTGAACGGCTCATGGACAAAGTAACATGGAAGCATAAGCCGTACATCTTCAAGTGGGGGGACCGCTTAATCAATGTATGGGTGGTGAGTGAGTTCAGTCACGAGTATGTTACACTCGACAGCGGAATCAAGTTCGCAAAGGTGATGTCTGTCATTCGCAAGAAGATAGCGTATCAGCGCAATAAAGACAGAGCATTCCTAATTAATCTTGCATATCGCTTCCTTGGAATGGTGGGCGCAAACGGGAAGAATTTATCCGCTGTATTCAATCAGGATTGCCGATAATCCGGGAGTCCAAAGGGATTGATAAAAACTATCAACCGAAAAACGACGTTATTATAACACGTTTGAAAATAGAAACAATTATTCACTAAATTTAAAAAGAAATGAGAAAGTCAGAATTCGTGGCAGCAGTTGCCAAAGAGGCTGGTATGAGCCAGAGAGACACCGAGAAAGTAATCGACGCACTGAATCCGGTGATTGTCAAGACCTGTGTTGAGGACGGTGACGAAATCAGCCTACCTTTCGGAAAGTTCAAACAGAAAGTCAACCCTGCTAAAACAGGCACGAACCCGTTGACTCAGAAACCTATGAACGTTCCCGAGTCTCACACACTTGCTTTCAAGGCTTCCAAAACCGTGAAAGTGGTTGTTGAACCGAAGAAAGGCAAAAAGAAATAAGCCTGTGAAGGTGTTCTTTTAGTTATAATTGGCTACGAAAGGGAAAGAGGCTGCTGTAACAGGTTGCCTCTTTCTGATTTATAGAAGCCACTGGTGGTCGCTCTACGAGATTTACCCCTGTTGGCTGGTACATTTTATTCCCCGTATAGTTATAATCGCTTAAATCGTCTAATATGAACGCAAGAATAGATAAAGATAGCACAGTCACCCTGTCGGGGTTCTGTGAACACGTAACAAGTCAGACCCAATCCGAGGTGTACAGAATAACAGGCTCATCTTCCCTAAAAATTCAGGATGGAAAGGCTCGCAGAAGAGAACGCAGAGCCGAATTGAGGAAAAATCGGAAGAAATAATGAAGATTTTCCGGATAAACTCATTGGATATTTGATAAATGGACGTATATTTGCTCAGTCAAATCAAACAAGTTACGTCATGAAAGGTTCAAGATACTACAAAAATTTAGACTTCAGCAAGCCAGTAGGGACTCACCGCTATGTTGATAACATCAAAGACCGTCGACAATTAGCAAAGGTTTGCCTCGTGGCTATGGCTCGTATCAATCAAGCCGAACAGGGTACAATCACAGAACCCTATGAATTGGCTTCCTCTACAATGAAAGACGGACGTACACTCATTCAAACTATCTACGAGGATGGTTATGTAATGTATAATGACGGATGGTTCATTGTCGAATGCGATGAAGACGGGACACTTTACGTTGATGTAACAGGTATAGCAACTCGAGAATGTCCGGAGTACGAAAACATGGAATATATCATGGACGCTTCCTGTCGCGAGGCTCACGAAGAGTGCCTCAAGGCTTTGGCTGAGTACGAAACCAATTAAATATAGATAGTTATGGATAGAAATGTAAAGCAGTTGGAGTATGTATCTCCTGAAATCAAGTACAAGAATGGTCCGATGGATACCTTTGTTCACGTGGACTTCATTCACCGTTGGTTCGGTGTTATTGATACCAAGAAAATGGTGAAGTACGGTGCTCATGCCAATGTGGTATTCGGGACTGACAAACGACAGTACACGTTTCGTGAGGGTTGGCTGATAGGATTCAGAAGGATTCCTGAGTCAGAGGCTCGTGTGATAGTACAGAATGAGAAAAGCGACACGTGGGTTCTCCGTCGTGATTGGGCAAAGGTTTTCGAAAAGATGACTCCTCAGAAGGCAGCGGACTTCAAGATAACTTCCTATAAGGATGTTCTTGATGAAATGGCTGAATACTTTATGGACGGTGATACCTTTAAGAGTGCCACGTTCCTGTGTAAAATCGAAGAAACAAATAAGGCATGATAGCAATCAGTGACAAATTAAGACATCAGGTCATGAAACTGGCTGAGCAGTACGAGAAGCCTGAATTCATCACTGACGACCCTGTACAGTTCCCCAGACGGTTCGGATACAAGTGTTCTCAGGAGATAGTAGGCTTCATCGCTGCTTGGTTAGCGTATGGGAACCGGAAAGCCATCCTCTCTACCTGTGAGAAACTATGTAAGGGGATGGAGCGTCTGACTCCCTATATGTATATCAAGAACATGGGTTGGCGAAAGTACATTGACTCGGAGGAACCTCTGTACCGTTTCTTCAAGGAAAAGGACTTCGCTGACCTGTGTCGTGCGCTCAAGGAGATTTACGATAACAACGAAGATATGGAAGAGGCTCTGTCTAAGAACTATACTCGTACGATGGGAGCCACAGATTATCTCGATGCACTGATAAGCCTGTTCCCTGGAGTGAAAGGTATCCCCCAGGATTCGAAGTCTGCCTGTAAGCGGTTGAATATGTTCCTACGATGGATGTGCCGTCGAAACAGTCCTGTGGATTTAGGTATCTGGAGTTTCATTCCCCAGTCGTCCCTACTCATTCCGCTTGACACTCACGTCGCAACCGTTGGTCGTCAATTGGGTCTCATAACGGGCAAAGGCGATAGCATGAATACAGTGCTTGAACTTACTACGAATTGCCGTAATGTCTATCCGTTAGACCCCTGTAAATGTGATTATGCCCTGTTTGGGTACGGTGTAAACAATAAAACCAAGAAAGAATCATGAAGAAACTATTGAGGAAACTGTTCCTATACTTATTCAAGGAAGACTTCAAGAGGATGAAAGCGTTGGAAAGGGACTTGGAAGGGTTAATTCACCGCCAGAAGTGTGCAACCTCTTTGGCTGAGGTTCGTGCTGAACGTATCAGAAAACTCCTGGGGAACATCGATGTTTCGGTTGACGTTCATCACCATTCAGGCTCATGGGCTGTCGTATCCTTACAGGGTGGGAAGACGGACTACATTAAATTCGTTGACCTCGATGAAAGAAGTCTCAGGGAGATTTCCTCCTTCCTACGACAGTATGACAGGCAGAATGTCAAGATTGACGCCAACCCCTTTGATAGAAAAATGTTAAACGAAGAAATATATCGGATATGAAAAGATTGATGATTATTACAGCCGTGTTTGCACTCCTACTTACAGGGTGCGGCACACGTGTCAGTCATGACATACTCATAGAACTGTCGGTGAGTTCTATCACCGAGTATCAGAACAGATTGAATGCTATTCATTCAAAGGATTTACAAGTGTCAATCAATGAACTTGCTCAAAAGGAAGGTCTTGAAACTCGTGTTGCTACTTCTGAATACAGCGGAAAGGAGTATCAATACTCAAGAACCTATCTTGATGACGGGACTGAATATTCAATTTCAGCGACAGACCACGGGGACTTCTTTTGGGTTCTTATAACGATAGTCAATTCTCAGGATAATACAATTCCCCGAAAGATGTGTGAACGTATCCGCTCGCTCGCATTTGAGAGAGGCTTGACGCTGTCACGTAATAAACTCTCAGACAAAATTGTGGGAGGGGATTTAGTGGTAAGTGATATGCTGAATGGAGTTGTAATAAGTATAGAGAATGAATAAGATAGGTATCATCGGAGCCGGAACTGGGGCACTTCCTCCAGAAGTTCTTAAGATGGCTGAGGAAGCGAATGTTGAAATTGTGGAACTTCCCCGAAGAAATTCGGGGATTTTCTTTGGATATTCGAATTTATCCACTAACTTTGTTGCGTCAATCAATTAAAACAATAAAGTCATGAAAGCATCAGTTGAATCAGTATTATTAAACACGAGTAGCCGTTCAGTTGAAATCTTCGCTGAAATCCTAAACGCTATCACATCTTGTGAAAACGAAAACGAACTCCGTGCGTGTATGAAACTCATACAGGAGCGTTTCCCTGTTTCCTTCAATTCCTGTTTCGTTTACGGCTTCGGTTCAACCCATATGTGGGTGACAGAGCCAGGAAGAAAAGAAAGATTAATATTCGTGGAGTTCTAATCGAACTCCTCGGATTCCACGTATAATTATCAAACATTTTAAAAGAACAAAATTATGGACATTACAAAGAAGAAAGTCATCTTCATCGACATGGACGGTACGCTCATCGATACCGTCTCCGGGAAAACCTTTCCGGAAGGAGTCTGGGACATGAAACTGAAAATGGAGGTTTTTGCGCAACTCAAGAAACTTCATCCACAGGCTGTTCTCATCGTATCTAATCAGGGTGGAATTGAACTTGGACACGTTCATCCCGCTATGTTCCAACCGAAATTCATCTACGTTATTGCGTGCCTTCAATCGTACATCGGTTTGAATACGCTTGTTGCCGGACAGTTCTGTCCCTACAATGACAAGAAGCATCCGAAGCGTAAACCCAATCCGGGAATGCTTGAGGACATGCTGGCTGAGTTCACTCACAATACAGGTATCACAATCGCCAAGGAAGACTGTCTTATGATAGGTGATGCCTCTGGTCTGGAAGGGCAGTTCAGCGACAGCGACCTCAAGACGGCTGAGAACTTCGGGTGTGATTATCTCGACGTAACAGAGTTCACCAACATGGAACTCCCTGAGCCTCTATTTAAGGTCATTCGCCTGTCGGATGGTGAAGTTGTAAAGGATAAGGACGATAATCCCTTACAGAACCTTACAGAGAGCGAAGCAACCGACAAAGTTGTATTCCTTACAGAATCGAACCCCAAACCACAGGAGCAGTTCACATACGTGCCTATGCTGTGGGAAGTACCTCACGAGCCCAGAACAGGCTCCTCAACCGAAAGAAAAGATTATTCGAATGAACCCTAAAAAGTAATAGACATGGCAATAATTGCAGAAGACACCAGATTAACGATTGCCACACGGTTGGCAAATCTGAACTACAAAGAGAAGCTCGACGCTCTCCAGGAAAAACTCAATGAATCTATTGAGAAGCGATTTATCGGCAAGACCCCTGATGATGTCTTGACCTGTTTCAAGGCACATAAAGAATTCTTCATTCGCTGTAATGAAGCGACGCTCTCTTCCTATAATTTGCCGAAAAGCTGGTTCCCAGAAGATTGGGGAAACCGTACTATCTACATTCGCCTGAAATTCTCCTGTGAAATACCTTATGGGTATGAAAAGGTTGAATCGTATGTTGGTAAACTCAAGGACAATGATGAAATCGCTCTTTTAGTTCAGGAGTATCTCAAAGAAGAGAAGGAACGCTACCACATGGAAAAGCGTCTGAAGTGCCTGATGAAACAAACACGGTTCACACCAGCCAGACTTCAGGAAGAATTTCCGGAAGCGTATCTCATCTATATGGACATCATTACGGCTGATTGGAATGAAAAGAACGACGATGCTAAGAAACCAGCGTCGAACCTGTGTGACACTATCGAGAATATCCGTGCGACGCTGAAACCTAACTTAAAGGAGGCATTGAAACATGATAAAGAAGAGGAATAAATTGGGGTGGTTCCTGAGGTGGTATTACAGCCACCTCCTCTTTGCTGCTCAATACGTGTCTTTTAAAGACGCTGGGCTTGAGGAACTGTTCTGGAACATCGTTACGTGGTATCACTTCTTCCGTCACTTCGAAGAATTTACCTGTAAGATTCAGTGGTATGTTTCAAAGGATATGGTCGCCTACATTTACATTCGAAACCTTGCGGATTGGTCAACAAAATCCATTTGTTTCAATGATAAGCCGTGTCCGTTGGTACAGGTAACGGAGAATCTTGACTGTTACAAACAGGTGGACGGAGCGATTTATGAGATTTCCAATGGAAGTCCAGTCGAATAGCGTTTATTCAGTACATTCATTTTAAATCGAAAGATATGTTGATATTCATCAAATCATGGATTACTCCCCCACAGGACAGTCCTTCAAAGGAATCGCTCGTAGAGGTTCAGAAAGCCTACCGAGTTGAGAACATTAAAGAGGTGAGCGAAGTGAACGCTCTTACGAACCCCAAGGGGAAGTTTCGCTTCTCCATCCTATTAGTTACAGGCGAAAGGCTCTACTCTTCCTTATACGGAACAAAAGAAGAAGCCGAGATGGCACAGGTATCCGCCATCACCGTTCTGAATGCGATTGAACTGTATTTCGAACGTTTCAAGCATGTGCCGGAACACCACGCAACCCCTGTAATGTTTCAGGCTCCTGACGCAAAACAGAAAAAGTTGGTTCCGGGAAAGATATCGATGTTCGATACACCCGTTTACACAATTCAAATTTAATCATCAAATAATTTAGACTTATGAAAGTAGTTTATAATTTCATCTATTCCGACTCTGACGGAAAGATTCAAGAATTCAAAATGCCTGTGGGTATCACAGAAGACATTGATACTGACACTATGTACGACCTCTGCCTGTCATATCTTGAAGTTGGCAAGGTAAAGGGTGCACCTCTTCATGCGATATCAACTTCCGGCAAGTATCCAAACTATTGCTTCACCCCAACCGCTTGCGATTCTGAATGCGAGGCTTGCCGTTCGAAGAAACTCAACGGAAAGAGCGCACAGGCTTATAAGCCTCAGTCGTTTGACGGGAAGAAAATTTACATTTACGAAGGCAAGTTCGGAAAGGTTGGACAATTCGGTCGACGCATCATTCAAAAATCCTACCTTTTGCCTGCACCAGCACTCCTCACCGACAATCTGATTGGCGACTTCAAAGCAGCCATGAATAAGGAAAAGGACGGTATGGGTTGGGAACTGTTAGGAATCACTTTGGTTCATGAACTCGACCCACAGGGTATGACCGACAAGGAGATTGAACAGTATGTCAAAACTCCGGAGGGAAACCTGTTCCAGCCTGACTCAGAGGAAAAACTTCCTGAGGGGAAAATGATTTGGGCTCGCATCAGCGATGAGAACGAAGACCGCACCGCTTGGGTTCCGGCTCTGGTTCGTGGTGAACAGGTATTGAGCGCAGTCGGTGAACTTGACAGTCCGGACAATCCTGAGGATACCCGTGAATTCATCGACTGTCCTATTCCGGGATATCGTGTTGTGAAAGACGACACTGACCCGAAGGAACTTGGTCTGGCTCGTATAGCCTGTGCAGTATATCCGCTCGACAGAAATGACAAGCGTGAAGAACCGTTCTTGTACATCAACGAGTTCATCATTCCGGTAGGACTGAGCAACAAAGATGCCGTGAAATATCTTATGGCGTTGGCTCAGAAGTTCATCAAAGGGAATTGTGAGATTGAGCCTCTCTATTGGGAGTACCTGTCTTTCTTGAACGGTGAGAAATTAGCGACGGCTCACATTCTTGACCAGAGTATGAAGCCAGCCGACCTCGCTACTCCTCACTTCCTTGTTTCCTATACGGTCAACGAAGAGGAGGGTCGTGAATATACGTGTGTCGTTCGTTACCCTGTACGCATTACTTCGCCCATTATGGCTATTCCGGCTGGTGCGTATGTTGAAAAGAAACTCAAGAAGTATTTCGGTGATAAAGCAAGTATCACACAAATGGATTACTTCGATGACGTGGTATCAAGCCTTGCGGTCATCTTATAAGGCTCTACACGGCAATCAAAGGTGTGCTCCGGACAATTTGTTCGGGGCATACTTATAACTTCCTAAATCGGCTATAATTGACGTCAAAAATAGCGCAAAACAATTTCGTTGAATTTATAGTGACATCAATCCTCTCAAAGATTTCCCGGAAGAAATTCCGGGATTTTCTTTGCAGCCTCATTTCCTTCCACTATCTTTGTACTGTCAAATTTAAAACACCAAGAAATATGAAAAAGGTTATTTCAAAATTAGACGGAAAAGAATACTACTTAACAGTATGCAATGACGAATCAAATGTTATGTTTATCTGTAATAAAAGATACCAAGTTCGTAATGCTACATCTGATGACTGTTGTAACCCTGAACTTTACTGCGTTGTCAACGGAACATTCAACGAGCCTCTATCTGACCTCGACTTCAAGATAGCATCTGGTGGGCTACTCCCGTTGAACCGTTACAATGGAACATACTGTTTGAATAAGAAAGTTCTTAAATCTGATTGCAAAAGATATTTATCGTACATCGATTAATAAGTTAGGACTATGGCAAAGAAGATAAAATTCACATCAAAGAAGAACCCGAAGCCGTCAAAGTTGGCACGTGCGGGTGGTGACGTTCAAACCTCGTCAATTTACTATCAGGTCGAGCGTATAGGCTCGGTTGAGGGGAACACTCGTATAATACTGATATGCGACCCCAAACCTGTTTATTTGAGACTAAAAGAACCCCAAGACCACAGGTATGCAGTAAACTGGGTCAAGGAACACGCTCAATGGATATGGGATAACTACAATCTTCGAATCAAATCACAACTTAAAGAAAAGGAATCATGATAGCACCTATTGAAATAAATCGAGTAACGGTAAAGGGTGGAGCCGGAATGCCCACGTCAGAATATGCACAGTTAGTTTACAAGGGTGAGGAAATAGGCTTCATCAGTGAACAGGGTATCTTTCTAAAGATGTGGCATCCGGAACTGAAAGCCGGAGTCTTTCAAAACATCAACACTTTCAACGATAAGTCTTTCACACAGAAATGCAAACTTGTCGAAAAGAACTGGGATGCCATCTATGACCGTTATACTACTATCATCAGAGGAAAATGAATTCTCTTTGTTGTGTTTTCATATTTTGATTTATTGTTTGACGACAGGGAAGAGCGGAGCTGAAAACTCCGCTCTTTTTATTTGAAATTATGGACGACCCAAATTTAAATCGGTATTTATTGTCCCAGCATAACTGGTTCCAGGCATTAACCTTACCCCAGTGATTCCACCAGAAGAATTGCTTCCTCCTGAAATTGTCGTTACCTTTAAAGAATTCCCTGTCTTTTCAATTGTCCATGTTCCACCCCATTGATTTGAATAGGTTGCAGACCCAACTGGACTATATCCTCCATTTTGTTCAAGAAGAGAATAAGCAATGGGCTCTTCATTTGTTTTCGAACCATTAATATAAGTTTCTTTATACATTATAATTTCGGCAGTTACTGACGAATATCGATTATTCGAAACTACTATTAAAGTAGGTTCGACATGGTATTGATAAGTTGCAACTGCGGCTGCTTGCGACAGGGAGACTCCTTGGGTCTTACCACTACCAGTCTGCGTATAGGTGGCAGTTCCGCTTCGCGTCGTCGTCGCACTGTTCGCTGATGCCGTAACATTCGAACCGCTTACTGAGAAGCCTGTACCCGAAACAGTCGGTGTCCAATTCACATTTTCCTGGGTTGATGTTTCGACTCCGTTTATAACTTTCTTTCGGTAGGAAGTTACGGTAACGGCTTTCGTTTCACCACCAGCGACGAAACTGAGCGATGTCGGAGTCACGGAGAAGTAATAGTTCCAAGTTACTACTCCCGCAGCCTGACTTGCGCCAACAGTACGTGTCATCCCACCACCAGCAACTGAAAGGCTCGTACTGCGTGCCGATTCAGTCTGATTAGCAGGAGCCGTGGCAGTCACAGTTGTGCTACCACTTCCTCCGGAGTCCGGAGTTGCTGTAATAAAATCTTTCTGCATAATTCTTAAAATTAGTTATAACTAAATGAAATTTCACCGCAAATTTAGCGGTTTATATCTCGAAATCAAAATCCTTTGTCGTTATCCTACAAAACGAGCCTTCCGGAGACAGGCATATCACTTCTGTTTGGTCGTCTAAATACGATACAGATAGGACGGGGAGATAAGTGTACCCCTCAATGTAGAAAATGCCTGCAGGCTCCCCGTTAAGACCGTCAAACGTGGGAACGGGTATCTTGTTGGTAACAACCTGCCGTCCTGCGAATGGTCCGAAGTCCTTAACAGACATTTTCGGGCAGACCAAAACCTGTTCAAGTTCGGTGACGAACTTCCGCTTCATATTCAGGTAGGAGTTCAGGATTATGCCTGTTCCTATCTTTCCCTCGATACCGTATATCTTCCGAGTTTCGTTACGAATGACTTGGAGTTCTCCTGGGGAGAGTTCCTCGAAGTCCTTCTCGAGGATATCGAGAAGTTGCTTGTTTCTTTTCTCTTCTTTGTTCATGACTTCTCAATTTATATATGTATAACGTGGACGCAGTGGCTTTGCGATTGATTTTCGCCAGAAAATTCCTTTAACCATTCTTTCCACGAGTAAACGGAGTCGAAACATCAACCCAGGAAAATGTATCGTGGAATTCAACAATTAGTGGAACAGGGTTCAGCAAGAATACGGATGGTTCTTTAATTACTGCTGCAAATAACACAGGTGCGGTCAGAAGTGGTTCTGTTTCCTATACTCAAACGACTTCCGGAAAAACCGCTTCAGTATCATTGAGTCAATCGGCTCCGAGGTACACTTTAACGATTACTGGATTGAATATGGAAACTGCATATTATATGTTTAAAGGAACATCAACTCCAGTTGGGAATGGAACAATGTATTTTCAACTAATGGGCGGTATGGGTGACTATGAAGAAAATTGGGGTCCATCATCCCCAATATCAGTAAACGACCCCACAAAACAAACAGGCACGACAACTTGTGGCGTTGGAGATACATTAGTTGTCAGAACTCGTTCAGGAAATTCTTGGCAAATGGCTGGTCAGATAGTGTTAAGAGCAGAAAACCAAACTCTTAGAGTGTAAATTAGAGGCTGGCGGGAATTATCGGGTTATTCACGGATTCCTGCCAGAATCCCTCCTTATTCATTAAAATAATAGACCCAAGGAGTCTCCCTGTCGCAAGCAGCCGTCGCGAAAATTTCGGTATCACCCACAACCGTATTCTCAAGCATGTCGAGTCCGAACACGGGTCAGTCGTATGCCACTACGATTACCGTTTCGAACGCTCCTACCAAACCAACCGTTTCAGTTTCCATGACTATGAATTCTGATGGTGGAACTTTGAAATATCAGATGGGCGACGTCGGCAAGTCTGAACCTGTATCGGCTGGAAATAATACATGGACTTTTAAGGTATGGCCAGCCAATTGGTATCAAGCAACAGGTGGTGACGGAGGCGGTCGTCCTACTTTGGTTCCGGGACATTACTGTCAAGGAACTATAACTGTGGGTATTGGTTCAAATACCGCAACAGTAAAAATTTCTGGAAATGTTCCAACTAAGTAATAGATTGGGTCGGTGATATCACCGACCCTTTCCTCTTCCTTATGTTACGTTGACAATTTGGTCATTCGCTTCGAGAATGAATGATTGGACAGTTGAACCGCTCCAGCCTCCAGACATATTTGAAAGTTTACGTATCCACACTCGTTGTCCTGGCTGAATGTATGCTCTTGTACCACCTTTCGCAACAGCATTTACACTATATCCAGCATTAGCACGCCAAGAATCTTCAACTTCAGTTCCTCCAGGGTCACCACCAAACGCCACTTCATATTGCATAGATGTTCCCACAGGTGTACTGGATGAATCAAACAAGAAATACATATCGTCGAAAGTTCCACGAATTTTGTAGGTGATAGTGTATAGTGGTATTTCGACGGCTGCTTGCGACAGGGAGACTCCTTCTTGATTTTCGAAGAAAAACAAAGAGCACTCCCAGAGGAAGTGCTCAATGATTAAGAGGGAACAGGCTTAAGACAGAAGCGTCCAAGCCTCACGAACTTTGTTGAACTGACTGTATGGAAGAGTAGTGTAACCACCCCGACCAAACGAAGTTCCCCAGGAGTTCTTAATGATGAGACCTGTTTCGTCATAGCCAACAACCGCTACTGCGTGACCACCCATGAACTCATCACCGTTCCAAAAGTCGTCATTATACGAAAATACATTCATCGCTATAAGTGCTGCCCCATTGGTAAGAACACTCTTTTTGAGAGCGTCCAGAGAGCCAATACGGGCGAATACTTCGACACGGTGTTCACCTTTCAAAATTTCGAAAGCCTCACGAGGCATCATTCCGTCAATAGTCTTGTCAGAACGCTGGTCGTACAGGTATTCAAAGCCGATAGACGGTTCACGACCTTTCGATTTGCAATAGAAGTTGTACATTTCCGCAACTGTACAGGACACGCAACTTCCTTTACTGCCTTGGTCATAGACACGAAGTTGTTCCCGCAGTTCATACCGCTTCGGGAGTTCAATCTTCGGAGCAGCATAAGTGGTATCATTCGGATTGACGCCACTCTCAATAAATCCAAGTCCTTTCGTTATCATTCTTGCCTAAATTTGAATAGAACATCATCCTTTCCAGCCGTTTGTGTGACTGAAAAGATATACAGAACTTTATCCTTCTTTTCAGTAAGGACATACACAGTGGTCATCACGGAGTCGCTCCCGATGAAGTACGTCTTTCCCCACGAGTCTAAATTCGTAGGGACGCTCAAGCCGTGAACGGTATTCAGGCTGTCAATTACTGAAAGAGGCTGTGGAGTCACTCTTTCGAAGAACACAGTCTTCCGAGTTGTCGCACAGCCTACAATCAGCAATGTCAAGAAAAGGAATATCAGTTTCTTCATCAGCCACCTACATTGAACCAGTTACCAAGTAGAAAGCATAGCCAAATGAGAAGACCGCCTATCAGTGGTGGAAGACCTCCGTTGAGGATAGCCTGTCCGACAGAAAGATTTTTCTTCATGTTCTGGTAAGCGAACAACCCAATGACAACGAATGAGACCGGAATCATACACGTGATACCCATATCAAGTGAGATTCCAAAGAACGCAGCCACCAACATACCGATGATGACGTACAGGTAATGAAAAGGCTTCATTTGTACCATTGTAATTGAAATTTAAGTTAAATCGAACTCTTTGCACACTTCCTCCATTTCCTCGCAAGTCAATGGTCGAACTTTCAGGATATTATAGCGGTCGAGGTCTTCTTGTAGAATAGGGAAAGGCAACCGAGTGTTCCCCGTTGGGGTGACAAAGCAATTATCGGCACTGTCACGATAGAAAAGTACATCAGGCTGGTCAGCCTCAATGAAGATTTCATCTGTATAAGCATACATGAAGTCTTCCCACTTTTCTTCGAAGCCTTTCTTGCCCACTCGGTTCAGCCCAGTTCCAGTATCTACTTTGGGATGAAGAAAATCCTCTACAGATTCCACAGGTTGCGTGGGTGTATATTTAGGACGCTGTTCACGGGTAATCTCACGAAGTTCCGATTCGAGCGTTTCAATCTCTCCTAATAGTTGTTCTTCTCGCTTGGCATAGTCGGACAACTCTTTGCGCTGTTCACGGTTCTCTTTCTCAAGAAAGAGAATCTTCTTATTCAGACGGTCACATTCCGCCTGAAGATTCAGCACTGTTAAAGTTTCTTCTTTGCCCATATTAGATAGCATTTATTCTGTTGCTCCATGAGTCTGTTAGGAACTCTTCCATTTGAGCCTCAGAAAGTTTATCATACACTTTAAACGTGACAGTATCGAATCCTCGTTTTCCTTTTCCGACCTTTGTACCTGTATAGGAAAGGGAGTATTTGAACTGAAGAACCGAATTGAGGTTGTTAATCATTTCCCGGAAAGCGGTCTTAAGAACGAACCGTTCAAAATCCTGAACGCTATATTGGGGAGTCTGAAGTTCATCCATAAGTTCAGATATTTTCATAGAGAAGACACGTTTGTCCTTCCAACGGCTTAACATCATGAAAATACGCTTGGCATAGACGCCATTCATTGAGACGACAGACTTCTTGTCGTAAATTGTTCCTCCTATCCCCTTACCATAATATAGAAGCCAGCGTAAACTTGTAACAGGCATTCCCAGTACGATGTTGTCATCCTCGTCAATATCCATCGTAGAGATAAGATAACATTCCCTCCGAACCAATTTACCCTGTTCGTTGGTAAAGTTGTATTTAATCGTCTGTTTGAACATTTTCTTTATTTCGTTGAGAACGATAGAGCCGTGATGGTGTTTATCAATCTCATTCATTTGTATAGGGATGAGAAGATTACCGTTCTTATCCAGGGGGAGAGTTTCCTGGAAAACTTTCAAGTCAGCGTTCAGCCAGTCAACGTCACGGGACATAGCAGGTTGCAACTGTTCGACAAGATGAACCAAACAGTTCATTTGCCACGATGTGAACTTATAGACGCCAAAGGTCGCCAAGTTCGATTGAATAATTCCTTTATTTCTTTTCATATCGTATAATGTTTAATTTCCACACAAATATAACGGGAAAATTTATAAACAGGGTAAAGTCATATCAACCCCTTTAAAAACAGGCTTGGCTTCGAGTTAAGACTGTAAATTAACTGCGCTTAAAAGCCTGTTTATAAATTTGTCGACGCGCTCAAACCCCTTTTTATTGCGCTCAAACCCCTTTTTATAACCCCTTAGACCCCTGTTTTTATTGCGCTCAAACCCCTTTTTATAAAATAAAATTTGTGGGTGAAGACTCCCCATAAAATAGGGAAGACTCACGGACTCGAAAATTTGTGTATCAATATATGAGTACAATAGAAGTTTCAATAGAATACAAGTTAGAGTCCCGAACGGAAATTTTAAGAAGTCATTTTCACATCGAAAACAAGCCTCACTGCGTTCGGAGTTTACAGGCTTCGCCATCTCCGATGGACTTCGCCCTGAGAGGCTGCTGTCGCAGCCGATGTTGTTAGGAGATATGGAAATGAGAAAAACTTTTGTGCATTGACAGCGTTATATTTGTGTTCGGTCTGGTTCGCCTAATCGAACATCGTCTAAAGTTTGATTTGATTTACATTGTTTGATTGACATCTAAAAAGTTTTTGAAGAAGATTCTTTTTGTTCATTAAAGAAAAGTTTAGGTTTTAAGTATTTGACAGAAATCTGGGGCATGAGAGGATTTGAATCTTCTCACTGCCCGTTTGTA
>OHQC01000221.1_pt1 | contig 23894 bp, 17 predicted proteins | sample 1577881 | NCBI WGS metagenome assembly OHQC01 (sample SAMEA3879522, study PRJEB24766) | human gut metagenome | biome: human-associated habitat; feature: feces | place: USA | collected 1985/1987
ATATTCTGTTCTTTACATCCCTCCGGGCGCCCCCCCCCGTTCCCGACCTCCGAAAGGGTGTAGGACAGGCCGTAGTACCCCTCGTCACCGCCTTCGGACTCGGGCGTGAATGTCCACACTGCGCTGCCGTTGCGGGTGAGGGTGATGGGGGCGGGAGTGCCCTTATTGTCCGCCATCGGGAGAAGGAAGACGTCTCTGTCCCTGTCGGCTGCGGGGAGTTGGAGGTTGGCGGCGTAGACCAGTCCTAAGTAGTTGCCGTCCAGAGTATAATTCGACCAGCGGATATAATTTTTCATTGTCAGGCCGTAGCCGGCAGGGATGCGCAGGCGGGAGCAGCAGTAGGTGAAGGTGAGCGACCAATACTCGGAATTGCCTTGGGGGGATTCAATTCCGGAAGCCTCCATCACCGGGATGGAGGCGTTGCTGCCGGGAGCCGGGATAGTGATTAGCCCGTTCTCCGGCTTGCCATTGCCTACATAGTAGCCTTCGATGCTTTTAACGAAGTATCCGTCGTAGGTAATAAGGGTACGGTTGAACTGGGGATCGTCGTTGAGTCCCATCTCGCCGGCTTCAGCCTCGGTGAGGTAGCGCCAGGCACCGCCGGAGTATTTTAAGGCGGAGTAGTTGTCAAAGCGATTACTATCATAAACCTCCCGAAACTGGGTATACAGCCACACCACATCCCCCTCTTCCCACTTCGTTCCTTGTTCCGTCTGCACGGCACGGGTGGTTGGGCTGTTTTTCCCGTCGGGCAGGGTGATGGCGGCCTCGGCGAATGCGGGCTTCGGGGCGATGGTGATGCTGAGTGAGCGTTGGGCGCCAGCCGGGCGGGTGCCGGTGGTGGCGGGAGTTTGAACTATTTCGTCGTCGGTGGCGGTGCAGCTCCAGGTCAGCAGGACGAGGAGGAGTACGGCGGCGGTGGAAAGGAGTTTATGTTTCATATCGTTATTACGTTTTAATGTGAATGGATGGGTTAATTATTAAGAGTATTCCGGGTAAAGTGCAAGACGGGCCATGTTCCGTCGCCTGCTAACCAGAAGTTCCTTGATTTTACATCCCCAGACCTGGAGATGTCGATACCATAGGCGGGCGTGGCGAGGGGGTCGTAACCAGTGATGGTACCGCGCGTCGAAATGGAGTTCGTTATGATTCTGTATATATCGCCCTCTCCGGGGCTGGTATTGTAGGTATTTCCTGTACAATTGGATGTGCCTTGACCACCGACGCCGGCGCCGTAGCAGGACTGTACATTATTGTCCCGCGTGAATTCGTCGAATCCGACGATAGCGCCTGCCCTAGTTTCGCCGGTGGATGCCTCTACAGTGTTGGCTATAGCGGTGCCGCGGGCATAGCAACTTTTGACATCTCCTCCATAGTTATGGCCTACCAATCCTCCGGCATAGATATCGATGTATGCTGATTCAGATGCAACGGAGACATCACCTTCGGCTATACAACAGTGGATAGTGGAGTTTAAATTATAATTTTTCTCATTACGCCCGGCAATTCCTCCTACACGCATAATAGGGTTGCCGCTAAATGCATTTCCCTTCATAGTGATGTTGCCGATGGCGTGGCAGGCAAATAGTAGGCCACTGTACTCGTTTATTCCTACTATTCCTCCGGCCCCTGCTGTAAAGTGTACTCCTCCAAGGTTTACGCGATCTACTGTTATCTCGACGTCCGTCCGGCAACGGGTAATAGTACCCTCGTTACTTCCCACTAATCCGCCGACAGTTGGGTTAATATTGCTCGTATTGATTTTCCCCTGAGCAGAGCATAGGGAAACAGTGGGAGCACCCCTACTAATTCCAACGAGGGTTCCGACAGTATGTGCCTTGTTTTGTATTGAAATCTCCACATCGCGCAGGTGAATGCCGGTCAGCAGAGCATCGCCGCTTATCATCCCGAAAAGGCCGGCAGCTGATTCATTATTACTGATTTTCAGATGGGAGATAGTGTATCCGTTACCGTTATAAATGCCGAGAAATGGCCGAGGATCAGAGGAGTTGTACATACTGATAGGCTTCCAATTGTCAATGCCACCCAAGTCGATGTCCGCCGTTTGCAGGGCATTGAGGTTCTGCTGTCCGCTGTTCACATCGTCAGCAAACCGTGCCAGGTCTTCTGCCGTGCGTATCAGCCGGAACTCCTTGCCGTTGATGTTCGTGGTAAGGATGCCGTCTTGCCAGGGCACGTCGCTCTGGGATATGGTCACGGTCACGCGGTCCGCCTCCACGGTGGCGTTGTAGACGTATTCGTGTCCGCCTTCCAGCAGGCTGCCGCTCTCTGCCACATATTCCCGCTCCTTGCCATTGGGGAGGCGCACCCGGATGAACGCTTTCCCGCTCACGTCCTGCGGGGGCAGCAAGGCTTCGTAGGCCGCCACGAAGCCCGTGGGGGTATCGGCACAATGGTGGGGAGTGATGGTTTGCGGGGGCAACTCGCTCCCTCCGGCAGGGACATGGGCTGTCAGTGTCCCGGTCTGCGTGTCGATGTCCGCTGCCATTAAGAGGTTCTCGTTGCCCAGCAGCACGGTGGCGCCTGCCACGTCCTCATCCTTGAGAGTGCCGCCGGAACGGAGGCGGACAACGATGCGCGCCATGCCGTGGCGGAAAGTGAGCGCGGGATGGCTGCGGTGGAGTGTCTGTGCGGCATATACATAATCACTAATTTCATAATAATAATCTTTACTCTGGTCATCACCGGCCCTACATTGATAAAGATATCCTAAATTGTCACTATAGGAGATAGCCATCGCAGGTCCGTAAGCAAGGACTTCCTTTTGGGTTTCCCCGGCTTCCCACTCGGCAGGTGTGGTGTCGATGCCCGAAGCGGAAACGGTGCCGTCGTGTACAAAGCCTTGGGCCGTGCGGTAAACGAAGGCTTTCAGCTTGCCGTCCATGTGGACGAGAATCTGGTCGGCGTCGTCGAAGGTGCCGTCGGTGATGGCGCGGCTGGCGGGAGCTTTATCGTTGCCGTGTGCTTCGCGGTGGTCGATGGTGGCGCCGAAGGTGACGGAGGTGCCGTCTTCCCCGGCAGCGATTTGCGGGTCGTTGTCCGCGCTGCACCCCGTGAGGGTTGCCAGCATGGCCGTCAGCGCTATCGCCGTGGCAAGCCACAGGCGGATGCTGTGCCGCCGGATGGCTTTCGGGAGGGTATGGTTTTGTATCTTCATGTTCTTTTTATTTTCTTATTCTTTTATTTCTTGTTCTTGATGAATGGTGGACATGGCTACTACTTGCGCCGAAGTTGGGGCAGGTGGCCGTCAGTGACTTCTTAGAGGGTGATGTCCTTGCTGCCTCCGTCCGTCCAGTCTTCGATATCGGCTTTCTCTATTTTGATGTAGGCACGCTCCACGTTTACATTGAAGGTATAGGAGGTGGAGGGCGCAAGGCCTCCGCCCGCCGTGCCCACCGGGAAAGTGAGCGCGGCGCCGAAGGTGGTGCCGTTCAGCGTCAGTTGCAGGCGCACGGCGTTTGCTGCCTGCGGCCAGAGGATGACGGTGCTCGTGGGCCGCACCCCGATGGTGATGGTAGTGGGCAGATTTTCGAGGGTGGACGCCGTGCCCGTGGCTTTGGCTTCGCCGGTGGAGGTGTCGAAGGTTCCCGCCGTGCTCACTCCCGTGAGGGTGTAGGTCGGCCCGTCGGCGGGAAACACAACACCGGCACCCGCCTTAAAGCGAAGGATAATGCGGCTCATGCGGTGCGAAAACAAGAAATCTACCTCCGGGCTGCTGCTTTGGGCTGTTTGCTGCGCCCAGAGGTAGTCGATGGCGGGCAGGTTTTCCGGGCTTTGGTCGGTAGCGGTGAGGGTTTTCGTGAAGATGCCGTCGCTGCCGGGCCTGGTGCCGTTTGCGCCCTCGCAGGGGTAATAGGCGGTGAACTCCGTGGGCGATGCATCCTGAAAGTAGAGGGTGTTGTCCTCGCCCGCCGCGCCGGGCACGGGGCGGAAAACACTGCCGTCGGTTTGATACCGGATATTGACATAGTTCGTTTTCCCTTTCGCAGAAGAGGCGGAGATGCCGATACAGTCGCCGGCATCCCATGCCGTGTTCGAGGCGCGGGTGGACGCCACGCCGCCTGCCTTGCCTACAGAGGCGGTGATAATGGCAGCATTCGGCACGTTGCCGCCGGGTTCATTGTTCTCCTCGCTGCATCCTGCGGCGAGCATGGCTGCTATCACGGACGTGACAGCGAAAAGCCGGGTTGATGTGAATTGCTTCATCTGCTATTTGTTTTTAGTTTATGATTCATGATTGATTATTCCACTCCGGCATTCACGTCGCCGCCGTCGGTTTCCGTCCAGCCGATAATCGTACCGCCCGTTTCAAGATTTACCGGTGCATATACATCACCGGTAAGGCGCATGGGATGGAGCTTGTCGGTATTGAAATCCTTGAACATTTCGCTGAAATCGGTTTCCACCGTGTCTGTCACGCCATCCACGAAGGTGAGTGTCACAACCATACGCTGCACCGCTCCCGGAATCATTCCCGGAACCCACACGGCACCGGCCAGTTTTCCTTCCAACCGGACAAAAGGAACCGGCACGACAGTCACTACGCCCGTCACTTCGCCCGTGCGCAGATCGACGGATGGCGCCACTCCTTCCAGCCGGGCTTCGATACCGGTAATACGCCTGATGTCTCCTCCGGAAACAGTCAGTTCGAATGCTATCTTCCGGAAAAGCTGCCGCATGGGTAATACGACGCTTACCGTATCGTCCGCCACGACGTCCGCTGTCACCGTACCGCCTAATAATACTCCCGGTTCAGGGTGTTGCATCCCGTCGTTGTCCGGGTCATTATCCACTGTCGCCACACCGTCCTTTACCGTAACGTGTTCTGCCGGATTGTAGCCGAGCAGTTCCGTCCGTCCCGGCACGAACAACCCGGTCAGCGCTGCAACCGGTTCATGCAGAGTGAAGGATGCTCCCGCCGCTTCCGTAATGTATTCCGAAGGGGTGGCTATGCCTTCGCCGCGCTGTGTCCAGTCAGCGGTTATCACGATGGCACCTTTGTCGGGATGCGGGGTGTTGTAGATCGGGGCCTTCACGTCGCAACCCGCGAGGAATAGGGTCGCCCAGACACAAAGTAATGTAATTGTAATTTTCATATATCGTATTTTTATAGTTCTACTTATTTGCTGCCGATAGTCCACACGAGGCTGATACCTGCCTGCGTGGGACCCCAGAAGTTGTTTGTCTTGTTCCGTTCCTTATAGACACGCATGCCGTCGGTCACCCCGAAGCTGTCGTATTCGGAACAGGTGTAGCCCAGACCGAGGTTAAAGTCAATGGAAAAGCTGCGGGACAGATAAAGCTGATAGCCTACCGTCAGTCCGGCATTCCACAGCTTGCCCTGATAGCCTGTGTCTTTCGACAGGATGCTGCCGAGAGGGTACTTATATATATTGTACTCGCCGTAGCTGCCCGAAACTCCGGCGTAGAAGCGTTTGTCGCGCAACAGATACCACCGTACTTCCGGATTGACGAGCCACATCTTCTGTACTTTGCCATGCTCTCCGCCCCACCACGAGAGGCTGCCGTCCAGCCGGATCCCGACATTCTCATTCAGACGCCACTCTACCCCCAATGTGGGAAGCAGCAGGGCGTCATACAATACATTCGTGCGGACGGCAAACCGATAAGGCCGTTCTGTTTCCCGGATGCGTTGCTCCGATACGGAGGCAGGCTGTTGTTCCACTGCGGGAGGTTCGGATGGTTTCTCCACGGAGGTTTCCGTTTTTTGCTCCACGGCTCCTTGTTTCTGTTGGGGAGCTTCCCGTTTCACTTTTTCTTTGGCGGGCGTCGTCTCCGACGTAACCTTAGCCGAAGGGATATGGAGCGTCACTACCACCAAGTCTTTATTATTATAATACGCACGCGCGTAATTGGCGGTGATGAAATCGGCTTCTTTCAGTCCTTTGCGGGTGATAAGTTCCGACTTCACGCGATTGGCACGGGCGAATGCCGTGTTCAGGTTCTCTTTAGTGGTGGACAGCGAAGCACAGTAGCCGTCCACATAAACGGGCATGTTACCTTTCGCAATCTCCGCCTTGTGATGGTCTATCAATCCATAGAGCCTTCCAAGTTCCGCCTCATTGCCCGCAAGGATAAACATCTCCTCGCCCGGAAGAAAACGGAAAGTGATTACTTTGTCTGCTGCTTTCTGTGCGGAAGCTGTTGCTCCGGATAATATGAATATAAGAAGCAGAGCCAGCAGTTTTTCTTGTAATTGTTTCATAAGGTTCATTTTTATTTGTTTCACTCTAAATATGTAATGTTATTTATAGGGCATTAATAGGATATAAATCACCTGACAACAAAGTTAAAGGCATGCTTTGGGTTCTCTTAACAAAAAGGTAAATAAAACCTATATCAAAAAGTAAATCTTACATTTTTCTTAGTACGTTTAGTTGTTTCAGTACGTCTGGTTGCGTTTTTTAGTACGTCTGGTTGTATTTTAGCCCATATAAGGTGTTTTTTGAGATAAATCAAGGAAGGTATTATTCATTTTATTAAATTTGCAAAACAGATACACAAACCTCATGGACAACAGAACACTTATCTTGCTTTTCACTTGTTTCATACCGCTTTTTACAGCAGTAGTGGGGACGATTATCGAAGCTATTTCCTTACAGGATAGTGTGACCGTCCGTGAAAAACATGTCAAGAGGATGCTTATGTGTTACTTCCTGATGTTTATTTTTATTGGTACCGGAGTGGCCACCGGAGTGGCATTGCCGAAGATTGCCATACAAATATTACCACTCACTGTTTTTTCCCTTTACATAGCTCCCGTCCTCTATTATCGTTTCGTTTACCTGCTGACCAATACGGAGAACAAGGAAACTTCTCATTTCAGCAGACATTACCTCTTTCCGGTTCTGTCCGCTCTCGGTTTTTGCGCCTTCTTTTATATTGTCCCGCCCGCCATCCGCCTGCAATTGGTGGTGGAAAGGACTGTTGCCGGTTATCCGGTCACTACCTTTATCTTCAAAACGATTCCGTTGGTACAGTTCGCCCTTGCCATCCTATATATGTCGCTCGTCTTCCGAAAGCTGACAATATGTTACCGTCAAAACGGGCCAAAAAGTGTTTTGTGGAAGAAATGGTTTCACATTTCCGTTTTCCTATGCAGTCTCACCATCATTTGGTCGGGAGCGTTCTGCCTGACGACGTGCCGCCAGGTAGCGGTAGCCGCTTTATCCATAGCGATTGTCGCGGCCTGGATACAGGCCATTCATCTCTGTTGCCACACCTTCAATCGAAGGTCGTTGCTCTTCCTGCCGCTCACTATTGCTCCTATTCCCCTGAAAATGCCTTCCAGGGAACAACTTTTCGAGCAAAGAAACGGTAGCGGAAGACATCGTACATATACCCGCTGGACACAAACCGGTGATCCCGTGAAGGTAGAACCGGCACCTCTCAACCGTAAACTCTTTGAACAGCAAGTCATCGGGAGAAAATTATATCTGAATCCGCAACTCCGGTTGTCCGACCTGATGGAGCTTTTCAACACCAACCGCAGTTATCTTTCCGGTTTTATCAATGAAACGTATGGCTGCGGCTTCAACGGATATATCAACCGGCTGCGGCTTCGCGAATTCGAACGGCTGATGAACCTGCCCAGTAACCGGAAAAAAGCGGCAACCAAACTCTATGCGAAAGCCGGGTTTCCCAACTACCAGACTTATCTTAGAATTAAAAAGAAGGTTTACAATCAGGAAAGTTAAATACGCAGCGATATGATTACGAAAGAGTTTTTGCAATACACCGGCTTTTGTGCCCCCATTATTTCTTCATTGGGGTGCGCGATTATGCTTGTCCTTTTCCGCCATACCCATGCCAAATCCGAAGAAGGAACACTGCACCGCCTGCTGGTGTCATACTTCCTGTTGGTGAGCTTAGGGTGGATATGCTCGCTCGTCTATGTCTATCTCCCTTTGCTGTATGTGCGTATCAATGTTCTTTTTTATCTGATTGTATTTTGGAGCCAGGTGGTCTTCTACCAGTTTATCTATACACTTACCCGGTTGCCCGGAGAAAAACCGTTCTCAAGAATCCACTATATTTTTCCTTTGGTGATAGTCGGCATATTCGCCGTATGGTCGGCTTTCGTGCCTTTTGAAACGCAAGTGTATATTGTCACATCGCGGGGAGAAGTTGCGCCCGGTTACGAAGCCTACTCCCGTTTCTTTACCGCCCGCCTGCTGCTACGAGGAATATGGAACATAGCCTACACCGCCCTTGCCTGGTGGCGGTTGCTGGCTTACCGCCGTTCTATATCCGACTATTCTGCCAATGCCGACCGCACTTCGTTGGCTTGGGTGACACTTTTGCTGCTGATTTCGTTCAGCCTGATTCCTCCTTCTCTGCTTTCGGCCATTTTCTCCAAAAAGATACTGATAGCGTCGCTGTTGCTGCTGATTCCCCAATTGTTGCTGGTAGTGCAGCACGCTGTGGTCTGTTACAATATGGCTGTCGGGAATTTCGTGGTTATTTATTATCCGGGAGAAGAAATGGAGACAGAATCAAAGGAAGATACCGAAATGGGAATGGAAAAAGAAACTGAATCGGAGCGGGCGCATAAACGGAAAAAGTTTGAAAAATATATATATGAACATCGCCCGTATCTGAATCCCGATTTACGGATAACGGATCTGATGCAGGCTTTTCACACGAACCGAACGTATATCTCCCGGTTTATCAACCGCGAATATGGAATGAATTTCTCCCGTTATATCAATATGCTACGCCTTCGTGAAATGGAAGCGTTGCGCAACGACCCGGCCTGCTCCCGCCTTCCCGAAGAGGAACGCGCCTGCCTGGCAGGATTCAGCAATTTTCGCAGCTATCAACGTGTAAAGAGGATGGCGGAGAAGGAAAAATAGATCATGTTTTCCAAAGACTGGAAAACAAACAACATATAAACAGTAAGCAAGATGAATAATATTACGAATTATTACGGAGACTTGGGCATATTTCTTTATTATACCCCTATCGTGAGTGCTTTTATGGCTGCATTCGCCCTACTTGCCAACCGTCGGCGAACTCCTTCGCAAACGTGGTTGGCTCTTGTCTTAGTTACATTCGGAACCGGCATGGCTGCCAGTTTCCTGTTCGACCGCTATTTCAGCGCGAGCCATAGCGAAATATTCCGCCCGGTCAATTTTATCTTTTCCACGGCAAATTCCATTGTCATTCTGTTTTACTATGTTTCACTGATGCGTCCCCAATTGCTTACCCGGAAATATATGCTTTATTTTAGTGGGGGCTGGGTGCTATTTTCTCTATTTGTCCTGTTGCCCGGCACGTTTTCTGCCCGTTTTCAACCGGTTCAGGGTATCCACAGGTTGGCGGATTTATCTTCGCTGCCGATGGTTTTCCACCTTCTGACTATCTGTTGCATCCTTGTTTTTTATACCTGGATGGGTGTTTTTATACTACGTATCTACCGTGATTACCGTAAGTTTATCGTCAACAGTTATTCTTTTGTGGGAGGGATTACCCTTTCGTGGGTGAGCATTACGATTTATTTGTTTATTATCATGGGTATCCTCGATATACTCTGGATGGTGAACACTTCCGCCGGATACAAAATGCTGTTCAATGTCGTTTCTTTGGGAGCGGTGTGGACACTGTTCTGGTATGGTTCCCGCCAGAGCGCAATTCCTCCGGTGGATATTGAGCCGAAGAAGAAGAGCTTCAAGGAAGTGGAAGAGTTATCTGTCACCACGGATGACAAGCAAGCAAAACTCAAAATACAATTGCTGGAATATTTTAATCATAAAAAGCCTTATCTGAATCCGGAACTTTCGCTGAAAGAGGTGGCACAAGCGTTGCAGACAAATCATTATGCGCTTTCCCGTTTTATCAACAAAGAGTTTGAGGTGAATTTCTATACACTTATCAACCGTTTCCGTGTGGAGTATATACTTCACCTGATCGAATTGAACAAAGGTACTATCAACTGCGATACGCTTCATGCAATTTCCGGTTTTAAGAGTCGTACCACCTTTTTTAAACAGTTTAAGGAGATTGCCGGATGCACGCCACAGGAATACATCGAAAGCCGGAAGACAGAAAAGTCCGACAATAGTACGATAAAAACAAAACTATTTTAGAGTAAATCAAGAAGAAATCTTTCTTTTTTCGTATTTTTGTCCCAATATGCACGTTTAATCCAAGTAGATAACGAACATTAGCAAAAAAAGAATGAAAGTAATTGATTTAATACATAGTAACAAGAAAACTGCTTTTTCTTTCGAGATCCTTCCACCGCTGAAAGGAACGGGAATAGAAAAGTTATATCAGACAATCGATACGCTTCGGGAATTTGACCCGAAATATATCAATATCACTACCCACCGCAGCGAATATGTGTATAAAGACCTCGGTAACGGATTGTTTCAGAGAAACCGCTTGAGAAGGCGTCCGGGAACGGTTGCCGTGGCTGCCGCCATCCAGAATAAATACAATATTACGGTAGTCCCGCATATTTTGTGCAGCGGATTCACACGCGAAGAGACCGAGTATGTGTTGCTAGACCTGCAATTTCTGAATATCACGGAATTACTGGTATTGCGTGGTGACAAAGCGAAACATGAGTCGGTATTTACACCGGAAGGTGACGGATACCATCATGCCATCGAGTTGCAGGAACAAATCAATAATTTCAATAAAGGTATTTTTGTGGACGGTTCGGAGATGAAAGTCAGCAGTACGCCGTTTTCTTACGGGGTGGCTTGTTATCCGGAGAAGCACGAAGAAGCGCCTAATATCGAGACTGACCTTTACTGGCTGAAGAAAAAAGTGGAAAACGGGGCGGAATATGCCGTGACACAGTTGTTCTACGATAACAGGAAATATTTTGAATTTGTGGAGCAGGCGAAGGCGGCAGGTATCAATATACCTATCATTCCGGGAATCAAGCCGTTCAAGAAGCTGTCTCAACTAAGCATGATTCCAAAGACTTTCAAAGTGGATTTGCCGGAAGACTTGGTGAAAGAGGCTTTGAAATGCAAGAATGACGCGGAAGCCGAGCAGGTAGGTATCGAATGGTGTGTAGCCCAGTGCAAGGAGTTGATGGCTCACGGAGTGCCGAGTATTCATTTCTACTCTATCGGAGCAGTAGACAGTATCAAAGAAGTAGCCAAAATCATTTATTGATATGTTTTTCAGAGACGTAATCGGACAAGAGGAAATCAAGCAACGGCTCATTCAGGAAGTGAATGAGGGGCGTATTCCACATGCCCAGCTTATCTGCGGACCGGAAGGGGTCGGGAAAATGCCGTTGGCTATTGCATACGCACGTTACATCAGTTGCACTAATCGGGGGGAGACTGATGCCTGCGGAACGTGTCCGTCCTGCGTGAAATTCAATAAACTGGTGCATCCCGACGTACATTTCGTATTCCCTATCGTGAAAAGCGCAAAGGGGAAAAAGGAAGTCTGCGATGATTATATAGCCGACTGGCGACCGTTTGTTATCAATCATCCTTACTTTAATCTCAATCACTGGTTGGGAGAGATGGATGCGGAAAACTCACAAGCATTGATCTATGCCAAAGAGAGTGACGAGATTCTGAAAAAACTTAGTTTGAAATCCAGTGAAGGGGGATTTAAGATTACGATTGTATGGCTGCCGGAAAAAATGCATCCGGTATGTGCCAACAAACTGCTGAAGTTGCTTGAGGAACCGCCCGAAAAAACGGTTTTCTTATTGGTATCGGAAGCGCCGGACATGATTCTGCCCACTATCCTAAGCCGTACCCAGCGCATGAATGTGCGGAAGATTGATGAAGCCAGCATCGACCGGGTATTACAGACGAAATATAACATTTTGCCTGCCGACAGTATTTCCATTGCCCATCTGGCAAACGGGAATTTTATCAAGGCGCTCGAAACAATTCATCTGAATGAAGAGAACCAGTTGTTTTTTGACTTGTTTGTCAGCCTGATGCGGTTGTCTTACCAACGGAAAATCAGGGAGATGAAAATGTGGAGCGAACAAGTGGCGGGCATGGGACGTGAACGTCAGAAGAACTTCCTGGAATATTGCCAGCGCATGATTCGGGAGAATTTTATCTTCAACTTGCACCAGCGCAATTTGACGTATATGACGATTAATGAACAGAATTTTGCAACCCGCTTTGCGCCTTTTGTCAACGAACGTAACGTGATGGGCATCATGGACGAATTAAGCGAAGCGCAACTACATATAGAACAGAATGTAAATGCTAAAATGGTATTCTTCGACTTCTCGCTGAAGATGATTGTACTGTTGAAGCAATAATAAATATATAAACTTATGGAATATAAACTTCATAATGGAAGCGGTGGCCTTTGTTGCAAAGGATGCTCCCGACAAGATAAAAAGCTGAACACCTACGATTGGCTGGCGGACATTCCGGGCAATGCGGAAGAGAGTGACATGGTGGAAGTGCAATTCAAGAATACCCGGAAGGGATATTTTCGGAACAGCAACAAGATTAAACTGGAAAAAGGAGATGTAGTTGCCGTTGAAGCGGCTCCCGGCCATGACATCGGCGTGGTTACATTGACCGGCCGGCTCGTTCCCCTGCAAATGAAGAAAGCAAACTTCAAGGCAGATACGGAAATCAAGCGTGTCTATCGGAAAGCTAAGCCGGTAGATATGGAAAAGTTCAACGAAGCCAAAGCCAAAGAACACGCTACGATGATTCGTGCGCGTCAGATTGCGTTGAATCTCAATCTGGATATGAAAATCGGAGACGTGGAGTATCAGGGGGATGGCAACAAAGCTATTTTCTACTATATTGCCGATGAGCGGGTAGACTTCCGGCAGCTGATTAAAGTATTGGCCGAAGCATTCCGCGTACGTATCGAAATGAAACAAATCGGTGCCCGTCAGGAAGCAGGACGCATCGGCGGAATCGGTCCTTGCGGACGCGAACTTTGCTGCGCTACGTGGATGACGAGCTTCGTCTCTGTTTCTACCAGTGCAGCCCGTTTTCAGGATATCTCATTGAATCCGCAGAAACTTGCCGGACAGTGCGCTAAGCTGAAATGCTGTCTGAACTACGAGGTGGACTGTTATGTGGAAGCTCAAAAACGTCTCCCTTCAAGAGAGATAGAATTGGAAACGAAAGATGGCACTTTCTATTTCTTCAAAGCGGATATTCTAAGCAATCAGGTTTCTTATTCTACAGATAAAAACTTCCCAGCCAATCTGGTCACTATCAGCGGCAAACGTGCGTTTGAAGTAATCTCCATGAATAAGAAAGGGATGAAACCGGACAGCTTGCTCGAAGAAGAAAAGAAACCGGAACCGAGAAAACCAGTTGATTTGCTGGAACAGGAAAGTGTTACCCGTTTCGACCGCAGCCGGAATAATAAAGAGGGCGGCAATAACGCTAACCGGAATAATAAAAAGAAGAAAAAAGGAAACAATAATAACGGAAACCGCCCGCAACAGCAAGCAGAAGGCGGCAATCGTCCGCAACAACCTCAACGGGAGAATGAAAACCGCCCGCAGCAGCCAGAAAACGGCAACAGAGGGGAAAGAGACAACCGCCCGAGAAATAACAATAACAACAACCGGAACAGAGGACAGAACCAGGGACGGAACAACGAAAACAGACGTCCGGAAAGAGGATCAAATCAAGAACGTCCACAAGGACAGGAACGGTCGAATCAGGAACGTCCGCAACAACAAGACCGTCAACGGGAACAGCAAGGGCAGGAACGTCAAGAACGCCGTCCCAACCACGAGCGTCCTTCCAGACCGGAAAGAAATCAGAATCAGGAGAAACAGTCAACTAATGAAAAGCCTACTCAAGAATAGTATATTGAGTCTATTCAGCGCTTGCTTACTGACAGCCTGCAATGAACATACAGTGTATCACTCTTATCAATCCCTTCCCAACGAGGAATGGGGAAAGAGTGATACACTCTCTTTTCAGATTCCCATAACTGACAGCGTTCCCACTACTCTCCGGCTTTTTGCGGAAGTCCGCAACAGTATCGAATATCCTTATCATGACCTCCATTTATTTATCAGTCAGAATCTACAGGATTCTACGGTATGGCGCACTGATACCATTGCTTTCTGCCTGGCTGACTCTACCGGAAGATGGACGGGACACGGATGGGGAAGCATTTACCAATCGGAAACTTTTATTACATCTGTTCGCCCTTTACATCCTGCAAATTATACTATTAAAATTATGAGCGGAATGAAAGATGAAAAGTTACAAGGATTGAGCGATGTAGGTATCCGTATTGAGAAGCAGTAAGATTAGAGTCTTCTACCACGTCCTGCATCAATGCGCAGGAAGATAAACAGCAATATCGTAAATCCCCATAAAGAAGAACCTCCATAGCTGAAGAAAGGCAATGGAATACCGATAACCGGAGTTAACCCCAGCACCATACCGATATTAATAAATAAGTGGAAAAGGAAAATACTGACAACCGAATATCCATAAACCCGCCCAAAGTTAGAAGTCTGCCGTTCGGACAGGAAGATTAATCGTAAGATCAAAATAAGGAAAGCCAACAGGACAGCAGCCGAACCGACAAATCCTTGCTCCTCACCCACTGTACAGAATATAAAGTCGGTATCCTGTTCGGGCACGTACTTTAATTTTGTTTGCGTACCATTCAGGAACCCTTTTCCTGTCAACCCACCGGAACCGATGGCAATCTTGGACTGATTCACGTTGTATCCGGCACCGGTCAAATCTTCTTCCAAACCGAGCACTACTTTGATACGGACTTGCTGGTGAGGTTCGAGCACATTATCAAATACATAATTGCTGGAATACAGGAAGCCGACAGAACCGATTGTAAACAGGGCAATCAGGAAATAAGTACGTTGCCGCTCACTTAATGCCAAATAAATCAGATAGCCTATCACCACAATACAAAGCGCCCATTGCACCCAAACGAGGCTAAAATGTACCCAATATTCGGATATTAAATAAGCAATCAGTAATATAGCCAAACTTCCACCAATGATATTGCGGGTAGCAGACCATTTCTTGCGATATACCCACACCATACCACCGGCAAATAATAAGATCAATAGTAATACGATAAATTCTCCCAGTGGTGTAGGAGTATCGGCGATAAAGACTTCATCAAAACGGATGCCGACCACAAAGTAGATTACCGCACATACGCCCGCAAAAAGCACTACTCCCGGCATTCCTTCACGATAAAGAACCAGAAAAAAAGCAAGATAAACCAATGCAGATCCTGTCTCCCGCTGCCCGATAATCAATAACATCGGGAGAAGAATGATGAACCCCAGGATAAAGGCACACTTTTCTTTCTTGATACTGAATGAATAAGAATTCATGTATTTAGCCAACGCCAAGGCCGTAGCGAACTTGGCAAACTCGGCGGGTTGCAGGCTCACAGGCCCCATGACAAGCCATGAGCGTGATCCTTTGGTGTCCGGTGCTATGAAGATGGTAACAATGAGCAAGAGAATCATCCCCACATATATAATGTACGCGAACATATCATACATACGGTCTTCCAGCATCAATAGCACGAATCCGAGCCCGAAGGAACAGATAATCCACACGAATTGCTTGCCGGCACGGGTCGAGAAGTCGAGGAAGTCGCGTTCGCCATAGTCATAGCTGGCTCCGCAGACGCTAAACCATCCGCCAACAATCAGGAGCAGATAAATAAAAATCGTTACCCAGTCCAGCGTTTTCCACAAACTATCGTTCCTCGTTACCATATAATATCACTCTGTTACTAAATTCTTCCGCCCTCAACTCGTTCTCCGGCGAGAGCTTGCCTTTCAAATACTGTTCCATCATCAGTGCACCGAAAGGAACTCCGTAAGTAGCCCCCCATCCGCCGTTCTCTACATAGACGGCAATAGCTATCTTCGGTTTGTTCATCGGCGCAAAGCCCATAAATACCGAGTGGTCATGTCCGCGGTTCTGCGCAGTACCCGTTTTTCCACAGGCTTCCAAATCCGGAACCATCACTGACAGCATACGACAAGTTCCTCCGGTAGCTGCGCCACGCATCCCTTCTACGACTGATTCATAATGTCTTTTCTCAATAGTGGTATAGCGTGGTACGCGATAGATGCTGTCCAACTGATTATCTTGGATTTCCTTTACAATATGCGGTGTCACAAAGTATCCTCTGTTAGCAATCGTTGCTCCCAGGTTAGCAATCTGAAGGGGAGTGGATAGAATTTCCCCCTGTCCGATAGAGATACTGATTACTGTCAGTCCGTTCCAATGTCCGCGATAGGCTTTATCGTAGAACTGCGCATTCGGAATCAGCCCCCGTTTCTCTCCCGGCAAATCAACTCCCAGTTTGTAGCCAAATCCTTGCGAAACCATGTGGTCTTTCCAGACCGTAATGGCGTTTTGCGGCGAACCGTATTTACGGTCGCCAAACATACGGAACAATCCCCAACAGAAATAGGAGTTGCACGATGTAGCAATAGCCGGAATCAATGGCAAGGGAGATCCGTGAGCATGGCAGCCTACTGTCAATCTTCCGTAATGGAATCCATGTGAGCAAGGAAATGCCGGACTTTGTTCGGTTATGATTCCTTCTTGCAGGAACGTCAGTCCTTGCGCTGTCTTGAACGTAGATCCCGGAGGATACACTCCCATCAGGGCACGATTCAAAAGCGGTTTGGTCATATCACGTTGCAAGGCCAGATGGTTCTTACCACGCTGGCGGCCAATCATCAAATGCGGGTCATAATTGGGAGAGGATACCAGACAAAGGATTTCTCCGGTCTCCGGTTCGATAGCCACGATACTTCCAATCTTATTCTTTAATAAACGTTCGCCCAGCATCTGCAAGTCAATATCCAGACTCAATGTCAGGTTCTTGCCGGGAACAGAAGGACGGTCATATTCACCATCCATATAATGTCCCTGGATACGACCGTGCGCATCGCGAAGCAGAATCTCAATTCCTTTCTCGCCACGAAGGTACTTTTCATACGATTTCTCGACTCCTAACTTGCCGACATAATCCCCACGGATGTAGTATCCTTCTTCATCCGCTTCCATTTCTTTTGCGGAGACTTCTCCTATATCTCCCAAAGCATGGGCGGCAGCATTGTACGAATATTGACGAATGGTACGCCGTTGGATATAAAAACCACGAAACTTAAACAGCTTTTCCTGAAAGACACCACATTCTTCCGCCGAAAGTTGCGACATAAACAACTGGTTGGTATAGCGGGAATACCCCGGATTGCGGCGACGGTCTTTCATATCGCTCATAATTTTCAGGAACTGCGCACGGGTGATATTCAACGATTGGCATAAATCGAGTGTGTCCAGATTCTCTATTTCCTTTGGCACGATCGTTATGTCGTATGCCGGCTGGTTGAATACCAATAGTTTACCGGTCCGGTCATAAATAGCGCCACGCGAGGGGTATTGGATCTTATTCAGAAAAGCGTTACTGTCAGCATTCTTCTTGTAGTCATCAGTCGTGATCTGCAATACAAAAAGACGTATCAGATAAATCAAAACAATGGAGATAGCAATGCCTCCGATTACAAATTTGCGCTTCTCTAAGATATAATCTTTTGCCATCGTTACTTCTTAATCCCTTCTATAGCTATGATACAGGTTACAGTCAGAATAGTGCAAAGAAGCACTCGCAACAGTAACAGCCAAATGCTGGTAAATGAGAAGAACTCAATGGAGAGTAATGCCAGACTGTGCACAAAAACACTTGCAGTAGTATATTTTAAGAAAGGACTGATTCCCATCGTCTTGAAAGAGGGAATAAGGCTGTCCGGATTATCACGGGGTGTGAACAAACGAAGCAAAGAGGGCCGGAGGAAAGCGAGCAACACAGTAGCCGCCGCATTCATTCCCGGAGTATCGGAAAAGATGTCAATGGTCAGTCCGAAGAAGAAAGCCCACAGCATCAGTTCATTGCGGGAAGTACCGGAGCTGAACTTCAGAATAAAGTAGATATAGAGAAAAGGAGTTGCGTATCCGGCAATATGCACATTATTCAGAATCAATACCTGAAGAAGCACCAAGCCGATAAACCATCCGATTCTATGTATATAAGTAATTATCATTCTTGCGTCACCTTGTTTTCAAGTTTCTTCTGTTCTTCCTGTCCCGTCCGGGCTATCACGCGAACATCACTCAACTTACCGAAATCAGTAGCCAGCTTAATCTTCAACAGATAGGAAAGTCCGTCATTAGAGTCGGACATATCATCCACCGTTCCCACCATAACACCTTCCGGGAAGACAGTCGAGAAGCCGCTGGTGACTACTGTATCTCCCAAATTAAACTCTGCATGACGAGGCAGGTCTTTCAGATAAGCATAGCGCGAATCTCCATGTTCCCACTTCAGGTAGCCGAAGTAATCGCTACCAACAATCTTACAACTGATATTCGACTTGCTGTTCAATACCGAAATCACTACCGAATAGGAAGGGGATGTTTCGTAAACAATCCCTACAATTCCATTGCCGTCCACCACTCCCATTTCGGAGCGAATGCCGGAAGAAGAGCCTTTATCGAGCGTGATATAATTATCAACGAGATTCAAACTGTTCTTTATCACATGAGCCTTGAACAGCTCATAATCCGTCTCCGATACCTGCCGGATGCTGTTGATGGTCATAGAATCGAGCTGACGCTCTTTTAATGCTTTCTCCAGATTAGTAATCTGTTGTTCGAGCACCATGTTCCGGTCCAGCAGATCGTCATTGACCGATTTCAGATGAAAATAAGAGGAAATTCCTCCCGAAACTTCATAAACTGCCCCTACAACCGTATTGGCAGAAGTGAAAAATGCACTCTGCTGATAACGGTTGAACCGAAATAACAAAACAAAACTGGCTACCTCCAATACGATGAAGAGGAACCAGTAATTGTATTTCAGAAGGAAGTTTAATAAATTCCTCATTCCCGGTTTATCTCATTAAGAAAGAGAAACGGTCTACGTTCTTTAATGCCACACCTGTACCTTTGGCAACTGCGTGCAAAGGATCTTCCGCAATATGGAAAGGAATGTTGATCTTGTCGGTCAAACGCTTATCCAGTCCACGAAGCAATGCACCACCTCCGGAGAGATAGATACCATTGTGTACAATATCAGCATACAGTTCAGGAGGCGTATTTTCCAATGCACTCAAGATAGCCGTTTCGATCTTTGAAATAGATTTCTCCAAACAGTGAGCCACTTCCTGATAGCATACAGGCACTTCCATCGGAAGAGCTGTGATACGGTTCGGACCATGAACGATATAATCTTCCGGAGCGTCTTCACCCAGTTCGGTTAAAGCAGCACCCACGTTGATTTTGATACGTTCGGCCATACGCTCGCTGACTTTCACATTGTGCTGACGGCTCATGTATTCGCGAATATCTTCCGTCAGGTCATCACCGGCAGTACGGATGGAGTTGTTGGAAACGATACCTCCCAAAGAGATAACGGCAATTTCCGTAGAACCACCACCTATATCGACAATCATGTTTCCTTCCGGAGCTTCTACGTCGATACCGATACCGATTGCCGCAGCCATCGGTTCAAAAATCAAATAGACGTCACGGCCACCGGCATGTTCCGCAGAGTCGCGGACAGCACGGAGTTCGACTTCCGTACTTCCCGAAGGAACGCCAATCACCATGCGAAGAGAAGGTGAAAACAAATGGTTGCGAGTATTCACCTGCTTTATCAAACCGCGCATCATCTGCTCGCAAGCATAGAAGTCGGCAATCACTCCGTCTCTCAACGGACGGATGGTACGTATGTTTTCGTGGGTTTTTTCATGCATCAACTTCGCCTTTTCCCCCACGGCAATCATCTTTTCTGTACGGCGATCCAAAGCTACAACCGAAGGCTCATCGACCACGATTTTTCCATTCGTGATGATGATAGTATTGGCTGTGCCCAAGTCCATTGCTATCTCTTGTGTAAAAGAAAATAATCCCATTCTTAATTCTTATTTTTAGTGTTTAAAATGACGGATACCGGTAGTTACCATCGCCATACCATGCTCATTGCAATAAGCAAAGGATAAATCGTCTTTTACCGAACCTCCCGGTTGGATAACAGCCGTAATACCTTCTTTATCTGCAATTTCCACACAGTCGGGGAACGGGAAGAAAGCATCGGAAGCCATCACTGCACCATTCAGATCAAAACCGAATGATTTGGCCTTTTCTATTGCTTGCTTCAATGCGTCTACACGCGAAGTCTGTCCTACACCGCTTGCAAGAAGTTGCTTATCTTTTGCCAATACGATGGCGTTGGATTTGCTGTTCTTTACAATTTTGTTGGCAAACAACATATCTTCTACTTCTTCCTGAGTAGGAGCTTTGTCTGTCACGGTTTTCAGGTCAGCTACCGTTTCAATATTAGTATCTTTATCCTGCACCAATACGCCATTCAGTAAAGCACGGAATTGCTTTTTAGGCAATTTAGCTTCTTTACGAACGAGAATGATGCGGTTCTTTTTCTGTCCCAGAATTTCGAGTGCATCCACATCATAATCCGGTGCGATAATCACTTCGAAGAAAATCTTGTTGATTTCTTCCGCTGCTTCTTTGTCGATGACACCATTCGTAATCAATACACCGCCGAAAGCAGAAACCGGATCACCGGCCAATGCGTCTTTCCAAGCTTCCAAAACTGTAGCACGGGAAGCTAATCCGCAAGCGTTGTTGTGTTTCAGGATAGCGAAAGTGAGGTCATCGAATTCGTCGATCAGGTCAACGGCTGCGTTGATGTCGAGAAGATTGTTATAAGAGATTTCTTTTCCGTGAATCTGGTCGAACATTGCTTCCAGATTTCCGTAGAAATAACCTTTCTGATGTGGGTTCTCACCGTAACGAAGTTGCTTCTGGCTATTAACAGAGCAACGGAAAGCAGAACCTTCGCCGGCATCGAAATAATTGAAAATAGCCGAATCGTAGTGAGAAGAAACGGCAAATGCTTCTTTAGCCATCCAGCGACGTTCTTCAAGTGAAGAAGTAGCGCCGTGCTCCATCAACATATCCAATAATGGTTTGTATTGAGCTTGAGAAGCTACGATGATTACATCGTTATAGTTCTTGGCTGCGGCACGAATCAGTGAGATTCCGCCTATATCGATTTTTTCAATAATGTCTGCTTCAGATGCACCGGAAGCTACAGTAGCTTCGAACGGATACAAATCAACAATAACCAGATCTATCTCGGGAATTTCATATTTCTCAATCTGTTGCATATCCTGTTCCAGGCCGCGACGACAAAGAATACCTCCGAAAATTTTCGGATGTAATGTCTTTACTCTACCACCGAGAATAGAAGGATAAGTGGTCAAATCTTCCACTGCCTTGCAAGGATATCCCAATGATTCAATAAACTGACGAGTTCCGCCTGTTGACAAAAACTCTACTCCCTCTTCATGAAGTTTGGTAATAATTTCATCCAAACCTTCTTTATGGTATACAGATACCAATGCAGTTTTTATTCTTTTAGACTCTGACATTGAATTGCTTATTAAGTATTTGGTGTGCAAAGTTACGAAATATTGTTTATCGTACGTAATAAATAAGGTGTGAATTAATAAAAAAAAGCGTTGACTCTCCTCAACGGAAAATCAACGCCTCTTCGCATATATGCTCTCTATTCAAAAAATATTACCAGATAGATACTCGTTTTTCTTTAGGTAAGAACATCGAATCCTGTTCGGTGATTTTGAATGCTTCATACCAATTCTGGATATGAGGAAGAGCACCGTCCACACGCCATTTGCCTAATGAGTGAGGATCAAGTTTGGTTAATCGGAGAATCTCTTCCGGACGGATATTTCCTGCCCACACATTAGCGTAAGCCAAGAAGAAACGTTGTTCCGGAGTAAATCCGTCAACAATTTCCAGCGGTGCGGCTTCTGTTGCATTCTTGAATGCCTGGAAAGAAACTTGCAAACCTCCGTGGTCGGCGATGTTCTCTCCAAGTGTCAGGCTACCGTTTGCGTGTACGCCCGGAGCAACTTCGATGCTGTCAAAGAAGTTAACCATCACCTGTGCCCGTTCTTCGAACTTTTTAGCATCTTCTTCTGTCCACCAGTCTTTCAGGTTTCCGTCTTTGTCATATTGACGTCCCTGATCGTCAAATCCATGAGTCATCTCATGGCCGATTACCACGCCGATTGCACCGTAGTTCATAGCATCGTCCGCATTCATATCGAAGAACGGAGGTTGCAGGATAGCTGCCGGGAAGCAGATTTCATTGGTAGTCGGGTTATAATAAGCGTTCACTGTTTGAGGAGTCATCAACCATTCATCCTTGTCTACCGGTTTGCCGGCTTTGGCAATCATTTCGTTGTAATCCCATTCGTTGGCACGCTCGATATTTGCCCAGTAAGAATCATCTTTGATCTCCAGTGCGGAGTAATCTTTCCATTTATCAGGATAACCTATTTTTACATGGAAGGTTGCCAGTTTCTCCAACGCTTTTTCCTTGGTCGGTTCACTCATCCATTCCAAACCTTTGATACGTTCTCCCAAAGAAGTTTGCAGGTTCTTCACCAGTGTAACCATACGTTCTTTGGCAGCAGCCGGGAAGTACTTCTCTACATACATCTGTCCTACCACTTCGCCAAGTACACCATCTACGGTGCTCACGGAACGTTTCCAGCGAGGCTGCATTTCTTTCTTTCCAGACATTGTTCTGCTGTAGAAATCGAAGTTCTGTGCTTCAAAATCATCGCTTAGATAAGAAGCGGCAGCATCTATCAATCCCCATTGGAGATACAGTTTCTGATCGTCCAGTGATACGGTGTTTATCACATCGGCTACTTCCTTCATAGCAGCAGGCTGACCTACGTTCACTTCGTTCAAATCTTTCAAACCGGAAACGGTGAAATAAGTATCCCAGTCAAAAGTAGGGAAGTTCTTTTTCAGCGTCGCCCTATCCATCTTGTTATAATTAGCATGAGGATCACGCAATTCCACTTGTGAGCGAGCCGCTTTCGCCAGGCGAGTTTCGATGTTCATCACTGCTTTCACCGCTTTCTGTGCAGTAGCCTCATCATAACCTGCTAATTGGAACATCTTGGCGATATGTTCCTGATATTTATTACGGATATTTTTAGTCTGCTCGTCATTCTCCAGATAATAGTCACGCTGTCCCATTCCGATACCACCTTGATAGGTCTGTACGATATTCATGGAACTGTTCATATCATCCGCACTTACGAACATGGTGAAGTAAGGACGGATGCCTTTCTTCTGGCTCTCTGCGATATATGCATAGATTTCTCCTTTATCCTTGAGAGCGTCAATGGCTGCCAGTTCTGCTTTGATCGGAGCTACACCTTCCTGATTCAGCTTCACGCTATCCATTGCGATATTATAAAGATCACCTACTTTCTGCGCAGCACTGCCCGGTGCGTTATCTTTCTTCGCTGCCAATTCGGCAATCAATGCTTTCAGTTGTTCACGACTGTTTTCGCGCAACATGTCGAATGTACCGAAACGTGAATACTCGTCTGTCAGCGGATGATCTTTCACCCAACCTCCACAGGCATATTGATAAAAACTTGTACCCGGCATAGCCGTGGTATCCAGATTAGCAAGGTCGATACCGGACGTCAGCACGGCCTCTTTCTTACTGTTACATCCTGTTGTCATAAGGCATACGGCAAGAATTGGTAAATACTTGGTTACTTTCATATTGTATAAATAATTAAATAGTCTCTCTAATCAACAATCATCCTACCCGCAGTCCGGCACCGAGGAAGAAGGTGACCGACACCGAGGAACGCCTCGTTCCTCAACGAGAAACACCTGTTTCGACACCGAGAAACAGATACCCGCCAGGAATACCTTGTACTGTACTGGATTTAGTTGACAACTTCGCTTGTTATACCTAAGTTAGTTTAC
>OHQC01000225.1_pt1 | contig 23561 bp, 10 predicted proteins | sample 1577881 | NCBI WGS metagenome assembly OHQC01 (sample SAMEA3879522, study PRJEB24766) | human gut metagenome | biome: human-associated habitat; feature: feces | place: USA | collected 1985/1987
TTTTATTATAGGACAAAATTAGTCCATCGTGATTTTATCTGCTCTATACAAATGATTCATAAAATAGAAAGAATACGTCCTGTAAGAAGCCTGGGCGATATTTGAATCAAATATTCTATTTTTTGCAGCGTTCATAACTCAATTACTTGCTACATATCGGGTATATTTGCATTGCTTTTAAAGATAAATATTAGATCTAATAAAAAACATGAGATTCATTAAATACAATTTTGTTTTACCTATAAATTCAAACTACATGAAAAGAAGCTCGAAGGCGGTAATCTCTTTATTATTTGCCTGTTTATTGTTGGGAACTCCAACAAAGTCTTTAGCTTTGGAACCAACATCTGCTGTTGCTAATGACACGAAGGAGCGAAACTGGACTATCCAGGGACAAATACTTGAAAACTCGGTACAGCCTCTTCCTATTGCAGGTGTTAATGTTCTTATTAAAGGTACTACGATTGGTACTATAAGTGACACGAACGGATATTTCTCCATTAAAGCTCAAAAAGGAGATGTTATTGTGTTCACTTATCTTGGGTTCCGACCTTATGAATTTGTAGTATCCCGTGCTATCAGTAACTTGAGTGTCTCCTTATCCGAAGATTCTGAAGCATTGGATGAAGTGATAATTACCGGTTTTTCGGAAGAAAAGAAACTAAATTCAATATCCTCCGTATCTACATTAGATATTGCAAAAAATCTGAATTCCAAGCCTATCACTTCTATTTCGCAATCTTTGCAGGGAGGTGTCACAGGTCTGACGGTTACTCAAAGCTCCGGTATGCCGGGAGGAGACGGAGCTTCTATCAAGATTCGCGGTATCTCTTCATTACACACCAATAATGACCCGTTGGTTCTGGTTGACGGTATTCCAATGGATATGAACCAATTGGATCCGAATACAATTGAAAGCGTTACTATTTTAAAGGATGCTGCCGCAGCCGCTATTTATGGTGCACGTGCAGCCAATGGTGTAATTGTGGTGAAAACGAAGCGTGGTACGGTAGGAAAGATTAATGTTTCTTATGATGGTTACTTTGGTATTCAGAAAGCTACTTATCTTCCTGATTTTGTGAATGCGGCAGAATATATGACTATGGCTAATATTGCCCAAAAGAATATTGGCGGTGATAAATTGTATGATGGCGAGTTAATCAAAAATACAATTGCCGGTACCGATCCTTATAAATATCCGGATACAGACTGGGCAGATTTCTTATTTGGCACAGGATATGTACAAAACCATTCAGTGGCCGTTTCGGGTGGTGGTAGTCTGGCACGTTTCGCTTTGAGTGTAAACTATATGCAGAATGAGGGATTGACAGAGCATACAAGTTCTGACCGTTTGAATATCCGTGCCAATACCACTGTCAGTTTGCGGGATAACTTGTCTGTAAACATGGACTTTAATGCTTACCGTACCAACCGGAAGCAACCGAAAACAGACGCTGCTGATAAGTCATTGTTTGAATGGATGTATAAGACACCGCCCAATACCGTAACTCGTTATCCGAAAAAGGCAGGTAGTGATTTTACTTATTATGGCAACAGACCTAATATGACTAATCCGGCAGCTTATATCGATCGTGCGGGAATACGTGAAGATTATGAGGATAATATCAGTGTGAATATTTCTCCTCGTTGGGAAGTATTGCCAAATCTGGTACTGAAAGGTCAGTATTCTTATCGTATCAGTAGTCGTGGAGGTAAGAGCAAACGGGAAGCATATAATTTCTTTGATTATGATACAGATGCTTTACTGAATACTTGGGGAGCAGATTTTTCAGATTATAGAGATCATGATACCTATTATTATCTGGGTGGTACTGCTGAATATACGTATGATAAAGGCGATCATCGTCTGTTTGTCATAGGAGGTTACAATCAGGAGCTGACTCATCAGAACAGTTGGGACAGTTATTCAATGATTTCCATGTTTGCTAAAGCTAACTATACGTATGATCGACGTTATCTTATTGAAGGTACTGTGCGTCGTGACGGTTCTTCACGTTTTGGAGACGGTGAAAAGTTCGGAGTATTTCCTTCTATTGCTGCAGGTTGGAATGTGCATGAAGAAAAATTCATGAAATCATTAAAGAACGAAATCAATGAATTGAAGTTGAGAGCTTCTTATGGTTTACTTGGAAACGAAAATATCGGATTATATAAGTATCAGACTTTTATTGATATGGGTAATGGGGAGGAAAAAGAATATGGTAACCCTGAAATTACCTGGGAAAAGGTGAAAATGCTGAATATCGGTGCAGATATTCGCCTGTTCAAAGATTTGAGCCTGACTTTCGACTGGTACGAAAAAACGACTTCAGGAATGCTTATTACTCCTCCTATTTCTTCTATCGGTGGTACTTGGGCAACTGCTATTAACTCTGGAAAAGTACGTAACAGAGGTTGGGAATTTAGTGCAAATTACGACAAACAGTTTAAAGACTTTGGCTTCAGTATTCATGGCGGCCTGTCTCAAAATAAAAATAAAATCATAGATTTGTTTGGAGCACCTTATGATAACGGGTCTACAATCAACCAAATAGGTTATGCGTTAAATAGTTATTATGTTTATCCTACTGATGGTTTATTGCAGGAAAGTGACTTTACGAAAGATGATTCAGGCAAATGGATACCCAAAGAGGGAGTAGTTATTTTTGATGGACAACAACCGGGTGACATCAAGTATTTGGATGTTTCCGGTCCCGATGGTACTCCTGATAATAAGATTACTACTGACGACCGCGTAATACGTGGAAATGACCAGCCTGACCTGAACTATTTTGCAAATCTTTCTTTTAATTACAAGAAATGGAGTTTTGAAGTTCTATTCCAGGGAGTGACAGGTGTGGATGCTTATTATAGTGCGCCTTTTTCTAACGGGCTGAACTTGACAGGAGACGGTTTGACGCCTATGAAAGCACAATTAGATTATTGGACGCCGGAGAATCCGGGCGCACGTTATCCGAGACTGACGCCGTCTCCTGATTACGGTAATAATCATCATGCGTCCGATTACTGGCATTTTGACGCAAGCTATTGCCGTGTAAAATACATTCAGGTGGGATATACATTCGATCAGATGTCATTGAAGAAAGTAGGTATTTCAAGCATCCGCGTATATTTGAATGCCCAGAATCCGTTTACTTTTGCCAAAGAAAGTATGATTGATCCTGAGAACCGCGGTCAGATGGGTTCTTATCCATTGGTGAAAACTTATTCTGTAGGTCTTAGTTTGAACTTCTAATCATTAAAATATAGACATATTATGAAACGATATAATAAAATAATTTTTAAAGGTTTGTTTCTGGCCGGACTCATTGGCTTATTCAGTAGTTGTGAAGACTTTCTGACGAGAGATAAACCGAATGCTTCGACAGATAATGATTTCTGGAAAACACAACAGGAATGTGAATCGGCACTTGGTACTTGCAAGTTGTGGTTGAGAGGTGATTGGGGTGGAGATGAGATAGGTATGGTTTTTCAGGATGGAGCGTCAGACAACGTTTATTTTACAGGAAACTTTGACGTGCGTATCCAGCAGTTGGGAAATGGTTCTTTAGTGCCTCCGGCCGACAATAATAATCCCGGTCCATGGGAATATCAGTTTTACACCTGGAACCAATGTTACCGGAAAATCCGCAATTGCTGTCGACTACTCGATAATATTGATAATGCCTATTTTACGAATGAGTCTGAACGTGACCGTATGAAAGCGGAAACGAAAGTATGGCGGGCATGGTATCATATTCGTTTATTAAACTGGTATGGTAGAAATGATGGTATTCCGTATGTAGACAAGGCTTTGTTGCCTTCGGAGATTTATATGGCACGCACTCCGGTTAATGAATGTCTGGATAGAATTAATGCGGAACTGGACGAAGTAATCAATTCGGAAGCTCTCCCGTTTATTTGGGATGAAGGAAGACGTGACCGTATGTCCCGCTCTATTGCCCTGACTTTGAAAATGGATGTAAATCTCCAATTCAAACGATATGATATAGCTAAAGCGGCTGCATGGGAATTGATAAAGAGTGGAGAATTTGAGTTATATTATTCTACTGCTACCGACAATAATCTGGGTAAGAACTACCGCGACTTATTTACATATGTGGGTAAACAGAATAAAGAACGCATTTTATATAAGGGAGGCGGTTCGAGCGGTATATTTTCCCGTTGTATGTCAGGAAGTTTTGGCGGACAAGGAGTAATGAATGTATTGAAATCGTTTATAGATACTTATGAAACGATAGACGGACAAACAATTCAATCTTTATCCACTTCTGAAAGAGAGGCTTATGAAAAAGATCCGTATCATGGAGCAAGAGATCCTCGTTTGAATGTCAGCGTTTTTGTACCGGGTGATAATACAGGACTCTCCAATTATACATTTAGTCCTTTCAATCCGGATTGTGGTGATTATATTGGCAGGAACGATGGTATTCGCAGCGGTTATATGGTGAAGAAATTTATGACTGAAGATGATCGTGGCAACAATGGACAAGGCAGTCTTGATTTCGTTATTTACCGTTATGCGGAAGTATTATTGGATTATGTTGAATGTTTGGTTGAAACCGGTGATTGGGATGATCCGAAAGTGAAGGAATATATTGATGCTATTCGTGTTCGTAGCGGAATGCCAAAAATGGACCAAACGGTTTATAATTCAGAGGAAAAGGTACGTGAATTATATCGTCGTGAACGACGTGTAGAACTTTGTTTCGAAGGCAAACGTTATGATGATATACGTCGTTGGGGAATTGGAAATGATGTAATGAACGGTCCTATTTATGGAGCATGGAATCCTGATACACAATCGTTTATTAAACTTGAAGAACGTCGCTGTACATTCCCGAAGTTTGATTCATGGCCGATTCCGCAGAAGGAAGATACTTCTAATCCTAATATAAGTCAACCTACGGGTTGGTAAACTTTTATTCTCCAATGAGAAATATAGTGTTTCTCATTGGAGAATACTACATTTGTTAATGTAATAATTAATAGAAACCAGATGAAACCATACCGCCTGTTAACAAGTTTAATTACTTTATTGTCTTTTAGCCTAATATCCGCTTCCCCATATAATATTGCGCCTGATAGTCGTGTATCGGCCTCGTCTACATTAAATGAATCGTATGAAGCATCTAATGTTACTGACCGGATAATCCGTGTACCGGACAAAGGAGAATGGGCTTCTAAAAGCACTATGACGTTTTGGGGGCAGATTGATTATCCCTGGATACAATTAGACTGGGATAATCCGGTATGTGTTAATAAGGTTGTTTTGTATGACCGTCCCGATGAAAAAACACATATCGCAGGCGGTATATTGCATTTTAGTGATGGGAGTTGTATAAATGTGTGCCAAATACCTAATAATGGTAGCCCGAAAGTAGTTGAATTTCCTGCAAGAAAGACAAAATGGATCCGTTTTGAGGTAACAGACGGAGATGGGGTGAATCTCGGCTTATCAGAAATTGAGGTTTTTCCGGCTCCTGAAGATTATTCTGATTATGTGTCGTGGGTAGATCCCTATATCGAGTCGGCAAGAGGGAGATATTTCTTTTTTGTCACGGGGAGTCAGCCATTCGGGATGATAGGTGCTGCTCCTTTAACTCGGAATAAAAATCAATATGGAGGAGGATATAATTATAACTCTACCGATGTACTTGGTTTTCCCCAGATACATTGTTGGATGTTGTCCGGTTTATCACTCATGCCTACCACTGGAAATGTGAACCCGACATTAGGTGAACAACATTGGAAATCTCACTTTACACATGATGGAGAGATTGTACAACCGGGTTATCACCGGTTATATCTGGAGAATTATAATATGTGGGTGGAGCAAACTGCAACAGACTGGGTTAGTTTTTACAGGCTGACATATACCGAACATGCATCAGCAAATATATTGTTTAATCTGGGAGGATATGTTGGCACTTCCACTATGGTTAATTCCAAAGTGTATAAAACAGGCAATAATGAGATTACCGGATATTTTGATACAAAGGGACGTTTGTGGGGCGGACCGGATATTGTGAGAATATTTTTTGTGGCTCATTTTGACAAGCCTTTTGACTCTCTTGATGGTTGGGCTGATAAAGACTATTTTTCTGATATTGAGGAGTTTCAAGGAACTACAGAAAGTACGCCACGGATAAGTTCGGGATGGAGTTATCATGATGCTCCCACATCAGGAGTCAGTGCAAAATATGAAGTCCGGGCGGGAGATCAGATAAATGTTAAAATGGCAATTTCGTATGTAAGTATTGCTAATGCGAAAGAGAATCTGAAAGAAGATTGTGATCATTGGGATTTTAATCAAGTTCGCCGGGAGTCACAAGATGAATGGAATCAATGGCTGGGTAGAATCGAAGTAAAAGGAGGGACGAATGCTCAAAGAATCAAATTATATACAGACTTGTGGCATACTTTGCTGGGACGTCATAAACTGGATGATTATAATGGCGAATATCCGGATTATACAAAAGGCGGAATACGGCAAGGATCACATACGGTAAATGCAAAACTGGCGGTTGGGAAATTGAAGAAAGACAGTCGCGGTAAGCCGATTCATCACATGTATAATTCAGACGCATTTTGGTTGACCCAATGGAATCTGAATACTTTGTGGGGACTTGCATATCCTTCCGTATTGGATGATTTTGCAGCGTCTTTGATACAATACGATGTCAATGGTGGTTTATTGCCCCGTGGTCCTTGTGCCGGAGGATATTCATATATTATGACTGGGTGTCCTGCCACATCACTTATCACTAGTGCATATCAAAGGGGCATAACCAAAAAGTGGTCGCCAACGGCAGGTTATGAAGCGATGAAAAGAAACCATGCCAAGGGAGGTATGCTGGCGTTGGATATGGATAACGAACTTGATTTTTATATTCAAAACGGATATTGCCCTGATAATGCGGGATTGACGATTCAGTGGGCCTTTGAAGACTGGGCTTTAGCAGAAATGGCTGCTAAAATGGGTAAACGGAAAGATTATATCTATTTTCATAAAAGGTCGACAGGTTGGGCGGAATCTTTTAATAAACAAGTAAATCTTATCCTGCCTAGAAGAAGAGATGGAAGCTGGCTGCATACCGATCCTTTGAATGGTGCGGGATATGTGGAAGCTAATGCCTGGCAAGCTACATTCGGGTTATCCCATGATATACCTAAATTGGTGGAACTTATGGGTGGTAGCGATAGTTTATGCTATATGTTGAATAATGCTTTTGAGCAATCCAGATCAACTGATTTTGTTTATGGTTACGGTGGTGGATATGTGAGTTATGCCAATCAGCCGGGATGTTCTAATGCACATGTTTTCACTCATGCGGGTAAGCCTTGGTTGACTCAATATTGGGTACGTCGTGTGAAGGAACAAGCCTATGGAGCAATAACACCGGATAAAGGATATGGCGGGCACGATGAAGATCAAGGACAGATGGGAGGTGTGAGTACTTTGATGGCAATCGGACTTTTCAGTTTGGACGGTGGTGCAAAACGTGATCCGGCTTACGATATAACAAGCCCGGTATTTGACGAGGTTATTATAAAATTGGATTCAGTTTATTATAAAGGTAAAGAGTTCAGGATAAAAACTTATAATAATTCGACAGAGAATTGTTATATACAGCGTGCCTGTCTAAATGGCAAAGTATATGATTCTTATCAAATCCCGCACATTGATTTTGCTCAAGGCGGGGTACTCGAATTATGGTTGGGAAATGTTCCGAATAAGAAATGGGGAATTGCTGATTGATATATTTCATTTTATATATAATATTATGACGTTCGTTCGATATAAGAAAATTCGTGTATCTTTGCGTATGTAACGAATAATATTATCCATACTATGAAAAGATCTATACTCATATTGTCGGTAGTGTGTAGTTTGATACTTTCCGCAACATTTGTCAGAGCACAGGCATATTCTCAATTTTACTTTACTCATATTAATGGTGAAAATGGCTTGTCGGCAAGTAATGTCAAGGCAATCTTGCAGGATAGCTATGGATTCATGTGGTTTGGCACTAAGAACGGATTAAATCGTTATGATGGTACGTCTATTCTTCAACTTAACTGTGACGACCTGAAAGCAGGAATCGGAAATCATAATATCAGTGCTCTTTACGAAGACAAGGAACGTAAACTTTGGGTGGGAACCGACCGGGGAATTTATGTGTATGATCCCACAATGGATATTTTTACCCGCCTGAATCCAGAGTCACCGGATAAAATCACACCTGATAATTGGGTGGCGGAAATACTTGCTGATTCTGTCGGTAATGTATGGGTGCTTATTCCTGACCAGGGACTATTTCGTTTTGAAGGAACGAAGAAAGTCAGCCATTATCCTATCACGGGAAAAAGTAATTTTAAAAATGAAAGTCCCGAATGTATTGCCATTGACAAAAAAGGTGGAGTATGGGTAGGAACTTCCGGAGTAGGATTATTTAAATATAATCCGCAGAAAGATGCGTTTGAACAGTATCTGGAAGACCGTAACGGACATTCATTGGCTAATAAGAACATAATGAGTATGTGTTTTCGGGACGATGATACCGCTATTCTTGCTATTCATGAAGGAGAATTATTAAAATATAATACACAGTCTCGTGAACTGGCTACTATTCCTTTTCCGGGAGAACGGAAAACTTTTTTACGTGATGTGGTCTGTTTCGGAGATGAACTTTGAGTAGGTTCTCATCATGGGCTTTTCATTATTAACGAAAAGAAAAACAGTACATTGCATCTTAAAGAAGATTTGATGCGTTCGTTCAGTTTGTCGGATAACATTGTCTATTCAATTTATAAAGATACCAAAGGAGGTATCTGGATTGGGACAATGTTTGGAGGTGTTAATTATCTGCCTAAACATCGTCTTGTATTTGATAAATATGTTCCCGGAAGCGACGGACATTCTTTGAATACCAAACGCATCCGTGGATTAGCGGAAGATGATAACGGATGTATTTGGATTGGAACTGAAGATAACGGAATTAATGTGTTGAATCCTCAGACCGGAGAAGTACATCAAGTGTATGATAATGTACCGGGGCATCTTATCACTTTATGTGTAAGACATTATAATAATCATATTTATTGTGGATTATTCAAGCAGGGGATGAATGAAATCCGTCTGCCTGATGAACGGATCCGGTGTTTGTCAGAAGGGGAGTTAGGCATTGATGAAGGCAGTGTGTACGACTTTATGATAGATAGTAAAGGGCGTAAATGGATAGGAACCGGATGGGGACTTTATATGTCCGGACCGAATGAAAAGGAGTATCACAGGGTAGATGCTATCGGTTACAACTGGGCCTTTAATATCATGGAGGCGAAAGATGGTACAATTTGGGTGGCATCTATGGGAAACGGAGTCTGGAAATGCAGACCCGAATCAGGGATCTATCAGAACTACGCCTACGAGGCAGGTAAGAAAAATACGCTTAGTTCCAATTCCGTCAGTTTCATTATGCAGGACAGTAAGGGCAATATATGGTTCTCTACTGATCGCGGCGGAATCTGTCGCTATAATGAAGTACAGGATAATTTTACCTCTTTTGGAATTAATGAAGGATTGCCGGACGATGTCTGCTATGATATTCTGGAGGATGAACATTCTAATTTATGGTTTGGGACTAATAAAGGACTGGTACGTTTTAATCCGGAAAGTGGAGATGTAAGTGTATTCACCAATAAAGACGGATTATTAGGGAACCAGTTCAATTATAATTCGGCGCTTAAAGCACGCGATGGTAAGTTTTATTTCGGAGGGGTGGACGGACTGATTGCTTTTGATCCCAATACTCAGGATGAAAGCGGATCGCTGCCTCCGGTTTATATTTCCAAATTCAGCATTTATAATAAGGAAATCACTGTGCATACCCCGAATTCGCCTTTGAAACAGTGCATTGTACATACCAATGAAATAGAACTTCCTTATAATCAGTCAAATATCAGTTTTGATATAGCTATGCTTAGTTATTCTACTGCGGAGACCAATCAATATTATTATCGTATGGTACCGCTTGATAAAGAGTGGATACGTGCTGCCAGCAACAAGAATATATCGTATGCTAAATTGCCTCCGGGCAAATATACTTTTCAAATAAAGGCAACTCATCATGCGAGCAAATCCGATCCTTCAACCCGTTCGTTGACGATTGTTATTTTGCCGCCTTGGTGGCAGTCCGTATGGGCTTATATTGTTTATGCACTGGCTATTATCTTGTTTGTATTCTGTTGGTTTTTATGGTACAAGCATCGTAAGGAGCGGCAGATGGAAGAACGTCAGAAACTTTTTGAAATAGAGAAAGAAAAGGAATTGTATGAATCGAAGGTTGATTTCTTTACGGAGATAGCTCATGAAGTACGTACTCCGCTGACGTTGATTAATGGTCCGCTTGAGGCTATTCAGGAGGAGAATCTTCCGGAATCTAAAAAGAAGAAGTATATTAATGTAATAGTACAGAATACGAAGCGGCTGTTGGAACTGACAGGACAACTTCTCGATTTCCAAAAGATAGGTGCCAACAAGCTTTCCATGAAATTTGAAAGTGTTGACATTACGGCACTTCTGAAAGGAATCGTAGCTCGTTTTGAAGTAACTTTCAATTTGAATAACAAAGAACTGGTTCTGAAATTGACTGAAGAGGAAATATGGGCGGCAGTAGATAAAGAAGCAATAACTAAGATTGTGAGCAATTTGCTTAATAATGCATTGAAGTATGCCTGGCAGCATATACAAGTGGAACTGGAGAAAGACGATCTTTATTTCACGATTCGGGTTATTAGTGACGGAAATAAGATTCCGGAAGAAGCGAGCCAATATATCTTTGAACCTTTTTATCAAATGGAAAAGAAAGAAGCACCTAAGAACGGAGTAGGTATCGGGCTTTCATTAGCACGTTCGCTGGCATCTCTTCACAAAGGGACACTTACCTTGGATACTACAAGAGAAAAGGATAATGTCTTTATTCTGACCATTCCTTTAAATAAGGAAGGTATCAGTCTGGAGAATAGCAAAGCGGTACAAAAAGATATAGTTGAGTTGGATGGGGAAACTTCTGTTGAAACAGATATGCACGGATACACTCTGTTGTTGGTAGAAGATAATGAAAGTATGCTGGCCTTTATCTCTGAAAGGTTATGTGAGTGTTTCACTGTGGAGACGGCGAAGAATGGTGCGGAAGCAATCGAAATATTGAGAAGCAGTCATGTCGATTTGATCATTAGTGATATTATGATGCCGGTGATGAATGGATATCAGTTGTGTAAGGAAATCAAATCAGATATTGAGCTTTCTCATATCCCTGTTATCTTCCTGACTGCCAAGAATGATATTGACAGTAAAATCAATGGCTTGAAGTATGGGGCGGAAGCCTATGTGGAGAAGCCTTTCTCGTTCGGTTATCTCAAAGAACAGATATTATCATTACTCAATAACCGTCGACGGGAGAGAGAGGCATTTTCGAAACGTCCGTTCTTCTCGGTGGACAATATGCAGATGAACAAAGCGGACGAGGAATTTATGAATAAAGTGATCCGGATTATTGAAGACAATATAACCGATGATAATTTCGGAGTAGAAAAAATGGCGGATATTCTTTGTATGAGCCGCTCTAGTTTGTTGAGAAAAATCAAAACGATATTTAATCTCTCCCCACTCGACTTCATTCGCCTGATTCGCCTGAAGAAAGCGGCGGAATATATTCAGGAAGGCAAATACCGGATTGGAGATATCTGTTATATGGTGGGCATTAATTCTCCGTCTTATTTCAGCAAGTTATTCTTGAAACAGTTCGGTATGACTCCGAAAGATTTCGAGAAACAGTATCAAAGTGGAAAACAAACAATCATTCCACAGGATATAAGGAATACGGATACTATAAATGATGCGGATAAATAGAAAATTCGCGGATTCAGAGAGATTGTGAAGCATATTGCCGTAAATCTTTCATTTTTTGACTTGTTTACGCCAAGCCATACTTCCGGCAATGCCTATCTTTGGGGAACACTTTTATTCTATTTAAAACCATATTCATTGTGCCATATGAAAAACAGACTTCAACAGTTTAAAATCATTTTCGGAACTATGTTCCTGTTATTCACTTTATCCGGATATGCTGCCGGATATAAAGGTCTGACGACGGGCGGCTGGCAAATCCGCTTCGATGATCAGAAAGGGGGAGTTTCACTTTATAAAAAGTCAAAAAATATTTGTGAAGGACTATATGCTTCTTACCTATGGGGAGAGCAGACGGTTACAACGCGTGACTATGCACGCCATAAGGTTAGTATTCGAAAAATATCAGATGCTTTCGGTAAAGGAACTCTTTATAAGATTGAACATACAGATAAATCTTTGCCTAAGTTGACACAGTACTTTTATCTTTATCCGGATAAAGAGTATATATTGACGGAGTTTAGTATAGAAGGAAAGAATAATGTCGCTTCCAATCGGATGGCACCTGTGAATGTAGACCGCATGGCTGAATTACTTCCGGCAGGTGACAATCGTGCTTTATTTATGCCTTTTGATAATGATAAATGGATCAGATACCAGTCTCATGCACTTAATTTCGACACATTGACCAGTTATGAGGTAACGGCTGTTTTTAATAATGAAGGGCGTAGCGGACTTGTTGTAGGTTCTGTGGAGCATGACAATTGGAAAACGGCTGTAATGTTAGGTAAAGGAGACCATAGAAACATCGGCTCTTTGACTTGTTACGGTGGAGTAGCTGATGAATTGACGCGGGATGTGAAACCTCACGGAGCATTGAAAGGCAAGAAGATCAAGTCGCCCAAAATATTACTGGGATTCTTTGAAAACTGGTGCGACGGACTGGAAACTTATGCAAAAGTTAATGCAATCATATCACCTCCGAAAGAGTGGGGAAAAGCGGTTCCATTCGGTTGGAACAGTTGGGGAGCTTTGCAATTCAACCTGACTTATGAAAAAGCGATGGAGGTTTCGGACTTTATCAAACAAAATCTTCAAAATAATCATTTTGTCAATCCGGATCACACGGTTTATGTCGGATTGGATTCCGGTTGGGACTGTATGAATGAAGAACAATTGAAGTCATTCATTGCAAAATGTAAATCGAACGGCCAGATTGGAGGGATTTACTGGACTCCGTTTACCGACTGGGCGCGTGATCCCGAAAGAACGGTGGATGCTGCTCCTGAATATAAATACAAGGATATCTACCTTTATGCTAACGGAAAACCACAGGAACTGGACGGTGCTTATGCCATTGACCCTACTCATCCTGCTGTAGAGGCAATGATGAAAAAGACGTCTAGCTTGTTTCACCGAACAGGATTCGAGTATGTGAAAATGGATTTTATGACCCATGGAGCGATGGAGGCTGATAAATGGTATCTTCCTGAAGTGACAACGGGTATCCAGGGATATAATTATGGGATGCAGTTGCTGGATAAATACTTTGGGGATATGTATATCAATCTTTCTATTTCTCCGGTATTTCCGGCACAATATGCGCAGTCGCGTAGAATTGCCTGCGATGCATGGAATAAAATCAAGGATACCGAATACACACTGAATGCATTGTCTTATGGATGGTGGCAGAAGTATATCTATCAATTCAATGATGCAGACCATATTGTGTTGAGAGATGCTACAGATGGTGAAAATCGGGCGCGTATCACTTCCGGAGTTATTACAGGTATCTATATTGGTGGAGATGATTTCAGTGCTGCCGGAGGAAAAGATGGAAAAGAAAAAGCGTTGAAATATCTGACGAATCCTGACATCAATGCTCTTGCTACAGGTGAAGTATTCCGTCCGGTAGAAGGGAATGGAGCTCAATCGGAACAGATCTTTGTAAGAAAGGAGAAAGATGGAACTTTTCATTGCGCACTTTTCAATTATTCGGAACAGGAACAGACAGTGACACTTTCGTTGGATAGAATAGGGCTGGAGCAAACACGCAGTTATCAGGTGAAAGAATTATGGAGTGGCAGCCGGACTACTGCCAAAAATAAGATAGAGGTTACTATACCTGCCAAGGATGTGAAAGTGCTGGAATTCAACTAATAGCCGATAATCAATAAACTAACCGAAAAAATGAATAAATATAGAATTACTCTTATGGCCCTGTGCATGGCTATTTGTACACAGGCTAAGGTAACTTTACCATCGTTTTTCACCGATAATATGGTGATACAACAAAAGAGTACGTTGATATTGCCCGGAAAAGCAAAAGCCGGCAAGCAAGTCACAGTAAAAACGAGTTGGGATAACCGAAAATATACAGTTAAAGCGGGAGTGGATGGAAGTTTTACTTTGCAGTTACCTACTCCTGCTGCCGGAGGTCCTTACCAGATTACGCTTTCAGATGGCGAAATGCTAACTTTGCGGAATATAATGGTGGGAGAAGTCTGGTTTTGTTCCGGACAATCCAATATGGAAATGCCAGTTGCCGGATGGGGCAAGGTTATGAATTATGAGCGGGAGGTGGCAGAAGCCAATTATCCGTTTATTCGTCTATTACAGGTAAAAAAGACTGTATCTTTAACTCCGCAGGATAACGTAGAAATGAACGGAGGGGGTTGGCAGGAATGTAGCCCTTCCTCTGTTCCGGAGTTTTCATCTGTCGCTTATTTCTATGCCCGCCAATTGTGGAAAGAATTAAATGTACCTGTTGGTGTGATAGATTGTACCTGGGGTGGCACTCCGGCCGAAGCGTGGACAAGCTTCGGTACCTTGCAACAGGTGATGGGTTTCCAGGAAGAAACAGCTAAAATGAAGAGACTGGATTTTAATAAAGAAGCTCTTTCTGCTGTTTATCAACAGGAGATGAAGGACTGGCGTGAACAATTTATTATCCGGGATGCTGGTTTTACTCAAGGGACTCCGCAATGGATTTCGGCTTTACAGACTGGGAAAGAGTGGAAGCCTATGGAGTTACCCGGTTATTGGGAAGAAAAAGGACTGGATGGGCTTGACGGTATTGTCTGGTTTCAAAAGGAGATAGATATTCCTGCCGAATGGGCAGGAAAGGAGGTAACTCTTAGTCTGGGAATGATAGATGATGAAGATATTACTTATTATAATGGTAAGGAAATAGCTAGAGGATCGGGGTTTGCCACCCTCCGGAAGTATACGATTCCGGCTGGGGAAGTTAAACCCGGCAAAGGAATTATCACAGTTCGTGTATCTGATTTCGGGGGAGAAGGTGGTATTCATGGAAAACCGGAAACTTTGTATGCGGAAATGGGTGGACAGAAAATATCATTGGCCGGAATCTGGAACCATCACATCGGATTAACTTTGGATGAATTACCATCTGCGCCCATGTCACCGGAGGGTTCCAGTTATCTGTCTGTATTGTATAACGGAATGGTACATCCTTTTACGATTTTTCCAGTTAAGGGTGTTATATGGTATCAGGGCGAAGCTAATGTAGGCCGTGCCCGTCAGTATTCCCTTCTTTTTCAGTCGCTGATAGCCGACTGGCGGAAACAATGGAAACAGGAGTTGCCTTTCTATTTTGTGCAGTTGGCAAATTACTTGCGTAGTCAGGAGATACAACCCGATTCGAAATGGGCTGCATTGCGTGAAGCACAGTCTGATGCACTTTCTATGGAAGGCACGGGTATGGTATCGGCTATTGATCTTGGTGTAGCGCATGATATTCACCCAAAAAACAAACAGGAAGTGGGAAGACGGCTGGCTCTCCTGTCGTTAGCAAATACTTATCAGAGGGGCACGTATGATGTACCGGCTTTTCTGGAATACCGTATTTCTGGAAATAAACTGATACTTAGCTTTGATTGTGAAGTGAAGACTACGACAGGCGAACCCAAAGGATTCATTATTGCCGGACCAGATCAGGTGTTTTATCAGGCAACTGCTACTATCCAGGGAAAAGAGGTTATCCTTGAATCACCGGAGGTGGAAATACCCATTGCAGCACGTTACGGATGGGCGGATAATCCGGAGTGTAATCTTTATGGAACTGCCGGACTTCCGGTTGCTCCGTTCCGTACTGATAAATAAGAAATGATTGTAATAACATTAAATAAATATACCGTGAAAGTAAAAGTTATTTTTTTATTCTGTCTTTTGGGCATCTCCTGTATGTTGAAGGCAGCTGACAAACCTATTATTAAGATTGAAACAGATTGCACAAGCCTGATTTTCCAGGTGGGAGACAACGGTCGTCTATACCAGCGTTATCTGGGTAAAAAACTGAATCATGAATCAGACTTTGTCTACTTGCCGCAGGGAACCGAAGTTTATATTACACATGGGGCAGAGGATTATTTCGAGCCGGCTATTCAAGTGCTTCATAATGATGGAAATCCATCTTTATTGTTGAAATACGTAGAACATAGCAGTAGCCGACAAAATGACGGAAGTGTAGAAACGGTGATTACCTTAAAGGATGACAAATATCCTGTGACTGTGAAATTGCACTATATAACGTATGCTGCGGAAAATATCATCAAGACATTCACTGAAATCAATCATCAGGAAAAGAAACCTATTGTATTGAGCAAATATGCTTCTTCTATGCTTCACTTTAACCGTGATAAGTATTTTCTCACGGAGTTTTCCGGTGACTGGGCACATGAGGTCAACATAGCCGAGCGTGAACTGGCATTTGGTAAAAAAACGATTGATACCAAGTTGGGTGCGCGTGCCAATATGTTTGTTTCTCCATTTTTCCAGTTGTCTCTGGGTGCTCCGTCGGAGGAAAATTCAGGAGAGGTATTAGTCGGTACTTTGGGGTGGACAGGTAACTTCCGTTTTACCTTTGAAGTGGATAACAAGAATGAACTTCGTGTCATTTCCGGTATTAATCCGTACGCTTCGGAATATAGCCTTCCTGCTAAAGAAACCTTTCGCACCCCGGACTTTTATTTCACTTATAGCTTGAACGGTAAGGGAGAAGCTAGCCGCAACTTTCATGATTGGGCGCGTAAGTATCAGATTAAGAAGGGTGACCAGACCCGTATGACACTGCTCAATAACTGGGAAGCTACTTATTTTGATTTTGATGAGAATAAGTTGGTTGGATTGATGGATGAGGCTGTCAAACTGGGAGTGGATATGTTTCTACTCGACGATGGATGGTTTGGTAATAAATATCCGCGTAGCGGCGATCATCAAGGGTTGGGTGATTGGAAAGAAACGGCGGATAAACTGCCGAATGGTGTAGGACGTTTGGTAGAGGAGGCGCAAAAGAAAGGCATTAAATTTGGAATATGGATAGAGCCTGAAATGGTGAATCCGAAAAGTGAACTGTATGAAAAGCATAAAGACTGGGTGATTCATCTGCCTAATCGGGATGAATATTATTTCAGAAATCAGTTGGTACTTGATTTGAGTAACCCGGCAGTGCAGGATCATGTATTCGGTGTGGTAGACAAATTGATGACAAACTATCCGGGCATTGCTTTCTTTAAGTGGGATTGTAACAGTCCTATCACCAATATCTATTCTTCTTATCTGAAGGATAAACAGTCGCATCTGTATATCGAATATGTGCGCGGGCTGTATAAAGTGTTGGAGCGTGTGAAAAATAAATATCCGGATTTACCGATGATGCTTTGTGCCGGTGGTGGCGGACGCTCTGACTTCGAAGCATTGAAATATTTTACGGAATTCTGGCCTAGTGACAATACTGACCCTATCGAACGTTTATTTATTCAATGGGGATTCTCACAAATATTTCCCAGTAAGACGATGTGTGCACATGTTACGACTTGGAATCGGGGAACCAGCATTAAGTTCCGTACTGATGTAGCTATGATGTGTAAATTGGGCTTTGACATCAAACTGGATGATATGAACGAGAATGACCATATCTATTGCAATCAGGCAGTAGAAAATTATAATCGTTTGAAACCTGTTATCCTTGATGGCGATCTGTATCGTTTGGTTTCTCCTTATGGCAGTAACCATACCTCTTCTATGTATGTAAATAAAGGTAAGAATAAAGCTGTATTGTATGCATTTGATATTCATCCGCGTTATGCAGAAAAATTATTACCGGTACGTTTGCAGGGATTGGATGCTGACAGAATGTATCGTGTGAAGGAAATCAATTTGATACCGGGTAGCAATTCTTCACTTCAAGGTAACAATCAACTATATTCAGGAGAGTATCTGATGAATGTGGGACTGGAAGTGTTTACTACCCAACAACTGAACAGCCGGATTGTAGAAATCACTGCTGAATAAATTAATATTATGCGTTGATTTATAACAGACTTCCAACATTTGTTTTGTTGCTTTTTACATATATGGGCTGCTTATTAAAGCAGCCCATATATGTTTTTACTTAGACTCTTCCGAACTTTGAAGCATCTGGAACAACTTATCCAGTTTCGGAGCCATGATAATTTCCGTACGGCGGTTCCTACTTCTGCCTTCGGCTGTTTCATTATCATCCACAGGCATATATTCACCGCGACCACTAGGCTGAATCTGCAAAGGATTCACATTGTAATTCTTGATGAGGATACGAACTACGGAAGTGGCACGGATCACACTTAAATCCCAGTTATCTTTGAATTGTACAGTATTGATCGGTTTGTTATCCGTATGACCTTCGATAAATACATCAATGTCCGTCTGCTTGTTTAGTACTTCCGCCAGTTTGCCGAGAGCTTCCTCTCCGCGTTTATCCAGGCGGGCACTTCCTGATTGGAATAATAGTTTATCGGACATAGCTACATATACTTTTCCGTCTTTCTCACGAACGGTCAGCTCGTCGGTACTGAAACCAAGTAAGGCATCTTTTACATTGCTCAAAAGATTCTGTACCTTATCGTTCTGCGCTTTAATCATATCCTGCAACTCATTGATGGTACGTTCTCTTTCGTTAAGCTCGTTTTTCTTCTGGCTCAACAGGGCATTTAGTTTTTCCTGTTCAGTCATGTTGACATTCAGCATACTCTGATATTGTCGGATACTGTTTCCCATTTTGGTCGTATCACGCAAAAGGTTCTTGATTTGTGCCGACATTTGCGCGTTTGTATTGCGGCAGTCGGTCAATAATCCTTGCAAACTATCTTTGCTTATAGTAGCTGCCATTTCTGCCTGCATGAACTTCTTTTTTGTTACACATGAAGTACATAACAGTAACGTAAGTAAAGTAAATAAAGTAATTTTCTTCATTGTGTTTTATATTTTAAGTGGGTATGTATAATTAGCTTTGCAGAAACTCACAAAGTTTCTGTACAGCCAGTGCACGATGGCTGATTTGGTTTTTTATATCATTTCCCAATTCGGCAAAAGTCCGGTCGTAGCCTTCAGGCTTAAATATAGGATCGTAGCCAAATCCGGAATCACCGCGTTTTTCTTTGATAATTTCGCCTTTTATCACTCCTTCAAAGAGATACTCCTTTCCGTCCAATATCAACGAAATAGCGGTGCGGAATTGCGCTTTACGGTTTTCCTTTCCTTCCAGTTCGTGAAGAAGTTTGAGCATATTAGCCTGGGCGTCATGTCCTTCACCTCCTGCATAGCGGGCGGAATAGACTCCGGGAGCTCCGTTCAAGGCTTCCACTTCCAATCCTGTATCATCGGCAAAACAATCCAGATGATAGTTTTTATAGATATAGGAAGATTTTAATAGCGCATTTCCTTCCAGTGTTTCAGCTGTTTCGGGAATATCTGTTTGGCAACTGATATCATTGAGACTTAGTAATTCCACTTGATCTCCTAAGATAGCGGCTACTTCTTCCAGTTTATGAGCGTTATTGGTAGCAAATACAAGTTTGCGTTTCATCATCTTATTTTTTGTTTTAACAAGGTTGTTCAATACTTTTCAACCAGTTATTATTTCACTTTTAGCTTATCGAATCCTTCGCCATACACGCCGATAACAGAACTTTGAGAGATAAAAGCATTCGGATCAATGCGTTTTACCAAACGGAAGATGTCGAGTGACTGACGTTTCTTGGCAAGTACTACCAATACTTTCACATTGTTTTTACTGTACCATCCCGTACCGTCGAGTACTGTAACTCCCCGGTCGGCATCTTTAATAATCCGGTCGGCTATTTCGTCATATTTCTTTGAGAAGATAAAAAATTGAACCGATTGACGGGCACTGTTGATAATCCAGTCGAGCACAACGCCAATGATAAACAGAGTGACAAAACCGAAAATAACCCGGCGCCAATCATGGAATACAAAGTAACAGGAACTGATAATGAATACATCACAAATCATAATCATTCGTCCGAGTGATACATCTTTGTATTTATTGACAATGGCGGCAATAATATCTGTTCCTCCTGTACTTCCATTGTAGTTGAAGGTGATACCCAAGCCTACACCACACATGGCTGCACCGATAATACAGGCCATGAAGTCCTGTCCTGTACCAAGCAATAGAGGCTTACCGTCCGGCGTCATATCCGGTGCTTCTACATAATTGTTCACCACCAACTGGAATAGCCAAAGCAGAAAAGTCAGCGTAAAAATAGCATAAGTCGTTTTAATACTGAATTTCGGACCCAATATCCGAATGGCAAAGGTCATCAGAACTGCATTGATAATGAAGTATGACCATTGGATTGGAAATCCTGTTGCATAATAGATAATAGCTCCGATACCGGTAGTTCCTCCGGTAGTTATCTGATAAGGTAACAGGAATGCAGCCCATCCCAAAGAATAGCTTATCAATCCGAGAGTGATGTAGATATAATCTTTCACTTCTCTCATTACTTCCGCTTTTGTCAGTTTATGCATAGGATTTATAATTATGTTAGGCATGGATTACACGGATTTTACGGTTCTGATTAATTCTAAATTTCTAAACCATGTTATCCGCGTAATCCATGCCTAGTTTGTTTTATAATACAACGTTTACAATCTTCTTCGGAACGACAATGACTTTTTTCGGAGTCTTGCCATCAATCCATTTCTGTGAACGTTCGTCGGCTAATACTGCCGTCTGGATAGCGTCCGAAGTTTCATCTGTTGCAAATTCCATATTGAAACGTGCCTTTCCGTTGAAAGAGATGGTATAGTTGATGGTATCTTCTTTCAGATATTCCTCGTTGTATGCAGGCCATTGAGCGTCGCATACGGAAGTCTCGTGTCCCAGTACATCCCACAGCTCTTCGCTAACATGCGGAGCGAAAGGTGCAAGAGTGATAATGAGCTGTTCCAGAATCTCTTTTTTGCTACATTTCAGGTTGAAGAGTTCGTTTACACAAATCATGAATGCGCTGATAGATGTATTGTAAGAGAACTGTTCAATATCACCTGTCACCTTCTTAATCAATTTATGAAGGCTCTTCAATTCTTCTTTCGTTGCAGGTTCGTCCGTTACCAGATATTCATCCGTACGGCTGTAGAACAGCGACCAGAATTTGCGGATAAAACGGTGTACACCGTCAATTCCGTTTGTATCCCACGGTTTGGATTGTTCTACCGGGCCGAGGAACATTTCGTACATACGAAGCGTATCTGCACCGTATTTTTCTACAATCATATCTGGATTGACAACATTGAACATTGATTTACTCATCTTTTCAACTGCCCATCCGCAAATGTATTTTCCGTCTTCAAGAATAAACTCGGCCGTTTTATATTCAGGACGCCATGCTTTGAATGCTTCCAGATCCAAAATATCATTAGATACGATATTTACGTCTACGTGAATAGGAGTAACTTCGTACTGATCTTTCAGGTTCAGTGAAACGAAAGTATTGGTATCTTTGATACGATATACAAAGTTGCTGCGACCTTGAATCATTCCCTGGTTTACTAACTTTTGGAACGGTTCTTCCATGATAGATACACCTACATCGTGCAGGAATTTATTCCAGAAACGAGAGTAGATCAAGTGTCCGGTAGCATGTTCCGTACCACCTACGTAAAGGTCTACATTCTTCCAGTACTGATCGATTTTCGGATCAACCAGTGCTTTATGATTGCGTGGGTCCATGTAACGGAGATAGTATGCCGAAGAACCGGCGAATCCCGGCATGGTGTTCAATTCCAGCGGGAAGACAGTTATATTGTCAATCTTTTCATTTTCTACCACACATTTGTTTACTGTGTCCCAAGCCCATTTAGTAGCGTGTCCCAATGGAGGTTCACCTGTTTCGGTAGGCAGGAATTTAGCGACTTCCGGAAGTTCAAGCGGCAGGCTGGCTTCGTCGATCATATAAGGCATTCCGTCTTTGTAGTAAACAGGGAACGGCTCACCCCAGTAACGCTGGCGGGAGAAGATAGCGTCACGCAGACGGTAGTTCACTTTCACACGGCCCAGATTGTGGTCTTTTACATATTTCTTGGTTGTTTCTATCGCTTCTTTGATGGTCAGTCCGTTCAATGAAAGATCACAGTAAGGAGTGACATCCGGACGCGGAGAATTGCAAACAATACCTTCTTTTGCATCGAAACTTTCTTCGCTTACATCACAACCTTCTACCAACGGACGGATTTCCAATCCGAAATGTTTGGCAAATGCATAGTCGCGGCTATCATGAGCAGGTACAGCCATAATAGCTCCTGTTCCGTATCCGGCCAGTACGTAATCGCTGATCCATACGGGTACTGCTTCACCTGTGAACGGATTGATGGCATACGAACCACTGAATACACCGGTAACGCTACGGTCGGCAATGCGTTCACGTTCCGTACGTTTTTTGGTACGGTCGAGGTAAGCGTCTACTTCTGCTTTTTGTTCAGGAGTCGTTAATTGTGCCACCAATTCACTTTCCGGAGCTAATACCATAAAAGTAACACCGAACATGGTATCTGCACGAGTGGTGAAAATTGTGAATTCGAGGTCACTGTCTTTTACTTTGAATTGCACTTCAGCACCTTCCGAACGTCCGATCCAGTTTCTTTGGGTTTCTTTCAGAGAATCTGTCCATTCGATCGTGTCCAATCCATCAAGCAAGCGTTGTGCATACGCAGATACACGCAAACACCATTGGCGCATTTTCTTCTGGATAACAGGAAAACCGCCACGTTCGCTGACTCCGTCTACTACCTCGTCGTTAGCCAGTACAGTTCCTAATTCGGCACACCAGTTTACCATTGTTTCACCCAGATAAGCGATACGATAGTTCATCAGGATTTCCTGCTTTTCTTTTTCGCTTTTGGCGTTCCATTCTTCGGCAGTGAAACTGATTTCTTCGCTGCAAGCGGCGTTCAGTCCTTTGTTTCCGTAGATGGCGAAGGCTTTTTCCAGTTCTTCGATAGGACGGGCTTGCTGTTCATCGTTACAATAATAGCTGTTGAACATTTTTTGGAAGGCCCATTGCGTCCAGTGATAATATTCCGGGTCGCAAGTACGGATTTCACGGTTCCAGTCGAAAGAGAAACCTATTTTGTCCAACTGCTCGCGATAGCGGTTGATATTGTTGACGGTAGTGATGGCAGGATGCTGTCCGGTCTGGATAGCATATTGTTCTGCCGGCAGACCGTAAGCGTCATATCCCATCGGGTTGAGTACATTGAAGCCTTGCAGTCGTTTGTAACGGGCGTAAATATCCGAAGCAATGTATCCCAGCGGATGACCTAC
>OHQC01000226.1_pt1 | contig 23460 bp, 17 predicted proteins | sample 1577881 | NCBI WGS metagenome assembly OHQC01 (sample SAMEA3879522, study PRJEB24766) | human gut metagenome | biome: human-associated habitat; feature: feces | place: USA | collected 1985/1987
CCCTCGGATTCTTCCTGTCCGCACACAAGAACACGCTCGGCAGTATAACATCCATCCCCATGCGTATGTGTCTCATCCTCAGACAGAGTACAGGTCAGGACAGTTTGCTCCTCATAGCAGCTGTCATCATGGGCATGAGCACCTTCGCCAGCTTCCAAGCCGCAGGTCGGAACATCAGAAACTATGTAACAAGCATCCGTATGGGTGTGCTCCGTCTTTTCACATACCAAAGTAGAATGTGCATCTGCTTTGATTGCCAGCGTGCCTGGGACACAAACAGAGGCAAGCACACAAAGGCTCAATCCCAATGTAAGAAATTTTCTCTTCATCTGTTATCCCTCCTTATTCCCCGTCAGGCCAGCCTGCGGCTTCCATTACCGTATCGCCATTGTTGGCAGTCTGGACAGCCTGGGCGGAAATAACAACGTTGGCAGTACAGTTTTGATACGCATTGCCCATCTCTGCACTGAAGCGAACTTCTTCCATTACAGGCTCTGTTGTCTCACCGGGAGCCAAAACCTTTTCATAATAGAAGTTACGATCATCCCGGTTGAGCTTCCATTCTCCAGAGGTGCCATAGATATGGACATACTTGATCCCCTCGTCAGAGAGGTCGCTGCCATCTTCTCCCGTAATGGTAACCTCCATCTTTAAGCGCACCCAGGCGTCGTTGTCGCCGGTGTTTTTAACCTGGACGATTTTGCTGGCAGAAGTACCGGGCATGACACCCTTAATGCCTTCTTCCGGGAACTCTACCAAAGTACCGTCCTCTTTCTTGGTTTGCTCCACCAGCTCAATGTTCACATCGCCAGAGGTAATCACGTTGTGTGCCGTATCCTCAGATGTGAAGTAAGCCAATGTGCCGGCAGTCGCAATAGCCAAACACATGACCACGGCTGCTACCAGCAAAATTTTCTTCTTCATTCGCAGTTCCTCCTCGCATTTATACTGCAATCCGCAGTTTTATTTCTTTTCTGACTTATAGCCATATGAGAATATCCGAAGGGACGCTTCGGGTACTCTCATATGGCCACCCCTCTTGAGCCGCCGAGGGGTGGGCCACGAAAAATCTCAAATTAGAAACCGCAGGTGGTGAACCATGCAGCGATTTCTTCCACGGTCATATTCTGAACATCAGCAAAACTTGCCTTAGCGCCCTGAGCCTGAACAGCCTGAGCAACAACATTGATCGGCTGAGCTTCTTCATTGCCGGTCAAAGCAGTAGGCATTACAATCTGATCAAACAGAGCATCGGTGGTCTGACCAGCTTCCATTACCTTGGTGTAGTAGTAATAACCATCGGTGTGCAGAACCCAGTTTTCACCCAGCTTATTATCAACATTATCGGTACGGTAGATGATGTCGCCCTTTTCGCCGAACTGCTTCAAGCCCTCAACGCTGATGCGGACGAAACAAGGGTTGCTCTTCTCGTCAACAGTAACAGTGGGGTCTTTTTTCAGAGGCTCACCGGGGTAAACGGTATCAGCATCCTTGCTCCCCTCAGCATCCCAATTAGGCTCGGTAAGGTCGATGTTAACATTTCCTACGGTAAATACGTTCTCTGCTTCATCTTTGTCGGTGAAATAAGCAAGAGTACCGCCGATGACAGCAACCGCTGCCAAACAAACGGTAAGGCATACAGCCATGATTTTCTTTTTCATGATAGCGATTCCTTTCATTTTGTCGTGTTATGTATCCGGCAATTACCGATATACATCAGTGAGTTAGTTCTTCGGAACATTTGCCCAAGCCTCGGCAGCGGTAAAGATTTCCGTATTGTTCTTATACAGCTGAGAAGCATAGGCGGTGATGGTCAGGGTTGGCTTATTCTTTTCAGCCTCAGCCATCATTTCCTTGGTGACTTCACCCTTGACAGTAACCTGGTCATCTTTCAGAACGCTGAATTCCGTTCCCATGTCGGCAGTCCTAACCTCACGGTAGTAAACACCTTCAACACCTTCCAGAGCTGTCCAGCCATCTGCCATCTCGTAGGTCATGAAGCTGTCGAAGTTTGCAGACTTCTCCACCTTGACGAACAGGTAGCATTCCTCAGAGCCTTTTACCACAGTGGTCTTTGGGTCCTTATGGATGGTGTAGCCAGGAACCATTTTGTACTCTTCTTCGGTTTCTGTCAGGGTAACATCAATATCGCTGGTGGTGAATGTGTTAACCACAGCATCGGTTTTAGCCGTCAACCACGCAAGAGTGCCGCCGATGATACAGCCAACTACGAGAACCAAAGCCACAAGCAGCGCCAGAGTTCTTTTCTTCATGTCGTTTCCCTCCTCTCCTCATATATTTGAATTGCTTGTATCTCTATCAGAGGTGCGGTCATACCGAAACCTCTCAATAGACGATTCCTATTTAGTTGTTAAATCCAGCCGCAGTCCAAATCTCGGAAGCGGTCTTGCCGTCAAAGCCGTCAGCCTGAATTGCGTAAGCGGTGACGTCGATTTTCTTGCCAGTGTAGCTTGCCAAAGTGTCGTTGTCCACATTACCAGAAACTTTGAAGGTATCGAACACCGTCACATCGGTGTCGCCCTTAACAACTGCCAGAACATCATTCTGAGTGTAAACATAGACACCCTCAGCACCGTCAACCGCAACCCAGCCATGTTCGCCCATCTGCTCAAGGACGGTCTTGGTATCTTCGATGTCAGCAATCTCGTTTGCAACCTTTACAAACAGGTAGCAATCTTCGCTGTCAGCATCCACATGGACGATAGGGTCCTTCACATACTCCTTACCAGGCATCAGCTTGTATTCGTTCGCCTGGTCACGATCATTCTCGCCTGGGGTGCTGTTGTCCACGTCGGTTTCGTCCAGGGTTATGGCGACATTTCCCACAGTGAATGTGTTGACAACCTCGTCAGTGGAAGTCAGGTAGGCCATGGTTCCCAGCACAGAGGCGGTGACAAGCATTACCGCACAGAGGCTCAGAAGCAGTGCTTTTTTTGTTTTCTTCATTTGAGAAAACCTCCTTCAATAAATTTTTATATAGGGAGCCTTGCGGCATTGCCCTCATTGTTTCGGGATATGATCCCGTTCATATCTGCCTTTCGTTTTCTTTTTCTCCTTGCCTTTATCGTCAGAGGAAAACAGGTCTGGCAGAAAGACCAACAGCAGCAGGACTGCGCCAACGGAAATGGCTACATAGGTTCCCGGAGGATTCTGAATGTAGTCAGCGAAATATCCCAAATAGGGAATCGTGAACACCGGAGTGCCGATCACATTCTTATAATGAACCAGCTTGCCGTCCTCAGCATCGTTGGCATCTCCCTTGGTGCGGTAGCGCAGCGTGTCCGGTTCTTCCTCATCGGGAACGACTTCTGTAATGCGGTGAGTCGCCACGGTATCCTCATCCAGCATGAAAGTGATGACATCGCCCGCTTCCAGTTCTTTGTAGTCCACATCTTTAACATAGATGAGGGAACCGACATGATAGGTCGGCTCCATAGAACCGGAAAGCACCGTGAATACCTGAAGCCCAACCAGCCGAACGCCTACCAGCGCAACGGCGAGTATCACAGCAAGAACCACGATGATGTTCGTGATGATATTCCAAATTTTTTTAATTGTTTTTCCCATACCCTTTTCCTGTTCTGCGGCAGATCAGTGCCGCCCTTTCTCTCGTTTCTATTGCCGGTCGGCTTTCTCCGGCAGTTCCTTTTTCATCTCCGCTTCGATTACGTAGAATGCCGTATTGAACGCTCGATTTTCCGCATCAGCCTCATCCGGCGTTTCCTGGTTTACCACCAGAATTGCAAAAGAGTTCAGCAGAACAAATAGTGCGTACAGACAATGCTTGGCATCTTCCATGGTGTCAAACCGAGGAAGAATTGTCTCTGCCAGTTCATCCAACTGTATCTGATACTCCTTCTGTGCATACTTTTCAAAATTAGGGGAATGGTAGTAGTACGTGAAAAAGCGGCAGACATCCGGAGTATCAATCAGGTAACGCCATGCCGCATGAAAAACTAACCTGCACCGTTCCGGCAGAGGACAGGCAGACATTTGTTTTCTTACAAGATCAATCTGCCGAATCACATGGTGCATAAACTTGTGGTTTTCAAGAAGATATGCTTGTACCAGCAAATCTTCCTTATTCTCAAAGTAACGATAGATATAAGCGTCATTTACACCTGCATCGCTGCTGATGTTACGGGTACTTATATCTTTCATTCCATATTTTGCAACTGCCCTAACTGTGCTTTCCAAAAGAGCCGTTCGCTTGTCATCTATCAATATTTGCACCTCGCTTACTGATTGTGGGCATTTGCTACACAAACTGAAAAAATTAAGCCGGTTACGGCCATTTTTTCGCTGTCCTTTCTTCGCAGAGTAAGGCACTCTGTCAAATCACAGCTTCAAAACCTTAATAGCCCTGTACTTTTGCCGTTCTTGAGGGGGAAAGACACAAAACTGTGACTGCGGAAATTAAAGCCCGACTGCCGCCAGTTTGTTCATATTGTCCCGTTTCAGCTCCATTGAAGAATGCACATAGCGGTCAAGGGTAATGGTGGTATTGGCGTGCCCTAAAATCTCGCTGAGAGATTTGATTTCAAAGCCAACTTCAACACAACGGGTGGCGAAGGTATGCCGGAGCGTATGAAAATGCACGCCATCCAAACCGCAGATTTCGGTATAACGCTCCATGCGGTATTGCAATGTTCTTGGCTCCATATAATGAGAGGTTCCGGTCAAAACAAAAGCCGCAGGACTTTGCGGATTCATCTTCCGGCAAAGCTCGGCGGCAGTTTCGCTTATGGGAATTGTCCGGGTAGAAGTATCGCTTTTGGGAGAGCCGATCACAATTTTTGTTTTGCTTTCCTGGTCGGGATTCATATCTTTCAGCCTCTGCATGGTTGAGCAGATCTTGATGGTATTATCTTTCAAAGAAATGTTTTCCCACCGTAAAGCACACAACTCACCAATCCGAATTCCCGTGAGAAGTGCAAGAAGCACACCGAACTTACACGCATCCATATCATCAAGAAGGAATCTGGAAAAACGGGTTTGCTCCTCTCTGCTCAGTACACGCATTTCCTTTTTGCTTTCCTTTGGATAGTTGATGTTCAACGTAGGGAATGTTCCGGGAAACCGTTTCGCTGTATAATCGAGAATGGATCGCACGACAACCAGAATATCTTTGACAGTCTTAGGTGCCAGTTCTTCTTCAAAGAGAAGTTCGTTTGCAAACTGTTCAATCAGTGCGTCGCTCATTCCCAAAGGGAAACAGCCGCCCAACCGGGGTTTTATGTGTTTATCAAGAATCGTCCTGTATTTTACACAGGTGGACTCTTTGAAGCGGTTTCTCCCGGATTCAAACCACTCGTCACAGAACCACGAAAAACGATGCCGGGAATTTGATGCCGGTATCGGCTTTCCACTGAGCAGCGCAGCTTTCGCCTTGGTGACTTTTTCTTTTGCTTCCTTATAGGTTTTCCCATAACAGAATCCGTATTTGATTTTCCCAGACAGTTCATACCCTTTGATATACCGAGCTTCCCATCGACCATCCTTACGCTTAAAAATATTTTCGCCTTTTGCCATTTGCTTACCTCCATTAGTAATTGAAAAATTTAGTTTGACTGCTCCTTTGACTGCGAATCAAACGCAGAGCAACAGCCTTATTTATAGAATAGCTTTCCTTTGAACCTGAAAAGCCTGCCAGACAAAAAAATAACCGTATTTTTCCTCTTGAACCCTTGATTTTTCGAGCAATTACGAGTATAATTTTCTATATATAAGTGGATTGACTGCTTCACAGAGTGCCTTACTCTGCGAAGAAAATAAGCTCCAAGTGAAAACATACTTGGCAAGCAGGGCACGGCGGTACCCACCCGTGCAAAATTTATAGGCTCCTGCATCACGCAGGAGCCTATAAATCGCTTGTCGAGGAAACATCCCCGAACCCCTTTAACACAGATTTCATCTGTGGCTACGCATCGTTCCGACGCTAAATTGAGCACGGTCATTCACGACCGTGCTCTTTCTCTTTGCGTTTCTCCCGTTCCTCAAGATCACGCAATTCCTCGTAATTTGCCGTGTGTACCGCAAGGTCCCGAAGCTCGTCCCGTACTCTTTTGAGTTCAGCATACGCTTCTTTTTTCATTGTGAGTTTCTCAGCAAATTCCACCTGCAGGCTCTTAATAGTCGGCAGTTTCTTCAGACCTAATTCATCAAAAGCCTTTTTCGCAGCCTTATGAATGATGATGTCCGGCTCGTGTTCCTCCAGATACCTTTTGGAATAACCAGACTTCCGATAGTCAACATACACATCTCTGGTCTTTGAATAATTGACGATGTGCGTTTTGAGAACATTGATCTCTGCAACCCTGTTTTGGGCTTCTGTGATTTTCGCAGAAAGCTCTTTTTCTTTTGCCGCCAGCACCGTCTTTCGCTCTGTCATCGCTTCATAGCTGAAACCGTGCTCATCCATGTAGAGCTTGGTTTTTGCCATACGCTTTAGGTTCTCAACGGTCGCCCAGCGGCGATAGCCCTCGCCCATACCAGCGGCAAGTTTCGCTTGAATGTCGATAATGGTTTGCGGTCTTGTTTTGTCCCATACCGTTCTGCGTTTCTTCGGCTGATGGATTCTCTGACCTTTGATGACAGCTCGGATTGTATCCTCAGAATACGCATCGCCCAGAGTGTACATACGGATATTCTGCTTGAAGTCAGCACGAACAAAGGTAAGGTGTTTCCCATTTTTCACTTGGAAGCCCTGCTCTGAAAGCAGAGCGAGAAACGCATTGAAGTCATGGGGCTTCTGCTCCAAAGCATCGTCAATGGCGATACGCAGAAGTTCCCGGTGAGAAGGTTTCCCCTGATAGCCGTGCCACTTGTTATACGCAGAGCTGCCACGCTGTGGTTTCTCAATGACCGATAACTGATGCTCTGTACAAATAAGGTCGCTGAGCCGGGCAACGGCTCTGCCGGATCTGCGGAAATCCCGGAACTTCCGTTTGCAATCGAGCGTAACAGCGTTCCAATAGATATGATTATGAATATGCGCCTTATCAGTATGAGTACAAACAAAGAAAGCGTGTTTCCCTTTGAGAAAGCGGGAGGCAAAATCATAGCCGATTTGGTTTGCTTCCTCCGGCGTAACCTCTCCCGGCTTAAAAGACTGGCGGACTTGATAAACAAGCACATCGTTCTTTTCGTCTTTGCCGGTAAAGTGCCTGTATTGTCTTTTCGATATTAAAACCTCTGATGCAAATGAGCGTGGGTCGCAGGCATAGGCAGAAGTCAGCTCGCCGTTATTTGTTTTTTCGGGGTTCAGTCCGTAATCCGTTCTGTCAGAAATAGATTGGGCAAGCGTCTTGCCCTTTGTGATGTGCATGGGAATGATACGAGTTGTGGCTATGAAAAATCACCTCCCAACGAAAAAAGGCGGGCGCAGCCGAAGCCACACCCGTCTCAATTTAATTCTGTCCAACTTGGTCAGAATTTTCTTTATCCGTAAACTGCGTCTTGCACGAAGTATCGGAATCTCTGCATTTGACCAATCAGCCACGCCGCCAACATCGGCAGTCCCAGAGGACTAACGAGGAAGGCAAACACAAGAACGATGATGCCGTTGACAACGCTGTCAAGCAGGAGAATCGCAAATCCAAGAATACCGAAAACCGTGCCCAGGATGCCAAAGAACCAAGCGGATAACTTGAGCACAAAGGCGAATATCCAGATGATAACGGCGAGAGCCGCAATGACCGGTGCGAATAAAATTTTCAAAATGAACTTCATCGAAAGTCCCTTCCTTCTTCTGACTCTATTCTACTGTATCGGGAGGAACAGGGCAAGGATGCCGAAGTCAGTCGATGGCGGCGAGCTTTTCGAGGATTCTGTTGTTCGCCTCCCAAATCTGTTCCAGCATACCTTTCATTTCACGAATATCATCTTCATAAATTCGATTTGTGGAATTTACTCTGCGGGCGATCTGGTTGAAGTTGTTGCTTGTTCTGCGAAGATGGGAAATCATATCCCGAAGTTCTGGCAGCTCCAATTTAACCACATATCCGTCGATTGCCATTTTGCGAAGATACGCCGCCATATTCATTGTGCCAGCCTGCTCCATACGCCTGCCGATTAAAGCCCGTTCCTCCGGTGTTACACGAAATTTCACTTGAACAGGTCGGTTGCGGTTTGCCATTACAGCTCAGCCTCCTTTACCTTGCCCGGAGACTTCCTCGGCAAATCTGCTTTTGCTTCTTTCAGCTTTTGGAGCACAGACGGCTTTTTCTCTGCTGCAAGCTCCTGTTCCTTTCTAAAGCGGTTGACGAATAAATTGATAAGACCGGGGTGAGCTTGGGTGCAGACATACTCATGAGTACGCCTGCCGCCCCATGCGTCATAATCATTCGGAACAGGCACACCTTTTGCCCACGCTTTGTTATCATGGGAGATCCGCCCGTCCCAATCTTTGTCCTGGACGGTGTTGGCAAGAACAAATGCAACACGCTCCATTCCAAAACGGTCAATGACCTCATTCACACAGGAACCGTCAAACCGGTTATCTCTGTAATGGCTGAAAATAGCTTCTTCAATGGCGTTTTTGCAAGCTACATTCGCACGATGAGAAGTCCGGTAGGTTTCAAGCTCGCCGTGCTCTTTTGCGAAAGTTGCAGAAAAGGTATACACAGGAAGGCTGCGAAGTTCCTCCCGCTGTTTCTCGATGTTCTTATTCGCCCTGCTTTCGATACAGTCCCGGATCACATCCATGTGGTCGCCCTCGATATTCTCAAAATCATGGAAGATTTCATCCAGAGGAGATGGTGAAGCAAGCAGGGCTTTTGCCTGTTCATCGGTTAAATCGTGATATTCCATCGCCAGAACGATGTCCTCACGCATAACATATTCGTAGGCATGATTCAAGATTTCAGAGGGCGGCTGCGTGAGCAGCCACCCCTTGAATTTCTCCTGTTCGGCAAAGAGCTTTTCGTAAAGCGCAGTATTTAATTCCTGATTGTTCATCTGACAGCTTCCTCCTTATGCTTTTTGGTTAGTTCCGTCCTGCCTGCTTTGTCGTAAGAATGGAGCTTTTGCAGGACAGAGGGTCTTGCAGATTTGGCAATCTCAGCTCTTGGCGGAGTTTTTTCTTCCACCATCGCTTCAATCGGCGTCTTATCATCAATGTTCAGAGCGATATTGAGTTCCGCAAGCCTTGCGGATTTCACCCGCAGCTCGTCCTCCTGGGGGAACGGTTTGCCCAGCTCTGCCTTTGCAGTCTCCATTTGCGAATACAGACTTTCTAACCTGCTTTGAACTGTCGCAAGGCGGTCCGCCATACCGTTTAAGACATTGTCAATTCTCGTCAAATTGCCACGAGGGTCTTTGCCCAGCGTTACACGATGGGTCATCTGTCCTTTCAGGGTCAGGACATAATCCCGCCCGAAGTCCTCCAATGTCAGCGACATTTGAAACCCACGATAGCTGCCGACCGGAATGGGGTCTAAGCCCTTTACTTCCTTGAAAGCATCGACCAGGGCAGCACCTGCGTTCTCCTTATCGGTCAGCACATCGCCACGAACGGTCATGCCGGCAAAGCCGTCCACCGGGTGCGGATTCTCAGCAAGCGTTTTCATATCCGCTTCAAATCCGGCAATAAAGCCTTTGCTCTGTTCAATCTGTTCGGGGAAATACCGCAGGAGGTTATCTTCCAATCGGTACTGCTGACTTTGGTGATTGGCTTTCATCAACTTCAATCGAGCCACATCCACATCAAGATCCATCTTCTCTTTGATCCGCTCATCGCCCGCACACAGAGCTTTGATTTCCGCATAGCTGAGTGCGGTCTCATCAATGTCATCGCAGGCTCGGACAGGTGATTTACTGGTCATAATCTGGCTGATGAACTTCTGTTTGTTTTCAAGGGTCTGCCAGAGGTAAGCATCAAAAGTTGCCTCGGTAACATAGCGGTAAATATGAACTTCGGGATTCATGTTACCCTGCCGGATAATACGACCGCTGCGCTGTTCCAGATCTCCCGGTCTCCAGGGTGCGTCAAGGTCATGGAGAGCGATCAGCCTGTCCTGTACATTCATACCGGCTCCCATCTTAAAGGTGGAACCCATGAGCACACGGACTTGACCGGAGCGGACTTTACTGAACAGTTCCTTTTTGCGGGCTTCGGTGTTCGCTTCGTGGATGAAAGCGATCTGCTCTCTCGGAATCCCTCTTGCCACAAGTTTGTCCCGGATGTCATCATATACGGTAAATCCCGCTTCTTCGGGGATATTGTCTTTCTCTGCCAGATGCTCCAATGCTCGGAGTTCCGGGCTGTCGAGGTTGCCTGCGGGAGCTTTGGCTACCTTCTTTGAAGCAGAGCTTTTCGGTGTAGAGAGGTCGCAGAAAACGAGCTGGGTCAGTTTGTTTTCCTGCCCTTCCTCCCAAATGCGATGGATGTTATCCACGCACATATTGACTTTGCTTGTCGGCTCATCGGGAAGATTGGGGTTGATAATGCGTTGGTCAAGACCAAGTTTACGCCCGTCGGAGGTAATGCGGAGCATATTGTCAACGGAAGGGTCAACCGTGCCTGCATGGACAGCAGCGGCTCGTTCGGAAAGCTCCTGTACCATCGCCTGCTGGATTTCTGTCGGCTGTGCCACCTCGTTGTGATAGATCGGCGTTGGAGTCGGCAGATTGAGCTGGTCGGCGGTTTTAATATCCGCCGCTTCTTTGAACAGGTTCATCAGTTCCGGTAAATTAAAGAACTTGGCAAATCTGGTTCTTGCCCGGTATCCTGTCCCTTCGGGAGCAAGCTTGATGGCTGTAGTGGTTTCCCCAAAGGTTGATGCCCAGCAATCGAAGTGAGCCAGTCCCTTATCCCGAATGGTATCATGCTGCAAATATCTCATCATCGTGTACAGCTCGGTCATGGAGTTTGAAACAGGCGTTCCGGTTGCGAATACAACACCACGGCTGTCAGTTATCTCGTCGATATAGCGGCATTTTAGCAGCATATCCGAGGACTTCTGAGCGTCGCTGGTAGAAAGTCCCGCCACATTCCGCATTTTTGTGTAGAGGAACAAGTTCTTAAAACTGTGCGCCTCGTCCACATAGAGGCGGTCAACACCGAGCTGCTCAAAGGTAATTACATCGTCTTTGCGGGTGCTGTCCTGCAATTTCTTGAGCCGGGTTTCCAATCCCTTTTTGGTTCTCTCCAAAGACTTGATGGTAAAGCGTTCCGCACGGCTTGCTTTCAGTTCCTCAAGACCTTCTTCGATTTCCATGATCTGCTCCTGCAAAAGTCGCTCCTGCCGTTCCTGCGATACGGGGATTCGTTCAAACTGACTGTGCCCGATGATAATGGCGTCGTAGTCGCCGGTTGCAATCCTGCCGCAGAACTTTTTTCGATTTCTCGGTTCAAAATCCTTTTTGGTTGCGGCGAGGATATTGGCAGACGGATACAGACGGAGAAATTCACTTGCCCATTGTTCGGTCAAATGGTTCGGGACAACAAAAAGCGGCTTCTGGCATAAACCAAGCCGCTTACTCTCCATCGCCGCTGCTACCATCTCAAAAGTCTTGCCCGCACCCACTTCGTGTGCAAGCAACGTATTGCCGCCGTAGAGGATATGGGCGACCGCATTGAGCTGATGCTCACGGAGGGTGATTTCGGGATTCATACCGCTGAATACGATATGCGAACCATCATACTCACGGGGACGGTTGGAGTTGAACAGCTCGTTGTACTTCGTCACAAGCTCCTGCCGCCTGTCGGGGTCTTTCCAAATCCAATCCTGGAACGCATCTTTGATTGCCTGCTGTTTCTGCTGGGCGAGGGTCGTTTCTTTGGAATTGAGCACACGCCGTTCCTTTCCGTCGGGGTCTGTAACGGTGTCATAGATCCGCACATCCCGCAGATTCAGCGTATCCTCCAAAATCTTGTAGGCATTGGCTCTGTCCGTCCCATAGGTCATATAGGCGTTTACATCGCTGTAGGACGGCTGGGATTTGCCGGTGATATTCCATTCCGCAGAGAACGGCGAATAGTTGACTTCAATACTTCGCCGCAGATAATACGGCGGCTCAAAGGTCTCCACCATAAACTGCTGAATATAGGATTTATCAATCCAGGTTGCTCCCAGACGAACCTCAATTTCCGAAGCGTCCAGGTCTTTCGGTTGTGCTGATTTCAGAGCCGCCACATTGTCTGCAATCTCGCTGCGGTGCTCCGCACCTTCCGGCAGCATATCCAGAGCTTTCTGATAATAAGCGAGCTTTTCACGGACATTCCCGGACAGAAAATCATCGGCGGTTCTCCAAGTATAGGAGCCGTCCGGCTTTCGGTTAAAATCCATATAGATCACGCCACGCAGATCGCTCGCCAGTTCTTCCTCGGTCTTGCCGGTAAGCTGAGACATATATGCCATATCAACCATTGCTTTTTCTGCAATAGAGACTGCCAATGCTTCCGAAGCGGTATCGACCGATGTGACAACTTCGCTGGGCTTAATGGTACGCTTGGTAAACATATCCGCCTTGCGTTTCAGATTGTTGTCCTCATCGAGAACTTCCAGCGAGCAGAGCAGATAATAGGAGCTATCGTCCGCAAAAGCAAGAGCATTGCCACGGCTGTTGATGAGACCGTGCTTTGCGGTAAAATTATCGTAGAGTTCATTTAATTCTCTTTGTGTCTGCCGGATAACCTCGTCCGGGGTATATCCGTCCATCTGCTGACCAATGAGTTTCTGCACACAATCACGGAGTTCCACCATGCCCTTGACACGCTCCATTGCCGCAGCGTTCAAATCGGGCTTTACCATGCGGCTGTTTTCTCTGTAGTAGACATTGCCGTCTACCACAGTGTAACTGTAATTTTTGACATTTGGGTCAGCGGGGAGAGAGGTGTCGATTGCTTCCCCCTCACCGAGTTCGGGCAGCTCCGCCTCGGTATAGGTGCCACGGATATACTTCACAGCATCGTGAAGCTGATCGGCAAGTTCCAAACCCTCAATGGGTTCAACCGTGAAGTCCTGTTTGCCGTACTGCGTACTCTCTGAAGTCTGCCGTCCGAGTATCATTTCGGGATGGTCGATGAAATAACTATTGATGGCAAAACCGTCATCGTTCTTTCCAAGGTGTATCCAATCGGGTTCAATCTCAATAGGACGGTCTCGCTTCTGCAGGAAGATAATATCGGACACAACTTCCGTGCCCGCATTTGCCTTGAAAGCGTTGTTTGGCAGGCGGATCGCTCCAAGCAGTTCCGCCCTCTGAGCGATATATTTTCGGACTTCGGGAGATTGCTTGTCCATCGTGTATCGGCTCGTTACAAAAGCGACCACGCCGCCCGGTCGAACCTGATCGAGAGCCTTGGCGAAGAAATAATCATGAATGGAGAAACCGAGTTTGTTATACGCCCGGTCATTTACCTGGTACTGACCGAACGGCACGTTGCCGATAGCAAGGTCGTAGAAGTCCCGTCTGTCGGTAGTCTCAAATCCTGATATGGTAATATCTGCCTTGGGATAAAGCTGCTTTGCGATTCGCCCTGTGATACTGTCCAGTTCCACGCCATAGAGCCTGCTGTTCTGCATGGATTCGGGAAGCAGTCCAAAAAAGTTGCCCACACCCATTGACGGCTCCAGAATGTTGCCCGTCTCAAAACCCATGCTGCCAACGGCTTCATAGATAGCTTTAATTACAGTTGGACTTGTATAGTGGGCGTTCAGGGTAGAACTTCTTGCGGCGGCGTATTCTTCGGGAGAGAGTGTTGTGTACAGCTCCGCAAATTCATTTTTCCAGTTGTCTTTTGTTTCATCAAAGGCGTCTGCCAGACCGCCCCAGCCCACATATTTGGAGAGAATAACCTGTTCTTCGGGTGTTGCCTGTCTGCCGTCAAACTCCAGTTCTTTCAGAAGATTGATGGCGTCCATATTCATACGGAACTTTGCTTTTGCACCACCTTCACCCAGATGGTCATCGGTAATGCGAAAATTGTGAAGTTCGGGCTTCTGCATCAGCGGCTCTGGGGTTTTGATCGTTCGGATTTCCACATCGAACGGAAGATTGTTTTCTTCCGCAGAGTAAAACGCTGCGGTTTCTGACTCCAACTGAGGCTCGGCAGGCAGTTCCGCAGTACGCTGTGCTTCGCTGATCTCCACGAGCCCACGCATAAACGCAATGGATTCGCTTCTGAAAATCGGGAACCCTGCTGCGTTCTGGAACGTAACATCCTGCAAGCTCACCTTGCTGAAATCTAGATTTACGCTGTCCACGATAAATCTCCGACCGTCAATCTCAAAGGTAGATTCATGGGGGATCAGGTGTTCACTTGCGAAAGCCTCATCAGCTTCCCGAATGGCTGTCTGCTCATGGCTGATCTGCTCCACATCTCCCATTACCTGCTGAATGAACGGGTCTGCATCCAGCTTTTCGGAGTCAACGACTTCGCCGTTTACGATGCCATGCTGGGCAAGGGTTTCACGAATGGCAATCGGGTCAATATCGTCCAGACGGTCATATTCTGTCTGGGTGTAAAATCTGTCCTCCTTGATGAGCTGTGCGATACGTCTCTGTACCTTTGCCCAGGACATTTCATAATCAATGTCCGTTCCGGTAACGGTGATATGCAGAGGTTTCGATACCTCGGTACCGTATTCTCCGGCAAGCCACGCCGCCGTGTCCCGTTCACGGGCATGTTCTGCCATATAGCGGACAACTGCCTGCTTACTTTCAATCCTGCCGTTCCAGCTCTGGATAGCTTCATCAATCTCTGCCTGTGTAATTTCACGAGAGATAAGCGGTGTTTCAACTGCTGCGGTTGAGGTATCTTTTGGGACTTCTGTAACGCTTACAGGCTCGTTTTCGACCTCCGGGGATAATTCCCTGTCTGCTCCTGAAACGCCTAGAGAATAGGTTGTATGCTCGTTTATAATGCTGTTATGACGGGCAACCGTAACGCCGTGGGTCTCACGGATTTTCTCAACAGACTGCTCCAGAATGTGAGAGGGAATCCCGCACATTTCTACCCGTCCCGCACCGGGCACGGCTCTTGTAGTGAGATTTAAGCCAAGCAGCTCCGATGCGGTCTTTGCGTCCTCACCATACATTTCAAAGAAATCTCCGACCTGGAACAGCACCACATCATTGGGATGGTCATGCTTGATGTCGTTATAGGCGTCCATGTGCTTGCGGAACTGCCACTCACGGGTCTGCATTTCCTCATATCTGGATTTTTCTTCAGGAGTAAAATATCTGCCGTTCCGAATGATGTTTTCAAAGCGGGAGAGCACCTTGTTCCAGTTCAGCTCTACATCAGTACAGCCGGGCTTCTGCAAACGGATACCCTTGCCGCTGCTGTCAGTCCAGCCCTGTCCCGATACAGCATGAGAATGACCGCCTATTCCGTACTCGTTCTTTAGAAAATCGGTTTTTTCTTTGGCATTGTGAGTGCCCGTGAGATAGCCGTAAATGCGCCCCTTGCCGCCCTCAACATTACTGCCATGATTCAAGGTGGCATCAATTTCATCATCGGTAATGAACATCCCCGCCGTGGGAACCTCCGGCATATCGGAAGTATATTCACGCCTTGGCAGATCAAGGTCTTTCAGTCTGTTCCAGATCTCATGCGTCTTGTGAAAGTGAAATCGCATGACATCCCGATCTTCCTTATATGCTTCAAGAAAAACGGAATACTCTGCGGCAAGACGTTCCCGAAACACAGGGTCTTTCAAATCCTCCGCCAGACGAGCCGTACTATCGGGGAAATTGTTATTTCGATAGTCAGCCAGGGCAGAGAGGATGTTTTGTTCCTTTGCCGCATCGCTCAAATCCCCACGAAGATACCAGAGCATTTGGGAGAGCTTCATTCGCTCGTGTCCCTCGGCTTCCGCAAGCTCCACATTAGAGGCATATCTGCCGTCCTGCATGAGCTGTCCAATACGCTCAGCAGCATCCTCCCAGGAAATTATCTGTGCTGTTTTTGTATATCTTGCGGAACGACCTTTCGCAAGATGAATCCCGTCCTCCCCATACCAAACGGAGAACTCGCCACCCTCTGACTTGATACCGGCTCCGCCGTGATATTCCTGTTTGAGCAGCTCTGCGATTTCTTCTGTGGACTTCTGCTTCTGGAAGGCAGCGGCAACCGTCATTCTTGTATCCTCGGTGTTGCTTGCCAGACGGAGCACATCGTCAATGTCATTTTGGGCAAAAGAAAAAGCGAAGGGTGTAGGTTTTACACTCTCCGCTTCGTCTATGACAGCGATTTGCTCCTGTTCTGTTGGGAACAGCCCAACATCAAAGAGGGTGAGCTGTCCGCTTATGCGTGAATCAGTTCTGCGAGAATTACTTCCTCGGCTTGGTTTTTGAGGTTGTTCATAAGTCCCGTCCACTTCATCGGATCGCTGGCTTTCAGGCTCTCCGTCACGCCGTTCTGCTTCATCAGCTCCGGCATCATCAGCTCCAGCCTCCGGTTCGCCGCCTCGTCGATCTCCCTCAGATGCGGATACAGGCTCTCTGACAGGATCATGCTGTTCCACAGCACCGGCCTGTGCTCCTGCAGGTATTTTTTCCTCATCCGTCCGTACTTGCCCAAGGGCTTCGTTTCGGTCTCGGAGAGCGTCAGATTGGGAATCAGATAATCCCCGTTCTGCGTGTATTTCAGATTGTTCTCCATCATTCTGCATCCTTTCCGCCTGCTTTTGCAGGCTTGCTTCTCGCTCGTAGTTTTTTACGGTGATTGCGATCTGCCTTAAAATCTGCTCGCTGCTGTTGGAAACAGCCGAGCCGAGAACGGCAATCGTATCACGGGTGTTAAAATCGAATACGCTTAAAAAATCCTCATGCTCAAAGTAGTCGCCGGGATTGAGACCGCAGCGGGACATGAGCGTGTAGGTGGTGCTGACCGCAGCGGCGTTTCGGAACGCCATCTCTACGTTGTAATCATCATACTCCTCAAGGAAAGAATCTTCAAGGATGCCGAGGATGTCCCGCCTGTTGTCGTTCCAGTATTCGGTTACGAGCTTCCCGGCGATCTGTTCCAGTTGATCGGCAAGACCTTTTTCGCCGGACACACCGAAACGGTTCTCCAGAGACGCCGTAACAGCGTCCTGATGTTCGTCCCGATATTCCCAAAGGTTCAGACGGCGGGAATTTGCCCTGGTGCCTGTATCCGAAACATCAAACACATATTTGAGTTTCGGATTATCGCCGCTGGTATCAATCAAGGCGATGCCCTTGGTGCCACGGCGGACATAGCGCCCCATCTGCTTGTTCCAGAGGTCATAGTCGGCGCAGGCTGTTGCGTTTGGCTTTTGAGCGAAAATCATAAGCTGCTCATGGAACGGATATTTATAGAGCCGTCCCATCGTTTCGAGGAACGCTGTCCATTCTCCAAAGCTGCCCGTAACCTGCTTTGCGGTTTGGTCTGCCATTTGCTCATACATCTGCAGTTTGCTTGGCATGAATTGTCTGCCCTCCTTTATTCCATAAAATTAGAGCACCCGAAAATCGGGTGCCCTGCACATGACATTTTGTTATTCTGTTCAAAAATAGATTTCATCATCGTCTGCGTCATCTTCAAAGTATTGAAGCAGATCCAGCGCCAGCTCATTGACACGGATTGGGATGTCAAACCCTTTCATCTGCTGTTCTTCACCATTTGAGTAACTGATTGAAACTGACCATGAGGGCTGTTCTGTATCATCGGCACTTTCGTTTTCGGCAAAATCACTCCCGCCCTCATCGTCACCATCAAAGGAGTCAAAATCAGATTGCGAAAAATCTTCTTCCCAGCAAAACACCTCATACTCGCTGACGATGCGGTTCAGCAGCTTTTTCATTTCCTTCTCCGGCAGTTCCACCGTATCGGTGGTCTCAGCCTGGGTACAGGAAATCTGCCGTGATTTGCGGTCAAGCGTAAATGTGATTTGTGCGTCAAAGGAATCTCCATATTCATCCCATAATTCATCCTGAATATGGAATGTCATTTCTTTGATATGGAGCAGCTTTTTGCGTTCGTTTCTCTCAGCATAAGGGAAGTGCTCTGCGTAAACTGCTTTGGCGGTCTCTGCAATTTCATGGCAGTCGCTTTTTTGCAGTCCCTTGAGCCACGCTTTCTGCTCCGCAGATAAGCGGTACGGGAGGTTCATCAGCCGTGTCAAAGTCATTTCTTTGGAACGCTCTGCCGGGGACAGCGCCGCACATTTTTTGCAGATATATGCGCTGTGACCCTTCCCGGAAAAACTCTCATTGGATCGATACGTTCCGCAGACTTTGCAATAATGTCCCTGCTTCTTTGCCATTTATCTGAATCACCGCCTTTCTCCGGTTTCTGTGCTCACGCTGCTCCTTAGATGAGATTGCTGGGGATAAAGCAGTTATCTGCATCAATCGGAATCGGCTCCTCACACATACAGATGATACCGCCGCTGCCACGGTTCAAAGACGCCTTATCAATTACGCTGTATTTCTTAACTTCACGGCGGTCCGGGGCGGCACTTTTTTTAATCTCCAATGGATGAATGACATTGTTTTCCTCCACAAAGACATCAATCTCTTTTGCGTTGGAATCCCGAAAATACGTGATGTTCACCTTGGACTTTGCGTAGGCGTAATTCTTTACAAGCTCCATCACAACATAGTTCTCGTAGTAATGGCCGCTTGCTGCACCATTCCGCAGCGTATCTGGCGTCAGCCACATGGAAAGATAAGCACACAGCCCGGTATCGCAGAAATACAGTTTCGGGGTCTTGCTGAGACGTTTCAGCTCATTGTTGGAATACGGTGCGAGCAGATAAATGATATGAAGTCCTACCAGCACTTTCAGCCATTCCTTCGCCGTGCTCGGCGCAATATCAGCGGATTCTGCCAGCGTTGCGTAATTGACCTGTTCCGACACAAGGGAAGCACAGCCAACAAGGAATTTACGGAAACGCACCGTATCCGTAATTCCACCAGCCTCAGCTACATCCCGCATCAGGTAAGTGTCGATGTAGGAGTTGAAATACTCCTGACGAAGCTCATCGTCCACGCCCTGTACCTGGGGCATACCGCCCTCCCAAATGTGGTTGAATACTTGAATCACATCGTTTTTAGGAAGTTTACGCTGTCTTGCCTGTAAAGTGGCAAGGGAAAAATCCAAATCGGTATCAAATACCATTCCTGCTTTTTCTCTCGCAGACAGGCTGTATAGTTCCAGTATTCCAATTCTTCCGGCAAGGGTTTCACGTACTCGCTCCATCATTTTGTACTGCTGGGAGCCTGTCAGCCAAATAAGACCTTTTTCATCGCTTTCATCGCAAATCACCTTGATCTGCTCAAAAAGCTCAGGGGCTTTCTGCACCTCGTCAATGAGGATCGGCGGTTTATAAGTCTGGAAGAATAGCACAGGGTCGCTTTGCGCCAGCTCCCGTGCCATTGCATTGTCCATCGTGACATAGGTTCTGCTACTGTCTGCTAAATGCTTCAGCATAGTCGTTTTTCCGACCTGTCTTGCGCCAGTCACAAGGATCACTTTGAAAAAATCATTGAGCTTCAGAAATTTCCGTTCCAGCTCTCGTGTAATATATGCCATAACGCACCTCCATTTTACGACATTTTATGATAATCTACGGTCAATCATATTTTATCATAATATACCTGTATGGTCAAGAGATGATACCTGTTATGGGTTTTAACTTTTTGTAAATACTGAAAAAGTTCTGCTCGGACATCTTACTCGTCAAAATCGGGATACAATTCCAGCTTCGCATAGTCCTCGTCGGACATAGCAGAAAGCTTATTCAGCGTGGAGTCAGTCAGATCAAGAAGCTCGATTTCATCCATGCTCAGCTCTTTTCGCATTTCAGACAGGGCGTTTATCAGCCCTGCCCGGTTTCCGGTATCATAGATACACATGAGATTCATTTCGTCGTTCGTAAAATTCATTACAAGTCCCTTTCCGCACTTCTGTGCTGCGTCGCTGTTTTTCTGTCCTCCTCCTGGTACTTACGGAGTTTAGCGAGAACAGAGGGTTTCTTTGTTTTGACTTCTTCCTTTTTAGGTGCTGGCGTTACCGGCTCTTTGGGACCGTTGTTGATAACACCATCAATCATGCCATAATCATCTTCCAACTGCATTTCCGCATTTTTCAGATGGTTGTCGGTATTGCGGAAGTTTGTCAGTTCCTGATAGCCAACGCTGTCAACATAGTGATAGGATACCACACCCGCCTGTTTGAGTGCCACGATGTCACTGATCGAGAGGCTGTGTCCCGTGAAGTCCTGCGGATGCTCGACATTGAAAACACGGTACAAATTCTCCAACTTTTCAATCTGGCTTCCTTCTTTGGATAAAGTTCCGGTATAAACAAGCTCATAGTTTTCATACTGCGGCTCAATACCTTTCTTCTGCAGCCATTCGGAGTTCATAAACCGTAAATCCGCAGTCGCATCATTACGCTTCAACTGATAGATGGCGTAGGTATCGCCGGGACTTTCGTGAAACGCCTGTTCACGCTTCTGACGAACCATTTCCACATCCATCGGCGGGATTTGATCTTTGATAGCGTCCCAATCTTCACGGGTAATACCAAAACAGCCGGAGAACAGCACAATATCCTCGGCTTCAAATGCCATCGCCTCGGTATTGCCGTCATAGAGCATATAGATAGGGACATCTCGCTCGAACAGCTCCAAGGCTCTCTCTTTGGAAAGAGGAAGCATATCCGAATCCGTATAGCCGTAGGCGTTCATAGCTTCAATGGACATAGATGGATCGGGCATATCCCCATTGTCGGGAGCCTGTACAGGTGGAACTTCTTCCACAGGCAGCTCAATGACAGGTTCGGAACTTTCTTCAACAGAGGCTTGATTTGCTTTCCGTGCCCGCCACTCCGAATTTGCAAGATCGTTAGCCTGTTCCTCTGTCATACCTTGCTCCATGAAATAAGCCACCATTTCAAGGATATTCATTTCTTCAAGGTTTTTTTCTTCTTCAGGAGCGGCAATCATTTCCGTTTCACGCTCTTTCATAATCTCCGCATAGTGCCGGTCTATATCGGAAATCAGCTCTGAGGAAGTCTTATTAATGGTTTCAAGGCTTGCCCGGAGTTCCGGCAGCTCTTTATCCTTTGACCACGCAGCGATATATCCGAAGCTGTTTTCGCCCGTTGCGATACCGTAATACGCACAGACAGCAAAAGAAATGCTCTCTGCCTCAACTTCCTCCGTATGACGGTCTTTTATCTGTTCATTCAAGAAACGGTAGGCGGAAATCTCACCGCCGACAAAGTTCAGCCCTTCGTCCTCGGTCAGCATGAGCTGTCCATTCTCCGGCAGTTCCAGGGGCTTTGCGGTAATCAGAGAACCGGCATGATTGACTACGACACGGTTTTCGACTGTCACAGGCACACCTGGGTCATCATCAGAACCTCGCAGATCATAACAGTACATTCCTTCTGGAACATCCGCAGAAGTTACACGCCCGTTAGAAAACAGGGCGGGCACATCAAAAATTTCAACCTCCTGATATTTCGGAGCATCTTTCGGTTCTTCAATTTTTTTCGTATTGTGGAGCTTAGAGTGAGCAATCTCGTGAACCACAGCGGATACGGTCTGCACCTCGCTCATACCCTCACGAATGGAAATTTTCTGGTTGTCCAAGGAGAAAAATCCGTCCGAGCCATCACGGATCGGGATGATTTCAATGGGAACAGGAGCAGAACGCCGCAGGGCTTCCAGAAAAACCTCATAATTCTGCACATTGCCCGACAGGTCAGAGGCGAGCTGCGGCAGCGGTTTCCCTTCTGTCTGCGACACATCAAAGACAGTTACAGGCTTATACATAGGAATTTTGATTTCCTTTTCCTCAATGATGACCTTGCCGTCTGCGTCAAGCATGGGCAGATTTGTGTCGGGGTCTCGTTTCTCCTGTTCGATTTTCTTTTTGAAGGGCGTAGGAGCGATAATCTTGATTCCTTTTTCACCCTTCATCACATTGCGTTCAAACTGATCTCTCCACTTGTTGAAGCCAGCGACTAAAGTGGCGTTTGGCTTCTGCATATAGATAAGCATTTGATTGTTTACACTGTATTTATGAAAACGGCTCATCGTGCGGAGATATTCAGCGTACTTGTCCGACTGGAAGAGGTCTTGAATCCCTCGTTCTATACTGTCGGTGATGTCTTTCAGCCGTTCTTTGCTGGTCTGTTTTTCAGCCATAAACTACTCCCTTCATCGTTGATAAATTGGATTGTCTCCGCATAGGAGAAAGGTTTGCCGACCCATAAGTTACGATAAACTCACCGGTCGGCACCTGTATTAATCCTTACTGAAATCCAAACTGTAGACGGTCTTTGCTCCGTCATCGGACATCACGAGTGTCGCATCGTAGGACTTTCCGGTTTTCTCAGAGAAAATACCCTTAACGGGGATTTTTCCGTTTTTCAGCAAAGCCGCCGCCATCTTCTTCGTCAGCGTGATTTTCTTGCCAGTGAGGAACTTGTTATCACGCCACAATCCAAAGCGGCAGCTATTGCTCTCACAGAAGAACCCTTTTTTACTCTCGGTAACATCGCTGCCGCAGCGGGGACATTTGCCAATCACATCCCGACCAGATGGGAACAGTACCTCTGCACCTTTGATAACCGAGTAGGTTTTCACAAGCTCGCTTACCATCAGGCTGATTTCAGCCATAAACGCATCTGCGTCCAGTTCGCCGTGTTCCACCAGTTTCAGCTTATGCTCCCATTCGGCGGTAAGCAGAGGGGACTGGAGCTGTTCGGGCAGAACGGTAATGAGGGAAACACCGGTATTCGCAGGAACAAGCGTAACCGATTTTCTGGCTTTCTTACGCTCTACAAAACCCGTGGCAATCAGCTTTTCAATGATACCTGCACGGGTCGCAGGCGTTCCCAGACCTTTGCGCTCAGCATCCTCCGGCATCTCCTTTGCCCCGGCTGTTTCCATAGCAGAGAGCAGGGAGTCCTCGGTAAAGTGGGCGGGCGGTTTTGTTGTTCCTTCCTTAATTTCAAAACCTGCGGCTTTCAGCTCATCACCCTCACTCAGTTCGGGAAGCACCTTATCCGCCTGTTCCTTTGCGGAATAGAGTTTCCAGCCGGGATTTTCCACGACTTTTCCCTTAGCTGTAAAATTGTGTTCTCCGCAGGAAATAACGGCAACCGTCTCACGAAAAGCAAAGCTATCGCAAACGGCACGAAGCACCTGCTTTGCAATCAATCGGAGGATTTCACGCTCGCCTGCGGGCAGAGCATGAATATCCGTCTCCCCGGCAGCCAATGTGGGAATGATTGCATGGTGGTCGGATACCTTTTTGCTGTCGCAGATCTGTCGGGAAAGAACCGCAGGCGGATAAGGTTCCTCGCAGATACCGACCGAACAGGCAACCATCGCTTTTACGCTGTCAGCCATATCATCGGTAAGGTATCGGCTGTCGGTACGGGGATAGGTGCAGAGCTTCTTTTCATAGAGGCTTTGCACATAGTCCAGCGTCTGCTGCGCCGTA
>OHQC01000248.1_pt1 | contig 21352 bp, 19 predicted proteins | sample 1577881 | NCBI WGS metagenome assembly OHQC01 (sample SAMEA3879522, study PRJEB24766) | human gut metagenome | biome: human-associated habitat; feature: feces | place: USA | collected 1985/1987
TTTATGGGAACTCTGCTCTGGGGAACTCCCTGTTGTACATATCGCTATCGTCTGTAGCTTTTGGCAGGGTGCGTCCGGGTGGACGCACCCTGTTTTTGTTTCATCGTGGTTGGGTGTACATCAAACCGCATCACCGCAACTCCTTATAGGTTTCTTCCGGCACCGGCTCGCACCACTCGTTAGAGGTGCCTTCGCCGGGTACTTCCACTGCCAGATGAGAGAACCAGCAATCGGGTGCAGCACCGTGCCAGTGCTTGACCTCCGGGGGAATGTTCACCACATCGCCCGGATGCAGCTCCAGCGGCGCCTTGCCCCATTCCTGATAGTAGCCCCGGCCTGCCACGCAGATAAGGATCTGCCCGCCACCCTTTGCGGCATGGTGGATGTGCCAGTTGTTCCGGCAGCTCGGCTCAAAGGTGACGTTGTAAATGCCAACCTGTGCGGTGGACAAGGGTGCCAGATAGCTTTTTCCGCTGAAATATTGTGCAAAACCGTCGTTGGATGCACCGATGGGGAACACCATTTCACTCTGGTGCTTTGCCTTGGCATCCTCTGCAGCGTCCTCTGCCCAGACTTCCTTGGCCATGCGGAAAGCCGCCCACGCTTTGGGCCAACCTACATAAAACGCCGCATGGGTCAGGATCTCTGCAATCTCAGTCCGGGTAATACCATTGTTTTTTGCTGCCGTCAGGTGATACTGAAATGAGGAGTCCGTCAGTCCCTGCGCCATCAGTGCTATCACCGTCACAAGGCTGCGGTCCCGGAGGGAGAGTTTATCCTCTCGGCTCCACACCTGCCCGAATAGTACTTCATCGTTAAGTTCCGCAAATTTGGGCGCAAATTCGCCCAGAGCATCCCGCCCTGCTGTCTGTTTCACTGCCATTATACGTTCCTCCCCATCTCGTAAGCCTGTGCCATTGCAGAGGTGTTTCGCACCGCACCCGGCTCATAGACACCGCCCGCTACAAGGACTCCCTTTTCCACGGCTCCTTCCACGCAGTCTGCATAGCCCCGGAAGCAGGCCAGCGTAGTGTCCGCAGAGGCTTTTTCCTCGTCTGCCATGGTGGTGATGTAGTAAAATTCCTTGTCTTTGACCTCAAGCCACCGTGCCACGGTACGGTCGATTACTGCCTTCAACTGGGCACTGATGGAGTAGAAGTATACCGGGCTTGCCAGCACAATGACATCGGCATCGATCATCTTTTGCAGGATGTCTGCCATATCATCCTTGTGGACGCAGGCTCCGCCGTGGGTGCTGCAGTAGTAGCAGCCGGAACAGGGAGCTACCTTTTTCTCAGCGACCCGGATCTTTTCTGCTTTGTGCCCGGCATCCTGCGCTCCACGCAGAAATTCATCGCATAGAATATCAGAGTTACCGCCCTTCCGGGGACTGCCAGACAAAATCAATACCTTCTTGCTCATAGGAACCTCCTTGACAGCGGAGTGCATCCGCATTATGATGTTGATAAAGTTTGATTTTATCATACAACTTAAAGCGCACTTTAAGTCAAGGGCTTTTTGAAAAAACGGAGGTTTCAGATGATCTATACCGTAGGTGAAATGGCACAAAAGCTGGACGTACCTGCCTCCACCCTGCGCTACTACGACAAAGAAGGGTTACTTCCCTTTGTGGAGCGTTCCTCCGGCGGCATTCGGATGTTCCGGGAAAACGACTTCGAGTGGCTGCAGGTCATCCGCTGCATGAAAAAAGCCGGAATGTCCATCAAGGATATCCGGCAGTATATTGAGCTTTCCATGCAGGGAGACGACACCATTGACACCCGGCTGGAAATGTTCCGGCATCAGCGCGAGGTGCTCACCCAGCAAATCCAGCAGTTACAGCACACACTAGAAACTGTGGAATACAAGTGCTGGTTCTATGAAGCCGCCAAAGCCGCTGGGACAGTGGATGTCCCCGGTGCGATGACCGATGCGGACGTGCCGGAGCAGTTCCGTGCCATCCGACAGGAGCTGCGGGGACAGAAGATGCCGAATCCGGGATATTCCGGTGCCGCTGAATGTTCGCCCGTGTGCCATCAAGCTGCGGGATACCACCGACCAGTTCATCTGGGAAAGCCCCAAGACCGGCTTGCCCTGCAACCCCACCCATTTCCGAGATGTGTTCCGCAAATCTCTGGAAGAAGCGGGCGATGTCCGCTTGCTCACACCGCACAGCTGCCGCCACACCTATGTGTCGCAGATGCAGGCGTTGGGCGTGGACATCCAGACCATCCAGACCATCCAGAGCATCGTAGGCCATGCCGACACCGAGATGACTGAGCATTATCTCCATGTTCAGGAATCCATTCGGCAGAGTGCGATCCAGTTGTTCAGTGAGGCGTTTTCGGCCTGAAAATTGGACGGAACGTCACTAATTAGACCAGATAAAATCGTTGGCATTGTGGTCAAAATTGTGGTCAAAACCAAATGAGGCCAGCCTATAAACAAAAAAATCCAACGATTTCTAACGTGAAATCGTTGGATTTATGGTCCAGCAGAGCTGGACAAATCCGAACTTTTTTCCTCCGCTGAGTCAGCGGTCAAAGTGTCCTCAAGCCGGACAGTTTGGGTGCCATCCTTGTAGTTGAACGTGAGCAGCATCCGGTCATCGTACAGGAAAATGGCATTGACAAAAATTTCAATCAACGCTTTTCGTTGCTTTTTCTGCGAAATATCGAACTTTCTAAATTTCATCAGCCAGAATCGGATGAAATCCTCATTGAAGCTGGGCTTCTTCAATTTTTCATCTGCGATTTTTACAGTCAACTCATCTTTCTGGCTTTCCAGCGCTTCCAGACGCTCTTTCGTTGTCCGGGTGTACAAGCCGTCCTCGATCGCCTTCATCAAGTTGTCCAACTTTTTGTTGACCTCTCGCAGTTGCTTTTCCAGCAGCGGAATCGTGGTGTTTTCCTGATTCTGGACATCCATGACGAGCTGAACGATCTTGTCGATCACCGCATCGTCCTGAATCAACTTCATAGTCTCCCGGACGACCATATCTTCCAGCCAGTCCTTCTGCACGGTCTTTTTGTTGCAGCCCTTGCGCCGTTTGACGTTGGCGCATTTATAATAATAGTAGGTGCGTCCGGTGGCACTGGTTCCGCTTTCGCCGAACATCAGCGCACCGCACTTGCCGCAGAACAGCTTGGTGGTCAGCAGATATTCCTCGTCTGCCTTGCCACAGGCAGGGGCACGCTTGTTCTTATCCAGACGCTTCTGCACCCGGTCAAACAGGTCCTTCGGAACAATAACTGGAATCGCTTCCGGCACAACGATATCCCGGAAAGACAGTTCGCCAATGTACCGGCGGTTCTTGAGCATGGTGTTCACGCTACTGTGGGTCATTTTGCCGCCCAGCATATTGCGGACACCCTTGTCGTTGAGGAAGTTTACGATCTCCACCATTTTATCGCCGTTGTCATACCGCTGAAAGGCTTCCAGCACCAGCGGAGCGGTCAGCGGGTCAAGATGATAGAACTTGTCATCGTCGATTTTATAGCCGATGGTTCCCGTACCGCCAGTACACTTTCCCTTCAAAGCATTCTCCGTCTGGCCACGAATCACCTTTTCGGACAGCTCTGCCGAATAGTATTCCGCCATACCTTCCAGGAGGGTTTCCACCAGAATGCCCTGTGAACCCTCGGCAATGGGTTCCATAACGGAAATCAGGTGGACACCGTTCTTTTTCAGGATCATCTTATAGTTTGCGCTATCAAAACGATTCCGGGCAAAGCGGTCAAATTTCCAGACGAGAACAACATCAAACAGCTTTTTGCCGCTGTCTTTGATCATCTGCTGGAACTCCGGGCGATTGTCCGTTTTGGCAGAGAATGCACGGTCAATGTAGTGCTTGATGACCGTAATGCCGTTCTTTTCCGCATAATCTGTGCATTCCCGAATCTGGCCTTCGATAGATTCTTCGCGCTGGTTATCCGATGAATAGCGGGCATAGATTACGGCGGTCATAGACTCACTTCCTTTTTTTATCGAACAGATGGGTAGCTTTTTGCATACTTGTAGATCTGGCGCGCACAGTCGAGGCTCATTTTGCTGGAATCGTTATGTTTGAGCCATGCATTCACATTGCCGGGATTCAGCTTCAAGTCTGTGTAGAGACGATAATTCGTCAGTTTCTTTTTCTGCTGAAGTTCCAATACCCGGCGATGGATCAACGCTTTCGTATCATTGTCCGCAAGAGAGGTATCCCGCACCGAGCAATAGCTGCGCCAAACCTTCAAATAGCCTTCCGGCAGTTCTGATGATTGCTTTTCAAGAAGCACCAGCATTTGCTCCAGCGAATAGAGATTAGAAAGTTGCTCATATTCCGCAGCAATCGTACTGTTTGCGGTGTAGCGGAGCAGCAGTTCTACTTTATCAAAGGCCAAAGCATAGAGAAACAACGGTTCTTTCAGGCGGGGATTCTCGCTCAGACAATCTGCCAGCTTATGAATACTAGCCGTCTGCACCCCGGAAAGCTCTGCCACATACTGCTTCAAGAAACCCTCAAATGTCAGCTTTCGCATGGTCTCCACCTCTCCACATACTCCTGATAACGGATATAAAAATCCCGATACCGCCAGTCGTTCAAGATGCTGGCTTTCAGTTCATCTTCATCCGTTGCAAGGTGTTCCAGCAAATCCCAGTCCAAAGAGTTCCGCACGGCCTCGCTCTCTACGTCTGCTTTGTCGGTGTCCCGGAAAGAGCACAGCTTTGCAATCACCAAATCTTCCAGACTGGGTGTGTAGAACTGCACCTTTGTACCACCAAAGGGTAGCGGCTGAAGCCGGTCTTGGAAGTTATATGGGAAATTGTCGATGTAGGCTTCCACATCGGTGTTGATGTCGTACTTGCCAAGCAAACTGTACAGTTCTTTCGGAACACTCAAGGCATCAATGTCATGAGTAGCGCGGGTCAGCTTGCCCAACAAAATAAACGCACTGCCACCTACAATCACCATCTGATAGCGGTCGTTATTGTCGATCATCAGGTCTGCGTCTTCGTCCAGACGTTCCAGACGCTTGCGGAGGTCATCTAAAATCATCTTTCCCATAAAGTAGCCTTTCACTTTTTCAATAATAGTATTCTTTAATTAAATTTTACATGGAAAAGATTTAAAAGTCAACACCTAATTTTTCAGATTTATATCTCATCGAGTTGAAGCATTCAACCGGCACTCATTATTCAACGGTCTAAGGTACACACTGTCTCCAACACATCCTTTTAGGTCTGTTCTGCTAATAATCATCCATGTGATACCGTTTCCATCTTCATCCTCCAAATCACATCTATAAAATTGATAGCCAAACACCTCTAACACAATATTTACTGTAAATGTTTCGTGCTTAACACACAAAAAACCAAGTGTGAGAAAAAATATCAAAAACAACGCAACGCTTTTCCATTGTGTGAAGTCAAATGCAAACAATGGTAAAATATATGAAAGTAAAAATTCTGATGTCACCGTTTTTTCTTCGGTAACAGTAAGTATTGTATATCTTTCAGCTTCAGAGTTTGCTTCTACTCGAAGTTTTTTTAACACGAAAACAAGAGATATTGAAAAGACAACTAGTATTGTTGAAATGCCTATCTTCTCTATACCTGATGACTGAGTATCTTCTAAAAGGCTCACAGTGTCAACAAAAATAACAGACAACCATAATGGCGCAAATGATATGAAAAACAATGCGCTTGTAAAAAGTTTTGACACTCTATTCACTCCCACTTTCGAGGACTGGACACTTCCATCGGAAGATCATCAAATGGGTCAACCATACCTTTATTACATAGCAGTTTAACAAGCTTTTCAGAAACACCGTTTTGTGTTGTGTCGAATTTTCCTTCAAGCAACGGAAGACCAAACTTTTCGGCCAAACGTCTTCTATCATCCGAATTTTCTAACTTTTTTAAATGCTCGTCATTAAAAGCCACAAATCTTCTCGGATTATGGCCACTTGATGCACATGTCCTAAACAACTCAAAATCTGTCACAATGCGCATTTTTTCTACTGCTGCAACTTTTTGCAAACAGATTCCCTTATATGCTCTTTCTATATTAAAAAGTTTTTCTCCTGCCATGGATAGCATATAAGCTGTATCGTCTATTATTATAATATCCAAGTTGGTTCTGAGTGAAAGTACTTTGTTATCGATTTCGCTAAATGTGCCACTCGATTCCCAAAATTTATGCCGCAATGTTGTAATCGGATTTTGCATTGAAAAAAGTTTAATACGATAATCTTCTCCATTTATACTTAGGGTTTCTTTGATTAGCTGAGCCGATGCGGAAAATTTCAAAGGATTAATTTCCACATCTGGTTTCGATATCGCTTCTTGAAGTGTTTTAAATTCATCACAAATCAATACATTTTCCGCTGGTAGCTCATAAATTGTTTGTGCATCAGCACTCCCATCATATTCTTTTACGGTATGATATTTCTTAAATTCTTTTTTGTAATGATCAGAAATTTCACCAACAAAATGAGTCAGTCTTCCCTCTGGTGAAAGATTGACCTTACAAGTAGAATAACTTGTTTTATTTTTTGCCGACACCTTAATTTTGAGGAGTTGAAGGCTTAAGGAACTTCCTTCTTGGAGCTTATTAAAGATGGACTCAATTTGCTCTAATGTCATTTTTTACTCTTCCTCCTCAAATCGTCATATTGTCCGTCCACATCTCACACTGGCTAATGACCGTGCTGATTGCCGTATCATAATCTTCCGGTGGATACTTATACTTTTTCAGAAGGTGCTTCACCATCTTACGCATACTCGCACGAGCAGTTTCTTTTTTCTGCCAGTCTATTGTCCGATTTTTGCGCAGCATTTCCGTAAGTTCTCTGGTTAAGTCAATCAGTTCATTGTTTTGGTAGAAATCCTTGATGTTTTCCGGCTTTGTCAGAGCATCGTAAAAAGCCAGTTCTTCCTGCGTCAAGCCCAGCTTTTTACCGTTGTTATACAGTTCTGTAATCTCCTGTGCCGTTTTCAGAAGTTCCTTGATGACCTCCTCGTTTGTAATCAAGCCATTGTAGTAAGAGTTCATCAACTGTGTAATCTTTTCTGAAAACTTCTGAGACTGCACAACATTTGTCCGTTTATACAGTGAAACTTGCTCTGCCATAAGTTTTTTCAAAATTTCTACGGCAATGTTCTTTTCCTTCATTTTTGAAATTTCATCCAACACCGCCGGGTCAAACAGGCTGATATTTTCATCTGCCTTCTTACTGTCAAACAAACTGATAACACCTTGACTCTGGATACTTGCTTTCAGCAGTTCATTGATTTGAGCATTGATTTCTTTCAAAGAAAGTGTCTTGCCGCCACTCCCACCATAGGTGATCTTCACCACCGTAGAACGGACTGCTTCCATATAGGCCGCTTCATGTCGCTCCTGCTCCGTGGTCATGCTGGAACACAGCGAATGCGACTGTTTCAGCAACAGAGCTTCTCGCAGGAACAGATCTTTGCGCTTGGGTGCTTTTGCGTCCAGAACAAAGTTTACGCCGCCAGTGACCAGCTTTGCCATCATCAACGGAGAACCACCAATAAATCCGCTGAAATCAAAGCCGTGCAACAAATCTTTGCACACCTGAAGCTTTTCCTGAAACTTTGGATAAGCAACTTTGGCAATGTCCATATCGCCATATCGGGACTGGTCACGCTTGGTATACTCCTTCATAGCGGCTTTGAGGGCAGATGCAATGCCAACGTAATCTACAATCAAGCCGCCCTCTTTGTCCTTAAACACGCGGTTGACACGCGCGATGGCCTGCATCAGATTGTATCCGTGCATTGGCTTGTAAACATACATCGTAGCCAGTGAAGGCACATCAAAACCTGTCAGCCACATATCCACAACAATGGCAATCTTCATCGGGTCATCGTTGTCTTTGAATTTCCGGGCAAGTTCTTCTTTGTGAGATTTTGTACCGATGATTTCTTTCCAATCCTCCGGGTCATTGTTGCCACCCGTCATAACTACGCCGATTTTTTCGTTCCATGTCGGGCGCAGTTCCAGAAGTTTTCGATAAATCTTCATCGCAATCGGGCGCGAATACGCCACGATCATCGCCTTGCCCGTCAAAAGATTAGCGCGGTACTTTTCGTAATGGTTGACAATATCTTCGCACAGCGATTGAATGGTAGAGTCTGCCCCCAGCACACTCTCCATCTGCCCCAACATCTTTTTGCTTTTTTCAATCGTTGCAGCGTCCGATTGCTGTTCCAGCGCATCGTAGGTCGCATCAATCAAGGCCAGCGTATTTTGGTCAAGGTGGAGTTTGATAACGCGGCTCTCATAGTAAACCGGACGCGTTGCGCCATCTTCCACCGCCTGTGTCATATCATAAATATCGATATAATCACCAAAAACTTCACGCGTATTTCTATCTTTTGCCGAAATAGGTGTTCCTGTAAAGCCTATGTAAGTTGCATTCGGCAGGGCATCATGAATGATACGGGCATTGCCAATGACCGTATGTGCTTCTTTTTCACCCTGTTCATTTTCTTTGATGACAATTTTTTCATCAAAACCATACTGTCCACGGTGGGCTTCATCCGCCATTACCACAATATTTCTACGTTCGGACAGTGGCTTCTCGCCACGCTCAAACTTGAACATCGTGGTGAAGATAATGCCGTTTGCTTTTCGACCATCCAGCAGCTTGCTTAGATTTTCCTTGCTGGTTGCCTGTACAGGTATCTGGCGCAAAAACGGCGCACACTTGGCGAACTGCGTGTAGAGCTGATCGTCAAGGTCAATGCGGTCCGTCATCACAACGATGGTGGGGCTATCCAAAGCTTCTTGCAGTAAATGGGCGTAGAATACCATCGACAGCGATTTCCCGCTGCCCTGCGTATGCCAGAACACACCACCCTTGCCATCCGTTTTAGTGGCAATCTTGGCCTTTTCGATAGCTTTTCGCACTGCAAAATACTGGTGGTATCCAGCCAAAATTTTAATCGGCTTCTGCCCATCGCCGGAAAACAGGATAAAATTTTTCAGAATATCTAGCAACCGGGCTTTCTGGAACATCCCCTCATAGAAGGTATCAAACTGCGCATACGCCGTATTTTCGCAATCGCCATCCTTTGTTTTCCACTCCATAAAACGGTCAAGTCCAGAAGTGATTGTTCCCGCCTTATTGGTCGAAAGGTCGCTGATTACGCAGATTGCATTATAATAGAACATCGAAGGGATGTCCTTCATGTAGTTCCGAATCTGGTTGTATGCGTTTTCTGCGCCCACTTCGTCCTTGGAAGGACTTTTCAGTTCGATCAAAACCAACGGCAAACCGTTGATAAACAAAATAATATCCGGGCGGCGGTTGTTTCCATTTTCCACGAAGGTATACTGGTTTACCACATAGAAATCATTTTTGTCTGCATCTGCATAATCAATCAGCTTTACTACCGAAGACCGTTCTTCACCCTTGACTGCATATTTGACCGTGATACCGTTTTGCAGATAGTCCATAAAGACAATATTCTTCTGCAACAGGCTTCCTGCATCAAAATCATTCAGTTTCAGGATGGCTTCATCAATTGCCACAGCCGGAAGGCTGCGATTCAGCCGCACCAGACAATCCCGCAAAGCATCGTCCAGCAGAGGGCGGCTGTAATCAGTCCGGTTCATATCGGGAGCATAGATATGGGTGTAGTCCATGTTCTCAAACAATTCGATTATGGCTTGTTCAAAGGTGTCTTCATTGAAAAGCATATTCTTTCTCCACCAATAAATCAATCTTGATTTTTTTCGAGCTCTTTTGTGATGGCATCAACTATATCGTCAATGATTGACTTTGACACAGTTTTTGCCATAGGGCGTTCCATCGATGAATATTTCTGTAAGGTATCTGCTAAGGCTTTTCGTGCCTTACTCTGCCCAATTTCTTTGTTGTACCAATCAGGAATCAAGCTTTCCTGAACTGCAACATAACATTCATCAAAAAGAATCGGATTGATTTTCTTTTTCAAAATGTCTCTAACGATTTGACTATCTTCGACATGTGGTGTTTTCTCCAGTGTTGCAGTATCACCATTCATTGAAGCCACATCAAACATTTCAAATGGCTCATCTTGTAGGGATGGCATGTTTACATGAACATCTTTTATATACGCCATTTGGTGTTCCAATTCAGGGAATAAGCTTCCTTCGTTTATATTGTAAAAATCCAACTCCCTTAGAATGTGCTCTTTTGATTCTGCCGGGATCCTAAAGCTGAATTCATCAAATTCGTCCCGAACATTTTTATAGGCTCTTTTTATAATGTATTCTCCAGCCCCCTCTCCTGCGATCTGAATATTATATTGTCCGCAGATCAAGAATGAGCCATTTTGCCTTTTCAAACGTTCGTTATTAAGATTTGATAAAACAAAATAGTTGTTCTGAATGATTTCAATGATACTCTTATATCCATTTTTTCTGCAATTGACCGCATCAGCTTTTGAATAGATGCCTTCCTTCTGAAGCTTGTCGAGTAACGTTTCCAACTTGAAGTTTCCTGTTATCTTTTCTGTTGCCAAATAGGACAGAACCTTAATCTCGTCATCGTCATACGATTTTCCATACTCCTGCTTAAAATAAACGCGTCCGTCTGTTGGCGGCAACAACACAGTCTTCCCATCTGAAATCGATATATCTTGATTGGTCTGGCACGCAAAAAACAGAGCAACCAATGGATTTTCTGTAACATCCAATAGTCTTGTTGGCAGTCCGTAATGCTGCAACTTTGCAAGCTTTTCAAACGCCGTTATCGTATCGCCGAAGTCTCTTGGGTTCCGTATGTACGCAGCACGAATCATATCATACTCGTGCGCCAACATTCCGTTACGAAATATTCCCGGCATAACATTCCAATCATAGCTGGCTTGTCCTCGAAAGAAATAATGCTTCGCGCTCTCTTCGGGTTCCACATTAGCCATTTCATTCTTTATCAGCGAAATTCCGTCCAAATAGCCATTCAGATCCCAGACAACCCAACTGTCATGGCTACTGGTTCGTGTTTTGTCCGAATTATCCATGTTATTCCTTCATTTCTTTTATAAACGATAATTTAGAGCAGCAAGCCGCCGCATTGTTTTCAAGCCTCTATAATCGATCAAATACTGAGGTTAGATACACCGATTTAATACAAATACTCGGCGGTGGAACCCCCAAGACAGGCGAAACCGCGTATTGGAACGGTAATATTGCTTTCTTTACTCCAAAAGATGTTGGCACACCATATACATTTATCACAGAAAAGACTATTACAGAAGAGGGACTTTCACATTGCAATAGCCGACTATATCCTGTGAATACAGTTTTCGTTACGGCAAGAGGTACTGTTGGCAAAGTTGGTCTGTCCGGAATTCCGATGGCTATGAATCAATCCTGTTATGCACTTGTCGGCAAGGAAACACATCAGCTTCTTGTCTATTTTTACACCCTCAAAGCTGTTGATAGACTTAAGCATAAAGCAAGTGGAGCTGTATTTGATGCGATTACCACTAGAGATTTTGATTCAGAGCAAATCATGAAGCTATCTGATGATGATGCTAAAGCGTTTCTCTGTGTTGCAGAGCCAATGTTTCAGGAGATGCTTAACAATAGTATCGAAAACTTGCGGCTTTCAACACTACGGGATTTCCTGTTGCCCAAGCTAATGTCTGGTGAGATTGACGTCTCTTCCGTTCAGCTCTAAGCTGCTAAATTATCGTTTATCGCTTTATTTACTGCGATTTTCTTGTCTATCGTTGATAAAACAGATGCAATCTTCTGCTGTGTTTCAAAATCTGGAAAACGAACAATTTCTTTGTGCACAGTGTTTCGGTTGATTCCAGGAACTGCACTTGCTGATGCAAATTTTTTCCATTCAAGTGTCTTCAAAAAATAGTACACGAATTTTTCATCGTTTTCATGAAAATTTTCCACGTACAGAGTTGTGTTTAATGGCCAAAAAGATGTTTCTGCAAAAAAAACTTCTCCGATCGTTCCATATCGTCCTGTAATTACTCCCGGTGCTTCAACCATTGCTTCATTATGTGTTCCCGTTACACCGGAAGAGGAAAAGATTGGAATCTCGCCATTTTTCCTCTTTTGCTGGGGCAAGTCATATCCTCTTTTCAGGGTAACAAATTCTCCAAGCTCATCTATTTTCCATATTGCCATGTTTGTACCTCAACCAATAAATTTCCTATGTGCCAATTTCACATTTTGTTGTTTTACCATTGCATAGCGCATCGTTGTGTCAATTTTCTGGTGTCCTAAAAGCTGCTGCACCTGTTCAATCGGCATTCCCTTGTCAATTGCTGATGTTGCCAATGTACGCCGGAACTTGTGCGGGTGCACCTTATTTAGCTTCAATCGCCGTCCCAATTCACGGAGCATCGTTTCCACGCCACCGATCATCAATCGCTCGTGCGGCTCTTTCAGCGTCACAAAGAGCGCTGGATTGCTATCTGACCGTTCATCCAGATAATTTTGAAGGTGGATCTTCGTCCGTGCGTCAAAGTATACCAATCGTTCCTTGTTGCCCTTACCAAATACAACACATTCGCGCTCGTTGAAATTGATATCCTCCCGATTAAGTGTCACCAATTCCCCGACACGCATTCCAGAAGATGCCAGCAAATCAATAATCGCCAAATCTCGTACTGTTGAACAGTTGTCACGCATCAGCTCCAACGCTTCATCCGTATACGTTTCCTTGATGATTTTGGCGGTTTTCACTTTGTGAATCCTGCGGACAGGGCTTTTCACAATAAAATCTTCATCTTCCAGCCACGAGAAGAAACTGGAAAGAATACGCCGGATATTATCAATCGTAACTTTGCTTGACCGCCGCTGTGTTTGATAATCCGTCAGATATTTTCGCAAATCGTCCGTTGTAATTTGCTGCGGTGATTTTCCAACATCATTCAGCATCGCTTCGATAGTTTTTGAATAATAAGTCAATGTTTTCTCGGAGCAACCCTCTATCCGTTTTGCCGTAATGAACGCTGCTGCCGAATCTTGTTCCTCAGCCTTTGGCTGTTCTTCACCCATTTCAATTATGACACCTTGAAATGACGCTTCCAGCACTGCTTTCAAATGCAGCAACTGTTCGTTATTGAGATACGGCAGCATTTTTCGCTGTATCTCGTTGATAATTTGATTTTTCATCGCCGTATCTCCTTATTACGATTTCAGAGAACGACGGCAGTGGCAGTTTCTCCATAGAATCTCCCGCCACTGGTGAGAGTTATTAAAATTATGATAAACGATAATTTAGCGGCTTAGAGCTGAATACTCGCGATATCAATTGCGCCAGACATTAGTTTAGGTAACAGACTATCTCTTAGCATAGCAAGTGAATGATTTTGCTCTTCCAAGATTTTTTGTTGCGCAAAGATTGGCGCACAGAAACTATTAAATTGGTCAAGTGTGTTCCGATCAGGAATGATGGCGGGGATATTCTTCATGGCACTTCCTGAAATTTCTTTGAATGTCGAGCCTGATGCTGCACTCTCAATAACCGGAAGACTGTGTTTCAAGAAAAAGTATACAAACGCTGTTCCAATTTCCGAGTAAGGTATAACAGACTTAAAGCCTTGATTGGTTGTAACTTCATTAGATGCAATTGCAATATATCCGATGGGAGCACGTGATGAAAACAATACTGTACCTTTGGGCATGACTGTTGCACTGCTGTTCTTCAAACCAAGTTCTGTGATATCATTTTCGCCATGAGATATGAATTTGGACTTGTTGATAGATAAATCTTTTGGCGTTATCCACGCAATACCATTATTGGTATAGTATTCAGGCTTGGTTTTTGAAGGCGTACTACCGCCCACAACAGTTCCAAGGTCACTTATTGTGCTGATTTGCCACATGGGATTTGCATTGTTGATAAATAATTCTTGAAAATAGGTGGCGGCTTGCTGCTCTAAATTATCGTTTAACTCCTGATTATTCTCAATCTTTCTTTGAATTGTGGTGATAATCTCGACCACACGTTTCTGAATACTCAGTTCAGGTAGCGTAACTTCGATTTGTTGAAAAGTTGAAGACGGTCTTGCCAGTGCAGGGACACCAACCTGTGAGGCATTGCTAAGAAGTTTATACTGCCCTATCGGAGTGTGAAAGTAATAGACAAGATATTCAGGCAAAACTTTATCATTGCATCTAACCCTAAACTGAGATTGCGAAATCACATACCGGTCATATCTTGAATCTTGCGGAATAAAAACTATCTGTCCAAGCGTTCCTCTATGTGTTATTACAATATCTCCGCGATGTGCATTCGCTTTGTTAAGAGAATCAGCTTTTTCCCCTGTGACATAGCGGAACGCCTTTTCAGACAAAGAAAAGCCCTCAAGATTGCTGCCATTTAAGACAGGCACTCCACTGTCCACAAAACAAGATACTTTAATATTTGAGCCAAATGGACCCATCGCAATTTCATCAATTAGGTCGGCAACGCGATACGTTTCATAACTCATATCCAATCGCCCCCAGCTTCTCCTTGATTTCTGCTTCCAGCTTGTGCGATTGCTTGAACAAATCTGAAAGTTCTGAGGTCAGCCGAACCATTTTTTCTTCAAAAGGTTCACCATCATCTTCCTGTTCCTCAACACCAACATAACGGCCCGGCGTTAAAATATAATCCTGTTCTGCAATTTTCTCCGTATCAACAACTGCGCAGAAACCTTTTACATCTTCCAGTGTGCCCTCAACATAGGCATTGTAGGTATCGGAAATCTTTTTGATATCCTCATCGGTCAATTCACGCAACTTGCGGCTCACCATAGCACCCATCTTACGGGCGTCAATAAACAGCGTTTTTCCGGCTTGTTTCTTACGTTTAGAGATAAACCAGAGCGAAACTGGAATCTGGGTCGTATAGAAAAGCTGTGTCGGCATGGCAATGATGCAGTCCACAAGGTCAGCATTCACAATATTTTTGCGGATGTCACCTTCACCGCCAGACTGAGAGGAAAGAGAACCATTTGCAAGCACCATACCCATGCGGCCACCCGGCGCAAGATGATAAATCATGTGCTGAAGCCATGCAAAGTTCGCGTTGCTTGCAGGCGGCATACCATACTGCCAGCGGACATCATCTTTGAGCTGCTCTGCACCCCAGTTCGACAGGTTGAAAGGGGGATTCGCCATAATATAGTCTGCCCGCATGGTCGGGTGCTGGTCGTCAAGGAATGTATCCGCCGCATACTTTCCAAGGTCGGGTTCAATGCCACGAATGGCAAGGTTCATTTGTGCCAGCTTCCATGTGGTCGGGTTGGAATCCTGTCCATAAATCGAGATATCGTTGATATTTCCACTATGGTTCTCTACAAATTTTGCAGACTGAACAAACATACCACCACTGCCGCAGCAAGGGTCATACACTCGTCCCTTAAACGGTTGCAGCACTTCCACCAGCGTCCGCACAACGCAGGACGGTGTAAAGAATTCGCCTCCGCGCTTTCCTTCCTGCTCTGCAAACATCGACAGGCAGTATTCATAAGTGCGTCCCAGAATGTCCTTTTCGCTGCCGTGTTCAATCATTTTGATGTTCGTAAACAGGTCAACGACTTCGCCCAACCGACGTTTATCCAGTTCTGGACGCGCAAAATTCTTCGGCAGAATATCTTTTAGGCGCGCGTTTTCTTTTTCGATAGCGCGCATTGCATCGTCAATTACCTGACCGATTTCCGGGTCATGTGCCTTTGTCGAAACATCGCTCCAACGCGCACCAGCAGGCACAAAGAAAATTCCTTCCGATGTGTACTCGTCACGATCTTCCTCAAAGCCATCACCGTCTGCAACCAGCTGATTGTACTTATCTTCAAAACGATCCGAAATATATTTCAAGAAAATAAGACCAAGGACGACACCCTTATACTCTGAAGCATCCATATTGCCTCGAAGCACGCAGGCAGCATTCCAAATCTGTTTTTCAAATCCAATGTCGGCGGTGTTTTTCTCTGCCATGGTTCAATACCTCCGTTTTAGCTCAACAAATTCTGCTTTGAGTATAGCACAGATGTGCTGATTTTCCAATTTGTGCGCATAAATTCTTTGCAAGATGCTTCAATTTCCAGTAGATAAGTCCTACTATTACCGCTTTAGCACAATAAATTTTACAAAACCATCTTGACGCACCCTGCAAACCATGATATTCTCTGTCACAAATCCCACCGATTTTGTGGATTGCTTTGAAACCATCCACAAGATGTGGTCGTGTTCATTTTGAACACTGCCTCGCCGTGGATCATCCCTGAAAGATTAACCGCCCCGCAACACACCCGATTCATTTTGCCGCCGATTCACCCGACAAAATCATCGCTGCGCTGCGTGGGCGGTATTTTTCTTTTACGGGAGCTGCACCTTGAAAATTTCATGAGCCGACCGGACGTGATACCGACTTTCCGTCAACGCCGTTGCACAAACAGGGGCAGGAACTTCGTTCGGAGCAAACGGCGATTCTCATACATGAGCAGGACAACCTCTACTTATTTTTGTGTCTTAACAATTCGGAAACAATCACTGAAAATACGTTTTGAGCGCAGCGGTAGAGGGCAAGAACCGTCCCGTGGCCACAAATTTTCAATTCTTGAAAATTTTTTGTCCATCCGGGACTTCACTTCTGCAATGCGTCCGCATTTCCGAAGTGATCTTGTTGGGGCGTGCCTGCCCCAAACCCTGCTTAGAACGGACGAGGAGGAATTGTGTCAATTTGACGCAATTCCTCCAACTTATAGAGAGAAACAGAGTGTTCCCGACGGGGAACGCCCTATTGTACATATCGCTATTGTCTGTGGTCTTTGGCAGGGTGCGTCCTATTCAGGGACGCACCCTGTTTTTATTTTGAGCCTTCACCGACTTTTTGAGATTCCGCCCTCTGCTTCCCGAATCAGAATCGTCAGCCGCTTCTGAACGCTATCATCTGCTGTGACGGTCAGATGAATTTTGCCCGCTGCTTCTCCTGCACGGACCACCGCCATGCAGCAGCCGCAGCATGGCAGGGGAGCCCAGCAGGCCGATGAGCAACAGCACCACACCGGCAACGGCGCTGATAATGGCCGCCGAGTGGACGGTCTTTTCCACGTCCTTGGGGTGGCGCGCACCGTAAAAACGCGCCACCAGCAGGTTGGAAAGCGCCAGCGGCAGACTGACCAGAAAGATCTGCTTGGCCAGAGGGCCTTCCGTCAGCGTATTCGTTTGAGAACTCATACTCTTTTTCCCTTTATCCTATATATCCCTAAACCGTGCCCGCGCACACCGGGGCACAGCCTCTTTTATAAGGCACTACGCTACTTTTGCAAGATGGAAACGGCAAAATGGCGCAAAAAAAACACGGCACCCGGCGGGGCGTCGTGTTTTTTGCGGAAAATATCTCAGCCCAGGTCCTCACCGTTGGTGGCAATGACCTGCTTGTACCAGTCAAAACTCTTTTTCTTATAGCGGTTCCCGGTGCCGGAGCCGTCGTCGTTGCGGTCCACGTAGATAAAGCCGTACCGCTTGCGTAGTTCGCCGGTGGTAAAGGACACCACGTCGATGCAGCCCCACGGGGTGTAGCCCAGCAGGTCCACGCCGTCCAACTCCACGGCCTTTTTCATCTCCTCGATGTGGGCGCGCAGGTAGTCGATGCGGTAGCTGTCGTCACAGGTGTGGTCGGGCTGGAGTTTGTCGATGGCGCCGAAGCCGTTCTCCACGATAAACAGCGGCTTCTCGTACCGCTCGTACAGGGTGGCCAGTGCGTAGCGCAGGCCCACCGGGTCGATCTGCCAGCCCCAGTCGCTGGCCTTGACGTAGGGGTTCGGCACGGTGTGGGCATTGCCGCCGCTGATGCCGTCGCTCTCCACGGCCACGTCCGAACGCACCGCGTTGCTCATGTAGTAGCTGAAGCCCAGATAGTCCACAGCACCCTCGGCCAGAATGGCCTCGTCGCCCGGCTCCATCACCGGGGCAGTGCCCTCGCGCTCCCATTCCTTCTTAGCGTAGGCGGGGTAGTGACCGCGGCAGTGCACATCCGCAAAGTAGTAGCGCTCGTGCATGGATTCCAGCGCCAGCATCACGTCGTCCGGGTTGCAGGAGTAGGGATAGTACGGCACAAAGGAGCACATGCAACCGATCTGGAAGTCCGGGTTGATGGCATGGCCCTTTTTGACCACGAGGGCCGAGGCCACCAGTTCGTGGTGTACCACCTGATACAGGGCCTTCTTCTTGTTCTCGAACTGGGAGAACCGCACGCCGGAGTTGGTCCAGCCAAAGATGTCGTTGGTGGTGTTGCTCTGGTTGTTGATCTCGTTGAAGGTCATCCAGTACCTGACCTTGTGTTTGTAGCGCTCCATCACAGTGACGGCGTAGTGCACGAAGAAGTCGATGCACTTGCGGTTGTACCAGCCGCCGTACTCCTTGGCAAGGGCGTAGGGCATCTCAAAATGGCTCAGGGTGATCACCGGCTGGATGCCGTACTTGAGCAGTTCGTCAAACAGATCGTCGTAGAACTGCAGACCGGCCTCGTTGGGCTGCTGCTCGTCCCCGCGGGGGAAGATGCGGCTCCACGAGATGGAGGTGCGGAAACACTTGAAGCCCAGTTCGGCAAACAGCTTCACATCTTCCTTGTAGGTGTGGTAGAAGTCGATGCCCTCGTGGTTGGGGTAAAATTCGCCGGGCACAATGCCATCGGTGATGCGGCGGGCCACACCGTTGGCACCGCCGGTCATCACGTCGCTGACGGACGGGCCGCGGCCATCGGCGTTCCAGCCGCCTTCCAGCTGATGGGCAGCAACGGCACCGCCCCACAAAAAGTTTTCAGGAAGCATATTCTTTCTCCTTGGTCAAATGTATATCAGTTTTTCTGGGATTCTTTTTCGTCGCAGCCCACCACCTGCACCAGAACAATGGTGATGATAATGGTGGCCAGCACGCCGATCATCATGCCGGTAAAGGAAGAGGGATTGGCGTCGCTCATGGCGTTGACGGTGGTCAACAGGCCGGGCAGACCAGCGTATACATAGTACTTGGTGTTGAAGAAGCTGATGATCAGCGCACCGATGGCACCGCCGATGCAGCCGCAGACGAAGGGCTTCTTCAGGCGTAGGGTCACGCCGTAGATGGCGGGCTCGGTGATGCCGAAGATGCCGGTCAGGCCAGCGGACAGGGAAACGTTCTTGATGTCGGCCTTTTTGGTCTTGAGGAACACGCCGAAGCAGGCAGCAGCCTGTGCGATGACGGCGCAGGTCTGGAATGCCTGAAAGGAATCGCAGCCGTAGTTGGCAAAGTTGGCAAGGCACATGGGAGTGACGCCCCAGTGCACGCCGAAGATGACGAACACCTGCCAGATGCCGCCCACCAGAATGGCGGCCAGTGCGGGAACGTTGTTGGCAAGGAAGTTGTAGGCAGCAGCAATGGCGTTTGCCAGCACATTGGACACCGGGCCGATGACCAGAATAGTCAGGGGAACCATAACAATGGTGCAGATAAAGGGCACAGCCAGCGCCTTGATGATGTCGGGCAGATGCTCGTCCAGCCAGTGCTCCAGCCAGCTGAGCACCAGCACCAGGAACAGCGGCGGCAGCACGGTGGAGGTGTAGGTGGTCTGGCTCATGGGGAAGGCCAGGAACTTGATGACCTCACCGTCTGCGATGCGGGCAGCGATGGAAGCCCAGTCCGGGTTGACCAGCGCCATGCAGCACCACATGGCAATGAAGGTGTTACACTTGAAGTGCTTGGAAGCAGTGACGGCGATCATGACCGGCAGGAAGGTGAAGGGCGTCCAGCTGATGAAGCTGAGCACGGAATACGTACCGGTGGCCGCAAAAGCGGGGAAGAAGTGGGTAATGATGATCAGTGCGCCTTGCACCAGACCGGCTGCGGCCAGAATGTACACAAAGGGTGCGAACACGGCGGACATGGTGGCGATGATGCGGCTGCCGAGGCCCTGCTTGACTTCCGGCGCGGCAGCGGTGCTGTTGTCCAGATCCAGCAGCTGGGCCAGTGCTTCGTACACGTCCTTGGCATGGGTGCCGATGACCACCTGATACTGGCCGCCGCTTTCCATCACCTTGATGACGGCGGGCATCTCGGAGATCTGTTTGGTCACTTCGTCCGAGGGTGTTTCCCTCAGCACCAGACGCAGGCGGGTGGCACAGTGGGTCGCGCTGAGGATATTGTCCTTGCCGACGGCGGCACAGATGTCGGCGGCAAGCTTTGTGTAATCGCGGATTTTGTTTGCCATGATGTTCTCTCCTTTTCATCAGATCACGGGTTTGCCTTGTGTCCTCATTATACAGAGGAAAAACCGCATTGTCAGCTGATTTGATGCGCCAAAAAACAAAAATGTGCAGAAAAAACAGCTTGTTTTTTCTGCACATGGATACAAACATCTGTACAAATTGACGGAGCGTTTCTGCGGTCACTCCAGCAGGCGGTTGTACACCCGGCGGGCCAGTGCTTCCAGCAGGTAAAGTGCAGGCATCTGACTGGTCAGGTCGTAGCTTTCGGTGGTCACGCGGTGCACGGAACTGTAGTACGGCAGGGTGATGTCGGAAAGCTTTGCCGCAGAACTCTGGTCGGAACAGGTAATGGCGATCAGTCCGGCGTTTTTCTCCTTCAGCTGCCGGGCCAGATGCAGCACCTGCTTCGTTTCGCCGGATACCGAAAGAATGACGGCTGCGATGGTGGTGTTGGGCGTGACGGTGATGGGATAGAACGGGTCGGTCACGCCCAGCGCGAATTTGCCCAGATTGGACAGATACCGTGCACCATACTCGGCTATGCTGCCGGAATTGCCGATGCCCACCAGAAACACCCGCTCTGCCCGTGCGATCATACCGGCGGCTTCGTCCAGCGCTGCATCGTATTCCGGCGTGCCGACTTTCCACAGAAAGTTCTGCAACTCGCCCAGCGTGTCCGGCAGACGGGATCCCTGCGCGGAACCGGCCTGCTCCTTCAGCTTCCATTTGAATTGCGCATAACCGTCACAGCCCACCTTTTTGCAGAAGTGCAGCACTGTGGTGGTGGAAACGTGCGCTTCCGCTGCCAACTCCCGGATGCGCATGAAGGGCACCGTGTTCGGATGCTCGATGATGTACTGGTAGACCAGCAGTTCCAACTCGTTCAGATTTTTGATCTGCTGCGGGGTGAATAGTTCCATGAAAAGGCTCCCTCCTTGTCCCGATATCTGTCCTTATTATAGCAAAAGGAAGAACGGAAAAACAGGGCGAACATTTCCGTTTGCATTTTTAGCGCGGCTGTGCTATACCGTTTTATACTGACAGCATCAGTATGTGCGATCGTAGCTCAGCTGGATAGAGCCTTCATTTTGCTTTCCGAAGAAAACAAAAAATCCGAACCCTTCTCCTATCGAGAAAAGGTTCGGAT
>OHQC01000250.1_pt1 | contig 21304 bp, 15 predicted proteins | sample 1577881 | NCBI WGS metagenome assembly OHQC01 (sample SAMEA3879522, study PRJEB24766) | human gut metagenome | biome: human-associated habitat; feature: feces | place: USA | collected 1985/1987
CCTCCGTTTTCCCCTGCATTACATATGCCGGAAATTCCGACAATGGTCCTGCCATTACCTCGCCCGCTGCCATCTTAATGGAAGCTTCCACCGGACAGGTGATTTATGAAAAAGATGCCGATACAGTCTTACACCCCGCAAGCATTACAAAAATCATGACATTAATTCTGATTTTTGATGCATTAAACTCCGGTAAAATCAACCTGACCGACGATGTGACCGTATCCGAATATGCCGCTTCCATGGGCGGCAGCCAGGTCTTTTTAGAACCCGGCGAAACACAGACGGTCGAAACCATGATTAAATGTATCAGTGTTGCCAGTGCCAACGATGCCTGTGTTGCCATGGCGGAACTGATTGCCGGCAGCGAGGAGGGCTTCGTTGCCAAAATGAATGAGCGTGCCAAAGGACTTGGCATGAATAACACTACTTTTATCAACTGCTGCGGACTGGATACAGACGGGCATATGTCAACTGCAAGGGATGTTGCCCTGATGAGCCGTGAACTGATTGTGCAGTATCCTCAGATTCACAATTACTCAACCATCTGGATGGATACGATTACGCACGTTACCCGCAAAGGCGAAAGTGAGTTCGGTCTGACAAACACGAATAAGCTTATTAAACAATATCAGTGGGCAACAGGCTTAAAGACCGGTTCTACCGGACTTGCCAAATGCTGTCTTTCTGCAACCGCCAATAAAGACGGTGTTGAATTAATTGCCGTTATCATGGCTGCTCCCGACAGTAAGACCCGTTTTTCAGATGCCGTAACGCTGCTGAATTACGGATATAGTGTATGCGACATTTATCACGATACTGAAATGCCGCAGCTCCCAAACCTATCCGTATCCGGTGGGCGGTGCGATACGCTTTCACTTTCCTATGCAAAAGAATTTTCGACCTTATTCTTAGAACCTGTCGATACCGCCAGCATCGAAAAACAACTGACTCTCCCTGAAACAGTCACAGCACCTGTAAACGAGGGGGACGTCATCGGCACCCTGACATACACATTGGACGAAAAGACCATCGGCACGGTCGATATCACTGCCGCACAGTCTGTTTCTTCTGCCACATACGGCGATGCACTGTTTAAAATGTTCCGGAAACTTACCGGTGCCGCGTGATTTAGAAATACAGCATAACCGTACAGGATAAAAAAACGATAAAACAGCATACAATAAGCCGCAAAAAACGGAATCCCCGGTATCTGAAACTTAAATCTGTTTCAGATACTGTTGATTCCGTCCTTTTTTACTTTGCACCCGCACCGGCAGATTATCGTCTTTCTGCCCGGTACTGTTGCATTAAATACTTTACCGTTTTACTGATATTTTGTTCCAAGCCAGAAACGGCTGACATCGCCAACCTTCTCTAGCCCATTCCCTTTTTTTGCACAGGAATAAAGCTGTCCGTCGGCATCGTAAAAATACAGCCTGTTTTTATACAGCAGTGTATATGCCGTGTCTGTCTGTTCCGTCTGCTCACACATTTTTACAGGACTGCCCTTTGCCGATGCACAATAATACTGCACACCGTCTTTGATATAAGTAATACCGTTCTGTGTATTATCCACACTGCTGAGTGTTCCTGCCGTGACGCCGGATGTAATCCCGCTTTTCTTTCCTTTTTCACTGTAACAGAGTGTACCGTCTGCATTAATGTACACCAGTATATTATCCGCCGGAAGATACTCATAATCTGCCTGCAGCAGTGTATCAACCTGCACACGTTCTTTAATACCGTCTTGTGACAATTCCGCATAGGTAATTTTATTCGGCGCTAAAAGATACAGATACCCTGCCTTTTCCTCATAAATTATTTCTACGGAAGATGACAGTTCCTGCATCATATACTTTGTCTTTTGTTCTGAAATGTTGTAGTAGTACCACTCACCGTCGTCACTGAAAATCAGCGCATGGGCATTCTTTGAAGTATTTACCGTATCTGCCTTTGCCGTAAAAAAGTTATCTGCCTTCGCACTTTCTGCATACACGCTTCTGACACTGTCAGATAATTCATTTTCTTTTTTATTCTCATCATAATCATACAGATACAATACATTATTCTTGTTGTAGCAGACAATTTTTTCTTCTGCCGCATACACAAAATATTCCTTTAACTGCCCTTCTATGAGTGTAAGCTTTCCGGACGCATCGTATACATATAACTGCATAGCTCCGAGTCCGCCTTCCTCATTGACAACCTCGACATCGGAATAAATAACTTTTCCTTTATTCGTAATATAACCGATATCTTTATCATAGGCATTTTTAGACACCTGTACCGCATCCTGTCCATCTTTCCATGTATACAGCGCATACTGCGCACTGCCCTCATCATAGACGGTTGCCGCAAAATATTCCCCGTTGTCGCTTGCAAGCGTATTTGTCACCGCATCGGCATCAATCTGCTGTGGAAACTGCGGCGTGTAAAATGTACGGTTATCGACTGCAAAAACCGCCTGCTTATTTTCACACACATAATTATTTTCCAGCCCTGCAACATTGTAAATCTTTGCACCGGAACTCATATAAAGCACATAATTTTTACGGGAAGCAAGCTTGTAAATGCCAAATCCGCCGCCTGCCAGTACACATACAACCAGCACTGCCGCGATAATCCGTTTCCGGTATCTGGTAAAAAAGCCTTTTCGTTTCTTTAGCTCCTCTGCGGCACTGCCTGCTGCTTCTTTTCCGGTATCATACACCTTTTTCATCATACCCAGATAATCGATTTCCTCATACTCCGGCTGTTCCTGTGGCTTCTTTTTTACTGCTCTACGGTCATCGGCGTTTTCCTCTTCCGGTTCTTTCTGCGGCTTGTCTGTGTGAGAAGAAGCAGACTCTTTTTCAGCCTGCTTCTTTTCATACGCCTCTTTTCTCCTCAGATAATCTGCATTATTGACGATAATCTCTGGTCCCGGTTCACAATTCGGGCAGGCACTGCCCTCATACTCCTGACCACATTTCGGACATTTCATGGCGATTCCTCTCACATATTAAAATGTAAATTTGTCTGCGAAATATGCCTTTAAATCAGCAATCTTTACACGTTCCTGTTCCATTGTATCTCTGTCACGTACCGTTACGGCATTATCTTCTTCTGAATCAAAGTCGTATGTAATGCAGAACGGTGTACCGATTTCATCCTGTCTTCTGTATCTCTTACCAATATTTCCTCTGTCATCGAATTCACAGTTATAAGTCTTTGAAAGTTCAGCAAACACCTTTTCTGCGCCTCCATTTAACTTCTTAGACAGCGGAAGCACACCGATTTTAACCGGTGCCAGTGCCGGATGGAAATGAAGCACGGTTCTTACGTCACCGCCTTCTAATTCTTCCTCATCATATGCAGAACACAGGAATGCAAGTGTTACACGGTCTGCCCCCAGTGAAGGCTCGATAACGTATGGAATGTACTTTTCCTTTGCTTCATCATCAAAATAAGACATATCTTCACCGGATACGGTCTGATGCTGTGTCAAATCGTAATCTGTTCTGTCGGCAATACCCCAAAGCTCGCCCCAGCCGAATGGGAATAAGAATTCAATATCCGTTGTTCCCTTGCTGTAGAAGCATAATTCTTCCGGAGAATGATCTCTTGCACGCATTTCATCTTCCTTGATTCCCAGCTTCTGTAACCAGTCGATGCAGTACTGTCTCCAATATGTAAACCACTCCAAGTCTGTTCCCGGCTTGCAGAAGAATTCAAGTTCCATCTGTTCAAATTCTCTGGTACGGAATGTGAAGTTACCCGGTGTAATTTCATTTCTGAAAGACTTACCAATCTGACCGATACCAAACGGTACTTTCTTTCTGGATGTTCTCTGTACATTTTTAAAGTTGACGAAAATACCCTGTGCTGTTTCTGGTCTTAAATAAACGGTATTCTTTGCATCTTCCGTAACACCCTGGAATGTCTTAAACATCAGGTTAAACTGTCTGATTTCTGTAAAGTTGTGCTTTCCGCAGGTCGGACAGTTGATTTCGTGTTCGTCAATGAAATTCTTCATCTGTTCCTGTGTCCAGCCGTCTACAGAACCGCCTAAATCAAACTTATTCTCATCTGCCCAGTCTTCAATCAGCTTATCGGCACGGAATCTTTCATGACATTCCTTACAATCCATTAACGGATCAGAGAATCCGCCAAGGTGCCCTGAAGCAACCCATGTCTGAGGGTTCATTAAAATTGCACAGTCCACGCCGACATTGTACGGACTTTCCTGAACGAACTTCTGCCACCATGCTTTTTTCACATTATTCTTTAATTCTACACCCAGATTGCCGTAGTCCCATGTATTAGCAAGTCCACCGTAAATTTCTGAACCCGGATACACAAATCCTCTTGCCTTTGCTAAGGCTACAATCTTTTCCATTGTCTTTTCCATTTCTAATCTCCATTCCTCCGCACCTGCGGCTCATTCTTCTCTATCCTTTTTCTTTTATGCGCTTACACTCCGCATAAACATGCAACAATTTTATACTATTTTTATCATTCTGACAAGACCATATTCTTCTTCTGAGCGGCTTTCTTACAAAGCCGCGATTACTATATATGGATATTTGTGCTGTTCACAGCGCAAATATCCGTGTGAACAATCTTTGATTTAAGGATTGTTCACACTAGTCTTCCCACGGGCGGATTCTGTATACCGCGCCGATTTCATCGCAAATCTTTTGACATTGTGCTTCCTGTTCGTGACTGATGGTCGTATCTACGGTTGTCATAACAACATGCGGTACGTATTTTGTACACGCTTTTGCAAATGAAAGCATCGCATCAAAGGATTCTTCCCCGAATTTACTTCTGACGAGCTTTAAATACTCCTCTTTTTCCGGATGGTTTAAGCTGACGGATACCGTGTCTACAAGTCCCTTTAATTCCGGTGCGATGTCACGTCCGTTAATCAGACTGCCTGCACCGTTGGTATTGATACGGATAGGCTTGTTATATTTTTCTTTGACAAATTCCGCAATCTCTTTTAACGCATCAAAACGCTCTGTCGGCTCACCAAAGCCGCAAAACACCACTTCGTTGTACTGTGTCATATCAAACTTTTCAAATTCTTTTTTTACAAAATCTGCTGCCATGTGGGTAAAACCACTTGGACTTGGCACTGAAAGCGGACATTTATTTGTCAGATTGACGTACAGATTATTATGTACCTTATAAAGAATTTCCATCGTATAATCTCCTTTTCCATATCTTTATTTTAAGGTAGTGAGCAGTTCCTCAAAGCAGACACCGTCTGTCAGCGGAATGTCCATTTCCATAGATTTCAAAATACATTTTTTAATAAATGCGGATGCTTTTTTCACCGAATCGTGGAAATCCACACCGTTGACCGCATCTGCCGCAATAATGGCACTGAAAATATCACCCGTGCCGGAACGGGACATCCCTGCCTTTTCAGTCTTGATAAAATAGCCCTCCTGCCCCATTTCATAACAGAAATTCGCCACATATTTTCCCTGCTGGATACCTGTGATAACAATTTTTTCCGGTCCTTTTTCCGCTAAAAGCTTTGCCATATGGGTCAGCTCTTTTTTTGTCCAGCTTTCATGATATGCCATTCCGGAAAGAATACAGCCTTCTGTCAGATTCGGTGTTAAAATATCCGCATGTGTCACCAGCTTTTTCATTTCCTCACAGGTTTCCTGCGTATAGGTCGGATACATTTTTCCGTAATCGCCCATCACCGGATCGATAATGGTAATGTTGTCTTTTGTCTGAAACAGTGACAGAAAATGCTCCACAATCCGTATCTGACGTGCCGAGCCTAAAAAGCCCGTGCAGATGCCGTTAAACTGCAATCCCAGTTTCACCCACTCCTGCATATAGTCTTCCATTTTATCTGTATAATCATCAAAAAAGAAGCTTTCAAAACCCGTGTGATTGGAAAAAATCGACGTTGGCAGTGGACAGCACTGAACCTTCATTGCCGAAATGACCGGCAGCTCCACAGCAATTGAACAACGCCCAAACCCGGACATATCGTTGATAACCGCTATTTTCTTCTGATGATTGTGTGACATATCTGACATATCCTTTATCCTCTTTTTATTCTTATTTCTGTACGGCTCTGCCGCAGTCCGTCATTTTACAGGCACATATCCGAAACGCGGAGCACGAACATATGTCCGTGTCCTGTATCCCGGCTTACTTTACCCCGGCAGCATGGCTTCGGATTTCATCTGCTTATCCAAGTGCTTTGCACAGATACGCTTTAAAACCATTTTCAATTCCGTGAGTACATTTTCACTGACTGTAAACGTATACAGCTTTTCAAGCGGTGCCGTGACAATATACTGGAGCGTGTATACGGTAGATTCTTCTAACTGTATGCCGTCCGGCGCCTGTCCGTGACACGCATGGCAGTAAATGCCGTCCGCCGTCATCGAATACGTATCTAAGTCCTGTGTACCGCCGCAATTCTTACATGCAAACACTTCCGGACACTCGCCGTTTAAGGCAATCATTCTTAATTCAAAAATACATTTTACCAGTGTATCCGGAATCTTTTTGTTTGCCAGCGCCTTTAACGAAACATATAGGAGATTGAGCATATCTGCCGCATCAAGATTTTCCCTGCCGTAATAATCCGCAATCTCTCCAAAATAACAGGCATAGCAGACCGCATCCAGATCCGAAATAACCGCCTCAAAGTAATGTGTAATGGACGCCTGCCGTATCGTATAGGAAGTCCTCCCTTCATAGACCTGAAACGTTCCGAATACAAAGGCACGGGTAATTCCCACCAGCGGACTGTTTGGTTTTCTTGCACCCTTGGCAAAAGCGGAAATCTTTCCGCGCTCTTTGGTCAGCAGCACCACCCGCCTGTCAAATTCACCGACCGGCATAGACGATAAAATCATGCCGGTTACTTCTGTAATATCTCCCATACCGCTTCACATCTGCTATTCGTCTTTTTTCTTGTCATATCCGAAGTTTTTAATCAGAATATCACTGTCGCGCCATTCTTTTTTTACCTTTACCCAAAGCTGGAGGTTTACCTTTGTTTCTAACTGGCGTTCAATTTCATAACGGGCATTGGCACCGATTTTCTTTAACATCTGACCACCCTTGCCAATGATGATACCCTTGTGTGAATCGCGTTCACAGATAATCGTTGCCTGAATATCCGTAATTACACCCTTCGGGGATTTTCTTTCTTTCATGCTGTCAATGACAACCGCGATTCCATGTGGAATTTCCTCGTTTAAGGCATGCAGTGCCTTTTCACGAATCAGCTCGGATACAATCTGGCGCATCGGCTGGTCTGTAATCGTATCTTCGTCATAATACATCGGACCATACGGCAGATACTGGAAAATCGCATTGATTAAATCATCGGTATTGTCGCCGTTTCTTGCGGAAACCGGAATAATTTCCACAAAATCCACTTCATTTTTATAGCGGTCAATAACCGGCAGAATTTCTTCTTTTTTAATCGTATCCACCTTGTTAATGACTAAAATAACCGGTGCTTTCACCTTTTTTAACTTTTCAATAATGTGCTGTTCTCCTGCACCGATAAACGTTGTCGGTTCTACCAGCCAGCAGATCACATCGACTTCACCAATCGTTTTTTCTGCCGCACCGACCATATATTCACCCAGCTTATTTTTTGCCTTGTGAATACCCGGTGTATCAACAAATACAATCTGCCCGCGTTCATCGGTAAAAACTGTCTGTATTTTGTTACGGGTTGTCTGCGGCTTATTGGATGTAATCGCAATTTTCTGTCCAATTAACCGGTTCATCAGTGTCGATTTCCCGACATTCGGACGTCCCACAAATGTTACAAAGCCCGATTTTGTATTTCCATTGACCGCAGCCGCACCACCGCTGATACCGCTTGCCGCCAGCATTTCATCTAAATTCATAAATCCTCCCTGACATCATAAGTATAATGGTTCTATTTTTTCAAACATCTGCTCATTTTCACGGATTTTAGCGTTATTGCCGACTACACACAGATAGTCCTGTGAAACCGCGGTTTCAATGAGCGGCGCCAATGCTCGGATGGACTCTTTTGTCGCATTCAACACTTCCTCACGTTCCTTTTTTAACTGTGCGTATTCTGTATGACAGATATATGCACCGAAGGAACGCACGCCCTTTGATGCCGGATTCATCGGTGTATCCATGCCGCCGATTGTTCCGATGATGAACTTCACCATATCCCTCTCACTGACATCAAACCGGCGGACATATTCTGCTGCCTGCTCAAAGATGGTGTTGGTTTCGGCGAGATTCGGGTCACGGTACGATACCATGTACGTATCGCCATTGCGGTAAAATCCGCTCATGCAGCCGTATGCACCGCCCTTTACACGGACATTTAACCACAGGTAATCATACGAGAATATAATTTTAAGCACCTTTAATGCCCCTGTATACTCATACCCTGCCTTACGGTAGTTACCGCATCTTGCCACGTACTGTACCTGTGATGAAGAAGTATACGCTGTTTTTTCCTTTACCGGTCTAAAGGTTCTTACCGCATCTTTTTCCTGTAACTGTGCCAGTTTTGCAACAAATTCCGTCATCGGCTTTTGTAACAGCTCCAGTCCGTCATCTTCTGCCGTAAAGCTGACCGTCAGATTTTCCTTTGTAAAAATCAGCGCCGCTGTACGCTTCAAATTCTCAGCAAGCATTTCTTTCATACTGTCAAAATCCCGGTCTGCCTTTTCGATAAACTCATAATACTGATATCCGCGCAGGATGTCAGAATAGTAGCTAGACGGTGAGAACTGTGCCATTGCCGAAAGCATTGCCACGGTATGCCCGCTTCCTGTCATATTGCTTTCCATTCTCGACTTAATCCGTGCAATAATCTCACGCAGACGCTTTTCATCTTCAAACTTTGTTTCATAAATGATTTCATGCATCATTTCCAGTACAAACGGCAGTTTTTCATATAAAACCTTGCCCTTGACTTCATACATGACCGTGTATTTTGAAAAATCTTTACTGTCTGTGTAAATAGCCGCATCTGTAGAGATTCCGCCGGAATTGATGTTGATTTCATTCGTTAATTCCGGGTAGGTATGCTTATGCGTATCCATAAGCCCCAGAACAGAGCTTAACAGTCCCACATACGGAAGCAGTTCGTCCGGCACTTTCTTACAGTCAAATGCCAGCATCAGATACGCAATCTGATTCGTAAACAGGTTGTGATGAATCACATCCACATCTGCAATACTCTTTTTATCAATATAAAGCTTTGCCGGCTCTCTTTCAATGTCTGACAGCTTTAACATCGGAATCCGTTCGAGTTCTTCCTGTGGGGACGGCTCGTCCTGATAAGCCTTTAATGCCGCCGTATCTGCCACAATGGCTTCCAGTTCTTCCTTTGAAAGACTGTTTTTATACGTTTCAAGCCGCTTTGCTTCCTCTGCCGCTTTTTCTTCTTCCAGTCCGCGCTTTGGCACTAATGCAATCAGACTGCCATGGCTGTTGTCAAGTAAATATTTCTGAATCAGCTCTTCAAAAAGCCCCTCGTCCAGTTCTTTGCGAAGCTGTGCAAATGTATCCAGTGCCTGAACATGGATAAACGGTTCATTTTCATCGTAAAGCCAGCTGTCCATCATCGTGAGATAATACATCAGTCCCTTCGGGTATGCCCCGTAGTCCGCTTCACGGAACTTAAATTCATAATAATTCATGCCCGCAAGTGCCATACGTTTGTCAATGCCGTTTTTTGCAATATCACGCAGCACTTCTTCAATCGTATCAACAAATGCCTTCTTCTGGGATTCTTCCGCATTTTTGGCAACAATTGAATAAACCGGCTGTAATACAGAGGATTCCAGACTGCTGTAAATGTCCGTTCCGATTCCTTTATCAATCAATGCCTGCTTTAACTTAGCCCCCGGCGCCATAACCAGCACGTAATCTAATATCTGCATTGCAAGATACAGCTTTTTATCCAGTGCCGTTCCGACCACCTTGTTGTAAGATAAATAAGTATTATTCTCAATCGGTTCATCTTCTGTCACCGCATAGTAATGTGTTTCTTCCTTTAATATATCAAACGGCCTCTGCATCGCGATATCTGCATCAATCTGCACATCGTTTGCATCAAAATTCTTTAAATATTCGTTATCCAGATAATCAAGGCGCTCCTGCACATCAAAATCACCGTACAGATAGATATAACTGTTCGCCGGGTGATACCATTTTTTGTGGTATGCCAGAAAATCTTCATAAGAAAGTTCCGGGATATGCGACGGTTCTCCACCGGATTCAAAACGGTATGCCGTATCCGGAAATAAAGATACAAACGTATCTCTGGAAAGCACATCGTCCGGTGAGGAATATACACCCTTCATTTCATTAAACACAACACCGTTGTACTTTAACGGACTGTCGATACTGTCTAATTCGTAATGCCAGCCCTCCTGCTTAAAAATCTGCTCTCTCTGATAGATATTCGGATAAAATACCGCATCCATATAGACATCCGTAATATTCTTAAAATCTGCCAGATTACAGCTTGCCACCGGATACACCGTCTTGTCCGGGTAGGTCATTGCATTTAAAAATGTATTTAATGAGCCCTTGCACAATTCCACAAACGGGTCTTTGACCGGATATTTTCTGGAGCCGCACAGTGTGGAATGTTCCATAATGTGCTGAAGTCCCGTATCGTTAAACGGCGGTGTCTTAAAGCCGATGGAAAACACCTTATTTTCATCGTCATTAGACAGCACAACAACTCTTGCACCGCTTTTCTTATGCTTTAACAGCAGTCCTGCCGAATGAATATCTGCAATTTCTTCTTTTTTTATCAGTTCGTATTTACTTAAATCCAGCTGATCCAATGCTGTAGTTATTTCTTTTAAATCCATTGATAGCCCTCATTTCCATTTAATCATACCTGCCGCCCATATTTCAGGCGCATCATAATAAATTAATATACCACAAATACGGGCATCTATGCAAGACTGCTGCACAGTTCGCAGACATAAAAAGGACAGTATGCGCAGATTTTAAGCAAAAAGCACTACGCTGTACTGTCCCTTTATATATTAAGTTTATTTTACTTAAAAAAACCTTTTTTCTTAATATGCTTTTCTTCACCTGTCAGCAGCTTATCATATACTGCAAGGGCTTCTTTCTGTTCGTTGGTAAGCTTTGTCGGAATATCAACAACCAGTGTAATGTAGTGGTCGCCGCGCACATTTTTGTTGCGCAGTGTCGGCATACCTTTTCCTCTTAAACGGACTCTCGTGCCGGATGCCGTTCCCGGCTTTACTTCATAAAGCACTTCACCGTCAACCGTCTTTACCTTAACTTCACCGCCAAGAACAGCCGTCGGATAGCTGATTGTCACATTTGAGAAAATGTTGTAGCCGTCACGTTCAAAGCCAGGTTCTGCGGCAATCATCACTGCTACCAGTAAATCACCTCTTGCGCCGCCGTTCGTACCCGGTTCGCCCTTACCCTGGATTCTGACACACTGACCGTTGTCAATACCCGCAGGAATTGTGACTTCAATCGTCTTCTTTGTGCTGATGTAACCTGTGCCATAGCAGTCCGGACACTTCTCTTTAATAATCTTGCCGGTTCCGTGACAGTCCGGACATGGCTGTACATTTCTTACCATGCCTAAAATAGACTGCTGTGTATAGGCAATCTTACCCTTACCGCCGCACTTACCACAGGTTTCAGGCTGTGTTCCCGGCTTTGCACCGCTTCCGTTACACTTTGTACAGGTTTCTTTTAAATTCACATCGATCTTTTTGCTTGTACCGGTTACGGATTCTGCAAATGTAATTCTAACGGTTGTTCTTACATCAGCGCCGCGCATCGGACCGTTGCTGTTACGTCTTCTTCCGCCGCCGAATAAATCGCCAAAGATGTCACCGCCGCCGAAAATATCGCCGAAAATGTCGCCCATATCGCCGAAATCAAAACCGCCTGCGCCACCGCCGCCGCCATTTTCAAAGGCCGCATGACCAAACTGGTCATACTGCTTTCTTTTCTGTGCATCACTTAATACAGCATATGCTTCCGAAGCTTCCTTAAACTTTGCTTCCGCTTCTTTATCTCCGGGATTGATATCCGGGTGGTATTTTTTTGCAAGCTTACGGTATGCCTTTTTGATGGTCGCATCGTCTGCATCGCGTGAAACGCCTAAGACCTCATAATAATCTCTTTTATCTGCCATAACTTTTACCTTTCTTTTTATACGCTTAAAACTGCATGAGGGAAATTCCCCCATGCAGTTTTACCTGAAGCAAATGTTTCAAACCTTATACTTCCTTGTAATCACCATCAACAACGTCATCACCGTAAGGATTTGCACCGGCTGCTCCGGCATCTGCACCAGCACCGGCTCCCATATCAGGACCTGCACCGGCTGCTCCGGCACCGGCTGCCTGCTGTGCTTCATAAAGCTTAGCGAAAAGCTTCTGGGCGCTTTCCATTAACTTTTCTTTTGCTGCCTTAATTTCATCTACCTGTGAATCTGTCATATTTTCAGCATCGCTGCCCTCAACAAGTGCCTTTAATGCATTTAAGTCTGCTTCTACAGCTGCCTTATCATTTGCATCTAACTTATCTCCGGCTTCATCTAAGGCTTTCTGTGTCTGGAATACCATTGAATCTGCATCGTTGCGGACTTCAATCGCTTCCTTACGTTTCTTATCCTGTGCTTCGTACTCAGCAGCTTCCTTAACTGCCTTATCGATATCTTCATCAGACATATTAGAACCTGCTGTGATTGTAATATGCTGTTCCTTACCTGTTCCTAAATCCTTAGCAGATACATTTACAATACCGTTGGCATCGATATCGAATGTAACTTCAATCTGAGGTACGCCACGTCTTGCCGGCGGAATACCATCCAGTCTGAACTGTCCAAGGGACTTGTTATCCTTCGCGAACTGTCTTTCACCCTGTACAACGTTGATATCAACGGCTGTCTGGTTATCTGCTGCTGTTGAGAAAATCTGACTCTTCTTTGTAGGAATTGTTGTATTTCTCTCAATCAGTCTTGTAGCAATACCGCCCATTGTTTCGATAGAAAGTGACAGAGGTGTAACATCCAGAAGAAGGATTTCACCGGCACCGGCATCTCCTGCTAACTTACCACCCTGGATAGATGCACCGATTGCAACACATTCATCAGGATTTAAAGTCTTGCTTGGTTCATGACCTGTGAGCTGTTTTACCTTATCCTGTACAGCAGGAATTCTTGTAGAACCACCGACTAAGAGTACCTTTGAAAGGTCTGAAGCGGTAAGACCTGCATCATTTAATGCGTTACGTACAGGTTCTGCTGTCTTTTCAACCAGTTCATGTGTTAATTCATCAAATTTAGCTCTTGTAAGAGTCATATCAAAATGCTTTGGGCCTTCTGCTGTTGCAGTAATATATGGCAGGTTGATATTGGTTGTTGTAGCGCTTGATAATTCCTTCTTAGCCTGTTCTGCTGCAACCTTTAATCTCTGGAGTGCCATTGTATCCTTAGAAAGGTCTACGCCTTCCTTTGCCTTGAAGTCCTCTAACATATACTGTGTGATTACATTATCAAAGTCATCACCACCGAGTCTGTTGTTACCTGCTGTTGCAAGAACTTCGATAACGCCGTCACCGATTTCGATAATAGACACATCGAATGTACCACCACCGAGGTCATATACCATAATCTTCTGTTCATTTTCGTTATCAAGACCGTAAGCTAAAGCTGCAGCTGTCGGCTCGTTGATAATTCTCTTTACATCAAGACCTGCAATCTTACCGGCATCCTTTGTTGCCTGACGCTGTGCATCGTTGAAATAAGCAGGAACTGTGATAACGGCTTCTGTTACCTTTTCACCTAAATAGTTTTCAGCGTCAGCTTTTAACTTCTGTAAAATCATGGCTGAAATTTCCTGTGGTGAGTACTTCTTACCTTCAATTTCCACCTTGTAATCAGTACCCATATGTCTTTTAATAGAAGAAATTGTCTTGTCTGCATTTGTTACAGCCTGACGCTTTGCAGGATCACCAACAAGTCTTTCTCCGTTCTTTGTAAATGCAACAATTGAAGGTGTTGTTCTAAGACCTTCTGTGTTTGCGATAACAACCGGCTTACCGCCTTCCATAACTGCTACGCATGAGTTTGTAGTACCTAAGTCAATACCAATAATCTTTCCCATAGTTATCTTCCTTTCTTAAGGGCTTCTGCCCATCATTTACTGATTAATTTGCAACCTTTACCATTGAATGGCGGATTACGGTTTCTCTGTATGTGTAACCCTTTTCGAATTCTTCGACGATAATCCCTTCACCGACTGAATCATCTTCCACATGCATCACTGCATTGTGCAGTTCAGGATTAAATTCCATGCCGAGTGCTTCAATCGGCTTGACATCAGAATCTTCTAACATCTTCATGGTCTGCTTATAGACCATATCCATGCCCTTCGCAAATGGTGTTTCTCTTTCTTCTTCTGAAATTGAATTGAAACCTCTTTCAAAGTTATCAACGATTGGAAGAAGCTTCTTAATCATATCGGAAGCACCCATTTCAAACATGGAAGACTTTTCCTTCTCAGTTCTCTTTCTGAAATTATCAAATTCCGCCATCTGGCGTTTTACTTTATCCTGAAGTTCTTCAATCAATGCGTCCTTCGCATCCTTTTTCTTTGTATCTATTCCATCGGCAGACTGCGATTCGGATGATTGACTCGCTTCCTTCGGATTTTCGGCATCAGTGTTTTCTTTCTGTGCCTGCGTGCCATCGTCTTCTGCTCCAGCAGTTTTAGCGGCATCAGCGTCTTTTTCTGTCATCTTTACATCATCGACAGACTCTTTGCTATTTTTCTTTTCTTCTTTTTTAGACACTTTCTTACCAACCTTTCCTATGTTTTCTTAAAAACCTCGTCCATCTGCGTCTGGATTGTCTTTAACGATTCTACAACCTTTTCATAATCCATCCGCTTTGGTCCGATAATTCCGATTGTCCCTTTCAAACCGTCCTGCAATTCATAGGTTGCCGTAACAACACTGCAGTCCTTCATGGAAGCAACCGGTGTTTCATTTCCTATATATACCTGAATACCATGGTCGTCCGCTTCTTTGTCTTTCCCCGACTGCTGGTCTGCAATCAATCCTGAAAGGCTCTGCTTTTCTTCCAAAGTATATATAAGCTCACTCGCTTTGACAGAATCACTTAATTCCGGATACTTAAAAATATTCGTTGCACCGCTTGTATAAATCTCTAACTGGTCTTCATTGCTGATTGCTTCAACAATGGCATCCAGCACTTCTTTAACAAGCTGCATATGCTCTCCTGCCTGATTCTCCATCTTGGATACAATGCTTAAATTCATCTGTTCCAATGTCAGCCCCGTCAGTGTAGTATTTAACAGAATGTTCAGCTTTAAAATATTTTCCTGTGAAAGTGCCTCACTGACATCAATCACTTTATTACGGATAATATTGCCTTCCATTACAATAACTGCTAAAATCTTATCACTCTCCAATTGGGAAAGCTGTACGAATTTCAGCTTATTGCCTTTTACCTGCGGTGCTGTAATCATTGTTGCATAGTTCGTATCCTTTGCCAGAACTTTTGCTACATTCTGAAGCAGTTCCTCTACACGGTCTACCTTTTCATTTAAAATATCCCGCATGGAATCAACCTCTTTTTCTCTGTCGGACACTTTGCTTTCCCGGTCTTCTAACTCCTGCTTTTTCTGTGCCATTAAATCGTCCACATATAAGCGGTAGCCTTTATCGGTAGGAATCCGCCCTGCCGAGGTATGCGGCTGTACAATGTATCCTAATTCTTCGAGGTCTGCCATCTCATTTCGTATTGTTGCCGAACTTAATTTTAAATCGGTATATTTTGAAATGGTTCTTGAGCCAACCGGTTCACCCGTTTCAAGATAGTTCTGTATGACAGCTTTTAAAATCTTTAATTTTCTATCATCCAGCTCCATGGCATCTGCTCCCTTCTTATCTTGTTAGCACTCATTTAGGTGGAGTGCTAATATCGATATACTTAAAATATCACTACACCCCCGTATTGTCAACAACAATCTCAAATTTTTTCTATAAATTACATAAATTGCAGATGAACAGCAGAAATCCCCGGAAAAGCAGCATGCTCTCCGGGGATTATCTGATTTTTTTCTTATTTAACGTTCAGTGTAAATGCCACGTGGTTTGATTCATTCAGATCTGAATCCGTACAATATACATCCAATGTATATGTACCTGATTTTGAAGTACTGTATGTACCGTTAACTATAATTCTTCTGGATAATGTATCCTCTGTATCTTTATCATCCGTAATAGATGAAATATACTTCATCACATTAAAGCTGTTTCCCGCTTCAACCGTCGCTTCTGTTGCCGATAAAACAAGCTTTGGTCCGCCTGCAGTTGTTTCTGCTTCGCTCTCTGCAGTTGTCTTTTCCGCTTCTGTCGTCTTTGAAGCATTCTTTGTACTGTCTGTCTCTGTCTTTTCCATCTCGGCTGCCGTGGTTGTTTCTGCCTGGGTCAGCTGTTCTTTTGCTTCAATTTCTTCTTCGCTCGCTTCATATGCAATCATATAACTGTATTTTGATACATTATTATTATGGTCTCTTGCCGCAAAAATCACTTTTGCCCTTGTCATATCCGGCATAATATAGATATTTTCAATGACAATGCTGCTGCTTACATCACCGTCTTTTGCATCGACTGCCTTTGCATAACTTTTAAGCACTTCTTCGCCCTGCTCTGCCGAATACGGTCTGACCTTGGATTCATCTACAGTAATTACCGGAGCAGTTCTGTCTGAGGTCAGATACATCGCCGCGATGATAACCGAAAAGAACACGCACACAGCCAGTAATGCTATAATAACGCCCTGCTTTTTTTCCATTTGTTTCCTCCTCCGTGAAATGGTTAAACTTCCATGTTATATCAGCTATGCATTATTCCTTATCACCATGACTGTAATTGCCGTAATACTTGCCATAATAATTGCCATAGTATTTGCCATAGTAACTATCTCCGGCAAGGTCTACTTTATTCAGAACGCTTCCGAGAATCTTGCACTTTGTCATTTTAAGCTGTTCTAACTGTTTCTGGACGAACTTATAATTAACCATATGCGCTGCAACAACCAGCACTGCACCGTCACATTTCTGTGCGACAATCGCTGCATCTGTAACACTGCCAAGCGGCGGTGTATCAATAATCACATAATCATAAGTATCCCTGAGCGCCTTTACAAGTACATCAAATGAATTGTTCGCCAAAAGTTCCGAAGGGTTTGGCGGAACGATTCCGGAGAATACTACATACAGATTATCTACATTCGTTGTACAGATTACTTCTTCAAATTTATTCATGCCGGACAGGAAATGAGTGAGTCCTTTAATAGCCTTATTAATCTTATATCTGCCGACAAGAACGGATTTTCTTAAATCAGCATCAATGAAAATTACCTTTTTGCCGGATTCTGCAAGTGATACCGCCAGATTAAAAGAAACACTGGATTTTCCTTCATTCGGTGTAGAACTTGTAAACATAATTACTTTCATATCAGAACCACACAGCTGGATATTGGTTCTCAATGTCTTATAAGCTTCGTTACAGCGGTAATCTAACTTTCTGAGTCTTTCAATGTTAACTGTAGGCATTACTTATCTCCCTTCTTTGAAGAACTGTGCTTATGCTTCTTTCTCTTTGCCGCAGCTTCCGCACTGTCATCTAAATCTTCTGATAAAGGAATCAATGCAAGGGTACTGATTCCAAGATATTTCTCAATATCTTCAGATGTATTAATGGTATCATTCATTACAAATCGTATAACAACAATGGCAATTGCAAGCACCATGCCTAATACAAATGCGATGATTGCATTTTTTAAGCAGTTCGGGCTTGACGGCTTTTCAGAAATATTTGCTTCCTCAAATACATTGACCTTTTCAATCTGCATAATATCACAAATAGAATCTGCTGAAATTTCCGCTACTTTATCTGCGATTCTTTTTGCTTCATACTGGTCGTTGTTAGAAACCGTAATCTCAAGCACACGGCTGTCAGATGGTGTGGATACGCTGATTTGCTTTGCAAGCTTTTCATTTGTCGTATTTAACCCAAGGTCACTGATAACCTTTTCTGTTACGGTACGGCTTTTTACAAGAATCATATAATCCTGTGTCAGCTGTGTTGATGACTGCAAATCACTTAATGTTGTTGTTCCCTGGCTCTGCTTATTTAACACATACAGGCTCGTCTGTGACTGATACACCGGCTTTAAAAGCAGTTTACTTCCAATAAATGCCGCCAGACCGAAAATCACTCCCACTAAGAGAATAATTGCAATCTTACTCATAATAACGATAAAAATCTGTCGTAAATCGATTTCAATTTCGTCATTATTCTTCATCGAATTTTCCATATTCTTCTAGTCCTCCAAATATTCACCTTTAAGAATCCGTTCTGCATTATCACGCAGCAGTGCCTTCGCATAATCCTCATCAAATTTGCGGCAGATATACTTTGCGCATTCCTGAATTCTAGGCGATCTTCTTCCATTACTGTGTGCATCTGTTCCGATAACATCCACGATTTCTTCTTTTAACAGTCTTTTGATAAACTTTTTCACCTTACTTCCGGAATCCCCGATAACAGAACCCGCATTCACCTGAATGACAGCCCCCATGTTCTTTAATTCCAAAGCCAGCTTCCAGTCTTCCAATACGCACATATAGCGTTCAATATGCGCAATAACAGGCGTATAGCCCATCTGCATCACATTGCTGATACTGGTACGCAGATAAGAATATTCCACAGTCGGATGATATTCTATTAAAATATACTTGGAATCTTCCATTGTCAGATGCGCCTGTGCTTCGAGATCATCTAAAATATCCGAAGTATAATAAATTTCCCTGCCAAGTGCCAGTTCAATCTCAGGGCATACATCTTTCATCTGTTCTTTAAACAGTTCAAAATTTCTGCGCAGCTGTTCGTATCCCATTGTACATTTACCAGGATGATAATGTGGTGTTGCCACAATCTTGCGAATACCCTCATCATATGCAATTTTCATCATCTCAATACTGGTTTCAATATTATCCGGACCGTCATCGACACCATATAAAATATGGCTGTGAATGTCAACATAATGAAACGTCGTTAATTTTCTCATAATTCTGTTTCCTTTTATAAAATCTGCAACTTTGACATTATATATCATAAATCACTTTTTTGCAACAAAAGATTGGGGTCATCTGACATTTTTTCCTGTCAGATGACTCCAATTCAAATGAATGTATCTAATTAAATATGTAAAATTCTTTTTACATTATCGCACATCTTATCAACATCACATATAGTATCGTGCAGTACCGGCGCTGTTCTGATGTCTTCAATCGCCTGCGGAACTTTTACCTTAGAAAGCTTAGAAAGCTCATCTACCAGCTCAAAATCAGACATTACATCATACTTATTGTCAATCGCATCCATCACGCTTCTTGTAAACTTATATGGGCTGGCTGTTGATGCAATCACTGTCTTTGTGGTATCACCGGTTTCCTTCTGATACTTTTCATAGACAGATGCTGCAACTGCTGTATGGGTATCAATTACATATCCTGTATCTTCATACAGCTTCTTAATCATTGCCGCATCTTCTGCTTCTGTTGCGTAATTACCGTAGAAGTCCGAAAGCTGTGCTTTCATATCATCTGTAATTTCATACTTTCCTGATTCCTTTAAGGACTGCATAAGTGACGCATTCTTTTCAGCACTGTTACCTGCAATACGGTAAATCAGACGCTCTAAGTTGCTTGAAATCAAAATATCCATTGACGGAGAAGTTGTCAGGACAAATTCTCTGTTTCTGTCATATATACCGGTTGTAAAGAAATCATACAGTACTTTATTTTCATTGGAAGCACAAATCAGTTTGTGAATTGGAAGTCCCATATTCTTTGCATAAAATGCTGCTAAAATATTACCGAAGTTACCGGTCGGCACAACCACATTGATTGCTTCCCCTGCCTTTACTTCACCGTCTGCGAGCAGGCGTGCATAAGCATATACATAGTAAACAATCTGCGGAACCAGACGTCCGATATTGATAGAATTGGCAGAGGAGAACTGGTATCCGGCTTCATTCATGACCTTTTCAAGTTCTTTATCACCGAAAATCTTCTTAACACCGGTCTGTGCATCATCAAAATTGCCATTGATACCGATTACATAGGTATTGTCACCCTTCTGGGTTACCATCTGCTTTTCCTGAATCGGACTGACACCATGCTTTGGATAGAACACGATGATCTTAGTTCCTTTAACGTCAGCAAATCCTGCAAGAGCAGCCTTTCCTGTATCTCCTGAAGTTGCAGTCAGAATTACAATTTCATTCTTTACGTTGTTTTTCTTTGCAGAAGTAATCAGTAAATGTGGCAGAATGGATAATGCCATATCTTTAAACGCAATTGTTGAACCGTGGAACAATTCTAAATAGTATGCGCCATCAGCCTTTACAAGCGGTGCAATGACCTTTGTGTCAAACTTTGAATCATATGCTTTGTTAATGCAGTTCTTTAATTCTTCCTCTGTAAAGTCATCAAGCATCAGCTTCATCACTTCATATGCCACTTCCTGATAAGACATCTTTGATAATTCTTCAAAGCTCTTATCCAATGCCGGAATCTGCTCCGGTACGTATAAACCACCGTCTGCCGCAAGACCCTTTAAAATTGCCTGTGATGCAGTAACCTTTACGCTGTCGTCTCTGGTACTTCTGTAAAACAAACTCATTCTTTTCTTCCACCTTTATATTTTCATTCAAATTCTGCTTAAAACAGTATTCAGTTGACATTATACAACAGGATTTTTGGAAACACAATAGCTTTTAAGGTATTTTGTATTTATGTATTTTATGTTACAATCTTTTACAGATACGTGAGGGGGAGCTTTTACGCAGGCAGCGCGAATCCACTCTTATCGCAGAACCGGATACATTAAAATATCTACAAAAGGAGAGGACGTTATGGCAACAGGGGTTTATACAGCATATAAAAAAGACGGCACCGAATACTACCGGGTATCGCTGACCTGTCAGAATAAACATATCAGTCTTGGAAGCTTTGACGATTACAAGACTGCTGCCGCCGTCTATTCCGAAGCCAATGCCATTGTGCGGGATGAAAAAAGTTCCCATTTTGTCAATGCTGCAGAAAAAATAACAAGCTACTCCTCCTGCACTTCTGCACTGGCTTTTGAAAAATTTATGATTCTTTTGAATCTCCGGGATAATAACATTTATATTAAAACACCGGTTTATCTG
>OHQC01000252.1_pt1 | contig 21075 bp, 3 predicted proteins | sample 1577881 | NCBI WGS metagenome assembly OHQC01 (sample SAMEA3879522, study PRJEB24766) | human gut metagenome | biome: human-associated habitat; feature: feces | place: USA | collected 1985/1987
TTATAATAATAAATCAAATAGATTATTCTTAGGTGCGTTCATACCGTGTGAATCAAGTGTTAATTTAGCATTAACTCATGCGGATTCATCTATAAATAGAACTTATCAAGCTGGTGATGGGTATGCTAACCACTTTGTAGAAGATGATATAATTACTGTTGGTGATTTATATACTCAGAACACTCCATCATATGCATACAATGATGCTTATTCTGCTCAACCTAATGCGAAAAAGTTTGTAGCTAAATCTATTTACAATATAGATAATCTATTAACAGATACTCGTATCATATCTTCAGAGCTTAAAACAAATAATGAAGTTACTGATTCATGGACAAAATTCAAGGTAGCCAATTATCTTGATGTAGATACTAGATTTGGACCAATTAATGATATGAAGTTGTTTAAAAACAATCTAGTATTCTGGCAAACAGACGCTTTTGGCACAGTTGCAGTGAATGAACGTTCTATTATAACTGATAATAACCCAGGTGCTCTTACTCTAGGTACTGGTGGTATACTAGACAGATATGACTACTTTACTACAATGAATGGTGAAAGTCCAAACCAGTTGAGAGCAAATACTCAATCAGATAGTACCGTATACTGGTATGATAGTAAACGTAATGAGATATGTGGGTTTAATGGTCAATTACAAACAGTATCTAAATTAAAAGGAGTTCAATCTTATTTGAATAAGAATAAAGACTTGTTTAAAAAAGATCCTATTGCAGTTTATGATAAGAAATATAATGAAGTTCTGTTTACTCTAGGAGATAAAACATTAGCGTTTAATGAACAGCTAGGAGTATTTACTTCATTCTATAACTATAATCCAGACTATTACGCAGAGTTTAGTGATAAACTATATTTATTTAAATCATTGAAACTGTTTAAATATAATGGTGGTGAACAAGCTGATTTAGATTCTGACAAAGCAAAGGTATCTGAAATAGAATTTGTAGTTAACAAAGATTATCCACAAACCAAAACATTTGATAATGTTGAATATGGTGGTGATTTTACTACAGATACTAATTTTGATTTGATCCTATTTACTACAAAAAGACAGACTAGTGAAACATTAACTAGTGAAGATATCGATTACAGGGAGGATACTTATAAATTTGCAATCCCTCGTAATTCTTTGAAGCTTAATGAAGTAGAACAACTGGCTAACAAATCATACAAAGATAGGATGAAAGGAAAATATCTTATCTGTAATTATAAGTATGATTGTAATGGTGGTAATGAATTTAAAGTACCATATATTAGCACAGCTTATAGATACTCAATGATATAATATGAAAAAGAAAAACAATAAAAAGACTATACCAGCATATGCGTTTGGCATGGATCAGTTGTCAAACTACCTTGGTGGAGCTAATGTATTTGGCTCTGCCATTTCTGGTTTATCAGAAGAAGGTTCAACAGGTGATGTTGCAGGTAGTACTATTGGCAGTGCAGCTTCGTTAGCCGGTGCTGGTCTCACTGTAGGTGGTCCTATTGGCGCCGCTGTTGGTGGTGGATTAGGATTGGTAAGTGGACTTATTGGTTCAATTAAACGCAAAAAGCAAATGCAAGCATTACGACGCAGAAAAGAAACTCTCAATAAAACTAAAATAGGTATGAATGCCGCAGCTGAAACTGAAGGAGAATATTGGGATGATAATGATCTTGCATATACATTTGAGAATGGTGGAATACTCCCAGACTTAGCTTACTTGGACAACAATGAAGTGGTTAGAGATGATTATGGAAATATTGTTCAAGTTCCAAATACTCAACCAGGCACAGATAATCATTTAGTCGATGCGTCTACTTTGGAATCTGTGTTATCTGACAAAATTAAAAGACCTGGTACAAAGAACACATTTGCTAAGGAAGGACAAATATTATCTAAAATGACAAAACCTAGCAAAGGCAAAGACAAGTTTGCTGAAAATACAAACAGATTAAATAAAATAAATGCTAATAAAGCTTACAATAAATTATTAGCAGAACAAGAAGCAGTTAAAGCTGCTAAAGGAGTTAAACCCAAAGTAAAAGGAATACCTGCATATGCAGATGGTAAAGGTAAGAAGAGTTTCTTGAATACACCTATTGTTGAATTGCTCTCTGATTTAAATTTCAATATTTTCAATAGAGAAAATGAGGACATAAGTGGTGCGGAAGCTGTAGTACGTGGTGTACCTTATGGTAGACATGAATCCGCACTCAATCAACCCATAAGTAAATTATTAAGTCATTCAAATTATAATAAAGCTGCTGCTAGAAATACAGCAATAAATTTGGGTTCTCCTACAACTGGAACGTGGTTTGCACCATTACAAACCGCTGCAGCTACACCACAAGGAGTGGATGCTGTTACATATGCTAATGATGAGCCGATTTCTGTTGATACACCTGTTCAACCAACTATAACACAACCTGTTGTAACGAACACATATACAAGTGCGTCAAATAGACAGGTTACAAAAACCCCTAGTACTACTGGTTCCGTAACCACCAAACAGACAACCAAACCTAACATTACTAAAACTACTACTCAAAGATTATCTGAACCAACAATGCCACTAGTAAACACTAGCATGACAATAGATTGGGATGATGTTGTTATTCCAGTAAATATACCAGCATCTGCAGATGAAGCTACTAAGAAACGTGCACTTGGTAAACCAAAAAGTGGGTATTCACCAGATTGGTTATCGTTGGCTCCTACGGTGTATAATACTTTACAATCATTAAGAGGACCAGAAGAAGAACCATTAGTATTAAACCCATATGCTGGTGCAGTTAGAAGTACAATGGCTAGACGTAGAATGAACATTGAACCAGCTAGATTAGCTAACAGTAGATCAAGGGCCATTTCAAATTATAACTTAGCAAATATTAATGCTAATACTGGTGCTAATTTAGCAGCAAGAACTCAAGCTGCTGTTGATGAGTATGCTTCTAATGCAAACATGTACGCCACTAAACAAAATGCTGACAATGCTTACTTAGGAGAATACGCAAATACTCTTAATAATTTAGGACAACAATTTGTACAAAGTGAAAATATGTACAATGATCTTAATGCTAGAAATAGAGCTGCTGCTAGAAACTTTGGAGCAACTGCAACTAGTCAACTTGGTAAATGGTCTCAAGTAAATAGACTAATGCAAAATCAATCTAGTAGGGATCAAATGACACTACCATTCTTAGCTGATTTCTTAAGTCAAGGATTTACTAAAGAACAAGTGGATAATTTATTAACAAGAACTAGAAATAGAGTTTAATATGGTAAATAGATATGATAATCCTGCACAAGCAGAGTTCATAAATACATACGTTCCAATTCCATTTGAACAATTGTATACACTTGGGAAGCAGGCAAAAGAAAATGTAGATCAAGCATTAAAAGATTATTCAACAGCTTTGGATAAATGGGCTGAATTTCAATCTCCATCCGCTGCTGACACAAAAGCATACTATGATGAAACTTATGGTAGAGCTTTGCCTGTGGCTGAAGAACTGTCTAAAAACTTAGACATGATAAAAACTGCAGAAGGTAGATCTAAGATATATTCAGCAATAAACAATGTAGACAGAGCTAAATTAAGTATGCTTCGTCAAAGTGCTGAAGGTTTAAGAGAGAGACAAAAAGTAAATCAACGTCTAATGCTAGAAGGTAAATATAATCCCTTGTGGCACGATGTTGATTTTACTGGTTATAACACACTTACTTCAGGCATTTATAATGATGTATCTCCACTAGGTTATCAATCAATAAAAGATCTTACAGATAAATATGTAAATAATCTTAAAGATAGCTATTTGGGTAGATCCAATGGTTTTATTCATACTGGTGTAACTGGGGATCAAATTAAAAAAATATTGGATGAAAATAAAAGTGGTATACTATCTACTCCTGAGGCTCAAATGCATATGCAAGTGTACTTAAAACAGAACCCTGGAGCAACTGCTGAAGATGCTGCAAATGCTTTTATGGAAAGAGCATATATAGATAATCAAGAATACATTAGAAATAATATTACAGTAGATCCATATGAAATGCAAGCTTTGAAAGAACGACAAGCTTTAAGAGTTGCAGCTACACGAAAAGGAAAAAATGGTGAACAACCCACTGATTATCCAGATGCTTATACTAAATTGTATAATGACGCAGTAGTTCAAGAAAAGCGTCAAATGCAAAATAATCCAAATCTAACTAGAACAAGATCGTTTATAGAAGGTCAAGCATCTATGATACAAACTTTAATGGATGCTGCTAATGCTCTAGAGTTAGGTGCTATTACTCCAGAAGAATACAACACTATGTATAAAGCATACCAAGAATCTGCATCAAAGAACTACAGTAATGAAGCTATGGCAAATGCTTATGCAGAGGATGTTAGGGATATGTTTGCTAAACAATCTGATATATTCCCAGCTGTTGGAGTAAAACAAGAAAAGTTACCATTGTACTATGATACTGCGTCCAGAGTGTTGAACGAACTTACTTATCCTACTTCAGGATTAGTTATGAACCGTTACAATAAAATAAAATCTTCTAAAGAAGTAGAAATTAACAGTAATGATGCTATAACTAATGGATTTACTATTCCAGATACTAATGGGTTAATATTGTCCACAGACTTTGTAAACAAAGTAATGAAGGTTCCTTCTATGAAATACACTGTTCAGGACAATTCAAGACTTAATAGAAACTTTGCAGAAGATTTAAAATCTGGAGTATTCCAAGATGTTATAAAAGTACCTAGAAATAAAATAATGGTAGGTGAATTTGACGGTCAACCACAGTTGTTTCAAAGGGTTAGTGTTAAGATACCTGTTCAGTCTATAAGAAATGCTAACTATGATGTTGACAGTTTTAAAGAAATGGTTAATAAAACTATGGGTTTAACATCTGAAGTTGGTTTAAGTGTTAAGCCAATAAAAGGTGAAAGTGTGGAAGATGCGTGGGGTCACTCTGATACTAGAGGTGGGGCAGCTCTTACTGGAGAATACTTTACATTTGATGCAATGGAACCAATTGATCCACATGGTATGACAAGAATAACTTTTGATCAAGAAGTCAATAAAGAACATGGTGGGTCTAAACTACAAAATGATTTATATGATAGTTCATATAACGAATCATATTCTTCTGATATCGAACTTTATCAAACTATGCTTAATCTGTTACAATAATATATGGAAACATCTATATTAGACAAATACAATGCTGGTTTAATTCCTTCTAAAACCAATGCCACTACTGCCGCTATATGGCAAGTAAATGCACAGCATTCCCCTTTAACAAAAATTAAAACAGGGTATGATCGTGAATTGGAACAAACTCCAATTGATGATTATGAAGAAATGTATCTATTGGACAAAGAAAATCCAGAGGAAACTCTTAAAGATAAGAGCTACTTAAAAGATGCATGGACCACTTTTATGAATAGTAGAGATCAAATCAATCTAATGTCGGAAAGAGCTAAATTAGCTAAGGATATAAATCCCATATTAGATGATATTGATTATGAATTGAATTTTCTTAGTGATAAGCAAAAGCTTAAAAATCTTGAAAATACTATTCCTACTTTGGATAAGAATTCTGAAGAATACAAAAATGCAATATCTGAATACTTTCAACTCCAAAGAACATTAGCAGATAGACAAGAGCAATACGATAGCATCTTGTCTAAATATGGTGAAAAAGAAAGTGATAACATTGATGCGAGAATTGAATATCTAAGTAATTCTAGAAAATCGTGGGAAGAAGAAAGATCTAAAGTAAATGAAGAAATAAATAATATATACTCTAACTTACGAGAAAGATCTGAAAATTATACACCGTCTTCTGAATTTAGAATAAAGGAACAAAGAGCTCAAGATAAACCTTGGTATTCCCCAGATTATTTCTTATACGCTGGTCCAGGTTTAACAGGTTCTTCTATGGCAACTGTTAATGGTTATATCGCAGATGCTTTAGCTACCGGAGCTTTGTGGTTAGGTAGACACTATGCTACTACTGGAGCATTGAACGCTGTCCCTGGAATTGGTGCTGCATCTAATTTAATTGGGTGGGGTAGTGCAATTGCAGCTACTGCAGCTAGTGTTGCTGGTAATATATACAGTAGACATAGAGAATCTTTAGCTCAAGTATATGGTGCGTATAGATCTAGAATTGAAGATAGTTTAAAGGAACAAGGTATTGACATTAAACAATATGCTGAAATTGGTAGAAACCAGTTAAAACAACAAGACCCCAATATAGATGTTTCTAAGATCTCTGATGATGAAATAATAGATAGAGTTATATCTGGAGAAATTAATATTAATGATAAGGCATTAGCAAATGCTAAAAGATCATTAAAAGATGGACTTGAAAGGGTTTATGATAATAACATGGCATTATCTGCTATGGATGTTGCTCAATCTGCTTTAGTATTTGCACCTCTTGGCAAAGCTATGGGTAAAATAATAACAGCTCCAATTAAAACTGCTTTAAATCCATTATTAAAAACAGGTACAAAATTAACTGAAGCTGCAGCAAGCAAATACAATAAGCTTGTAGATGCTTATACTGGGTTTAATGCTAGACTTGCATACAATTCCCCAGTAAAAAATGCTAGTCTGCAAGCTGCTAAAGCTTTAGGTAGACTAGGTTTTTCTGCTACTGGAGAAGCGTTTGAAGAAGCCAATCAAGATGTATTTGATTATGATTATATTTCTGGTAAGTATGATGGAAAGTCTAGCAGTATTTTTCAATCTTTAATGGGCTTAGCTGATGCAAATTACCGTACTGCAAAAATATTATCTGGTATAGATACTGAATCTGAATTAGCAAATGATCCACAATTTTGGAATGATGTAAAAGGGGGATTTGCATTAGGTTTATACATGGGGGGACCTACGATTGCTTATCATTCTGGATTGAAAACTTACAAAGATATGACTGCCAATTCTTTTGTAAGAGACGTAGTTGCAGATCACATTGGTAAAAAAGATGCAATGATCAAAGCTATGTCATACTCTGAAATGGCAAATAAAAAGTTGAATTATCAACAAAATGTACTTGATGTACTTGAAAATTATAAGTATAATTTGCCAGAAGGTATTACTGAACAAGATTTAAATGATGAAATAGCTACTGCAAATAACATTTTCAGTTTATCTAAATCTAAAGTAAACCAAAATATTGGTAAGACTATTGGATACAATTCTGGAACTACTGAATATAATACTTTAATTGGATTGCAACACTTGGCTACAATAGATGCACAAGAAGCACTTGACAATGCCAATCAAGCACAAGAGGCAGACAATGCTTTCTATACTACTTTGGAAAATGATCAAATGTTAAACCATTATTCTCCAGAAGAGAAGCTTACTGCTGTTGCATTAACTAAGTTAAACATTCAAAAGCAAGCATTAGAACAATTAAAAACAGCACTCGAATCTAAGCCAGAAGAAAATCAACAAAAGTTTGGTATAACGAATGAGTCAAATGCTGTTGGTAAATCTATTTCAAAAGAAATACCTAATATATTAAAAGACATAGATGCTAAACTAAATCAATTATCAGAAGGTACTAGATTCAGTTCAAACTTCATAGCCACTCCAAATTTGGTTAACAAAGGTATTGATAGTTATGTCAACACAATGATTGCAAATCATGACCTTTTGGTAGCTGAGCATAAGATGAATGAAATATTTGGCAATACTTTGGAAGATGGTAAACTTATAAACTTCAACAACGCTTCTAATGAATCAAAAAAGAAGATAGGTAAAAAGATAAAAGAAAGAATTGATAATTATATAAACAATTCAGATGAATCATCAAAGATAGTAGAAGAAAATGCAAAGGATGTTGTTGAAGCAGAATCTGCAAAAGAAATGTCTAGAGAAGCAGCTAATCAAAGTGATGATCAACAACCTATTACTAACAACGAAACTCAAGTAGATAATCAAGTAGCTACTGAAGTAGAGCAAGAAAAGGCAACGTCTCCAAAAACTCCTATTATGGATGACAGGGCTACTTCTGACATTGATACTAAAATACCAGTAGCAGAGAAGGAAGTAAAAGAAGATGAAGAATTTCCTACTAAAGGATTAGAAGAGTTAAGTAAGGAGTTTGAAGATATCTTAGCCAAAGTAAAAGAAAAAAAACAAGAAGATACTGAGAGGAAACCTAAACCTGAGCCTAAACCAGTTGTTGAAACTCAAGAAGACGAAGAGGATGAAATAGAATTTGAGCGAGCTGATGAAAAAGCTCTGATAGATCTTGCAAATTCTGAAGCTGTTTCAGACGAGGATGATAAAAAAGTATCTGAAACTTATGAAACTTCTAATCCTGAAGTAACTGAAGAATCTCAAGTAAAATGGGCCCGTAAGAAGATTGCTACAGAATCTAAAATGAACAAAAGAGCAGATATGGACTCTGAGACTAGAGATTTGGATGAATCTTTAGAAATTGAAGAAATGGTACAAGATAAAGTATCTCATACACTGTTCTTTAATCCTGATGCTACAACGCCTATTTATCCTGGTGCCAAGCCAGGCAAGGAATTAGCAGAGAGAATAAAAGATCCAAACTTTTTTAATGATAGTTTCTGTGAGTTTGTTATAAATAAAGATTATACAGAAAAGGGGCATAAACCATATAAAGAAAATGATCCTAGTACATATGATTCTGCATCTATAATAATGTTAATTCATCATGGCACTGGCGATTATGCAATGGCTTTGAAAACTCCTTCTGGAGCTAGAACTTTCTTAGCAGCAAAATTAGCTAGCATACCTAAAGAAAGGCTTACAGAAGAGGATATTAATCTTATTAATAATGCTAATGATTTATCTATAGCAGATTTACGTAGATTTAGAAATGCAGTAATTTCTACAATAGAGTCTGCAACAAATGATGAAGCTGTAGTACCTAGCACAATAGTTAGAACTAAAGGAATACCTAATGTTGTTAGAAAAGATGGTAGAGCTGTATTCAGACCAATACACGAAGTAAAAGGCTTACAGATACCAACAGAAATTACTGATATTACTCCAGAAAATGTAACATTTGGTATAAGTGATGGTATTGTAAAAGATTCCGATATAATAGGAGCCAATGGTGAAATGTTGCCAGGTAAAGGGGGTAGTGGACAATTATTTATTTATCCACCAAAATCTAGTACTTTATCAAATCAAATGTTGCCATTACAATTAACTCTTCAAAGATTTGACAGGAAGCAAGCTGAGTTTTTAGCTGACTTGTTAATCAATTATGGCACTAATACTAACTCTGAATACAGAGATACAGGAGTTATTGCTGGAGAATTAATTGACTTTATGGTTAGATTTGGAGATGCTACCAAAGTAACCACTGCAGATAAAACATTTGATTGGTTAAAAGAAAAGCAATTGTATATTGATGATAAATCCAATCTAATAGTTGGTGAAAAAACATTCAATATAGGCAATTTATCTACTCAGGATAAAAAAGACATAGTTGAAGCTTTAATGGGATTCCATTGGCGTGTAGCTAGAAAAAATTTCTTTAGACCAATAAAAGAAGCATTACCTTCTGTATATGATTATTTTAACAATAATTCTGTTGATTTGCTTGATATCATTCCAGGTATATCTCTTACTAAGGATGATTTCATTTCTTCTACCCCAGTTTATACTATGGGTGTGTTAGAAAAAGCTGGTATAATAAGAAGTGACTTAGATGATCAACTATTTAAAGATTCTTTCGCATATGCTGAAGATGTTCAAAAGATACCAAGAAAGATCAATAATCCTGAAGTAAAAGAAGCTGTTGAAAATAAAATCACAAATTTAAATTATTCTGGGTATATTCCGGTAACTGAGCTTTTTGATCAAGGTGATGATTATTATTTAACTCAAGCACAGAGAAGTGAAATTTATGAATTATCTACTAGAACCTTCAAAAATTTTCCTAATGTTGTAAAACAAGTAATCTTTGGAGCAGATGATATTGCTCCTAGAATAGTATTTGAATTAAATGGAAATGAAGGTATACTCAAATACGATGGAAAACGTTGGAATGCTTCTTCTTGGAATGAAGAACATCAAGCATTTTATGATGTACCTTTAAATCCTGATCAAAGAAAGCGAATAGTTAATGAAATAGTACCCAAAAAACTACAAGAATATCTGGTCTCTGAAAAATTCAAAAAAGATAAAGTAAAAGATGTTACAGATCGAAATTCTAGAGAAGTAGCAAAATGGTATCTTGAGAATTTCAATGTATCGGATATAAATGAATATTGGATAAATGAAGAAAAAACACATAGTTCCTTTGTAGAATTTTTGCTAAATCATCCAGACATAAAATTAAGTAATTCTACAAATATGGAACCATCTTCGAAAGAAGAATCATATGTAAAGAAAATAATCAATGATGGAGAAATAGATCCTTTGAGCTTTGGTGTTGATGAAGATTTTGATATACCTACTCGTAAAGTTACAGGGAACATATCAGAAGTAGTAACTCCAGAAGAAATTCAATGGTTTAGAAATAAATTAGGATTACCAGAAGACTCTTTGCATATTGTTGAAGATGCTATTGCACTTGGTGGTAATGAATATGCTATGGGTCTTGTTAGAAAAGATTCTACCATACTGTGGAAAGGTGCAGAACGTGGTACATTGTATCATGAAGCATTCCATAGAGTATCGTTATTAACTATTTCTCCAAAGGAAAGAAAGAAAATTTATGAATTCTATAGAAATAGAACTGGTTTTGTTGGAAGTGATAAACAAGTAGAGGAAGCTTTAGCAGAAGACTTTAGGCAGTATATGCTGAATAAAGTAGATCCTGAATTAAATCTTCTTAAAAGAGCTTGGAAAGCTATTAAGAATTTCATAAGTAAATGGGTTTGGAGAACCGATACTAGTATTGATAATATTTTTAATAGAATCGATTCTGGTTATTACAATAGATCCAAACAAGATTCGGCTGCTGTAAATGAATTTCTTGCTGCATATAAAGGTGCAGGTGCTCCATTTAAAATAAGAAATCACAAATTTAAAAACATTACTAACACACAATTCAAAGAAACTGTAAATTCACTTGTAGGTGCTTTATTTACATTAAATAACATAAGACTACGTAATGATTTGCAAAATCTTAATTATGGAGTGTTAAAAGCTGCATTAAAACCAGATATAACAGCCAAATTAGTTGAAAAAGGAACTATTACTAAGGAACAAGGAGAAGTTAGAGATGAAATCTACAATACGTTCGATACTGTATTTAAACCTGAAATCATAAATAAATTAAATGAGTATCAAATAAGAGCAGTAGATAAACAAGAAAACATTGATGCAGAAATTGATGAAAAAGCAGTTGGTAATAGCGTAGGAGATCAAATGGCTAACTACATTCAAGAACAACTGTCTGTTTCAGTTAAAGATAATGCTCTTGCATCTATAAAAATTTTCATTGCGACAATGCCTAGAACAGAATTTGTAATGAAACAAAAAACAAATCCTGATGGCACTGTAACCCAAGTACAGGGTGTTGCTGCAATAAAGAGCCCTGTTACAGGTTTACCTCTAATGGTAGATTTTGATAAATCTTGGAATACTATTATTAATGAGATCCACTCTGAAAACACATTCAAAGGGATGATGGACAAGAGTGCAAAACTTGCTAAAGTAGCACCGTTATTTAAAACTCTGTATAACGAGTTATACAAGGTTACAAACGAATACGTGCAGAAGAAAGGTATTCAAGAGGATGAAGCTCAAAAAATAGCAAGAGAGAACTTACAAACTCAGTTTAGAAATACGTTCCGTAAAGCTAGACATAAGTTAGTTGGTATTTTATCAGAAAAAGTTGAAGATGAGAATGGTAATGAACAAACTAACTTATATGTTAAAGATGAAAATGCAAATAAAGTATCTAAAAACATATTAGAAGGTTGGAACTATAGTTTAATAACAAATGAAAGCGTATTAGACACTTCTGATAACTTATTCAAAGCAAAAGTTAGTGAATCTGAAGAATTCATAGCTAGAGAAATCAACAATGAGTTTAATAAAATAATAAAGGTTGTAGAGAAATATAAAACTACACCTAACAAAAAATTAGTAAATGGTCAAACTTACAAAGAATATGTACCAGAAAAGCTAATTACTATTAAGAATAAGATAGTTGATTTACTCAATAAAGTTGGAGTAGGAATTGATTTAGAGTCACTAAATTCTTTCCTTACTAAGGAATATTACAATTCAGATCCTACTGAAGCATTAGTTTCAATGTTATCAGATAGATCCAATAAGAGTATATACTTCTTCTTTAATTCCAAAGTAAAGGACTTGGCAAAAATTCAAGAAAGTGGTGTAATTCCTGGTCAATACAATAGAAGTATTACAAAGTATTATGCTGATTCTAAATTCTTAGGAAGACTTGCTGAGACATATGCTATGTTACATCCTTCTTCTGATGAGTTGTCTGTACTTGCTACTGATGGTAAATTGTTATATCCTATATCAGAACACAATTATTTGTCTGATATGGTTCAAAGATTGGATAATGATCCAGTAACGGTAGAAGCACTTACCAAAGTGTTATACAATACTGGTAATAATGACAATCCTAATTATTTCAAGGGTTCTGTATTGTTAACAAATTTGTATAATAATGCGGATACTAAAGGTAAAATAGGGTTTGAAACACTTGTATACTTTAAGGAACAAGGTAGTGCAGATAAAGGACGTAAGTATACAGAAATATCCCCTCTTGAAGACTATATTGCTAAAATGACATTTACCAGAGCAGGTAGAATTATCTTACCTACTATGGGTGATTCTCAAACATATAATACGTTGTATGGTACTGCAATAAATAACTTCAAAAATCCATTTGATGTAAGCAATGGTGAAATAAAATTCGATGCTCAAATTCTTAAAAGATTTATCAATTACTTTGAAACTGAATTAGATACCATTGAATTTAATTACAAGAATGAGAAGAATTTGACTGAAGAACAAAAAATAAAGAACTATGATACTGGAAACAGAAACGGTTATAGATTCAGATACTTCAACGGATTCTTTAAATTGAAAGAAAGACCTACATTAAATGGTATTGAATTTGAAAAAGATTTTTCAAACTTTAATGAAGCATTAGACCTAGCAGAAGATCTTGGTGGTAATGAATATGGAACTTCTATTATTTCTCAAATAAGAAATAATTGGAATAAGTTCAGTAATGCTGAGAAAGCAAATCTAATGAATAACTACCTATGGGATGCATTTAAAGATGAGTTAGATTATGCACAAGAATTAGGTATAATTAAATGGGATGGTAATAAAATAGCTAGTGTAACGAGTTTAGCATTACCACAGAAAGCATTAGAAGAAGCATCTTCACATTATAAGAAATCTGCAACAGTTTCTAATTATAGCGAAAATCTTGGTGCTGCTGAAATGATTGGTAATTATTTCGCCAATACAATTTCTTCAGTAATTGAGTTTGAGAAACTTTTCATAAAAGACCCAGCTTATTATAAGAATCCTGTAGATAAAATTAAACGTCTACGTGAAGTATTATCCACCGGTGTTACTCCAAGAATAGACTACGAAGAAGGAAACCCAATGGCAGACCTTACTGAAGTGAACGTAGGTACACTATCAGATAATGTTATTGTAAGTAGACAAGCTGATCAAATTGCAGAGTATGCTAAAAGATCTGCGGCTATACGCTTGCTTCAGGAAATGCACAATATGACATTAGATGAGGCAATTAGAACTTACGATAGTTCTGAAGCTTTACCTCAGGATGTAGAAGACGCAGCTAATCTTATAGTAAGAGATAAATTTAATGGTTATCTTAATCCAAAAGGTAAAGTAAACCAAACTGATGCCACGGTACTAATATCTCCAGAGTTTTATAAAGAACTAGTACGTAGAGTAGATGGATGGACACCACAAGTAGCAAAAGCATTTGATTTACTTAATAATCCAAATGCAGATCTTGAAGCAGATATGGATACGTATGCAGAAGCATTGGCGGTTACATTGAAACCTTTGAAATTCATGTATTTTGGCGATCATTACGATGTAGGTGCTAAAAGGGATATACCAATATTTGATAAGATGGCTATGTTCCCTGTGCATCGTATTTTCTCTACTGGGGATATGGGTAAAGTATTGGAAGTTATGCAATCACGTAATATCCATATGCTTGCTTTTGATTCCGCAGTAAAAGTAGGACAAAGGGCTAAAGAGGTTAAATCAAGAATTTATAAAGATAAGACTAATAAAGAAATAGACATGGACAGTTTAATGTCAATGCCTACTCATAAACAGTCTTTAACTAACTTTAGACGTCAGTTAATTACTGATCCTCATCATGCAGAAAGACAGATGTTTGTATCTCAAGCACAAAAAGCTGCTATGGGTAATATCAGAAGTGCATGGAAATATACCACACCAGATGGTAAAGTGTACAGTGGTGATGAATTAATTAACAATTTTAATGGTGCTCATAATGCGATTACTGAGGCTGGTAGAAAAGAGATAGAAAGAGATTTTGGTATTACTCCAGATAAACCCCAAGTAAGTGTACAAAGGTTTGCTGAAATTATGCAACGCAAAGCTCTAAGTTCAAACATGAATGACAATGTTATTAATGGTTTGGATGTTGAAAATGGTGAAACTGTTGCACCAATTTCTGGTTTATCTGATAACTCTTGGATAGAAAGTGGTCTTATATCAATGTTGAATAAGTCAATTGTTGATACCAACTTACCTGGTGGTATGTTTATTCAAATGTCTTCGATATTGTACAATAGAATTGCTGTAACTTCAGATGTACAAAATGAAAGAAAGTTAAGATTCGCAAATACCGATGGTACTATGGATTGTGTTATTTCAATCAACTTATTGAAACACATAATTCCTGATTACGATAAAAAGACTTTCAGTGAAGCTAAAAAGTGGTTGATAGATCATGATATTGTTGGTCCGAATTCTAAAGCTCTTGCAATGGGTTATCGTATCCCTGCTCAAGGTCAAGCGTCAACTGCAGCTCTTAAAGTAGTAGATTTGTATCCTGAGCAAATTGGTGATACTATCACATTACCTGATGAATTTACATCTCTTACTGGTTCTGACTTCGATATTGATAAGTTATTTGTTGCTAGGTACAATTATGATAAGAATGGTAATAGAATCAAATTTGAGACCAAAGAAGATTACACTAACAGACTCAGAGAAGCTGGCTTAGATGATGAAACCATAGTTCGTAAAGTCTACGAAAGATATAATGGTAAAACTGATTTTGAAGCTAATTCAAAGGAAGCAAATGAAAATATGCTTCTTGATATGTATATATCAGTTATTTCTAACCCATTGAACTTCGCAGAAGCTAGACAACCACTAGATACAGTAACCGATTACTTAAAAGATACTATTCTTAAAGAAGTAGATACAATAACTGGGCAAGGTAAACGTACAAGCAAATCCCAACTGTATTATGCCACTCCAGCATTCCAGAGTAGAACTAAAGCGGAATTGAATGGTGGTAAATTTGGTATTGGTCCATTTGCATTAGCAAATGCTCATCAAGTTCTTACTCAATTGGTCAAATTAAGATTTAAACCAAATAAAATTTTAAGAGACTATGGTATAAGCAATTTGTATGGTATCCAGAGTAATGATAGAAATAAGATTAATATCCTTGACTGGTTATCAGCGTTGATTAATGCCCATGTGGACGTTGCAAAAGACCCATACATCATTCGATTGAATGTAAGGAAGTTAACATTTAATATGACTAACTTCTTGATTAGATCTGGTAAAGGCGAAAGTACATTTTATTTCTTGCCTCAACAGATATTAAAAGACTTTGCAATAGAATATGACAAATACTCTGGCTTTTATAATGTAGATACACAAAACAAAAATCCTGAAAGTCTAGCATATAGAACTATTTGGAATACATATTTTGAGAAAGCAAAATCTTTATCTAAAGGTAAATATGATCAGCTTTTAGACTTTTTGAATGATAAAGGTGTAGGTGTTAAACAAAGAGAAAAGATGTTCGATGTCAATTACTTAAAGAAGCAATTGAAAAAAGAAGAAACATTTGATTGGTACTACAATCAGTTGCTTATTATGAAGACTTATCAAGAACTTAATCCGTTCTCAAGATCTTTGTCTGAATTAACTACATTATCTCAAATTGATACTAAGCGCTTTGGTAATAATTTTGGTTTACAAAGTGCATTCTTGGATAAATGGAAACAATTCATGGTAGAGCAACAAGTATTTGAAGATCCTATAAAGGTATTCTCAAATACATTCTTAGGTAAGAAAATGCAAGATGCATTAATATTCCCTAGAATTGCCTTCCAAAACACAATGATTAGACTTACTCCAGAATTTGAAAACTTAAGAACATTAATAGAATTCTATACTAAAGGTTATGCAATTAGTGATGATACATACATTAATAATATTACCAGAAGTATGGAAGCTACGTATAAAGCTGGTTTCTTTAATAAGTATTTAGCTGAAAATGGAATAAAGCTCAGTAGTTTGTTAGGTGGTCCAAATAGTATCTCTAAGAGATTGGATAGAATTAAATCTGATGTAAGAAGTGGCAAATATCCAGATTTATTAAGTAGTGATGGTTCATTTGAAAATGTACTTATTAATAACATCTTTAGTAGACCAAAGGAAGATACAACTGAATTAAATGGTCCTGATTTTATTGCTTACAAACCAAACAAGAGTGGTGATAATAACTTGGAAAATGAGATCATTAGAGCTTGGGAGGAATTGTGGGATAGTGATTATCAGGAAATAAGAGATTTTGCAAAAGATCTTGCATTGTATGCTTTCTATACTTCTGGTGATGCATTTGGTAAGAATAATATCTTTAGATATGTACCTAATTCAATCAGAGAGGAAATAGGTTATTTTGATTACATTAGAGATTTAGAACGAAATCCTGATGATGCGGTTAAAGATATTAAAGTATTCCAAGTAATAAAAGACTTGTGGTGGAACGACCACGTAGTTCCTACTATTGATTATTACGTATTAGATTCTAGTAGAGAAACTATTGAAGAAGAAGGTAGACCTGTATACAGGGCGTTACCTCACGAAGATAGTGGTTTTACTGTAGTAAACAAGAGAGGAGCAGAAGTACAGATTCCTGGTATTATATATGACAAGAAATCTCAATCTATAATTTCATTCAATCAGAATGGTCAACCTATATTTCCACCATTTAAAAAAGTAAAATTAGATAGAAACAATGATCCTAGAACAACATTCTTATATGAATATATAGGTATTAATGAAGATGAAGCTCCAGTATATCGATTAATTAATAAAAAGGGAATTGCATATAGAGGTAATGTATTAATAGAAAATGGTCGTAGTAAATCAGTTTTAAAGTACAATAATGTTGTACCAAAGGGTTATGAAATTATGCCAGAAGAACCAATAACTTGGGTTACTGATCTTACTCCGGTAAAAGCTAGTTTACGAGCAAAGGCATTTAATCAAGCTGGTGAGTTTAATACAGATATGCTTGCTAATATACAGCAAACAGTTAAAACTCAACAAGCAACTGAACCATTATCTTATCAAGAATGGGTTAAAGACTATCAAACTCAAAAAGGCGAAGCTGATGCAGAAGCAGCATATCAACAATATCTAGATAACTTTGAATATAGTAAACCTAGTGCTATTCAGCGAAAGACTTATTCTGGTATGATCCAAAATCTTGCTCCAAATCAAGTATTTGTATTTGGTAGCAATACACAAGGTAAACATGGCAAAGGTGCAGCATTAACTGCTAAAAATAAATTTGGGGCAATATATGGTGAAGCAGAAGGACCACAAGGACAATCTTATGCAATAATTACTAAAGATTTGACTAAGAATACGCATCCTTCTAGAACTCCGGAACAAATCAAAGAACAAATTCATAACTTATACGAGTATGCTAGAGAGAATCCAGATAAAGAGTTCTTAGTAGCTTACTCTGGTAATGGAACAAATTTAAATGCTTATTCAAATCAGGAAATGGCGGATATGTTTGGTAGTGAACCAATTCCTAACAATATCGTATTTGAACAAGAATTTAATAAGCTAATTCCTACTGAGTCTACTCAAATATCTTCTGAACAACCTTCAGGAACAATCAACATATATGCAGGTACTGGTGAAAATGCAGACTTAAGTAATTTCGCAATTAGACCTTTTACTATATCTGGTGATAAACCAGAATCTTCTATACGCATTGGTGGTAATTTTCAAACAGTAGAAGGAGCATTTCAAGCTCAAAAATTAGTATTTTCTTCTATGTCAGATGACGAAAAAGAAGCCATTAGAAAACAACTAGAAACTGCTTCAGGTAGTCAAGCAAGATCTATTGGTAGAAAAATTAAAGATTTAAATACAGTTTCTTGGGATAAAGCATCCAGTGATGTTATGAGAGATTTATTGTTAGAATCTTTCAGTCAAAATCCAGAAGCTTTAAATAGATTATTATCCACTGGTGATGTAACGCTTACTCATACTCAAGATAAAGGTAAATGGGGTACAGAATTCCCAAAAATTTTGATGGAAGTAAGAGAGTTATTAAGGAACCGATCAAACATTGAACCAGCAATTACTGATACTACTAAAGGATTTTCTCTAGAACCGTTTATAAATAAAATATTTCCAGATTGGAAATCAAAACTTCCGAATTTACCAGAGGAATTAGCTGCTGAATTCATGTCGTGGAGTATTGTACCTGGTATAGATGCTTGGACAATAAAAGAAAGAATTGAGAAATATAAAGATTTTGAAATCGAAGAAGAAACACGGGAAGCAATAAAACGTGGGGATAAAGAAGGAATTGTTCAAGGTATTGCAAACACAATTTCTTATGAATTGGCTAAGGATGGAATCACAGAAAGAGATCTATTTATAAATTTATTTGGTCAAAGTTATGTAGATAAGGTAGACAGATATGTTGCTGAAATCAAAGCCGAAGTTCAGAAAGAAAAAGATACTACTAAGGAATTCTTAGATTATGCTAATCAATTTGGTTTTACTGATGAAGCTGCTTCACTTGCAAAAGACTTACCAAAAGCAGTTGAAGAAGCTAAGAAAGTAGAAGAAGAGTACGTATTTACATTTAATGATGGGTTTAAGATCAATTTACCATTCTCATTAAATGATCAACAGAAATCAGCTCTATATGAATTAGAGAAGTTTATTGAAGATGGTGGAACCGAAATTACTTTATCTGGTTATGCTGGTACAGGTAAATCTACAATCATTGGTATATTTAGTAAATGGTTGAATAATAGAATTGGTAGAGGTAACATTGTATATACTGCTCCTACTCATAGAGCAAATGTTATAACTAAACAAAACAACCCTAATGCTAATGTGTACACACTTTCTGCTTTATTTGGGTTTACTCCAGATACTGATATAGCAATGGAACAAGGCTCATTAGATTTAAGAGAACTGGAGTTTAGAGCTAAAAATCAAATGAAATATGAACCAGGTCAATTAATTATTATTGATGAAGCTTCAATGGTACAAGACGGTTTGTATGAGTATATTCAGGAGATTGTAGCTAAACACAACGGTAGTGTAATATATGTTGGAGATTCTGCACAATTAAGACCTGTAAAATCAGATCACATTTCTAAAGTGTTTACATCTGATGGAATACCTCAAATAACTTTAACCAAAGTAGAAAGAACTGGTGATAATCCTATTTTAAAAGAAGCCACCAAACTTAGACGAGGTGAAGGATTGAGTTACCAAACTGATATAAATGATAAAGGTCAAGGAGTATTGTACACTTCGGATGATGCAATTATAGATAAAAACCTGAAACAGATTGTTACTTCTGAAGAGTTCAATGCTGATCCTTTACATTTTAGAGTATTGACTGCTACAAATGCTGCAGCATCTACATATAATTCAAAGATTAGATCTTTGAGATATGGAAAATTTGCTAAACCATTTGTAAAAGGTGATATTATAATGGGGTATTCAAACAAACTCAGAAAACCCGATGGATCTTATAGACTAATAAACTCTGGAGATTATATAGTTCAAAGTGTAAAGGATACCAACATTAAATTCAAAACCGATAAAGGGGATATAGAATTTAAAGCATTCAATTTATCAATTAGACCGACTGGTGGTACTATTATGGATGACTTTCAACTTACTGTAATTGACAAAAATGAACCAGATTCTAAGCTATTTGAAGTAGTAGAATATAAAGATAGATTGTGGAAAATGGCTAAAGAAGCTAAACAAAATGGGCAAATATCTAAATATAGAGATTTAGTTCAAATGGCGTATAATGTTGACAATGAACTGAATATTACCAAGAATTTGGAAGATAACCAAGGCAGGTTAAAAATTAGAAAAGCAATTGATTATGGATACGCACAAACTGTTTGGAAATCACAAGGTAGTACGTACAGTAAAGTTTTAATACTCTCCAATGAAATTGATACGTTTGGTTATGGTAGAGATGTAATGCAGTTAAGAAACGAGTTGAGATATGTAGCTGTGTCACGTGCTAAAAACTTTGTTATAATAAATTCAGAAGCTGAAAATAAAAAGAAAGTTTCCATGAGAAATGAAATAGCTGAAGAGGATTTGTTAGATGATATAGAATTTGAACCAGCTACAGAAGAACAAGCAATAAAAGCATCTTTACAGGATTCAATTGATGAGTTAACAGCAAATGGTAAACAACGTAGAAAAGAATGTGAATAATTATGCAGTGTTTAAATATTAAAAATAAAGAGGTTGCAGCTTTACTCAAGAAATATACAGAGATATTGGGTAATGAAAACGCTGCATATTATGTATTATCAGAAAACAATGGTTATGGTTTAGATAAGGCTCCCAATGGGGAGTCATCTAAGCTATTTTCAGATTTAGTTAATCATTTTAATGGTAACAAGAAAGAAGCTATACGAACAAAGTCATTAATATATTCTGCACAATTTAGACAGATAAGAAACATTGTATTAAATAATGATGGAGAAGTATCTATAGATGTGTTAT